>Ga0213919_1000076_pt1 | contig 53191 bp, 52 predicted proteins | sample McNCre317MG_FD_161056 | JGI IMG/M metagenome (GOLD analysis project Ga0213919, IMG submission 161056) | Freshwater microbial communities from McNutts Creek, Athens, Georgia, United States - 3-17 MG | ecosystem: Environmental > Aquatic > Freshwater > Creek | place: USA: Georgia | collected...
GTGTACACCGCTTGGTCTTGTCAGACCACAACGGCGCATTCAAGCCCGCACACGACTACCCGTTTTATCCACTGGGTCACAAGATAGACCGTGAATACATCCATGCGCTGAGTCCTGCAGAACAACTTGTCAGCGCCCGTTTTGCGAGTGTGGAGTATGACTACACCCGTCCCAAGACTGACTTAGCGTCAGAGCACAAAGCCCCCCGAGAAACAGGCCACAACACCCAAGAGGTGTACCAGTGGCACCAAACCCGCTACGCCCAGCCCAATGCGGGGGCTGCTAAGCCAGCCAACCAAACCGAAGAGCAAGGCAAACACTTGGCGCGTCTGCGTATGCAGGCCCTGCGCCAAGATGGATTGCGCGCCAGTGGCGTGGGCCATGTGCGGGGCATTCAAGCCGGCAGCACCTTCAAGCTCAGTGAATATCCGCAAGTGGTGGCGAACACGGAGTACATCACCCTGGGCACGCACTTCTTGATTGAAAACGTCAGCGAAGACACACAGCGTGACAGCGGCAGCAACACTAGCAACCCTATTCAATCGCTGCTGCAAAACATCACAGCCTTGAGCGACGCCCAACGCCTAAGCGGCCAATGGCGAATTCAAACCAAGTTCGATGTGCAGCCCAGCACCGAAGCCCTGCGCCCAGCCTTTGCCAATGAAAACCCCCGCACCCACGGCCCAGAAACCGCTGTGGTGTGTGGCCCCAATGCAGACACCGCAGAAAGCAACCTCTACACCGACCCCCTAGGCCGCATCAAAGTGCAGTTCCATTGGGACCGCTATGGCCAGAAGAATCAAAACAGCTCCTGCTGGGTCCGTGTGGGCAGCGCTTGGGCAGGCAACCAGCTAGGCGCCATGCACGTGCCACGCGTGGGTCAAGAAGTCATTGTGGATTTCTTGGGTGGCGACCCAGACGCCCCCATCTGCACAGGCCGTGTGTACAACCAGCTCAACATGCCGCCTTGGACCTTGCCTGAGCAGCAAGCCTTTAGTGGGTTTAGGAGCCGAGAGCTCACCCCCAGTGGCGGCAACGCAGCCGCTGGTCGCAGCAACCACCTTATCTTGGACGACACCGAAGCCAAGATACAAGCGCAGCTCAAAAGCGACCACGCGCACAGCCAACTGAGCTTGGGCCACATCAGCAGGATTGAAGACAACCAAGGTCGCAAAGATGCGCGGGGTGAAGGGTTTGAGCTGCGCACCGATAACCACGGTGCGATTCGTGCCAAAGACGGCTTGCTCATCAGCACGGAGGGCAGAAGCAAAGCCCAAGCGCACATGCTGGACATGGGGGAGACAGTTAGCCGCTTGACCCAAGCCAGAGACCAACACGAAACCTTAGCCAGCCTGGCCAAAGACCATCAAGCGCATGAGGTGGATGATCAAGACGAGGTGGCCAAGCAGCTGAAGGCGCAGAACGAGGCGATCAAGGGTGAGAGCGCAGGAGCTGCCAAAGGCGAAGAAGGTAAGTTCCCCGAGTTGGCAGAGCCACACCTGATCATGGCCAGCCCTGCGGGGATACAAAGCACGACGGCGCAGACCACGCACCAACACAGTGGTCAGCATCACGCCATCACCAGTGGTGGGCACACCAGCATCAGCACGGGTAAGAGTTTGCTGGCGAGCGTCAAAGAATCGATGCGGTTGTTTGCACAACAAGGCATACGCATCTTCAGTGCGAAGGGGAAGGTGCAGTTGCAGGCGCAGGACAACGAGATGGAGCTTATTGCGAAGAAGGTGATTGAAATCATGAGCACCCAAGAGTGGGTCAACTTCAAATCACCAACGGGGATTCATTTTCAAAGCGGCCCCACAGCGCTCACTGTCACGCCTGATGGTTTCAAAGTCACCACGCCAGGCTATGACCATGTGTACGCGGCAGACCATCAAACGTTTTCTGGAGCATCAGTCAGTGGCACTGTGCCTAAGCTTCCAGAGGTGGGGTGTATACCTTGCATGATCAAGGCGACGAAACAAGCTAGCCCGATGTTTAAGCTCTGAAAGCCATGATGCAATACCTTTTGCTTGATGGCGCGATGACGCCAGATTCATCCGCCAAACAAACAGTCCTTGCCGACAACAAAGCTAAGTGGTGTGAACCTTTGTTAGGTGTACAAAATTTGCGAATGTTTTCTCCATTTTTGATTGACTTGCACAAAGTTTTTCAGATCGGAGGTGGTTTGCAAAAAAGCCTGACAGATGTGGTGAATGCATGCCCGATGCATTTACATGTGTCCTATTTTGAAAGCAACTTAGAACTTGCGCAAATTAGCAACCACTTGTCGAAATTCATTTGCTTTCGCGACCAAGACATGCAGACTTATGGATTGAGATTGGCAGATTGTCGAATTTCGTCAGTACTGCCACAAGTGCTAACAAAGCAGCAATGGACATATCTCACTAGTCCTATTGCAACATGGAAGATTCATACACGACGGGGCGAGTTAACTTCTATTCCTGTGTATACGTCAGAGGGTTCGCTCGAAGATGAATATGTGTTTGCCCTTAACGCAGATCAAGTCGATGCATTGGTACAAGCATCGGAAGCAGATGCTTTGCTTGCTCACCACGGACTTGATCTGAATGTGGTGGCGAATGAATCACATCACTATTGGTTGCTAGCGCAGTCATGCATACAAACATGGGAAAACAGCGGTTGCACTGATAGGAGTATTTTGAATGCTTTTGCAAAAAAAATTTTCGACAGTAAAGGCAAAGCCCTGCAAGAAAAGACATGGCAGACCTTTTTGATTAAAGCAACGCTAGATGATTTTGAGGAATAAAAAATGAACTTGTTTTACAAATGGCTAAGAGTACTTGCATTGGTTGTGGTGCCATTGCTTGTTGCGTGTGCAAGTACGGCAGGAGAAGGCACGGTTGGAACAAGCTTGAGTGGCGTGGGTCACTACGGCGGGATGACAGGTATTCCTAACTTTTATGTGAATGGGCAATGGGGGGGGAATGCTCCTGGTTGGGGCGGAGGGGGGGGAAAGTCTCTGTTGCGTGAGCTTGCCTCGTCATCCAGACAAACCCGTGATGGTGACGGTGAAGTGGGAAACCTGTGACATCAGCCATATCAAGTTTGTCAACAATCAAAAAGTTAATCCTGAAGATAGATGCAAATCTTCGTGGCACGAACAAACAGTGCCAGTGAATTTTGCGGTGCCATCCGGAGATGGCTCTAGCTTAAAAATTCATTTCTTGCCAGGGCATCAAGTTCAGGCTTGGTACACAAGTGGTGGTGCATGGGGGGATGCCTATCCAGGCCCAGCCTATCCCAAAGGTCCCGCTCCAGATTACGCGCCGTCGCCAAACGAAAAACCTCAGCCAATCAACTTGGAGACCAAACCATGAAGGTCTGCACAGCTTTAGATAAACCTAACGTCACAAAGCCCGCCGAACACCCGCGAGCAATTGCTCACAAGTGCGAATTTATTTTGAACATCGGTATTTACAAATGGCTTCGAGTGCTTGCATTGGCTGTTGCGCCATTACTGGTCGCGTGTGCGAGTACGGCAGGAGAAGACACCGTTGGAACAAGCGTGAGTGGTGTGGGCCACTACGGCGGAATGACAGGTATTCCTAACTTTTATGTAAATGGTCAATGGGGTGGCAGTGCCCCTGGTTGGGGAGGGGGGGGGAAAAGTCTCTGCTGCGTGAGCTTGCCTCGTCATCTAGACAAACCAGTGATGGTGACTGTGAAGTGGGAAACCTGTGACATTAGCCATATCAAGTATGTCAACAATCAAAAAGTTAATCCTGAAGATAGATGCAAATCTTCATGGCACGAACAAACAGTATTAGTGAGTTACGCAGAGAAGGAGTTGCAGTATCTCTATGTTCATTTTTTGCCCGGCTATCGAGTTGAGGTTTGGTCGTCTTTGATTGCTCCTTTTGGACGCGAATATCTAGGCCCTGCCTACCCGAAAGGTCCAGCCCCGGACTACGCACCTTTAGCAAATGAAAAGCCCAAGCCAAGCAACATGGAGACTAAGCCATGAGTGTTTGCACAGCGTTAGATAAACCAAACATCACCAAACCCGCAGAACATCCTCGTGCAATGGGGCACAAGTGTGAGTTCATTCTTAATATCGGTTTATTTTTTGATGGCACGGGCAACAACTGGTACGAAGATGCATCAGGCCAAGGGCATAGCAATGTGGCAAGACTCTGGCGTACATACAAAGACAACCCAATAGAGGGTTTCTTTGCTCATTACGCTCCCGGTGTAGGAACACCTTTTAAAGACATTGGAGAAGAAGGCAGATCACTATCGGGGGCGGGTTTTGGCTGGGGCGGTGAAAATCGTATTGTGTGGGGACTGCTGCAAGTTCTTAACTCGATGCATGTTTTGTTAAAAAATGGCAAGAGTATGTTTGAGCGGAAACAAGTTCAAGCCCTATGCAGCAACACCGCAGTCCCCAGCAGCTTTGCTGACTCAGGCCCTGCTTCTTTGACCGAGCCCCAAACGATCTTGGACGGTTTAGGTCTGCGCACGGGTTTGGTAGACAACTGGAGCACCCGCCATGCATTCATGTCTGAGTGCGCTGGCAAGCTTGCCATGCTGCACAACGACCCCAAAACCTCCATCCAACTCACAGGCATCAACCTGGATGTGTTTGGCTTCTCGCGCGGTGCTGCGCAAGCACGGGTGTTTTGCAACTGGCTGCAACAGGGTATGTTGGTCAACGGGAAGATGTTTGGCGTGCCAGCGCATATTCGCATGTTGGGCATTTTTGACACGGTGGCCTCGGTGGGGCCTGGGTCAAGTGGGCATGGCGATTGGAGCAGCTCCCTCAACCTACGCATACCGCCCGAGTCGGTGGTTAAAAACTGTGTGCACTTTGTGGCTTTGCACGAGGTGAGGAAGAGCTTTCCACTAGAAAGCGTTCGCGTCAACGGGACGCTGCCCAGCCACTGCAACGAGCATGTGTACCCAGGCACTCACAGCGATGTGGGTGGTGGCTATCAGCCAGGTGAGCAAGGTAAAGCCCTAGCGGTGAAGCAAGAGACAACACTAACAAAAGCAGACCACTTGAAGCTGTCGCAACTGACGTTGAACGACATGTTGGCTGCGGCGCTTAAAACTGTGCCTCGCTATACCGAAGATTGCCCTTGGCTGGAGTTGAGCTCTAAGGAAGCAGACCGGTTCAATTTAGAAGATGAATATCGCTTGTCCAAATACACCAAGCAGGTGGTTGCAGACTACTTTGTAGCAGCTGATATCGACCCAAGCCTACCCTTGGTACCGCTGATTCAATCGCACAGCTTGGCATATTTGGCATGGCGTTACCGCGTGACAGTGCGACGTGGCTTTGATGCGCTGGGCAGCGTCCAACGTGCCCACGAGTTTGACCCCACTCGTGTGTCGTTTTACAAAAAAGGCCAAGCACTGCTTGAAGAGCAAATTCGTCTCATGCGCAACTGGTCGCCCGAGAACACGATGGGTTACCACGCCAAAGCGGGTGAGATTTACGAAACTATTCAAAGCATTCGTTCCACAGATGCCAAAGAGCATTTCTTCGACGACTGGGTACACGACTCATTTGCAGGCTTTTTGCAAAGCCTAGGCCGTGCGCACGTAGTAGTAGAAAACGAGTGCTATTTGCGCCACCGTGGCATTTACATGGGCGAAGACGACCGTGTGGCCACGCTGTACTTTGACCCAGAAGAGTTGAATAACGTCTCAAATCCAAAGGCTATGTATGCGTAATGCACAAGGCGAAAGCGTGATTCGGCTGGGTGATAGCACGAATCACGGTGGCAAGGTCATCAGTGCATCAGCCCTGATGCAGGTGCATGGCATTGCCGTGGCTTTGGAGGGAGACACGGTGCATTGCCCCAAATGCAAGGGCGATTACGCCATTCTTCCAAGTGGCAAGGGCAAGAAGAACCTAGGCCGTTGGGTGGCATACGCCGGTACACAAACAGAGTGCGGTGCCGAATTGGTCGCAACCTTCAGTTGAGTTGCTGCAGCTTCGCTAATATTTACTAATAAAGGCACTAAAGTGCCATTTAATAACTATTAAGTTCCTATAGCATTCCCGCTTTGCCGAAAAAAACGCATTTTCCAATGCGTCTTCTTTTCGGGTTGCACATAGAGGGAAGACGTATGAGTCTGGGGCCAGAAGGAAAAGCAGTCGATTTCAACCACCGCCACGCACCAGCGGGTGCTCAAGTGGGGCAAGGGTTTTCAATTGCCGACATGTCCACGCTTGGCCTGTTGTTTGAGTCAGGACCCAACCATGACGAGCGTTTGGCTGCCGTGCTCAAAGTCCGCGAAGAAGGGGGCAATGCGCTGTTGGCGGCTGCTTCGGTGTTGCTCAGGGCTTTGGCCGAAATGCCGCATACGCTGGACGCACATGGCGTACAGGGTTTGCAAGAGCTGCTGAGCCAAGAGCTGCAAAGTTTTACCCGTTTGTGCGAACAAGCCAATGCACGGCGCGACCACATGTTGGCAACCAGGTATGCCTTGTGTACCGCTTTGGATGAGGCGGCCAGTTCAAAGCCGTGGGGTGGTGGTGATGAGGCCACCACAGGGGTGTGGTCGACACAGGCGTTGCTCAACACGTTTCACGGCGAAAGCCAAGGCGGTAAAACCGTGTTCTTGTTGATTGGTCGCTTGGCCAATTCACCAAGTGAACATATGAATGTGCTCGAGCTGATGCACCATATTTTGAGTCTCGGCTTTATGGGTGACTATCGCGTGCAGGCCGATGGCCATCGCATGATTGAAACCATCCGCCACCGTTTGTTCACCCTGGTGTCAGGTAGTCGCGAGCCCGTGCCGCGCGATTTGTCACCACGGTGGCGTGGTGTCACACCAGGCAAATTTCAGGTGCTACACACTTTGCCTGTGTGGTTGTCTGCCAGTGTGCTGAGCTTGGTGTTGTTTGGCCAATTTGGTTGGTACAAGTATCAGGTGCTCACGCGCGTGTCTGATGTTGAGCAGCATGCGCAAGCCGTCACCCAGTGGCAGCTGGCGGCAGCACCTGTCGCCGTTAAACCTTTGGGGCTTGCTGAAATCTTGGCAGAGGAGGTTGCAAGTGAGCGCGTCAAGGTCGAAGAGTCCGAAGGACGTTCGCTCATCGTGTTCAAAGGCGATGGAATGTTCTCGGGGGGCATTTTGCAGCTGAGTGCAGCTTCGCGTGCAACGATTGAAAAGGTGGCAGAAGCATTGAATGACGTCCCAGGCAAGGTACGTGTTGTGGGTCACACCGACAACGAGCCCATCACAAAAGGCCAAGACGTCATACCGAGCAACCAAGTACTTTCAGAAAAGCGCGCTCAGGTGGTCAGCCAAGTATTAACGGACAAAGGCGTAGACCCCTCTCGCATCGTGTCTGTGGGCGTCGGGGAGACAGAGCCTTTGGCATCCAACGACACGGTTGCTGGGCGAGCCATGAATCGACGTGTCGCGATTGAAGTGTTGAATTCTGCAGCGCTGGCAACGAATACAAAAAAATAAGAGGAACTCAAAATGTTCGATTGGATGAAATCCCCCATGGTGCGCGCCGTTCTTGCTTTTTTAGCATTGCTGTTGGTGAGCTTGTTTGTGTGGTTTGTTGGGCCATACATTGCGTTTGGCGATATGCGCCCCTTGGCTTCTGTGGCAACCCGCATCACGGTCATTGTGATGTTGCTCGTTGCCGTGATTTTTGGACTGCTGGGTTGGACGTTGTCACCCATCGCCGTGACTGCGTTATCGCTTGTCATTTGGCAAGCAGGTCCGTTGTTCGCCTTGGGTGAGTTACGACCATTGGCCTCTGTGTGGTCGCGGGCTCTGTGCGTGACCATCATCGTGGTGGTGTATGCCATTTGGGGTTTGTACAAGCTGTGGAAGTTGATTCAAAACGATGAAGCCTTTGCACGTCGTTTGTTCAGTCGGGGGGGGGGATGGTGGTGGCAATCTGGCCAAGAAAGAAGTCCAGGCCATTTCTGATTTGGCACGCAATGCTGTGGCCCAACTCAAACAAATGCACATGACCGTTGCCGGTGGCACAGGCTCAGTGTGGGCAGGCCTGCGTCGATTGTTTGAAGGCAAGCGCTATTTGTACGAGTTGCCTTGGTACATGATCATTGGCAATCCCGGTGCAGGCAAAACCTCTGTGTTGTTGAACTCAGGTTTGAAGTTCCCTGTGGCCGACCAAATGGGGGCCGCCAGCGCTCAAATGACATTGGCAAAAAATACGGGGACACACAACTGCCAGTGGTGGTTTACCAATGAAGCGGTGTTGATTGACACGGCAGGTCGTTACACGGCACCTGATGATGGCTATTTGGCAGACGCCGACGCGCCTACTGCAGACGGGGGTTCTGCAGCTCGTCAAGTAGACGTGAATCGTGCGGAATGGCTAGGGTTTTTGGGCGTGTTGCGCCGTGTCAGAGGGCGTGCGCCTATCAATGGCGCAGTGGTTGCTATTGATGTGGCTGAGTTGTTGCAGTCGGATAAAAATCAACGTTTAGCGCAAGCAGCACGGATGCGCGGTCGCTTGGCTGAGCTGCGGCAGCATTTGGGCATTCGGTTCCCTGTGTATGTGATGCTCACCAAGACCGATGTTCTGAATGGTTTCACTGAGTATTTCAGCAGCTTGACATCAGAAGCACGGGCGCAGGTGTGGGGCTTTTCTCTACCGTGGGGTGAGCAAGAGAAGAGTTTGCTCAAAGGCTTTTCTAAAACCACCAACACAACTGATGTGAGTTCTGCGGATGCGACAAAAGGTGCGCAGGTGCATTGGGCTTTGGCAGATCAGCTCTCCCACGAATTCAATGCTTTACGCCAACGTTTGAGCGACGGCATTGCGGTTCGCTTGCAAGAAGAATTTGAGCTAGACCGTCGCCAGGCTTTGTACGTGTTGCCGCAAGAGTTGGCTGCTGTTGAGTTGCCGTTGACAGAGTTGTTAGATGCCGTGTTCTCAGATTCACGCTATGACACAACGCAGCTCACCCACATGTTGCGCGGGGTGTATTTCACCAGCGCCATGCAGGATGATGAGGTCAAACAAATTGCCGATCAGCGCGCATTGATGCCGCGTCTGCAAAAAGCGTTAAGAGCCCTTGGCCAGCATTTTCATAGGGGCCACGGTACGCAAAATAAATCGACCAAGAGTTACTTTGTTACAGACGTGTTGTCACGGGTCGTATTTCCTGAGTCACATTTGGTTAAACCAAACTTGAAGTGGGAAGCTCGAATGCGTCTTTTGCGCTTGGTGGGGCACTCGCTGGTGGGGCTGACATTCTTCTGGCTCGCCGGTGCTTTGACGCTGAGTTACAGCAACAACAGCGCCTACCTCAAGAGTTCGGATGCCAAAGCAGTTGCTTTGGGGAAACAAATCCAAGGCATTAAGGGTGATTTGACGATGCCGCAAATCATTCAAGTTTTGAATGATGCCAAAGACATGCCCATGTTCAATGGACTCAATCTTGCAGACCCATCGGGTTCATTTTTGTATGGGCTATACACCGGAGATTCGGGGTTGATGTCTTCGAAAGAGGCCTATCACTATTTGCAAGATACATTGGTTTTGCCGATTGTGTTGAACCGCATGGAGGAGGTGATGCGTGAGGCTGTGATCGCAAAAGATCCCACACGGTCCTACAACACATTGCGTGCCTATTTGCTTTTGCATGACGTACCTCAGTACAAAGTATCAGCACAAGATGTGCAAGCTTGGGTATTGCAAGATTGGCAAGACAGTTCGGGTAAAGAGACGGGCGAAGTCGTTGCCAAGTCAAAAGGACTGGCTCAAATCTTTGGCAATAGTTTTGCGATGGTTGGGCACTTTGAGTCTATGTTCTCGGGTGAACGCGTGGTCCAATCTGCGTCGTCGCGCGATGAAGCCTTGGTGCGACAAGTACGAGATTTTTTAGATAAAAGCTCCAGCAGCGAAAGGCTTTACCAGCGTGCCAAGTCAGCCATGCTGGTGTATGCCCCGCAGGATTTCACTTTGGTGCGAGCCCTAGGACCACAAGCCGGCACCCTGTTTAGTCGTTTTTCGGGGCAAACCCTTGAAAAAGGTGTGACAGGGTTGTTTACCTATGAGGGGTACCACGATGTTTTTGCCAAGCGCATGGCCGAGATGTTGGTGGTCGCGCAACAAGATGATGCGTGGGTGATGGGACGAAAAGACCAAGAGCTGCAAGTTTCAGAGTCCGCACGCTTGGCATTGCTCGAAGATATTCGCCGTCAATACCTGAATGAATATGCACAACAGTGGGCAGATTTTTTGGGCGATATCCGATTGGTGCGCACCGAAGGCGGTGGCACTTTGGCATTTGATTTGAATCTTTTACGCCAGTTGGCTTCTCCCGATTCACCTTTGATTCGTCTAGGGCGCCTAGCGGCCAAAGAGACAACGCTTTCGCGCTTGCTGCAGTCAAAGAGTGATGACGAAGCCTCGATTTTTGACAAAGCCACAGAACGTTTAGAGCAGCAAAAAAACAAGGCAAACAAAGGTTTGGGCTTGAGACCCGAACAGCGGACGGAAAAGCAATTGGTTGATGACCGCTTTTCAAGCTTGCGAGAAGTGGTGACTGGGCAATCCGAAGGTGGCATGGCTTCTGGGGGCAAACCTGCACTTGAGGCCGTGAGCAATGTGCTCAATGAGTATTACACCGTGTTGGTGGTGGCGGAAACAGCCATCAACGCAGGCAGCTTGCCGCCCGCAGGTGTTGAGGCTGCAACCAAATTGAAAATTGAAGCGGGTAAATTGCCCGCGCCATTCCGTGAGGTGTTGCTGGGTGTGAGCGCCAGTGGGGCAGACAAAGTAACCCAAGGCTCATCCGGAATTTTGCGTGTCCAAGCGCAAGCCCAAATGGACCGATTGGTTGGCATGTTGGCGTTGACTGTGGGTGAGCCTTGTAAACGTGGCATCGCGGGGCGATATCCATTTGTACAGAGCTCACAAGAAGTGGCAATTGATGATTTCAATGCCATGTTTGCTTCTGGTGGTGCGATTGATGAATACTTCAACAAGTATTTAAAGCCGCTGGTAGATACCAGTGTGAGGCCTTGGCGATACAAAGATCCTTCAAGTGCCAACACTTTGGTCGGGACTGAATCGATGTCCAACGGACAGGTTCCCGTGGCTGCGGCAACGGGGCCGACGCTGACTGGTGAATTATTAAAACTGTTGGCGCAAGGCGGGCCAAACCCAGATGCATTTGCGCAGAGCGCCCAAATTCGAGAGGTCTTCTTTCGTGAGCCTGGCGCATCGCGCATGGCATGGCCAATTGAGATCAAGGTGCAAGCACTTGATACATCAATTGATGAGTTGCTGATTGACATTGATGGTCAATCTTTGCGTTACGCACATGGTCCTGTGCAAGCGACTAAGTTTTTATGGCCAGGCCCGCGTGGTGGCACGGTGGCAGAAGTCGCAGCGCTCAACAAAGGAAAACCTGAAGCAGGCAATATTCAGATGCGCGGTCCGTGGGCCTTGTTTCAGTTGGCTGACCGAGGGAAAGTGATCAATGGTGCCACCACAGGACGCGTCGCGGTTGAGCTGATGTTTGATAACCGCCGTGCAGTGTTAGAGCTAGGCGGGGCTGGTGGTACAGCGTTTGCTGGCAGCTTGTTGCGCGGTTTTCATTGCCCAGGCCGAGCCAGTTGATGTCATTGGACGCATTGCATTCAGTGAAACGTGGTTTGACACATTTGTGTGTCGCGCGTGAACCAAGCGTATGGGGGAAATGGCCTACGCATGGTGATTACATTCGCCACAACGTGAGTCACGAGCAAGCAGAGTTTTGGTTGCAGTGGACGGCTGATTATTGGCATCGACGCCCAAGCTCCCCCAATATTCCTGTTGCATTTATTTTTCCACCACGAACCACGCCGTTCGCAGGTGACTACTTCGTTCAAGGTGTGATTGCCTCATCAGAAGACAAAGTGGGACGCTCATGCCCTTTGGTGATATTTCAAGAGGTAACGCATAGAGAAATGTCGCGTATGTGGCCTTTGCAAGTTGAGGTGCCTATTGATCAGCATGGTCGTCATCTCTTGTATTGGTGGGCGCGTATTGCAGCACATGCAAAAACATCGATTGATTTTTCTAAATTGATGGAAGTCATTGATTTGGTTTGGCACATCTATGAGCCGAGTTTTTTAGAAATCTTAGGCGTCACAACTAAGCTGAATGACAGTAGAGATTTAGAACGTTTGCTGAATGACTTTGTTGCACCGTCAATGTGTGATGACGCAGTTAAGTTAAAAGGTGTCCGGCGTCTGCCGTGGACTGATTGGCCTTCACGCGTTTTGCGTCAGAGTAACCCGATTTCTGCGTATTGGATGCAGGACAGCCGTGGTGGTTACATATGCGCCGGCGATGAGTTTTTAAAGCTGTGGGGAGTGTGTGCATGACTCTCAAGTTGTCTTATCTTCCAAGCCTTGAGTCATTAGAACTTGTTGAGTGGATTTGGCCTCAAGGTCAAAGTTTGATTTTTTTCGATGAAATTTTGAACCATCAAAATTCATTGCCAAATTTTGTGACCGAACAAGGCAAGTACTTATCGATAGAGCATTCGGTCCTCGGTGAGACAGAGGCATGGTGGTTGCAAAACCAAGTGCAAGATTTGGTGTGTGTTGTCAATGGTCACACATTAAAGCCAGGGCTCAAGCAACGCTTGGCGCATGGAGATGTCTTTGAATTTGGTTTTTCAAGATTTGACGTCAGCTTGGATGAAACCCGTTCATCTGCTGTCGAATCAGATTGCAGCGAGCACACTGAATTTGAATTAGCAGATTTAGCGGGTGATGACAAATCTTTAGATTTCCTTCTTTCAGAAGATATCCATGCGGTGAAGCAACACGCAGTTGCGACGAATCAAACGGATGAAGTTGCCAATGCGGATGTGTTTGCACGGTTGCATGCGCAGTATTTGCGTCGGCTTGAAAACCCTTGGCGTACGTCGGACCAAGAGACGCTTTGGCTCAATGTGCAACGTGGCGAGCAAAAAGACACATTTGACCCGATGCAAGCCTTGATGGCGCAGGCTGGGATGCGAGCAGGTTTGACCGATTTACTTGGTGAGTCTGAACAAATTGAATCCGTCATGCGTAGCCTAGACATCCACGAAACACAAAACATTTTGGCGCCTGAGGCATACCCCAGTGTGATGCGATTGTTTGCACCCATTGGTTTTCAAGAGGGCGAAGGTCAAGCGGATTCGACGCACGGCGTACCTGGTTTGACGCAGAGAGAGCACCACAGTGTCTCGCTTGACAGCGTGATTTCTACCAATTTAAAGACAAGCAAATATGACTAATCAACACGCAAATTCGCGGCAACCCATGCCACTGACTTTGCATCAATTGAATTCAGAACACCGATTACAAGATGCTGTTGCCCGTGTTGAGGAGCAAATACGCACAGCACCCATGCAGGCAGAGTCTCGCTGGACTTTGGTGGAACTGTTGTGCTTGATGGGGGATTGGGAGCGTGCCATGCGCCAACTTCAAACGGTGGCCCAAATGGATACCCACTCCAGTGCCCGTGCACATTTGGTGCGTGGGTTAATTCGCGGAGAGTCGCAGAGAACTCAGGTTTTCTTAGGTAAATTAAAGCCAACGCCTGTGATAGATAACCCCCAGTGGATGGCGGATATGGCTGAGGCCATTGCACTCAATGCCGCTGAACGGCACGGTGCTGCGGACGCATTGCGTCAAGCGGCATTGGCACACGCATCTGTGGCGAATGGCGTATGTGTGGTGTCAGGGCTTAACCAAGAGGTAGTGCCGCATGCGTTTGAGTGGATTGCAGACAGTGATTCGCGATTGGGGCCCATTTGTGAAGTCATGGTGGCTGGGGGGTACAGATGGTTGCCGTTTGCAGACGTTGACACTCTCAAGCTTGAGCCGCCCAAGCATTTGCTGGATTTACTCTGGGCGCCTGTGACGCTGACATTGCGCGGAACGCAGGTAGGCAGCAAATTGGTTCATGGTTTTTTGCCCGTTCGATATTGCGGCACTGACGCAAAAGTTTCGGGTATGCATGATGCGCAGCGAGATGCGTTGTTGCTATCGCGCATGACACGCTGGCGTGATGTGGGTGAAACGGGCGTCTTTGCCACAGGACAAAAAACTTTGATGTCTGACTGCGGTGACTTTGGAATTTTGGATGTTCGTGAAATTCAAATGCATCCTGAGGATTGAGGTGAAGCATGCCAACTCAAAGTTCTGAGGTCACAACACATCCTGCAGCCCGCAGTATCAAAAGTGGTGTGGGTGTGAATAAAAAGCGTTTAGAGCAGCGTTATCTGCCGACGCTGTTTGATCGTTTATGTGATGACGCACCTAGCGAAAAAACAGAGTCTTCAGACGCATATTCGCCGACACGTACACAAATGCGAGGCATCGTCTTGCGTGATCTGGCGTATTTGCTCAACACGACCAATCAAAGCGATTTGATTGACAAGGTGAAATACGCCGCAGCCGTTGACTCCACCATTAACTATGGCGTGTCTGCGCTCGCGGGTGGCTATTTGTCTGAGAAAAAGTGGCGAGACATAGAGCAAATGATTCGCCATGCCATTTTGGCTTTTGAGCCCAGGCTGTTGCCTGCAACCTTGGTCGTTCGCCCCTTGCTGAAAGCGCAGGCCTCAGCCAATTACAACGTGCTGACTTTTGAAATCGCAGGGCACATACAAATGGCACCTTACCCCATGGAATTCATGGTGCAAAGCAATGTAGACCTTGAAACCAATCGAATCGAACTGCTGCATCGCTGATGTGGTGAAGGCAAACTGTATATGGATCCCCAACTTTTAAATTACTACAACGAAGAGTTGACTTACATGCGCGAGAGTGCAGGTGAGTTTGCCAAGCTTCATCCCAAAATAGCAAGCCGTTTGGGCATGCATGGCGTAGAGGTGGCTGACCCTTATGTTGAGCGTTTGATTGAGGCTTTCTGTCTCATGTCTGCACGCACGCGCATTAAGTTAGATGCTGAGTTTCCTCGTTTTACGCAACGCTTGTTAGAGGTGATTTACCCAAATTACGTCAGCCCTACGCCTTCTATTGCGGTTGCCCAATTGCATCCTAATATTCAAGAGGGCGATTTCAGTAAAGGGTTTTCTGTTGCTCGTGACACTGCGTTTTATTCAAAAATTCCAGAGGGGGAAGAGACCGCTTGTCAGTTTCGCTCAACTCAGAATGTGACACTTTGGCCCATAGAAATTGTCAGCGCCAAGCTTGCTGGAACGCCACCAGATATCCCTGCACTCGATCGTTATTTGCCCGCAAATTTGCATGTCACCGCTAGCTTGCGAATTCGCTTACGCGTCACGGGGGAGTTGAATTTTTGTGGTCTGAAGGGGCTCGATAAGCTCCCGATTTATCTCAAAGGTGATGAACAAGTCGCTTCACACTTGTTCGAGCTATTGCATGCAGGGGCTGTGGCAAGTGTCATTGGGGTGCCTGAGAAAATGGGTGAGAAACCCCATGTGGTGACAAAAAATTCTTTGAGCCATGAGGGGCTTGACCCTTCGCAAAGCGTTTTGCCCTTGGCATGGAACACGTGGCATGGACACAATTTGTTGCATGAGTACTTTGCGTGCCCAAGTCGGTTTTATTTCTTTTCTTTGAATGGACTGTCTGACGGTCTTTCGAGAATTCAAGGCAAAGAGGCTGAAATCGTCATCTTGCTATCGCAAACTTCAGCCGCTTTGAGTGGGTTGGTTGATAAAGACCAATTCGCACTTTTTTGCACGCCCGTGATCAATCTGTTTCCACACCGTACAGATCGTATTGAGGTAGTGTCTGGTCAACCCGAATTTCATTTGGTGCCTGACAAATCAAGGCCTTTAGATTTCGAAGTGTTTAGCGTGTCTGAGCTGGCGGGGCAAGAGGCCGGATCAACCGAGTCAAAAATATTCCGGCCCATGTATCAAACGCTCAACCAAGACGAAGGAAACCACGGACGTTATTTTTCAGTTCGTCGCGAGCAGCGCATGGCGTCGGATTCTTCAAGAAAATATGGAACACGCACGCCCTATGTGGGCACTGAGCTGTTTCTCAGCCTGGTGGATCAGCATGAGGCACCGTATAGCCAAGAGTTGCGATACCTCTCGGTTCAGGCGCTTTTGACCAACCGTGACTTGCCTCGACTGGTTCCTCGGAATGGATATTCTGATTTAACGGTTGTGGACTCCGTGCCTGTGCGTGCTGTGGGGCTGGTCCGTCCTCCCTCTGCGCCGAAAAAGCCTTTTGCGCAAGGTGAGTTAGCTTGGCGTTTGATTCGCCAGCTTGGGTTTAACTATTTGCCGTTGTCCGACATGCCTCACCGCGAAGGTGCACAAGCTTTGCGTGACATGCTTCGGCTGTTTGTGAATTCAGATGATTTGATTTCTAGCAAACACATTGATAGTTTGATCGGCAGTCAAGTGCGCCCTGTGACGCGACGCCTCCCTGGCGCAGGTCCGTTGGTGTATGGCCGCGGCATGGAATGCCAACTCAGTGTCGATGAAGACGGTTTTAGCGGTGTTAGTCCTTATCTTTTTGGCTTGGTGCTTGAGCACTACTTGGCACGACATGTCTCTATCAACACGTTCACGCAAACCAAGCTTGAGTCCATGCAGCGCGGTCAAATTTGTATGTGGCCAGTTCGCATGGGTACCCGAGGGGGCGCATGATGCGGTCCTTTGGAAAATCTGCTCAATCAAAAAATGCAGTGCTGCTAGAGGCGCAACAACAGCCGTGGCGACATGGTTTTTTGACATTGATGCGCATGTTGGATGCACATGCCAAAGATGCGCCTCACATTGGGCAAAGCCAGCGGCCTCAGCAGGATAATTTTCGATTAGGGCAGCAAGCCAGCCTTGCTTTTGCCCCTCGCGAAATTGCGCGTGTGGTCGAAAAAAATGGAACGCCACACATTTATCTCTTTGGTCTGGGCATGTTGGGACCGAATGGCGCACTGCCCATTCACTACACAGAGCAAGTGCGTGAACGCACCGAGGCGCGCCGTGACCAAACCTTAGCCAATTTTCTTGACATCTTTCACCACAGATCGTTCACCCATCTCTACCGCGCATGGGCGCAAAGCCAAGCGGCGGCAGGGCTGGATCGGGTTGAAGATGAAGCCTTCACCAACTATGTAGCCCGTTTGACGGGCGATGAACCAAGCGAGCTAAGACATAGCCCATTACCGCCCCATGCGAGATGGGCCAGTGCTGCGCATCGTATACGTGGCCCGCGTGACCCAGAGGGTTTGGTCAGTTCCCTTAAGCGTTTCTTTGGCGTTCCCGTCAAGCTGGACGAGTACCGATTGCAATGGATGCCTATTGAGCCGCAAGACATGTGTCAACTGGGAGTGTCCAATGAATCTGCCATGCTAGGTTTGGGCGCGATGGTGGGTGAGAAGGTGCCTGATCGCCAAACACGATTTCGCTTGACCATTGGCCCATTGAATATGGATGCCTATTTGCGCCTGACGCCTCAAGGCTCTGCCAGCGGTAAAGACTTACCAGCTTTGGTTGAGCTGGTGCGTTCTTTCATCGGTTTCGAATACGTGTGGGAAGTTGAACTTTTGATTCAGAGCGATACCGCACCCGCAAGCACCTTGGGTGGTGGAACGCAGCTGGGGTGGTCCACTTGGATGGACCAAGAAAAAACAACCACAGCCAAAGCCATTACGGGCATGGTGCTAGAGCCAGAGAATTACGTGCTGAGCCACTGATAAACCATGAATCCATTCAAACAACTTTTGCAAACCATCATGGGCAGTGACAAAGACGCGATGGCTATTCAAATACCACCAGAGTGGTTGAATCCCATCAACGAACAAGAGCCTTGCGGTCCATCGTTAGATTACGACACTGAGTATGCAGTTTTACAAACACGGCTAGCCCCTAAAGCTGATGTGCAATATGGTGCTTTTGCTGCACAACCGACAGCGCTAGATTGGAAAGAAATAGAGCGTGACAGTCGCCGATTGCTTTTGCGTTGCAAAGATATTTCAGTGTTTATATGGTTTACGCGCGCACGCTGTCAGGTAGCTGGGGCCATTGGCTTGCTAGAAGGTGTACTGGGCTTGCAACAAGTGCTTGCTAAATTTGAGTCGCATGTTCATCCTCAACTTCACATTGAAGGCATGCACGACCCTGCAGTGCGTGCCAACGCCATAGAAGCTTTGTGTGACCCTGAAGGGTTGCTGGACGATATTCGCAATGTGGTGATTTCTTCTTCGACCGCTTTGCGCCTCACCGTGCGTGATGTCGAGCGCGCGTTTGCATTACCCAAGCCCGCCTATGCGCTTGACACGGACATGGTTCAACGCCAAATCGAAGATTTGTACCAACGAAAAGATGCAACCTTATTGGCCTTGATCGGTTGCATGCAGAGTGTTGAAGAAATTAACACTTGGGCTCAACACAATTTAGAAGAAGACGCCCCTAATCTTCAACCCGTCTTGAAGCTGCTTCGTGTCGTGTTGCCTCAAACTCAGCGGCTCTCCCAAGCAACACCTGCACCGAGTCCCGTGTACCTCACCCCGCAACAAAAGCAACCTCATGCGGCGCTTATTTTGGAGTCAAGTCCTGCCAGCCATTCATTGCCGGTTTTGAGCAACACAGACCAGCGTGAGCAAATTCGACACTCTTTGGCCCAGGTGCGTGAATGGATTGAGCGCAACGAGCCCAGTAGTCCTGTAGCGGTGTTGCTCAAACAAGCTGAGCGCATGTGGGGTAAACGGTTTTCTGAAGTGGCCCACATCATTCCGCCAGATCTTTTGCAGGCCTGGGACCAAGACAATTAACGCAGGCGCGGCTTCCGTCAATACTCAGGCCTTCTCGCCCAAACGTCCATCGCGAAAATCGCTCATGGCTTGGTAAATCTCATCTTTTGAATTCATCACAAACGGGCCGTATTGAACGATGGGCTCTTTGAGTGGTTTGCCGGAGATCAGAATCAGCTTGGCATCGGCACTGGCTTCGATGACCACGCCATCGGCTTGCGCTGTGTTCGCCAAGATGGCCATGCATTGCACGGGGACGGTTTGGCCGCCAATCGTGATTTCGCCACGGTACACATACAAAAATGCGTTGTGATCGGCGGGCAGCGTTTGTTCAAAGCGTGTGCCTTGGGGCATGTGCACATCCAGGTACAACGGCTGGGTGATCTCTCGGGTCACAGCACCCTGCACGCCGTGGCTGGCACCGGCAATGACGGTCACCGCCACGCCTGCTGGCGTGTGCAGTTTGGGCAATTGGTCATTTTGAAAATCGCGGTACCAAGGCGCGTTCATCTTTTCGGTGCTGTGCAGGTTCAACCAGAGCTGAAAGCCTTCCATCGTGCCTTCTTCCTGTTGCGGAATTTCGGAGTGAATCACACCTTTGCCAGCGGTCATCCATTGCACGCCGCCGTTTTGTAGCAAGCCTTCGTGGCCTGCGCTGTCGCGGTGCAGCATGCGTCCGGCAATCATGTAGGTGACGGTTTCAAAGCCGCGGTGTGGGTGGTCAGGAAAGCCGGCAATGTAGTCATCGGGCTTGTCGCTGCCAAATGCATCGAGCATCAGAAAAGGGTCAAGCCGGTGCTGCAAGTCTTGCGTGAGCACACGGTTGAGCTTGACGCCTGCGCCGTCTGAGGTAGCTTGGCCTGTGACCAAGCGCTCGACCGTGCGTGAGACAGCCACTGCGTGTGTGGGGGCGGTGTTAGACATGGTGGGATCGCCTTTCAAAATTGGATGAGCCTCTGAGCGTACAGAACCTGAGCCTGGTTTGCTGCGGCCAAGTCACTCAACACGTCCGTGATTTTGTTTTGCTTCAATCCAATAGAGAAGGGTTGATGCAGGTGGTGTGGTGTTCAACGTAGTACCTTTGAGTAGGGGTTGCGTAGATCTAATGTCGAAATATCGTAAATTGCAAAAGTAATTTGAATATGCGTAGATAAATGTCTCAAAATCCTACTCATTAAAGGTAATGACATGATTTCAAAGAAAACAATCCATGCGATTGAGCTGTGTGTCGCGCTTGCTGGGCAGCGCAATGGCAGCTACATCACAACAACAGAACTTTCGCCCAGGCTTGCGTTGTCTGTCTCCTATTTGGAAAACATCTTGAAGCTTTTGAAGGATTGCCACATTGTGAGTTCCATGAAAGGACCGGGCGGCGGCTACAGGATTCATGGCGACATTTCGTTGGTCTCTATTTGGGACATTGCCTGTGTGTTTGAACAAACGCTCACTGAGGCTGAATCATCAGAAGACATCGCGTTTGCAAAGCCGGCCAGCTATGAACTTGGATTGCAGCAAATCGTGCAAAAGACCTTGAGTCACTTCACTTTGTCAGACTTTGTGGATTTCTCATCGGTGGACGCCAAGTCGTACGTTCAGGAAATGGGACGTTTCAAATTCAAACCGCTTGTGGCGCCGTTCATGCCCAAAGCACCTAATTCGGTATTTCAGCTTCACATGACGTTTTGAGTCGTTGTGAAGTTGCCGCACAAGCATGCACAAAACATCTTCTGAGCGCCTTGCTCATCTCACACCAGGGGATATCTCTGCTGTGATTCAAATGGCTTGGGAGGACAGAACCTCTTTTGAGACCATCAAAGCGCGCATTGGGTTGACAGAGTCAGACGTGGTTCGATTGATGCGCAAGGAGCTCAATCCCAGTTCATTCCAGTTGTGGCGTATGCGTGTCAAAGGACGCGCGACAAAACACCGGGCACTGAGAAGCCCAAGCATGAAGTTTGATGATCGTGCGATTGCAGACCATCGTCGTGCAAATTGTTAATCCACTCTGGGTTTTTGCATCTTTCAAGACCTGCGCGTGAACGACAGCGTGACATCACCCAAATGGATGCCGAACTTGGTCATACGCGCTTTGTTGAGCATCACACGGTCATTCATTAAGTACATCCAGTCATCCATTTGGACATTCATCACAGACCCATCCACGGGCAGGGCGAGGGTGTAGCGCCAGTTGAACGCGTTGCCTTTGGTTTTGCCTTCCGCGATGCCCACGACATCGCCTGCTGTGCCCGTGAATAAGCCCTGTCCTTGATCGGTGAGCTTCCAAATTCTTTTTTCGCGGGTGCCATCCGAATAGACAAAGTCTTCATCCAAAGTGCCTTGACCATTTGTCCAATCGCACCGCATCTCAACCGTGAAGCGCTTGACGACTTTGCCGTTGCGGTCGGTGAATAGGCCCCAAGCGTCCACGATGCCATTGAAGTAATTTCGCAAATCAAGTGCAGGCTTTTCAGTCGCGTAATCATCGACGGTGGGGCTTGCGCAGCCGCTCAGGCTGGCTGCGCCCAGGGTGGCGGTGGCCATGCCACTCAGCAGCAGTAATCGACGATTCATCATTGGAAACCTCACTTGGTGCTAGATATTGTTTGAGCCATGAAGACCATCGCAGGCAAAGCGAGCATCCATGTGAATGCCAGCACAGATACATGGATGACCGAAATTTCGAATGACGCAGCGCCCAACTTTGTACCTGCGAAATAAGTGAGTGGACCAAAAATTAACCCAACAAGCGCAGAAACAAGCAATGGCCTTACTTTCAAGAAGGCCAGGGAGGCGTTCAAGGTCATGGCAAACATCACCCAAAGTGCCCATAGCCAAAACGGGCTCAGGGACCCGAGTGACCAGCCGTAAAAATGGATCACTGAAAAATATTGCAGCAGCGTGTCGATTGCGATGCCCATCACAAGCACGCCAGTGGCGAGCTTCATTTCTTGCCAAGGGTGTTCAACGTAGAAGAGGTGGGCGCATGCGAGTGCGGTACAAAAAATAAGAGCTGCTATTTCCAGCCCTTGACCAACGCTTGCGACACAGGCCCACCAAGCGGCTTGAAAACCGAGGGCATTCATTAGATATAGACGATGCATGCCAAATTTTAGAGAGACTTCGCGAGTTCTTCAGTCGCATTTGAAATAGGGCGCGCATCCTCCATGAGCGATTGTTGTTGCGGGTTGCGTGCGCTAACCCTTGGCAGTGAGGCCTGAGTTGCAGTACAAAGGAGATCTTCATTCCTTACACAACAAGGTGACTTTATGGACAAAGCCATTCACCGTTTCAGTGAACTCTTTGCGCAACTTGGCTTGGCCAACGACGCGAAAAGTATTGCCAATTTTTTGGTAGAAAAAACACCGCTGCCAGGTCACATCAGTTTGCCTGATGCGCCTTTTTGGTCTCAGGCGCAGGCCTCTTTTTTGCGAGAAGCGTTGGCCGATAACGCCGATTGGGCCGAGCTGGTGGATCAGTTGAATGAGGCCCTGCGCTTGCCCTGAACAGGCAAGTTCAAATCAAAGGCCTGAGTGCTTGTGCTGTTTGTTGCAGCAAGGGCAGCCAGCGTGTCACCAAATCGGGCGCATGCGAGGTGGTGTGGCTGCGCACCAAGTTCAAGGCGGCGATGGTGTCGCCGCGTTCGTTGCGCAAAGGTACGGCCAAGGCCTCGACGCCTAGTTCATGTTCTTGGTCTGCGGCGCAGTAGTCTTGTTTGGCAATTTGTTTGAGTTTTTTGACCAAGTCTTTGGGCTGGGTGGACGTGTTGGCCGTCAAGCGGCTCAATGGGTTGGCTTTCATCCACGTTTGCAGCTGTGCCGGTGCCAGGTTTGCCAGCAGCACCTGCCCAGTAGACGTGGCGTGTGCGGGCAGACGTGTGCCAACGTGCAGGCCGTAGGCCAACACGTTGTGGCTGGCTTTGGTGGGCACGTCCGGGCCTTGCCAGATGCCGCGTGCCACGATGATCACCGCATCGTTTTGCAGCACTGCGACCGAGCAAGAAAGCTGCGTGGCCAAGCTCAACTGGTGCAAGGTGGGTTGCACCGTCCGAGGCAATCGCGCACCCGACAAATAGCTGCCCGCAAACCCGAGGACTTTGGCCGATAGCCAGTAATACTGACCATCGGTTTCTAAGTACCCGAGGTGCGTCAGCGTGAGCAAATGTCTGCGCGCAGCGGCACGTGTGAGGCCCGTGCGCTGTGCGGTCAAGGTGGCGTTGAGGCGTTGGCGCTCTGTGTCGAAGCTTTCCAAGACGGCCATGCCCCGGGCCATGCCTTCAATCCAGTCGGCTTTGTTCATGGTGTTTGTGGTGGCTGTAGGTTGCGCGATCATCGTGCGCCTATTCTATTCATCGCGCAGCATTCGTTTTTGGGGTTTGCGCTAGATCAAACGGGCCTTTAATCTCGCTGCACTTCTAAACACACAAGGATTTGAGACATGCGTACACAAGTGGTGATTGTTGGTGCTGGCCCTTCGGGCTTGTTGTTGGGTCAGCTGCTGCACAAGGCGGGCGTGGATGCCATCATTTTGGAACGTCAAAGCCCAGACTATGTGTTGGGCCGCATCCGTGCGGGCGTGCTGGAACAAGTCACCTTGGACGTGTTGGCGCAAGCCGGCGTGGACCAACGCATGAACAAAGAAGGCCTGGTGCATACCGGCTTTGATTTGTTGTTCAAAGGCGAGCGCCACCGCATCGACTTGTCGGGTCTCACAGGCGGTCAAAAAGTGATGGTCTACGGCCAAACCGAAGTGACCCGTGATTTGATGGATGCCCGCCAAGCCGCAGGCTTGACCAGCATCTACGAAGCAGACGATGTGCAGATTCACGACTTCGATAGCGATCACCCCAGCGTCAGCTACAGCAAGGACGGAAAACCCCACACCATCAGCTGCGACTTTATTGCCGGCTGCGATGGCTTCCACGGCGTGTGCCGTGCCAGCGTGCCGCGCAAATCCATTCAAGAGTTTGAGAAGGTCTATCCCTTCGGCTGGTTGGGCGTGTTGTCAGACACACCACCCGTGCATGAAGAATTGATTTATGCCAACAGCCCCCGTGGTTTTGCCTTGTGCTCACAACGCAGCCTCACTCGCAGTCGTTATTACTTGCAAGTGCCACTGACCGACAAGGTGGAGCAGTGGAGCGACGACGCGTTTTGGGGTGAGTTGCGCAACCGCTTAGACCCAGAAGCCCGCGAGAACCTGGTGACTGGCCCGAGCATTGAGAAGAGCATTGCACCGTTGCGTAGCTTTGTGACTGAGCCCATGCGCTTTGGCACCTTGTTCTTGGCGGGCGACGCGGCGCACATCGTGCCACCTACAGGTGCCAAGGGTTTGAACTTGGCCGCTACCGATGTGAAGTATTTGTCCGATGCACTCATTGAGGCGTGTGTCGAAAAATCACACGCAGGCATTGACCACTATTCCACCCGTTGCTTGGCGCGCATCTGGCGTGCTGAGCGTTTCTCTTGGTGGTTCACCAGCTTGATGCACCGTTTCCCTGATCAAGGTGAGATTGGTCAGAAGTTCCAAGAAGCCGAATTGGATTACCTGATTCACAGTGAGTCAGGTTCGCGCACAGTGGCCGAAAACTATGTGGGTTTGCCACTGAACTTTGGCGAATAAAACGACCTGAGGCGGGCGATGACAACTTTGGTTGTCATCGCCTTTTCCATGGGCAGTTATTTCTTGCTGCAAGGCATAACAGAATTGCATATCTGCTAGATTCTGTTTGTGATGCTGGAAATATCAATCCGTCGAGAGAATTGCCCGGCTAAATAACAAGATCTAACAGAGGAGCATTTATGAGTCAAAACAAGACGCCAACCCATGGCGTCGATCGTGTCTTGCAGCGCTTGTGCGATGCCAGCGCCACCATTGGTGGGGTTGTGCTGGTCGCCATTGCATGTGTGACGGTCGTCAGCGTGATTGGTCGCGCCTTCTTTTCACACCCCATCTTGGGTGATGTGGAGTTGGTTCAGTTGGGGTGTGCGGTGGTGGTGGCGTCGTTCCTGCCCTACACACAATTTCGCCACGCCAACATCATTGTGGATTTCTTCACCACCAACGTTTCAGAAAAACGTCAAAGCCAACTTGATGCGTTTGGCACCTTGCTCTACACCGCTGTGATGGCCTTGGTTGCATGGCGCGTGGCGGTGGGCGGTGTGGATATCCGCGCCTCGGAAGAAACATCCATGCTGATGGCCTTGCCATTGTGGATTCCCTATATGTTGATGGTGCCAGGCTTGGTGCTGTGCTCGGTGATTGGGTTTGTTCAAACCCTGCAACACCTTGGTTTGATCGCGAAGGAAGAAGTATGAGCACGATGAGTATTGGCTTGTCCATGTTTGGCGCCATGTTGGTGCTGATGGCCGTTCGCGTGCCCATCGCCATTTCCATGTTTGTGCCCGGTGCCCTGGGTTACATGGCTTTGGCGGGTTGGTTGCCGTTGCTGTCGCACCTCAAAGGCGCTGTTTACAGCCGCGTGTCGATTTACGACTTGTCCGTCATTCCTTTGTTCATGCTGATGGGCGCCTTCGCTGTGCACGGCGGCTTGTCCAAAGCCTTGTTTGACTTTGCCAACGCTTTGCTGGGTCGCTTCAAAGGCGGCATGGCCATGGCGGGCGTCTTGGCCTGTGCGGCATTCGGTTCCATCTCGGGGTCGACTGTGGCCACCACCGCCACGATTGCGCAAGTGGCTTACCCCGAAATGCGTCGCATCAATTACTCAGGCCGACTCGCGACTGCTGCGTTGGCTACGGGCGGCACGATGGGGGTGTTGTTGCCGCCGTCTGTCACGTTGATGGTCTATGCCATCTTGACCGAGCAGAACATCACCAAGATGTTCTTGGCTGCCTACATCCCAGCGTTGCTGGCCGCTGTGGGCTACCTGATTGCCATTGCGGTGATCGTTCGCATTTACCCCGACCAAGCGCCTCAAGCCAAAGCAGCGACTGCCAGTGAGCTGATGACCACAGCTGTGAATGTGTGGCCCATCGCGGCCATCTTCTTGGTGGTGTTTGGTGGCATCTACGGTGGCATGTTCACCGCAACAGAGGGTGCGGCCATTGGTAACGTGTTGACTTTTGCCATCACCTTGCTGCGCCGCGAAATGACGTTTGACAAACTGGTGGCGTCTATTCGCACCACGGCACAAACCAGCGGCATGATCTTTTTGATCTTCATTGGTGCTGACATGATCAACGCCTCATTGGCTTTGTCGCAGTTGCCTGCGCAATTGGCTGACATGGTGGGCCATTTGCAGATTTCACCGTTGGTGGTGATGGCTGGCATCATGATTTTCTACATCATCCTCGGTTGTGTAATGGATGAAATGTCCATGATCTTGTTGACCGTACCCACCTTGTTCCCCGTCATTTTGGGCATGGACTTCTTTGGTTTGAATCCTTCAGACAAGGCCCTGTGGTTTGGTATCCTGATCCTCACCGTGTGTGAGATTGGCATGATCTTCCCGCCCGTGGGTTTGAACGTGTACATCATGAATGGCTTGGCCAAAGATGTGCCGATGGTCGAGACCTACAAAGGTGTTGTGCCGTTCCTCATCACAGACGGCATTCGCTTGTCGTTGTTGATTGCGTTCCCTGCCATTTCGTTGTGGCTGGTCCATTTGTTGGCTTAAATTTTTATAACCTGGAGACAAAATGAAAACTCGTTTTCTTAAAGTTGCCGCTGCTGCGCTGACCGCTGTCGCGCTCAGCCCCGTCGTGATGGCCCAAGAAGTGACGCTTAAAGTGCACCACTTCTTGCCCGCTTCGTCTTATGCACAAACCTTGTTCATCCAACCTTGGTGCGACCGCATCGCCAAGGAATCGAACAACAAGATGAAGTGTCAAATTTACCCATCCATGCAACTCGGTGGTTCGCCCCCTCAGTTGTTTGAACAAGCACGTGACGGCGTGGCAGACGTGATTTGGACATTGCCTGGCTACACCGCTGGCCGCTTCCCATCCATCGAAGTGTTTGAATTGCCCTTCATGATGCAAAGCCCAGAAGCCACCAGCAAGGCGCTGTGGGACTACGTGGACCAATACGCCAAAGCTGAATTCAAAGACGTCAAGCCTTTGGCTTTCCACGTGCATGGCGATGGCGTGTTCCACATGACCAACAAGCCCATCCGCACAGCGGCTGACTTGAAGGGCTTGAAGCTACGCGCCCCCACACGCACCACCAACAAGTTCATCGCTTTGTTGGGTGCGACACCTGTGAGCATGCCTGTGCCGCAAGTGGGTGACGCTTTGTCTAAAGGCGTGATCGACGGTGCGGTGGTGCCTTACGAAGTGGTGCCTGCGGTGAAGATTCAAGAGTTGGTGAAATTCCATTCTGAAACCGACCCTGCTGAACCCGCGTTCTACACTGCCACGTTTGTGTTCGCAATGAACCAAGCGAAGTACGACTCTTTGTCGCCTGAACTCAAGAAGGTGATTGACCACAACAGTGGCCAGGCTTTGTCGGGCATCGCTGGCAAGGCGTTCTTGCAAGCCGACATCGAAGGCAAGAAGCTGACTACCAAGAACACCACCAACGTGATTCCAAAAGCTGAATTGGAAAATTGGAAAAAGATCGGTCAACCTTTGACCGATGCTTGGGTGGCTGACATGAACGCCAAAGGCAAAAACGGCAAAGAAATGCTGGAAGGTGCCAAGGCATTGATTGCCAAATACGCTACTGGCAAGTAAGCGTTTCACGCATGAAAAAGGGGCCGTTCGCGGCCCCTTTTTTTCGTCTGTGCGGTTGGTGCTTCAGTGACGGCTGTACACCAACCCCGAAGCCACACCGCCAAACAAATCGCCTTCCACCAACGGAACATCTGCAAACTCAGTTTGCAGCGCTTGCTGAAAGGTGCGCAGTGCCGATGAACCACCTGTGAGGTAAATCGCATCGGGCTTGCCATGCGTCAGTCCCGCACGCTGCACGCATTCGCGCGCGCACGCCACGGTGCTGGCCAGCAGCTGTGCCAAGTGCGTGTGCAGGTTCGCCGTGCTCAGAGTCGCGGTCAAAGCTGTTTCTATGTACGACAAATCAATGGCCGTGTCGCTGTCGGTTTGTGAACAACGAATCTTGGCTTGCTCGATGTCGTGGGCCATGTGGTGGCCGTAGCGCTCGGTCAGCACGCGCATCAATCGGTCATGCAAGCGCACATCGCTGTAATTGACTTGCAATGCTTTGGCTTGCGCCATGGCTTTGGGTTGGTATTGCCAGTTGATCAAATGCCAGGTGGACAAATCAAAAAACACGCGGTTGGGCACTTCTCGGTTTTGCGGGCCGATGTGGCCGTAGCCCAGCAAGGGCATCAGTTGTCCCAAGCTGAGCTTTTGGTCAAAGTCGGTGCCGCCAATGTGCACACCTGTGGTGGCCAACACATCGTCAGTGCGGTTCGGTCTGTTCATGCGTTCAGGCCCTAAACGCACCACGGTGAAGTCAGACGTGCCGCCGCCAATGTCGGCCACCAGCACGGTGGTTTCACGTGTCAGGCGTTGTTCGTAATCCAGCGCAGCAGCGATGGGCTCAAGTTGAAACGCGATGTCTTTGAAGCCCACGGCTTCAGCCGCTTGGCGCAGCGAGCTTTCCGCTTGTGCGTCACGTGTTGCATCGTCATCCACAAAGTGCACGGGGCGGCCCATCACTACACGCGTGGGGGCCGTGCCGAGGTGTTGGGTGGCGCGTTCGCGTAACTCAGCCAGATAAGTGGTGATGATGTCTTGGAAGCTCACCAACTGGTTGTTGATGAGCGTGGTCTCCATCAGCAGCGGGCTGCCTAGCAGGCTTTTGAGTGAGCGCATCAAGCGGCCCTCGGTGCCTTCTAGGTAGTGCGTGATGGCTTCGCGACCAAAGTGGGTGCTGTTTTCTTCGGCGTTGTAAAACACCGCCGTGGGCATGGCCAGTGCATCGCCCTCTAAGGGGATGAGTTGGGCTGTGCCTTGTGCCGACGCCCAAGCGATGGCGGAGTTGGAGGTGCCGAAGTCAATGCCTAAGATGCCAAGGCCATCCTGTGTTGCAGCTGTCATGCGTGAAATTAACCTGCCAGCCCCACATAGACGTTTTGCACATCGTCGTTGTCGTCAATCGCAGAGAGGAAGGCTTCGACTTCTTCTAACGCTTCGGCGCTCAGGCTGCTTGGGTCAACCGGGTTCTTGGGCTTGTAGCCGAGTTTGGCAGACAGCACATTGAAACCGTGCGCGGGCAGGGCGCGGCTGACCAAATCAAGGTCGGTTGGCTCGGTGATGAAAACCGAAGTGCCTTCGTCGCCCGCTTCAAAGTCTTGCGCACCGGCTTCGATGGCGGCCAGTTCGGCGTCTGCATCGGGGGCGGTGGGTTCGGCTTCAATCAGACCAATGTGGTCAAAGTCCCATGACACGGAACCTGATGTGCCGAGCTGGCCTTTGCGAAACAACACACGCATTTCGGGCGCGGTGCGGTTGACGTTGTCGGTCAAGCACTCAACCATCACCGCCACTTGGTGGGGTGCGTAGCCTTCGTAAATCACGTGTTCAAACTGAACGGACTCGCCTGTCAAGCCAGCGCCTTTTTTGATGGCACGGTCCAACGTGTCTTTGGGCATAGACACTTTGCGGGCCTGCTCCATCACCATGCGCAGGCGTGCGTTGGCTGCAGGGTCTGCGCCGTTGCGTGCCGCGACCATGATGTCCTTGGCCAGTTTGCTAAAAACGCGGCCCTTGGCGTTGGCGGCTAAGTCTTTGCCTTTGGCTTTCCATTGAGCGCCCATGTGTGTGTTCCTTTGTGTTTTGTAGGGAGGTGTTTAGGTGTCGGCACTCGCGCTCCAGCGCTCGTTCCATGCGTGTTCAATTTGACGGCGGTCGCGCTTGGTGGGGCGGCCGTGTTCGATGCTGTGTGCGGGCTCAAACGCCAAGCGGTTTTGTTCAGCAAGCTTTGCGCGCAAAGCCATGCTCTCAGCTGTTTCTTCGTACAACAGTTGCGCGACGGGCGCAGGGCCGCGCGCGGCGCTGATGCCTTTGACTTGAACCGTCTTGGTGATGTTGCCTTGGCGCACGGTGAGGGTGTCGCCCACTTTCACTTCGCGTGCAGGCTTGACGTCTTGGCCGTTGATTTGCACGCGGTGCTTGGTCACTTCATCACATGCGAGGCTGCGTGTTTTGTAAAAGCGTGCAGCCCAAAGCCACTTGTCGATGCGCAGGCTGTCCATCAGTGGTTGAACACGTCCAACACGCGCGTCAGGTCATGGCCGGTGTAGCTGGGGTGGGGGCCGATGGCTTCAAAGGGCAGCTGTTGGCGGTTCACCCACAGTGTGGTGAACCCAAACCAAGTGGCACCCAAGGCGTCCCAGCCGTTGCTGGACACAAACAAAATATCTTGCTTCTCAGCGGGAATGGTTTGTTGCACCAAGCCGTAGGCCTCGGGCGAAGTTTTGAACAGGCGAATGGGGTCCACCGAGATGACGTGGTCAATCAAATCAGTCATGCCGGCACTCGATACAGCGGTGCTGAGCATGTCCATGCTGCCGTTGGAGAGGATGGCGGTGGTGATGCCACGTTCTTTCAAACTTTGCAGCACGCCTAAGTTTTCCGCGAACGGTGTGAGCTTGGCGTACTGGCCCATCAAGGCTTCGATGTGTTCGGGCTTGGCGTCTAACTTGAAGCGTTGCAACGTGTAGAGCAAGGCGCTGCGCGTGATGTCCCAAAACGATTGGTAGTAGCGGCTGCCTTCTGCGCGGTGCGGGTCAGACATCGTGATGAGTCGCGTGTAGTCAATCTGCTTGTCGCGCCAGAGCACCGAGATGGCCGCACCTTGGCCGGGGTACAACTGCTCGGCCAAAGCGCCAATCGAATACACATCGAACAAGGTGCCATAGGCATCGAACACAACCGCTTTGATAGACATTTCAGTCCTCGTTGGGCAACAAGCAGCAGGTGTCGCCACTGGCGGGACGCTCAATCTTGATGCGGTGGATGTTGGGCAACGTCGCTTTGAGGTCGTTGTAGATGAAGGCGCACAGGTTCTCGAGTGTGGCTGGGCCAATGCCGGCCACTTCGTCGAGGAAATGGTGGTCGAGCTTCTCGCGTACTTTCTCGACTTCTTGGCGCAGAAACGCGAGGTCCATCATCATGCCGGACTCAGGGTCAGGCTTGCCTGCAAGGGTCACTTCGGCGTGGTAGGTGTGGCCGTGGATGCGCAGGCTGCCTTCTGCATCAATTTTGCGGCGCAGGGTGTGTGCGGCTTCAAAGTAGAAACGCTGGCTGAGTTCGTATTTCATCGGATGCCAATCAACTTATGGGTTTGCACGCTCAAACGCCAGCGCGGATGCGCTTGGCAATAGGCGACGGCAGCAGCGGTGTTGGCCGCAGCATGGGGCCCATCCATGGGCTGCAAATAAAAATGTTCAAAGTTCAAAGATTCATACAGCGCGGGCTCTGCGCCCACTTGCGGAAACACCAACTTGAGCTCTTGGCCTTCTGCCACTACGCGTTGGCTGCCAGCCTTTGGGCTCATGCACAGCCAGTCAATGCCTTTGGGCGGAAGCACGGTGCCATTGGTTTCCACCGCAATGCTGAAGCCATGCGCATGCAGGGCGTCGACCAAGGCCTCGTCCACTTGCAATAAGGGCTCGCCACCGGTCAGCACCACAAAGCGGTACTCGGTGTCAGTGGCTGGCCAAAAGCTGGCAATGGCTGCGGCCAAAGCTTGGGCGCTGTCAAACTTGCCGCCGTGTGTGCCATCGGTGCCCACAAAGTCGGTGTCGCAGAACTGGCAAATGGCTGAGCTGCGGTCTTCTTCGCGGCCGCTCCACAGGTTGCAACCAGCGAAACGGCAAAACACGGCGGGTTGCCCGGCATTGGCGCCTTCACCTTGCAAGGTGTAGAACATTTCTTTCACGCTGTACGTCATGCCGCTATTTTCGCAGCAAGTTACGTGTCACCTTTTTGTGGGCCAATTGGGGCATGACCCACCTTTCTCAAACCTTCGCGCCCACCGGTGAACTTCGCGTCGCCATCAACGTGGGCAACCCCATCTTGGCCCGCCGCCACCCTGACACGGGTGAGCCCGAGGGCGTGTCGATTGACCTCGCCACCCAACTGGCCCAGCGCTTGGGCGTGCCCTTGAAGCTGGTGGTGTTTGAAGCCGCCAGCAAATCGGTGGAAGCCGTGTCGGGCGAAGATGCCGATGTGGGCTTTTTCGCCATCGACCCGCTGCGCGGTGCCGCCATTGCCTTTACAGCGCCCTATGTGTTGATTGAAGGCGCTTACATGGTCAAACAAGACTCACCTTTGCACGGCAATGACGAGGTGGACCAAGCCCCGCACACCGTGGTGGTAGGCAAGGGCAGTGCTTACGACCTGTACCTGAGCCGCGAAATCAAACACGCACAACTGGTGCGCAGCCCCACCTCGCCCGAAGTGGTGAGCTACTTTTTAGAGCATGGCCACGATGTGGCGGCTGGCGTGAAGCCCCAGCTCGAGGCGGAGCTGCCTCGCATTCCCGGCCTGCGCATGCTGCCCGGCCACTTCATGGTCATTTCGCAAGCCATGGGCCTGCCCAAGAGCCGTGGTGAAGCCGCTGCCGCCTATTTGCATCAATTCGTGGAAGACATGAAAGCCACAGGTGTGGTGGCCCAAGCCATGGCGCGTCACCGCATCGAAGGTGCGACACTTGCACCTTTGGCTAATTAACAAAAGGTTCGGGCGATGGACGTCTTGACGACGCAAACCCTCTCAGGGGTGCAAACAAGCATTGAGATTGCAGGCACGGTGGCCTTTGCCTTGTCTGGCGTGATGGAAGCTGCCCGCAAAAAGCTCGATGCCGTGGGCGTGTGCGCCGTAGCCAGTGTGGCGGCCTTTGGTGGCGGCACCTTGCGCGATGTGTTGCTGGACCGCCGCCCCTTGTTTTGGATTGAGCAGTCTTGGTATTTGTGGACAGTGTTGGCGTTGTGTTTGGCCGCGATGTTTTTGATGCGCGCCAAACATTTCAAACCGACCGAAAAATCCATTCAGTGGCCCGATGCGTTGGGCTTGGGGTTGTTTGCGGCCAGTGGCACGCAAATCGCGCTCGGCATGCAAATGCCTGCGCTCATTGCCGTGTTGATGGGCGTCATCACCGCCACCTTTGGCGGCGTGTTGCGTGACATTGTGTGCAACGAAATTCCCACAGCTTTTCATGACCACCACCCTTATGCCGTGTGTGCGTTTGCGGGGGGCTGGGTGGTGGTGCTCTTGCACTACTTGGGCTTTGACCCCAACGCGGTGGTAGCCATTGGTGCTGCGACCGTGACGCTTCTGCGCTTGGCGGCGTTGCAGTTTGAGTGGCGGTTGCCCACGTGGAAGATTGAAGACTGAACACGCGTCCCTTGAAACAAACAAACCCGCCTAGGCGGGTTTGTTTTTGTGTGCGGCTTGTGTTTACTTGGTCGCCACTTCGTGGGCGGCCATCAACTCCAGCGATTTCACCAAGGCCGAGTGGTCGAGTTGACCCCAACCGTTGGATGCACAGGCTTGCATGAGCTGTGCGGCCGATGCGGTTTGTGGCAGTGACACGCCAATGGCTTTGGCACCGTTGAGGGCCAGAGCCAAATCCTTTTGATGCAAGGCAATGCGAAAGCCAGGGTCAAACGTGCGTTTGATCATGCGCTCGCCGTGCACTTCCAAAATGCGGCTGGAGGCAAAGCCACCCATCAAGGCGGCGCGCACCTTGGCAGGGTCAGCGCCTGCTTTGCTGGCAAACAGCAAAGCTTCGCCCACGGCAGCAATGTTCAAGGCCACGATGATTTGGTTGGCCACTTTGGTGGTTTGGCCGTCGCCATTGCCACCCACCAGCGTGATGTTTTTGCCCATCAATTCAAACAAAGGCTTGACGGTGTTGAACGTGGCTTCCGCGCCGCCCACCATGATGGTGAGGCTGGCGGCCTTCGCACCCACTTCGCCGCCTGAGACAGGTGCATCCAGGTATTCGCAGCCAAGCGCATTGATTTTTTGAGCGAATGTTTTGGTGTCCATGGGCGAGATGGAGCTCATGTCCACCACGATCTTGCCTTGGCTCAAACCTTCTGCTACGCCGTCTTTGCCAAACAACACAGCTTCCACATCGGGTGTGTCGGGCAGCATCAAAAAGATGATGTCTGCATGGCGGGCCACGTCGGCGTTGGTGGCGCACACATGGGCGCTGGCCAATTCGGCGGGCACTTTGCTGCGTGTGCGAATGAACATCTCGTGTTGGGCTGCCAACAAGTGTTGAGCCATGGGTGAACCCATGATGCCTAAGCCGATGAAACCGATTTTCATGAAAACTTCCTTTGTGAAATTAGTAAGTGCCAGAAGACGTGGCTGTCTTCGAAGCGTGCATTTTTGAAATGATTTGTTGCGCACCAGCCGCCATCAAGCGTGCATCCGAGCTGATGGTGACGAATTGAAAACCTTTGGCAATGCGTTTGAGCGCAGACTCTGGCGTGCCGTTGTGAATGCCAGCCACCACACCGTGTGCTTTGGCGCGCGCCAAGATGTGGTCCACCGCCTCGGCTGCTTTGGGGTCGAGGTCGTCGAAGGTGGGGTTGCAGCCCAAGGCCAAGGACAGGTCGGAGGGGCCGATGTAAATCGCATCCAAACCTTCCACCGACAAGATGTCATCCAAGTTGTCGAGCGCGGCAGCGGTTTCAATCATGGCGAAGGTGACGATGGTGTTGTTGGCGTGTTTGGGATAGTCAGCACCGCCGTAGAGCAGGGCGCGCACAGGGCCAAAGCTGCGTGTGCCTTGGGGGGCATAGTGGGTGTAGGCCACCAATTTTTGGGCGTCTTCTTTGGTGTTGACCATGGGACAAATCACGCCGTAAGCGCCTGCGTCCAAGGTCTTCATCAAGATGCCGGGTTCCAACCAAGGCACGCGCACGACAGGCACGGTGTCGGTGGTGGAGATGGCTTGCAGCATGGTGACCATGGCTTGGTAGTCGACCACGCCGTGTTGCAAATCGATGGTGAGGGAATCCCAGCCTTGGTGGGCCATGGTTTCAGCGGAAAAGCTGTTGGGGATGGCGAGCCAGCCGTTGACGACGGCTCCGCCTGCTTGCCAAATTTCTCGGATTTTGTTGGGGCGCATAAATGTCAGGGGTGAAGTTTTTATCGAACCATGCAAGGACGTTTGTGGTCAAACGTCCAGCCGGGGATGAGGTATTGCATGGCCATGGCGTCGTCGCGCGCGCCCAAGCCGTGTTGCAGATAAAGCTGGTGGGCTTTCTCGACTTCGACCATGTCCAGCTCAACGCCTAGGCCAGGCTTCTTGGGCACTTCCACATGGCCGTTGATGATTTGCAAAGGCTCTTTGGTCAGGCCTTGGCCGTCTTGCCAAATCCAGTGGGTGTCGATGGCGGTGACCTTGCCGGGCGCTGCTGCTGCCACGTGGGTGAACATGGCGAGCGACACGTCGAAATGGTTGTTGGAGTGCGAGCCCCACGTCAGACCCCAATCACGGCAGGTTTGCGCCACGCGCACCGAACCCGCCATGGTCCAGAAGTGCGGGTCTGCCAAGGGAATGTCCACGCTTTGCAGCGAGAGCGAGTGCACCATTTGTCGCCAGTCGGTGGCCACCATGTTGGTGGCGGTGGGCAAGCCAGTTTCGCGGCGGAACTCGGCCATCACTTCACGACCGCTAAAGCCTTCTTCTGCACCGCAGGGGTCTTCGGCATAAGCCACCACGCCGCGCATGTCGCGCATCAAACGCACGGCGTCTTTCAGTAGCCAGCCGCCGTTGGGGTCTAGGGTGACGCGTGCTTGTGGGAAGCGTTGGTGCAGGGCTGTGACGGCTTCAATCTCAGCCTCGCCCGCGAGCACACCGCCTTTGAGTTTGAAGTCGTTGAAGCCGTATTTTTCGCGGGCGGCTTCGGCCAAACGCACGACCGATTCGGGTGTCATGGCCTTTTCGTTGCGTAAGCGGAACCACGCGTTGTCTGCGTCGTGTTCAGAGCGATAGGGCAGGTCGGTTTGGGTGCGGTCGCCGATGAAAAACAAATAACCCAGCATCTCCACCGAGCTGCGTTGTTGGCCTTCGCCCAAGAGCGCGGCCACAGGCACGTTCAGGTGTTGGCCGAGCAAATCGAGCAAGGCAGATTCAACGGCCGTTACGGCATGGATGGTGGTGCGCAAGTCGAAGGTTTGCAGGCCCCGCCCGCCCGTATCACGGTCTGCGAAGCGAGATCGCATGGTGTTGAGCACCGCTTGCACATTGCCAATGGATTGGCCGACCACCAACTCGGTGGCGTCTTCTAGCGTGGCGCGGATTTTTTCACCGCCTGGCACTTCGCCAATGCCCGTGCGTCCGGCGTTGTCGGTGAGGATGAGCAAGTTGCGTGTGAAGAAAGCGCCGTGTGCGCCTGAGAGGTTCATCAACATGCTGTCATGCCCGGCAACGGGAATGACGCGCAACTGTGTGATGACGGGAGAGGTGTGAGGCATGGCGTGAGGTCTAAGAGTGACCGACTCAGTCGGCTTTGATGTTGCGGGTGTCGATCAGTTTTTTCCAGCGTGCGAATTCAGCAGCTTGGTAAGCGGTGAATTGCTCGGGCGTGTTAGCCACGATTTCGAAGCCCAAATCCAGCAACTTGGTTTTGACGTGCGGGTCGTTCAAACCAGCAACGATGGCGGTGTGCAACTTGGCTTTGATGTCAGCAGGCAAACCTTTGGGTGCTGCAATGGCTTGCCATGAATAGACATTGGCTTCTTTGATGCCCAACTCTTCGAGCGATGGCACATTGGGCAAGAGCGGTGAACGCTTGGCGCTGGTGATCGACAGTGGTCGCAACTTGCCCGCCAAGATTTGGGGCATGGCGGTGTTGATGTTCATGAACGACGAGTCCACTTGAGCGCCTAGCAAATCGGTCATCACAGGGCCGCCGCCTTTGTAGGGTACGTGAATGCCTGTGGTGCCAGTTTGCAGCCAGAACAATTCAGCGGTGAGGTGGTCGCTGCTGCCGTTGCCCGAAGAGGCGAACGTCATTTTGTTGGGATTGGCTTTGAGAAAGGCAATCACATCGGCCATGGATTTGTGCGGCGAGTTGGCGGGTACCACCAACACATTGGGCGCTTGCACGGCGATGCTGATGTAGTCGAAGTCTTTCAGTGCGTCATAGGGCACTTTGGCCAACAGATGTGGCGCAATCACATAAGGGCCGAGGGACGACACCAACAGCGTGTGGCCATCGGCAGGGGCGCGAGCCACAAAGCCTGCGCCAATCGTGCCGGTGGCACCGGCTTTGTTGTCGGTGATGAAACTGCCGCCTAGTTTTTCTTGCAGCTTGGGGGCCAAGGTGCGTGAAATCAAATCGGTGGCGCCACCGGGTGGGAAGGGCACGACCAAGGTGACGGGTTTGTCGGGCCAAGCATGAGCAGCGCCCATGAACAAGGCACTGCTCAACACGGCTAAGAGCAGATGGCGTTTTTTCATTCGGGTTCTCCTGTGCGTGCTTAAGCTGCACCGCGTGTGTTGGTGTAGATGGCGTACAGCGAATGGCTGCTGGCCATGAACAGCCGGTTGTGTTTGGCTCCGCCAAAACACAAGTTGGCGCAGCGCTCAGGCAGATGGATGTGACCAATGGCGGTCCCGTCAGGTGCGAACACGCGCACGCCATCGAGTTCTTCGGGTTTGGCGTGTGCCGAGCCGTCGCTGCCCCAGCCGCACCAAATATTGCCGTCGATGTCGACCGTGATGCCGTCCAGAGCGCCCGGGCCTTGGGCATCAATGGCCAAGCGTTTGTTGGACAAGCTGCCTTGTGCACTCACGTCATACGCCCACACTTTGCGGTGTGGTTTGGCGCGGCTTTCCACCAAATACAACACCGACTCGTCGGGCGAGAAGGCCAAACCATTGGGGCCTTGCACATCGGTCAGCACTTGTTGCAGCTGACCATCGCTGGGGTTGATGCGGTACAGCGCATGGGGCAGCTCGGCCACGGCAGCATCGCCTTCCCAGTCGCCTGAAATACCAAAAGGGGGGTCTGTGAACCACACGGCACCATTGCGTTGGCACACGATGTCGTTGGGTGAGTTCAAAGGCTTGCCGTCGAACGCATCGGCCAGCACGGTGATGGCGCCGTTGTATTCGGTGCGCGTGATGCGGCGTGTTTGGTGTTCACAGGTGAGCAAACGTCCTTGCGCATCGCGCGCCAACCCGTTGGCGTTGTGTGATGGCTTGCGAAACTCACTCACGTGTCCCGATGCATCGTCCCAACGCAAGATGCGGTTGTTGGGAATGTCCGATACCAACAGATAGCGACCATCGCCAAACCACACCGGACCTTCGGCCCACCGCATGCCCGTGGCCAACTGTTCAACGCTGGCGCTGAACAAACGCAGTTTTAAAAAACGCTCATCCAACACCTCGACGCGTGGGTCTGGATAGCGTGCGTTGACTTCAAAGGCAATGGCAGGTCCAAAAGCTGTGGCAGGTCTGTCAGTCATGGTGTTATTTCAAAATCAAATTGGGCAACCACATGGAGAACGCGGGCACATAGGTGACCAGCATCAAGGCGGCAATCAGGCCGCCGTAGAACGGCCAAATGGTTTTCATCACCGTGCCCACTGACACTTCACCAATCGTGCAACCCACAAATTGCGTGGTGCCGACGGGCGGTGTGTTCAGACCCAACGCGCAGTTGATGAGCATGACGATGCCGAACTGCTCGGTGCTCATGCCCATTTGTTGACAGATGGGCAAGAAGATGGGCGTGCAAATCAAAATCGTGGCTGCCATGTCGAGGAAGGTCCCCAAGACAAACAAAATGACGTTCACACACAAGAAGATGACCCAAGGCGTGCTGCTGAAGCCCGACAGCAAATTGCCCGTCAACTCAGCCACGCCGTACAAGCCAATCAAGTAGCCAAACATGGAACTGATGCCAATCAACAGCAACACCGCGCCCGTGCTTTTGACGGCTTTGGCTGCAGCTTTCAAGAACTGTTCGCGGGTGAGCTTTTTGTAAACCATCGTGGCCAAGAACAACGCCCAAATCACCGCCACAGAGGCTGACTCAGTCGCCGTGAAAGCGCCCGACAAAATGCCCACGATGATGATGACTACCACCAACAAGCCCGGCAACGACTGCGCAAACGAATGCCCCACAACAGCCCAGCCGGGGAAGGTGCCAGCAGGGTAGCCGCGCTTCACGGCCACGGCGTAGGCAGCGACCAAGTTGCAAATGGTCAACACAATGGCAGGCACGATGCCCGCCAAAATCAAGGCCGCAATACTCACCTTGCCGCTGGCAGCCAGCGTGAAGATGATGAGGTTGTGGCTGGTGGGCATCAAGGCGCCCACCAAGGACGCGTGCGTGGTCACGTTGACCGCGTAGTCGGCGTCATAGCCCTCTTTTTTCATTTGCGGAATCAGCACCGCGCCCATGGCTGACACGTCGGCCACAGGCGAGCCTGACACGCCACCAAACAAGGTGCAGGCGAGCACGTTGCTCATTCCCAAACCGCCGCGCACATGACCAGCGAGCGATTTGGCGAAATCCACAATCTTGTCGGCGATGCCGCCGTACATCATGATTTCACCGGCAAAGATGAAGAAGGGGATGGCGAGGAACGAGAACGGGTTCATGCCCGAAATCATTTGTTGAAAGCCCACCGCCAAAGGCAAGCCTTCAAACAACAAGGTTGCCAAAGACGACAAACCAATCGAGAACGCCACGGGCACGCCCAGCAGCAACAGCAGCGTGAAGCTCACGCACAAAATGGTCAGTGCCATGCTGGCTCCACTTCTTCACCGCGAATCAAAGCAATGATGTGTTCAATCGAAAACAAGGCAATCAAGACGCCGGCCATGGCAGGCGGGACGTATTTGAATGCCTCGGACAAACCAAGGGTTGGAATTTTGTAATCCCACACGCTTTGTGCCAGCACGGCACAGTTGTAGGCCATCACCACGCCAAAGCCTAAAACGAGGACGTGGATGAGCAACTCCATCTTCAAGCGCACGGCATCAGGCTCCAGTACCAACAAAGATTCCAAGCCAATGTGGCCCGCATCGCGTACGCCCACGGCCATGCCCAGCATGGTCACGTAGAGTACGAGCAACACGGCGCCACTTTCAGCCCAAGTGGGCGTGTCGTTGAACACGTAGCGGCCAATGACTTGGTAGAGCACAGCGGCAATCAGCAGCACAAGACCGCCGACGCCCACCTTCAAACAAAGCCGCGCGAGGGCGGCACAAAAGCGTGTGTACATGGATAACTTTTATTTAACGGCGTTGATGCGCTTGACCATGTCTTGCAACTTGGGGTCTTTCAAGAACTTGTCATACACGGGCTTCATGGCTGCTTGGAACGGGGCTTTGTCCACGTCCACAATTTCAGCGCCACCGGCTTTGACGATGGCCAGTGATTTGGCTTCACGCTCGTCCCACAGCTTGCGCATGTAAACCACAGACTCTTTGGCGGCGGCACGAATTTGTTTTTGTTCGTCAGCTGACAGCGTTTCCCACACTTTCTTGGAGAAGAGCAAGATTTCTGGGGCCATCGAGTGCTCGGTCTTGTTGTAGTACTTGGCGACTTCAAAGTGACGTGAGCTCTCGTAAGAGGGGTAGTTGTTTTCCGCGGCATCGACCAAGCCGGTCTTCAAGGCTGTGTAAACCTCGCCGTAGGGCATTGGCGTCGCGTTGGCGCCCATGGCTTCGAGCAAGGACACCCACAAATCGCTTTGTTGTACGCGGACCTTCAAACCTTTGGCATCGGCCAAGGTTTTGATGGGCTTCTTCACTGTGTAGATAGAGCGTGCGCCAGAGTCGTAAAACGCCAAGCCCACAAAGCCTTGGGCTTCACAGTCTTTCAAGATTTCTTCGCCGATAGGGCCGTCCAACACTTTGCGCATGTGCTCGGTGGAGCGGAACAAGAAGGGCATGGTGGGCACCATGGTGGCAGCACAGATGTTGTTCATGGGTGCCACGTTCACGCGGGCCATGGCGATGGCGCCGAGTTTGGTTTGTTCAATCGTGTCTTTTTCGTTGCCCAAGGCCGATTTGGAAAACACCTTGATGCTGTGCTTGCCGCCTGTTGCCTTGTTCAGCTCTTCACCCATGTGGCGCACGGCTTGTACGGTGGGGTAGTCGTCGGGGTGAATGTCAGACGAGCGGAATTCGGTGGCGTGTGACGCCAACGCAAACAGCGAGGCGGCCGCAGTGGCTACCAAGGTTTTGAGCAAATTCGAACGTGCGTTCATGGGTGTCTCCTGTTGTGGTTAGAAATTCAGAAAGGACCGGCTTTGACAAAACCACCGCCTTGGTAAATCACGGCGGGGTCATTCAAATCGAGGGTGAGTTGCTTGGCTTCTACGGCAGCACGGAACGGCTCAGAGCTGTCGAGTGGGCGGTAGCCAATGTGTTTGGCGGGGGTGTTGTCCCACCACACGTGGTTGTTGTCGGACATGCCGTAAATCACGCTGTAACCCACGACGGGTGAGTTCAGGCTAGAGACGACCAGACGCTCCAAGTCGTCGAAGCTCATCCAAGTGGCGAGCATGCGGCGGTCTTTGGGCTCTGCAAATGAAGAGCCAATGCGCAGGCATACGGTTTCAATGCCATACCGGTCAAAGTAAAAGCGGGCAAGGTTTTCACCAAAGGCTTTGCTCAAACCGTAATACCCATCGGGACGCACAGGCATGGTGGGGTCGACCACTTCGTCTTGACGATAAAAGCCGGTGACGTGGTTGGAGCTGGCAAACACGATGCGGCGCGTGCCGTGGGTGCGGGCGGCTTCGTACAGGTTGTAGGCGCCAATGATGTTGGCTTGCACGATGTCGTCAAACGGTTGTTCGGTTGAGATGCCACCCAAATGCACCACCGCGTCCACGCCTTCGAGCAGTTTGAAAACGGCAGGACGGTCTTGCAAGGGGGTGGGCATGACTTCTTCGCCAGCATGGGCTGCACCCAAATCGCCCAAGTCGCTGACGCGCAGCACATCGCAACGCACTTTCAGGCGCGGACGCAGGACACGTCCTAGGCCACCGGCGGCACCTGTTAACAGCAGGCGTGAGTACATGTGTGAGGAGGAGGCCATAAATGTGACGTGAAGTTTGGGTTGTGCGAGATTTGCTTTAAGGTTTAATTTGGTAGCGCTACCAAATTGAATGAACGCATGTTAGCCACGCCAAAACGGGTCGTCAATGCTTTTACGTCAGGGTTTTCGCTAGGGCTGTGCTGTCGCGCTCGATGATGGAAAAGCCCACATCCACAATGCGCGGATCCACCGTGCGGCCCTCGGCACGGTCCATCAAAAAGCGGGCTGCGAGCGTGCCAATTTGCCCGCCATTGATGCGCACGGTGGTGAGCGCGGGCACCATGTCGGCTACAAAGGGCACATCGCCAAAACCCATCACGGCGATGTCGTCTGGCACGGTCAAGCCACGTGCGCGGGCTTCGGTCATCACGCCCAAAGCCAGCAGGTCGGAGCTGCAAAAAATGGCTTGCGCGTCGGGGGCTTCTGCCAAGATGCGGGCCATGGCTTCGCGGCCACTTTTGAGTGAGCGCGAGGCGCCCACATTGGCCACAAACACAGGGGGAAAACCAAGTTGCGCCACGGTCTCTTGAAAGGCCGAGGTGCGGCGGTCGGCTCGCTCATCTTCGGCGCGCACGATGGCAAATTTTGTGTAGCCTTTGCGGGTCAGAAATTGGGCCACTTCACGCCCAATGTCCGAGTGAGAGAAGCCAATCAGCATGTCAATTGGTGTGGGGGTCAAGTCCCAGGTTTCGACCACCGGAATGCCCGATGCCAGCAAGCGCGTGCGCGCCTTGCCCGGCGGCAAGATGCCGGTGATGAAAATGCCGTCAGGTCGGCGACCAATGATGGCTTCGAGCAGCAGCTCTTCGCGCTCGGCGGAGTAGCCCGATTGGCCCAGCATCAGTTGGTAGCCTGCATCAAACAAGGTGCCGTTCAAAGACTCGATGGTTTCCATGAACACCGACACCACCGTGCTGGGGACCACGGCTGCAATCAGGCGACTGCGCGAGGAAGCCAAGCCACCGGCCATGCGGTTGGGCACGTAGCCGGTGCGTTGCACAGCCTCTTGCACTTTGCGCAACACATCGGGTGAGACTTGGTTGGGCGTGTTGATGGCCCGTGACGCGGTGATGGGGGCCACGCCTGCGAGCATGGCCACATCGCGCAGGGTGATGGCACCGCTGCTGCGGCGTGAGCGTTTGGGCTGTTCTTTGTCGGTCATGAAATTCTTTGGCGTGTCTACTTGCACGTTCGATTATGGTACCGCTATCATTGCGTTTGTAAAGGCTTTGAACCTGAGCCGAATGATAGGAGACCTTGATGACCCCACTCACCATCCGCATGCAACCCCAAGACAACGTGGCGATTGTGGCCAACCACGGTGGTTTGCCCGCAGGCACGGTGTTGCCAGATGGCTTGTGCTTGCGTGACGCCGTACCTCAGGGGCACAAGGTGGCGTTGGTCGATATTCCTGCGAACGGTGCGGTGCTGCGCTATGGCATTGCGATTGGCTATGCTTTGAAAGACATTCCTGCGGGCAGCTGGGTGCATGAGCGCTTGCTCCAAATGCCTTCCGCTCGCGAATTGGACAACTTGCCTATGGCCACCGTGAAGCCTGAACCTTTGCCGCCTTTGGAGGGCTACACCTTCGAGGGTTACCGCAATGCCGACGGTTCAGTGGGCACGCGCAATATTTTGGCCATCACCACCACCGTGCAGTGTGTGTCGGGCGTGGTTGAGTTTGCCGTGGCGCGCATCAAGGCCGAGTTGCTGCCGAAGTTCCCCCATGTGGATGACGTGGTGGGCCTTGAGCACACCTATGGCTGCGGTGTGGCCATTGATGCCGATGGTGCAGAGATACCCATTCGCACCCTGCGCAACATCAGCCTCAATCCCAACTTTGGCGGTGAGGTGATGGTGGTGAGCTTGGGCTGCGAAAAACTGCAACCCGAGCGTTTGATGCCGCCTGGTGCCATTCCTATCAACGACCAACGTGGCGAAGCACTCGATGTGGTGTGCCTGCAAGACGATGCACATGTGGGCTTCATGTCCATGATCGACGACATCATGCAAACCGCCACGCGCCATCTCGAACGGTTGAACCTGCGCCGCCGCGAGACGGTGCCCGCCAGCGAGTTGGTGGTGGGTGTGCAGTGCGGTGGCAGCGACGCGTTTTCAGGCGTGACTGCCAACCCTGCCGTGGGCTACTGCACCGATTTGTTGGTGCGTGCGGGCGCGAGCGTGATGTTCTCCGAGGTGACCGAAGTGCGCGATGGCATTGACCAACTCACCTCACGCGCGACCACGCCCGAAGTGGCCGAGGCCATGATTCGTGAAATGGCTTGGTACGACGCTTACCTGGCACGTGGCCGTGCAGACCGCAGTGCCAACACCACGCCGGGCAACAAAAAAGGTGGTTTGTCCAACATTGTGGAAAAAGCCATGGGCTCGATCGTCAAGTCGGGCTCTGCGCCGATTTCGGGCGTGTTGTCACCAGGCGAAAAGCTCAAACAAAAAGGCCTGATTTATGCCGCCACGCCTGCCAGTGATTTCATTTGCGGCACGCTGCAATTGGCCGCAGGCATGAACTTGCATGTGTTCACCACAGGGCGTGGGACGCCTTATGGTTTGGCTGAAGTGCCCGTCATCAAAGTGGCCACGCGCACGGACCTCGCCCGCCGCTGGCATGACCTGATGGACGTGAACGCCGGCACCATTGCCGATGGCACCAAGACCATTGAAGAGGTGGGCACCGAGCTGTTTGAGCTCATGCTTGATGTGGCCAGTGGCCGCAAAAAAACCTGGGCTGAACATTGGAAGTTGCACAACGCGTTGGTGTTGTTCAACCCCGCGCCTGTGACTTGAAATTTGAGCTGCAACAATTTGAGCGTGATGTTGCCCATTCTTTATTCCTTCCGCCGCTGCCCCTACGCCATGCGCGCACGCCTGGCTTTGCGTGTGAGCGGTGTCGCTTATGAACACCGCGAAGTGGCGTTGAAAGCCAAGCCCGCCGACATGTTGGCGGCATCGCCCAAAGGCACGGTGCCGGTGTTGTGTTTGACTACGGGCGAGGTGTTAGAGCAAAGCTTAGACATCATGCGCTGGGCGTTGCAACAAAACGATGCCGAGGCTTGGTTGCCCAACTCGCCTGACGAGTGGACGTTCACCCACGCGGGCATTGCGTTGAACGATGGCGACTTCAAAGCCCATTTAGACCGCTACAAATACCCGCAACGTTTTGGCTTCATTGATGGCTTGCAGCATCGCGCACAAGGTGCCGAGGTCTTGATGCGCTGGCAAGCGCACTTGCAAGCCCATTCGTTTTTGTCGGGTCACCGTTGGGGTTTGTTGGATGCTTGCGTGGCACCTTTTGTGCGTCAGTTTGCACGCACAGACCGTGCGTGGTTTGATGCACAGCCTTGGCCACAGTTGGCGCAGTGGCTGGTGGCATTTGAAAACTCAGAGGCGTTTGCTGCCGTGATGCACAAGCGCCCGCTGTGGGCGTCGTCGCAGCTTGAACGCTTACCTGCTTAGCCAGCAGCTTTCAAGAAATCCATCACCAACTGCCACTGTGCAGGCACGTTCAACGCAGGCGCATGGCCGCAGCCCGCAATCTCCTCCGAACGCAACAAGCCTTTGGCGCCCGGGCCGCGCGTGTGCATGGTTTGGATGGTGTCTGGCGAAATTAAATCTGAGTTGGCCCCGCGCATCACCATCACGGGGATGTTCAGCGCGTCGTATTCGTTCCACATGGGGTACTCAGGCACTTCGCGGAAAAACTGTTGGGTGATGTTGGGGTCGTAGTGCGGCGTCACGCGGCCATCGGGCAGGCGGCGGGTGGAGGTTTCGGTCAAGTGCGTCCATTGCGCATCGGTTTGAAAGCCAAACGGTGCATAGGCTTGGCGGAAGAAAGCCTCTAGTTCAGGCACGGTGTCAAACGCCGGGGGCTGGCCTGCATAAGCTTTGATACGGTCTACCGCTGTCGCCGAAATTTCAGGGGCAATGTCGTTCAGCACCAAGCTGCGAATGCGGCCTTTGAAGGCGGGCAGTTCTAACGCCGCAGCGCACACCAAACCCAAAGCACCGCCCATCGAGGTGCCAATCCAGTGGGCTTGGGTGATGTGCAGCGCATCCATCAAGTCCAGCGTGATGCGGGCGTAGGTGGCAAAGCTGTAGTCGTTTTTGGGGGCGTGGCTCCATTGGCTCAGGCCTCGGCCAAGGGTGTCGGGGCAAATCACGCGGTAGTCGGCGCTCAGCTGCTCGGCCAGCGCGTCAAAGTCGCGGCCTGTGCGTGCCAAGCCGTGCCAGGCAATGACCACGGGCAGCGAGGTGTCGCCCCACGCGGTGTAGTGGATGTTGAAGCCGTGGCATTGCAAATAGTGTGAGCTGGGTTTCATGGTGAGTTCAGTTTACGATTGCCCCATGCAATTGCAAGATATTTTGTATTCCCAAGGTTTTGGTACCCGCCGTATTTGCGCAGGTCTCATTCAACAAGGTTATGTGCAGGTCGATTTGGGCGAGGGCTTGGTCACCTGTGACGATGCACTGGAAGACATCGACGTGCACGAAGGTCTCCCGTATTCGGTGCAAGGCGTGCTGTGGCCCTACCATGCCAAAGCCTATGTGCTGCTGCACAAGCCTGCGGGCTACGAGTGTTCGCACAAGCCTTCGGCGTGGCCCAGTCTGTACACCTTGCTGCCCCCCGCGCTGCGCCAACGCCCGCAAAAAAGCGCGGTCCAAGGCGTGCAAGCGGTGGGGCGCTTGGACCAAGACACCACGGGCATGTTGGTGCTGACCGACGATGGCCCGCTGATTCACCGCATGAGTTCGCCCCGTCACCATGTGCCCAAGGTGTACGAGGTGACCACAGACGACCCGCTGGACGACAAACAAGTGCAACGCCTGCTCGACGGCGTGGTGCTGGACGATTCACCCAAGCCCGTCAAAGCCGCGGCGTGTGTGGCGGTGGCCGAGCACCACTTGCGCCTGACCCTGACCGAGGGCAAGTACCACCAAGTCAAACGCATGTTGGCGGCGGTGGGCAACAAGGTGGTGGGGCTGCACCGTTCTCAAATTGGCGCCATGCCATTGCCTGCAGATTTGGCACCGGGCCAGTGGCGTTGGATCAGCGAAGATGAGCTGAAGCTGCTAGCTACAAACGCTTAATTTTCCCCCGCGTTCGTGGCTTGTTTGCGTTGGGTCAAACGGATTTCGTTTGAAATCAAGCCCTTTGCGCAGGTGTGCGTAGCTTGGCTCGTTACACTGGACGCAGATTTTTCAAGGTGTTTTTTGTGTTTTTGATTCAACGTTTGACACTGGCTTTGGCCAGTGCGCTGCTGCTGGCAGCAGCCCCTGTCGCGCAGGCTGGCAACCCCATTTTTGTGCTGAACTCGCAAGATGCGAATGTGAGCGTGATTGACTCTGCGACTTGGAAAGAAACCCGTCGCATTGCCACAGGCAAAGAGCCGCATCACATCTACCTGACCCCCGATGAAAAATCGGTCATCGTGGCCAACGCGGGTGGCGACTCACTTACCTTCATTGACCCCCGCACCGCTGACGTGCAACGCGTGGTGCGTGGCACCTTGGACCCGTACCAACTGCGTTTCTCGCCCGACATGAAATGGTTTGTCACGGTGGCCAACCGTTTGAACCACATCGACATTTACCGTTGGGATGGCAAAGAACTGACGCTGGCCAAGCGCATCCCTTCGAGCAAAACGCCTAGCCACATTTGGATTGACGCCAAAAGCACCACCGCTTACGCCACCATGCAAGACAGCAACGAGTTAGTGGCTGTCGATCTGGCCACGCAAACTTTGAAGTGGCGAGTCAAAACAGGCGAAATGCCTGCGGACGTGTTTGGAACGCCCGATGACAAACACCTGTTGGTCGGCCTGACGGGCGGTGACCATGTGGAGGTGTATGACGTCACTGGCCCACAAGCCAAGCTGGTGAAAAACATCCCAACCGGCGAGGGCGCACATGCCTTCCGTGCGTTGGGCGATGGTCGTCACGTGTTTGTGGGTAACCGCGTGGCCAACACGGTCAACAAGATTGACTACACCAAGTTCGAATCCGTGGCGCAGTTCAAAGCCCCAGGTGGCCCCGACTGCATGGAAGTGACAGCCGATGGCAAATTGCTGTTGGTCTCTTCGCGTTGGATTAAAAAGGTCAGCGTGATTGACATCGCCACAGGCCAACTGGTGCGTCAAGTCAAAGTTGGCAAATCGCCCCACGGCATTTGGACCCTAGACCACGCCAAGCGGTATTGATGATGCACATGCGTTGCGTAAGTTTTGGTTTCCTCGCCTCACTGAGCATCGCTGTACACGTGGCCCACGCTGCTGCGCCTTGCAGCAAGCCGTTGTACCTCACGTTTGATACCGGCCACATGGGCGTGGCCCCGCTGATTGCGGAGGTGTTGAACCGTCAAAACGTCAAAGTCACTTTCTTCGCAGCCAACGAACCCACCAAAGAGGGCGACGGTTCGCTGGGCGACCATTGGGCGCCTTGGTGGAAGGCCCGTGGCGCCGAAGGCCACGCCTTTGCTTCACACACCTTTGACCATGTGTATTGGCGCTCTGACTTGCCGCGTGGCAGCTGGCAGATGCGCCCCACGGCTGGCGCTAGCAAGGGCCAAACCGAGGTCTGGACCAGCCAACGCTATTGCGACCAGTTGCAACTCGCCAACACGCGCCTGGAACAAATCACGGGCGTCAAGCCCCTGCATTTGTTTCGCGCGCCTGGCGGTAAAACATCCCCCTCGTTGTTGACCGCGGCCAAGCAATGCGGCTTTGCGCACGTCGGATGGGCCGATGCCGGCTTTTTGGGCGATGAGTTGCCCAGTGACAAATACCCTAATGCGCTGCTGCAACACCGCGCGTTGAGCAACATCCGTTCGGGTGACATCTTGATGGCGCACCTGGGCATTTGGTCGCGCCAAGACCCGTGGGCCCCTGCGGTGCTAGAGCCCTTGATTGAAGGCCTCAAAGCCAAAGGGTTTTGTTTCGCGACGCTCAAAGACCATCCACAATTCAAAACATGGACGCGTTAATCGACCTCTTTGCCAACACCCAAGCTGCTTTGTATGAAGACGTGATGCAGCCCATCGCGTTCGCGGTAGGCCTGGGTAACCGCTTGGAAGATGTGTTCGACGGCACAGGATGGTTGCTGGTGGGATTGCTACAAATTGCCGTCATGTTGTTGGTGATTGGCCCCTTGCAACGCTGGCGCCCCGTGGAGGCGGTGACTGACAAGCGTGCCGTTTACACCGATGTGATTTACACCCTCATTCACCGCTTGGGTTTGTTCCGCATCGTTTTGTTTTTGTCGATCGAACCTGTGCTGGACACGCTCATGGGCGCGTTGCGCGTGCAAGGCGTGGGCACTTTTCATTTGGAAGACCTGTGGCTGGGCGTGACCGATGGCCCGTTCACCAGCTTTGTGATTTATTTGGTGGTGTTTGACTTTGTCAATTACTGGTTGCACCGCGCCCAACACCAATGGCACTGGTGGTGGGCCTTGCACGCGGTGCACCACTCGCAGCGCCAGATGACGCAGTGGACCGATAACCGCAACCACTTGCTTGACGATGTGTTGCACGCGGTCATTTGGGTGTTCATCGCGCAGCTCATTGGCATCGCACCCACGCAGTTTGTGGCGGTGGTGGCCATGACCCAGTTGTTTGAAAACTTCCAACATGCCAATTTGCGTGTGAGCTTTGGCTCGCTGGGCGAGCGCTTGTGGGTCAGCCCACGGTTTCATCGACTGCACCATGCGGTTGGCTTGGGGCATGAGTCCACCCCGAAGCCGGCGGTGAGCACCGTGCGCGAAGCGACCAGCGTGGGGGGCACATTGGGGGGGCACAACTTTGGTGTGCTTCTGCCGTGGTGGGATGTCCTATTTGGCACCGCCAACTTCGATTTGCGTTTCGAGCCCACGGGCATCCGCGACCAAGTGGAGCAGGGCGTGGATTACGGCGAAGGTTTCTGGTCTCAGCAGAAATTGGGTATTAAACGCCTCATGAAAGCCTTAGGTTTTTCATCCGCACGTTAAATAGCTGCGGTATGCTTTTGGCATGCGTTTGTTTTTGGATTCTTTTTGGCGCGCACTGGCTTACTGCCTGATGCCGCGTGTGATCACCCTCTCTTTGCTGCCCCTCGCCATGTTGTTGGTGTTGTCGGTGAGTTGGGGGTATTTCTATTGGGCGCCCACGCAAGAGTGGGTGCGCGAGATGCTGGCCTCTTGGCAAGTGCTGCAAAGCATGATGGATTGGCTGCAAGACAACGGTGCGGGTGAATTGCAAGTGGTGATGGTGCCGTTGGTGGTGATTTTTGCCATCACGCCTGCTTTGGTGGTGGTGTCTTTGCTGGCGGTGTCTTTGATGATGACGCCCGCGTTGGTGAACTTGGTGGTTCACCGTCGCTTTGAACACTTGGCGCTCAAGCATGGCGGCACAAACCTCACCAGCTTGGCTTGGACCTTGGGTTCCACCGTCATTGCGTTGTTGGCCATGCTGATTTCCTTGCCTTTGTGGGTGGTGCCGCCTTTGATGTTCATCGTGCCGCCGCTCATTTGGGGTTGGCTCAGTTACCGCGTCATGGTCTACGACGCCTTGATGCTGCATGCCAGCCGTGACGAGCGTTTGGCGATTGCTCGTAAACACCGCGTTTGGTTGTTGTTGATCGGTGTGTTGACCGGTTACATGGGCGCGCTGCCCAGCTTGGTGTGGGCCTCTGGTGCTTTGTTCGCGGCGGCATTTTTGGTCCTGATTCCCTTGGCTATTTGGATTTACGCCTTGGTGTTTGCCTTTACTTCGCTGTGGTTTACACATTACAGCTTGGGCGCGTTAGAAGCCCTGCGTGCGGAGTCGGGCACTGTGGTGATGGGGGCCTCGGTGCCGCTACCCACGGTAGCATCGGTGGATGACTCACACACACCACAACTCCCCAGTGTCTAAAGCCCGACCCGAATTCGGCCTCATCATCGTTGGCGACGAAATCCTTTCGGGCAAGCGTGCCGACAAGCACATGCCCAAAGCCATTGAGTTGTTAAATGCCCGTGGCCTGTCGCTCGACTGGGCCGATTACGTGGGCGATTCGCCCGAGCGCATCACCCGAACTTTGGCCCGCGCGTTTGAAAGCAACAGCATTGTGTTTTCCTGCGGCGGTATTGGCGCAACGCCCGACGACCACACCCGCCAATGCGCAGGCAAAGCCCTTGGCCTTGACATCGTGCTGCACCCCGAAGCCGAAGCGCTGATTCGCGAACGCATGCAAGACACGGCCAAAGAGCAGGGCGTGCCGTATGAGCCTGATCGCCATGACAACGTGCATCGCTTGAACATGGGCGTGTTCCCCGTGGGGGCAAGCATCATTCCCAACCCGTACAACAAGATCCCAGGCTTTACCTGTCAAGGTGCAGGCGGTGGCGTGGTGCACTTCGTGCCGGGCTTTCCCGTGATGGCATGGCCCATGATGGAATGGGTGCTCGACACCCATTACCCGCATTTGTTTCAAAAGGCGGCTTGGATTGAAAAATCCATCGTCATCTATGGTTCCATGGAGGCCACGCTGACCCCCCTCATGGAGGCCTTGGAGCGAGACCATCCGGGCGTCAAAGTGTTCAGCTTGCCAAGCGTGGACCACCCCGAGCATGGCCGACACATCGAGTTGGGCGTGAAAGGCTCACCAGACCACGTGGCGCTGGCCTACCCAGCGATGCTGTCAGGCCTCCAAACCTTTGGTTTGAAATTTGGCCCCGAATTGGTGCGTGAATAACGTGGAACCATTTTGGTGCAAAATTGCACCAAAATAGAGCATCTTGTTTTTCGGGGTTTAGCGCTTGGAATGCGCTTTTGCTGCCAATTTGGTTCAATCTCGGTGCAAAATAGGCGCCTTGACGGTGAAGCCGGTGATGGTGGCTGTGGCCCATATGTTGGCACAGAAACTGCATCCTCCCACCTCGAAACACTTTTTAACCCAACCTACCCTAGCAGGAGAACTTGATGGCCAAGACCGTCGCAGACGTAATCAAAATGGTGAAAGAGAACGAAGTTAAATTCGTGGACTTCCGTTTCACCGATACCCGTGGCAAATGGCAGCACATCACTGCGCCTGTGTCGCAGTTTGACGAAAGCAAGTTCGAAGAAGGTCAAGCGTTTGACGGTTCTTCTATTGCTGGCTGGAAAGGCATTGAAGCCTCTGACATGTTGTTGATGCCTGATCCAAACAGCGCCATCATCGACCCCTTCTTCGAAGAAATCACTTTGGTTTTGATCTGCGACGTGATCGAACCTACAGACGGCAAAGCCTACGAGCGTGACCCACGTTCGATCGCCAAGCGCGCCGAGTCATTCCTCAAGCAATCTGGCGTGGGCGATACCGCTTACTTCGGTCCAGAGCCAGAGTTCTTCTTGTTCGACGACGTGCGTTGGAGCACTGAGCCAAACAACACGTTCTACGCCATCAACGAATACGAAGCCCCTTGGAACAGCGGCGAGAAAATCGAAGGCGGCAACCGTGGTCACCGCAACCGCGTCAAAGGCGGTTACTTCCCAGTGCCTCCTGTCGACAGCACGCACGACATGCGCAGCGAAATGTCTTTGTTGCTCGAGTCCGTGGGTATCCCCGTCGAAGTGCACCACCACGAAGTGGCTGGCGCAGGTCAATGCGAAATCGGCACCAAGTTCTCTACTTTGGTCGAGCGCGCTGACTGGACATTGCTGCAAAAGTACGTGATCCACAACGTGGCCAACGCTTACGGCAAAACTGCCACGTTCATGCCCAAGCCTTACGCTGGCGACAACGGTTCTGGCATGCACGTTCACCAGTCCATCTGGAAAGACGGCAAGAACTTGTTCGCAGGCAACGGCTACGCTGGTTTGTCTGATTTGGCGCTGTACTACATCGGCGGCATCATCAAGCACGCACGTGCTTTGAACGCCATCACCAACCCAGGTACCAACAGCTACAAGCGTTTGGTGCCTCACTTCGAAGCTCCTGTGAAATTGGCTTACTCGGCCAAGAACCGCTCTGCTTCGATCCGCATCCCTAACGTCGCCAGCGACAAGGGCCGCCGTGTGGAAGCTCGCTTCCCAGATCCATTGTGCAACCCATACCTCGGCTTCGCAGCCTTGTTGATGGCTGGTTTGGACGGTATCGAGAACAAGATCCACCCAGGCGAAGCAGCGACCAAAGACTTGTACCACCTCCCTCCAGAGGAAGACAAGTTGGTGCCAACCGTGTGCTCTAGCTTGGACCAAGCTTTGGAAGCCCTCGATGCAGACCGCGCTTTCTTGACCAAAGGCGGCGTGTTCACCGACTCATGGATTGACTCTTACATCGAATTGAAGATGCAAGAAGTCACCCGCAGCCGCGTGGAAGTCTCTCCTGTCGAATACGACATGTACTACTCGCTGTAATTCGTTGCAACGGCAAGTGCAATAAGAGGACGGCGCAAGCCGTCCTTTTTTGTTTCAACCAACACTTTTTCAT
>Ga0213919_1000077_pt1 | contig 52682 bp, 64 predicted proteins | sample McNCre317MG_FD_161056 | JGI IMG/M metagenome (GOLD analysis project Ga0213919, IMG submission 161056) | Freshwater microbial communities from McNutts Creek, Athens, Georgia, United States - 3-17 MG | ecosystem: Environmental > Aquatic > Freshwater > Creek | place: USA: Georgia | collected...
GCAAAGTACCGCTCATGGCGTTGGCTTCGCGAGAGTCATCAACTGGCGTGAAAGTCACTTGACCAGCTTCGTTGACAACCTTCACCAATGCGTGGGCAGCAACCGACAGCGTACCGCCGGAACCCTTCACACTGATTTGGGCATTATTAACAGACACATCCACACCTTGGGGGATGGTCACAGGCATTTTTCCTACTCGGGACATTTCAGTCTTTCCTTTAGGCTGCGGTTAAGCGACGTAGCACAACACTTCGCCACCGACACCGGTAGCGCGTGCTTTGCGGTCAGTCATCACACCTTGAGGTGTTGTGACAATTGCCACACCCATGCCATTCATGACTTGGGGGATAGCGCCGCAGCCTTTGTAAACGCGCAAACCAGGACGGCTCACACGTTCAATGCGTTCGATCACTGGACGACCTGCGTAGTACTTGAGAGTAATCTCAAGCTCAGTCTTGCCAGCGTCTTTTTTAATTTGAAAACCGTCGATGTAGCCTTCGTCTTTCAGCACTTGCGCAATGGCGATCTTCACTTTGGAAGATGGCACCATCACAGTGGGCTTAGCCACCATTTGCGCGTTGCGGATGCGAGTCAGCAAGTCGGCGATTGGATCACTCATGCTCATATTGAATCTCCTGCCTATTACCAGCTGGCTTTGGTGATGCCGGGAATGTTGCCTTGGAAGGCTAATTCACGGATCTTGGCGCGGCCAAGGCCGAATTGGCGGAACGTGCCACGTGGACGACCGGTGATTGCGCAACGGTTACGTTGACGTGTTGGGTTCGCGTTGCGAGGCAACTTTTGCAGACCCAAACGGGCAGCTGCGCGCTCTTCATCGCTACGCTTAGCGTCGTTGGCAATAGCCTTCAACTCTGCGTGCTTAGCAGCGTACTTTGCAACCAAACGGTCACGCTTGAGCTCGCGCTCGATCAATGCTTGTTTAGCCACGTGCCACCTCTGTCTTGAATGGGAAACGGAAACCAGCGAGAAGCGCCTTGCACTCTTCGTCAGTCTTAGCCGTCGTGGTGATGCTGATGTTGAGGCCGCGCAGTGCGTCGACTTTGTCGTACTCAATCTCAGGGAAAATGATTTGCTCTTTTACGCCGATGTTGTAGTTGCCACGGCCATCAAAGGCACGGACAGAAATACCACGGAAGTCACGAACGCGAGGCAAAGCCACGGTCACGAAACGGTCCAAGAATTCATACATCTGAACGCCGCGCAAAGTCACCATGCAACCGATAGGCTGGCCTTCACGGATTTTGAAACCCGCAATAGCTTTCTTCGCCTTGGTCACCACAGGCTTTTGGCCCGCGATTTTGGTCAAGTCGTTGACAGCGTTGTCCATGACTTTTTTGTCAGCCACAGCTTCGCTCACACCCATATTCAACGTGATTTTAGTCAAACGTGGAACTTGCATGGGCGATGTGTAACCGAACTTAGCAGTCAGTTCAGCAGCCACTTTTTCGCGGTAGTGTTGTTGGAGTCGTGCCATATTTATGCCGCCTTGATTTCTTCGCCGCTGGATTTGTAGACGCGCACTTTACTGCCGTCTGCCAGGACTTTGATGCCAACACGATCAGCCTTACCAGTAGCAGCATTGAAAATGGCTACGTTGGACTGATGGATAGCCATTGTTTTTTCAACGATGCCGCCTTGCGTGCCAGCCATCGGGTTTGGCTTGGTGTGTTTTTTCACCAAGTTGATACCGTCGACCATCAAGTGGCTGTCATCTTTACGCAGCGACACAACGCCACGCTTGCCTTTGTCACGTCCAGTAAGGACGATGACTTGGTCGCCTTTGCGAATCTTGTTCATTGTTAGTCCTTACAGAACTTCAGGAGCCAATGACACGATCTTCATGAACTTCTCAGTGCGCAACTCGCGCGTCACTGGGCCGAAGATACGGGTGCCGATAGGCTCCAACTTTGCATTAAGCAACACAGCTGCGTTGCCATCGAATTTAACGAGCGAACCGTCGCCACGGCGGATGCCTTTGGCAGTACGGACCACAACAGCGCTATACACCTCGCCTTTTTTGACGCGGCCACGCGGAGCGGCTTCTTTGATGCTCACCTTGATGATGTCGCCCACGCTTGCATAGCGACGCTTAGAACCGCCGAGCACCTTAATGCACAAAACGGACTTCGCACCGGTGTTGTCAGCGACATCTAACCGTGTTTCAGTTTGGATCATTTCAATATTCCCAACTTGCATCAGTCTTGGCGCAACTCGCGTCACACGCAAGACCGATCAGTCTTGGGCCCGTCATCCACATCGCGAACCACTCGCAACGCTTCAACTTGGGGCAGATAAACCCCGCTTTTTTAGCGGAGCCGCAAATTATGCCATAACTTTTTAGGCCGCGTCAAACTATTTTTACGAATCTTTCTGGATTGACCGACAATTCTTTCATGTCTACACCCTCTAACACCTCTCAAACCCTTGCATTCATTGGTGGCGGCAACATGGCCAGCGCCATCATCGGCGGCCTGATCAAACAAGGCACGCCCGCCAACCGCATCTTGGTGGTTGAGCCTTTTGAAGAAGCGCGCCAGCGCCTACAGACCCAATTTGGCGTGCGCGTCATGACCGCGCCCGATGCCACCTTGGCCGAGGCAGGCCTTGTGATTTGGGCCGTCAAACCCCAAACCTTCAAAGAAGCCGTCCAACAAACGCACAGTTTCTGCCACAACGCCCTGCACTTGAGCGTAGCCGCCGGTATTCGCAGCGACAGCATTGCCAACTGGCTAGGCACCGAGCGTGTGGTGCGCGCCATGCCCAACACCCCTGCGCTCGTGGGGCTGGGGCAAACCGGCTTGTTTGCCCGCGCAGCCGTGACCGCGGTGGACAAGGCATGGATTGAACAAGTGGTTGCCACCACAGGCGCGCTGCTGTGGGTGAAAGACGAGCCATTGCTGGATGCCGTCACCGCCATCTCGGGCTCAGGCCCTGCGTATGTGTTCTTTTTCATTGAGGCGATGGTTGAAGCGGGCGTGAAGATGGGCTTGACGACAGAGCAAGCCACGCAACTGGCCATCGGCACGTTTGAAGGCGCGTCACAACTGGCCAAGACGGCCAGCGAGCCGCCCTCTGTCTTGCGCGAGCGCGTGACATCCAAAGGCGGCACCACCTATGCCGCCATCACCTCGATGCAAAACGCCCACATGGGCGAATTGTTCGAAACCGCACTTAAAGCAGCACAAATACGTGCGCACGAGTTAGGCGACGAGTTTGGCGCGTAAGCTTTTGCAACCACTCTGGTGCGACAATATTCCAGTTGATTTTTAAAACACTCGATTCCATGAACAAACTTTTAATTTCTCTCTTGTCGGCAGCTGCATTGGGCTTGCCTTTGACATCTGTGGCACAAGCACCTGTCATGCCCGCCGCCCCAGTGGCCCAGCCTGAGCAAGCCACGGCAGCGCCTGCCGTGTCCAACACCGACTCAGCCACCGCGAAAAAAGCCAAGAAGGCCAAGAAAAAGAAGCTGAAAAAGAAGAAGTCTAAAAAGACCAAAGCTCACTAAGCCAAACGCTTAAAGCTTCAAACAAAAAGCGCTTGCGGCATTCGCCCAAGCGCTTTTTTCATGACCGCATGGTGCGCACGATCAGCGCAAGGCGTAACTCACCGCAATGCCAGCGAATACGGTGCCGCCCAGCCAATGGTTCAAGCGAAACGCTCTGAAACATCCATCACGCGAACGATCAAGGATGAGCAAAAAGTGCCACACGGCTTGCAATGCAGCCAAGCACAAGGCGAACGTCCAAGCCCCACCCAGCTTTTCGGACGCCAACAAACCGTACCAACCACAGAGATAAACCGCATAAAACGCTGCGATCGCAGACACATCGTGACGCCCCAAGGTGATGGCCGAGGTCTTCATGCCGATGCGAATGTCGTCGTCACGGTCCACCATGGCGTACTCGGTGTCATACGCGAGCACCCAAAACAAATTGAACAACATCAAGCCCCAAGCTTGCATGGGCACAACATCGTTCAAGGTTTGCAAGTTGATGTCTTGCCACGTCAAACTCGCACCACCCACCGCGACAAACGCCAAGGGGATGCCGAAGCTAAACGCCACGCCCAACACCGCTTGCGGCATCGACACATAGCGTTTGGCGTAGGGATAAATCAAGGTCACGGCCAGACCAGCGAAGGACCACACGATGGTGGCAGGGTTGGTGGTGAGCACCAAACCAAACGCCGCCAGCGCCAGCACCGCGCCCACCAACAAAGCCTCGCGCACCGACACCGCACCGCGTGTGACGGGTCGCTCTGCGGTGCGTTTGACGTGACGGTCAAAGTCGCGATCGGCCACATCGTTGATGCAGCAACCCGCACTTCGCATGAGGATGGTGCCCAACACAAACACCGCCAGCAAATGCCAGCCAGGCCAACCATCTGCCGCCACCCATAACGCAGCAAGCGAGGGCCACAACAACAGCAACCAACCGGCGGGACGGTTCCAGCGAATCAAATCTAAATAGAAGGCCAAGCGTTCACGCATCACACATACACCTTCAAGACAGACGGGTCACGCCTGGCAATTCACAGGCATAAATGGCGTTGCGCAAAGCGGCAATCGCCTCGTAGCGCGTGAAGCTGCGGCGCCACGCCAACACCACGCGGCGCGTGGGCGGCTCGCCGCCTTTGTCGTCGGTGATGGGCAAGTAGCGCACATACGTCTCTTCATTTTTTTTGCGCTTGGCCTGTGTATTCAGCGCTTCTTTGGGCACGCTCAAACGTGGCACCAGCGTGACGCCCATGCCTGCCGCCACCATGTGTTTGATGGTCTCCAGCGACGAACCTTCAAAGCTCTTTTGAATGCCCTCGGCATTGCTAGAAAAACGTGCAAATTCTGGGCACACCTCCAACACATGGTCGCGAAAGCAGTGGCCATTGCCCAGCAGCAACATGGTTTCGTTTTTCAAAGCATCCGCGCTGACTTCCTTCAAAGTCGCCAGCGAATGGTTGCTTGGCACTGCGGCCATGAAGGGCTCGTCATACAAGGGCGCGGTGGCCAAGCCCGTGTCTGGAAAAGGATCCGCCATGATGGCGCAATCAATCTCGCCGGTGCGCAGCATTTCCAGCAACTTGACGGTGAAGTTCTCTTGCAGCATCAGCGGCATTTGGGGTGTTTTTGCAATCGCTTGGCGCACGAGGCTGGGCAGCAAGTACGGGCCAATGGTGTAAATCACGCCCAGCTTCAGCGGGCCTGCCAGCGGGTCTTTGCCGCGCTTGGCAATTTCTTTGATGTTGGCGGCTTGCTCCAACACACTTTGCGCTTGGCGGATGATTTCTTCCCCCAAAGACGTGACGGCCACTTCGTTGGCGCTGCGTTCAAACAGCTTCACATCTAACTCTTCTTCGAGCTTTTTGATGGCCACCGACAGCGTGGGTTGCGACACAAAGCAAGCCTCGGCCGCGCGGCCAAAGTGCTTTTCGCGGGCCACGGCCACGATGTATTTGAGTTCGGTGAGGGTCATGTGCGTTTAAGAGGTTAGGCCTTCAAAAAATCTGATTTTCCACCCAACCAGCGGCTCACGTGTCGCTCGGCCAACTCGGGGTATTTGTCCAACATCAACGGCGCCAATTCTCGGGCCCATTGCAGCAACTCGCCGTCCTCTGCCAAATCGGCAAAGCGCAGCAGTGCAGCACCCGATTGGCGTGCGCCCAAAAATTCACCGGGGCCGCGAATTTCCAAATCGCGTCGCGCAATTTCAAACCCGTCTGAGGTTTCCACCATCGCACGCAGGCGCTCACGGGCGGTTTCGCTCACACGCCCGCTCTCACCCGTGGCGTACATCAGCACACACGCCGATGCCGCCGCGCCGCGCCCCACACGCCCACGCAACTGGTGCAGCTGGCTCAGACCAAAACGCTCGGCATGCTCAATCACCATCAGCGACGCATTTGGCACATCCACGCCCACCTCAATCACCGTGGTGCTGACCAACACGCCCATGGCGCCGCTTTCAAACTGGGCCATCACCGCCTTTTTGTCAGCGGGCGGCATGCGCGAATGCAGCAAACCCACCAACACGGGCTTCATACCCGGCGGGTTGAGCGCCTCGGTCAGCAAGGCATGCGTTTCGGTGGCATTGGTCAAATCCAGCGCTTCGCTTTCTTCGATCAACGGGCACACCCAATACACCTGACGGCCTTCGTCCAGTTGATGGCGAATGCGCTCTATCAACTCATCACGGCGTGACTCGGATACCAGCTTGGTCACCACGGGTGTGCGGCCCGGTGGCAACTCGTCCAGCGTGGACACATCGAGGTCGGCGTAATAGCTCATGGCCAAGGTGCGGGGGATGGGCGTGGCGCTCATCATCAGCATGTGCGGCTCTTGTTCGGGCATGCCGTCGTGCGTGAGCATCTTCTCGCGCAAAGCCAAGCGCTGCGCCACGCCAAAGCGGTGCTGCTCGTCGATGATGGCGAGCGCCAAGTTTTTGAATTGCACCTGCTCTTGAATCACCGCATGTGTGCCCACCACCAAGGCAGCTTCGCCGCTGGCAATGATGCCAAGCATCTCCGTGCGTTCTTTTTTCTTTTGGCTGCCCGTGAGCCAGGCCACGCGCTTGCCCAGCGGCGTGAGCAAAGGCTCTAGCCAGCCAATGAGTTTGCGAAAGTGCTGCTCGGCCAAAATTTCGGTGGGCGCCATCAGTGCGCATTGCCAGCCGCCGTCCATGGCCACCGCAGCAGCCAGTGCCGCCACCACGGTTTTACCCGAGCCCACATCGCCTTGCAACAAACGGTGCATGGGCACTTGGCGCATCAGGTCTTGTGCAATTTCTTCACCCACACGGCGCTGCGCGCCGGTCAAACCAAACGGCAACACGCCCAGCAGCTGTTCGTGCAAGCCACCTTTTGTCAGCACCAGCGCAGGCGCGCGCAACTCGTCACGCGCACGCTTGGACTGCAACTGTGACAGCTGCTGCGCCAACAACTCTTCGGCCTTCAAACGCTGCCACGCTGGGTGTGTGCGGTCTTCCAGCTGCGCCAGCGACACATCAGGCGTGGGGTGATGCAAAAAATGCAAGGCTTGCTCAAGGCTCCAAGCCTTGCCGCCAACACGCATCGCCGAACGCGGCATGTGCTCTGGCGGAATCGTCTCGACAAATGCGCCATGACGGGCCGCATGCACCAATCCGCTGTGCACCGCCTTGCGCAAATACACCTGCGGCAAACCCGCCGACGTGGGGTACACGGGCGTGAGCGCACGGGGCAGCTCGCCACCCGCCATGTGAAAGCTGGGATGCATCATGGTGCGCCCCATAAAGCCGCCCTTCACCTCGCCACGCAAGCGCAGGCGGTTACCCACGGCGAGGGCTTTTTGTTGTGAAGGGTAAAAGCTGAAGAAGCGCAGCGTGCAGGTGTCTGAGCCATCGTCCACCACCACCAGCAATTGGCGGCGGGGCTTGTAGGTGATCTCGCACGACACCACCGTGGCTTCGATTTGCGCCATGTCGCCCTCGCGCGTGTCGGCCAGACGCGCGATGCGTGTCTCGTCTTCGTAGCGCAGGGGCAGGTGCAGGGCTAAATCAATGTCGCGGTCCAGCCCGAGCTTGCGCAACGCTTTTTGCGGTGCGGAGAGGGGTTTAGCAGGGGACTGAGCGGCAGAAGGCATGTGCTCAGATTGTGCCCCGCCTCAAACCCCAGCGGATCAGAACTGATACCCGATGCGCAGCCCCAGACCGTCAGCACTGGCCGCGCGATCTATTCCGAGATATGAGTCTTGCCGGGTGAAGCGGCTACGGGTGACTTGCATGGCTGTAAAAACGCCCCGCGACCACTCTCTACGCCACGCCACAGACATCGCCCGTTGATGGTATTGGGCATAGTCGGGGCGATAGGTATAACCAGGAAATGGCGCGTTGGTTTCAATCCATGAGGTGCCGAAGTCGTAGCCACTCACAGCCAACGCAAACATGTCTTGAGCACTCATTTGATAGTTCAGCTCCATCACATTCGAGGTGCGCTTGAGATTGATGCCGCGCCAGATGTGAGGCCGCGTTGACCCAGGATCTGACACATGTTTGTTCTCGGCCATATGGCGCAAAGTCTGAAGCCGAACGTTCAGCTTGGGCGTCACATAAAAGCTCAGGCCAGCAAACACAACGCCATACGTCTGCTCAATCCGAAATGACTCCCTGTACCAAGCCTCACTGGCCCGTGCCGACTCCTGCGCCCCCAGCAAACCCAATCGAAACTCTGTCGCTGTTTCTAAATTCAAAACACTGAGAGATACGCCCTGCTTCTTGTTTTTCTCAACGGTGTAGAACGCGTAGTTGATGTTTGAAAACTCGTGCGTGTCGTAATTCATCAACAGTGGGTTGTAAACGCCCGCAATGCCTTGCACGCGGTACCCGCCAACGGGAATATTGACATACGCCTGCACACCAGGCGCCCCCCCACTCGGCCCGCTGGTGGAGACCACCGTACAAAAAGGGTCGTTCTCGCGAACCCAAGGTGAATCTATGTCGTACGTTCGGCACCAACTGGTTTTGTAATCGACCACCCCAACTTTCAAACCGAACTTGGGCGACACCGCCCAATCCGCGCTGAACTCGTCCACACGCGACCCCATGGCTTGGTTGCTGCGGGCCTTGAGAGACAGCGTTGCTTTGGGCGACAACATCAAGCGCCCATTGAGCGTGCCCCAAGGAGAAACAGGGTTGTAGTGCCACTGGGTATTGGTGGACATCATCAACAAACGCTCAGGCTTTCCGCTTGAAAACTGCCATCCATCCAACCCAACTTGGGCTGTGTAGTCAGCGATTGGGTAATCCACCGCCTCTGCGCGACTGTTTTCGCTCGCCTGCGCGGCAACAAGCCAACTCAAGCAGAGCCAGCCAAACCACACCCGTATCCGCAAAACCGTCATAAAGAGCCTTTTCAACAACCCGAAGGACGCATATTTCTAATGCGCCGCGCAAATAATAGTATTTAATAATTACTAATGTAACAATCACGCGTCGGTTTTAACCTCTAAAGGCGTACAAATTCAATGAAACTCAAAGTTTTTACATTCGTGATCGGTTTAACCTTGGTCCTCACCGGATGTGGCGGTGGCGGCGAGGACTGGGCCAGCAAAGACCCCAGCGCAAAAGCCGTGTCTGCAAACAGCTTTGACATCCAGATGGCATGGACATGGCTGAACAAAGAACCCAACACCAGCCCACCACTCACCGTGACGGGTTCATGCGAGGGAAGCTATGTTCTGTCCAACACGGCCATGCATAGCTTTGACTCAAGTGGCGTGACTTACAACTACAACCGATCAAATGTGAATCGCAATTACGTCAATTGCACATCACAACCCCAAGGGGAAGTCAGCTACTACACCTTGCTCAACTACTTTGCCTTCGACCAAGGGCAATATAAAAATAACTACGCTTACGATGACGCTTACGCCTACGCTTGGCAAGCAGACGCTGTCTTCCCGACATCAGCCAAAGTCGGCGATACCGGTGTCATTGGGGTCATTGACGTCATGGATATTTACCAGAGCTATGTGAAAGTCGGAGTCCATGAATGGTCTTATGTGATTGAAGAAGACACGGCGTCATCTGTCGTCTTCAACCTGATCGTCAAAGCCTACGACACATCGCAATTGGCCTCTGTCACCAACTACCAAGACGGCACACCTTACAAAACTGAGCAATTCAGGTACGTCACCGGCCCTTTAGGCGACACGATTAAGCTGCGCACGTATGACCGCAAAGACGCAAGCGGGTTCACCATTCACGCGCAATAACGCGTGGTGGTGCAGCTCACTTTGCGGTGAGTACTCATCCAACAAATCCTCCCCAACAGCCGTGCGAAAATCACGGCTGTTTTTACTTGGAACGGGCCCGTCCGGCCCTCAAGCGCATGTCACACACTTACACGCTCAGCGATTTCGATTTCCATCTGCCTGAGTCGCTGATCGCCCAGCATCCCGCCTCCGAACGCAGCGCCTCGCGCTTGCTCGATGGCCGCTCGACCCACCTGGTCGACCGCACGTTCAAAGACCTCCCTTCCCTGCTCAAAGCGGGCGACTTGCTGGTGTTCAACGACACCCAAGTGGTGAAGGCCCGTTTGTTTGGCGAGAAGGCCACGGGCGGCAAGCTCGAACTCTTGGTCGAGCGCGTGCTGACCAACCACGAAGTCGTGGCACACATGAAGGTGAGCAAGAAACCACAGGTCGGTGCCGTGATGTACATGGCGGGTGGTTTGCGCAACGGCGGCTTCACCGCCACGCTGCTGGGCCGCTGGCCCAATGAAAACGGCCAACTGTTTCGCTTCAAGTTCAGCGATGAGCCGCACACGCTGATGCAGCGCCACGGCCACATGCCGCTGCCGCCCTACATTGAACGCCACCAAAACACCGCTGACGCGCAGCACGAAACCGAAGCCGACAAAGCCGAAGACGAGCGCCGTTACCAAACCGTGTTTGCCAAGCACCCCGGTGCTGCCGCTGCGCCCACCGCTGCGCTGCACTTTGACGAAGGCGTGTTGCAAGGGCTGGAGGCGCAAGGCGTGTCACGCGCCAGCGTCACGCTGCATGTGGGCGCGGGCACGTTTCAACCGGTGAAGGCCGAGAACTTGGCCGAGCACCGCATGCACAGCGAGTGGTACAACATCCCGCCCGACACCCTGCAAGCCATCGCCGATTGCCGCGCACGCGGTGGCCGCGTGGTGGCGGTGGGCACCACCAGCGTGCGCACGCTGGAGAGTTGGGCGCAAGGCGGGCAAGCCAGTGGCGACACGCAAATCTTCATCACACCGGGCTTTGCGTTCAAGGTGGTGGATGTGTTGATCACCAACTTCCATTTGCCCAAGAGCACCCTGCTCATGTTGGTCAGCGCGTTTGCGGGCTTCGAGCACATGCACGCGCTGTACCGGCACGCGATTGCCAACCACTACCGTTTTTTCAGCTATGGCGACGCCATGCTGCTAGAGAGAAATTCCGAAAGAAAGACCGCCCATGTTGAAGTTTGACGTTCTCGCCAAAGACACATCCAGTCACGCCCGCCGCGGCACGCTCACGCTCAACCACGGTGTGGTGCAAACACCCATCTTCATGCCCGTGGGCACCTACGGCACGGTCAAAGGCGTGATGCCGCGCAGCCTTGAAGAGATGGGCGCTCAAATTATTTTGGGTAACACCTTTCACCTGTGGATGCGCCCCGGCCTCGATGTGATGCAAAGCTTTGGCGGTCTGCACGACTTTGAGCGTTGGAACAAACCCATCCTCACCGACAGCGGCGGTTTCCAAGTCTGGTCGTTGGGCGCGATGCGCAAAATCACCGAAGAAGGGGTGACGTTTGCCTCGCCCGTGAACGGCGACAAGCTGTTCATGTCGCCCGAGGTGAGCATGCAAATTCAAACCACGCTCAACAGCGACATCGTGATGCAGCTCGACGAGTGCACGCCCTACGAAACCAAAGGTCACCTCACGACCGAAGCAGAAGCCCGCAAGTCGATGGAGATGAGCCGCCGCTGGGCCGTGCGCAGCAAGGACGAATTTGCGCGCTTAGAAAACCCCAATGCCTTGTTTGGCATCGTGCAAGGTGGCATGTTCACCAACTTGCGCCAAGAGTCGCTCGACGCGTTGGTGGAGATGAACTTCCCCGGCTACGCCGTAGGCGGCGTGAGCGTGGGTGAGCCAAAAGAGCAAATGCTAGAAATCATGGCGCACACGCCCCACCGTTTGCCCGAAAACAAACCACGCTATTTGATGGGCGTGGGCACACCCGAAGACTTGGTGCAAGGCGTGGCCGATGGCGTGGACATGTTTGACTGCGTCATGCCCACACGCAACGCACGCAACGGCACGCTGTTCACCCGCTTTGGTGATTTGAAAATTCGCAACGCACGCCACAAAGCAGACCACGGCCCACTCGACAGCACTTGCACCTGCTACACCTGCGCAGGCCACACACGCCCCGACGGCACCACCAGCGGCGGCTTCAGCCGTGCGTACTTGCACCACCTAGACCGTTGCGGCGAAATGCTCGGCCCCATGCTGACCACCGTGCACAACCTGCATTACTACCTCAACCTCATGCGCGAAGTGCGTGAGGCTTTGGACGTGGGCCAGTTCGGTGTGTTCCGCGCGAAGTTCAAAGAAGACCGCGCGCGCGGGGTGTAAACCCTTGGCCGTGTGGAAACCCACATGGCAAACGGGTTGATGCAGGTGTAAATTTCTTACACCTACATTTACACACCTCAGCCATGTCTACAGCACACCCTAAAAAACCTATTTACAAATCTCTCTACGCCCAAGTGCTATTCGCCGTGGTCGTGGGCGTTTTGCTTGGCCACTTCTACCCACAAGTCGGCACCGACATGAAGCCTTTGGGCGATGGCTTCATCAAGCTCATCAAGATGATCATCGCGCCCATCATTTTCTGCACCGTGGTGGTGGGCATCGCGGGCATGGAAGACATGAAGAAGGTCGGCAAGACCGGCGGCTTGGCGCTGCTGTACTTTGAAGTGGTCAGTACCTTGGCGTTGATCATTGGCTTGGTGATCGTCAACTTTGTGCAACCTGGCGTAGGCATGAATGTGGACGCCTCCACCCTGGACACCAAAGGCATCGCCGCCTACACCGCGCCCGGCAAGATGCAGGGCACCGTGGACTTCTTGTTGAACGTCATCCCCACCTCGGTGGTCGATGCGTTTGCCAAGGGCGAAATTTTGCAAGTGTTGTTGTTCTCAGTCTTGTTCGGTTTTGCGCTGCACAAGTTTGGCGGCCGCGGCACGATGGTGTTTGACTTCATCGAAAAGCTGTCGCACGTGTTGTTTGACATCGTGGGCATCATCATGAAAGTGGCGCCCATCGGTGCGTTTGGCGCGATGGCCTTCACCATTGGCAAGTACGGCGTGGCCTCGTTGTTCTCGTTGGGCAAGCTGATGGGCACGTTCTACTTGACCTGCTTGATCTTTGTGTTTGTGGTGCTGGGCATCATCAGCAAATTGCACGGCTTCAGCATCTGGAAGTTTGTGAAGTACATCAAAGAAGAGTTGCTCATCGTGTTGGGCACTTCATCTTCTGAATCTGTCTTGCCACGCATGATGGAAAAGCTCGAAAAAGCAGGCGCACGCAAATCTGTCGTGGGCTTGGTCATACCGACCGGCTACTCGTTCAACTTGGACGGCACGTCCATTTACTTAACCATGGCCGCCGTGTTCATCGCGCAAGCCACCGACACCCCCATGACCTTGGTGCAACAGATCACGCTGTTGGCCGTGTTGTTGCTCACGTCCAAAGGTGCGGCGGGCATCACGGGCAGTGGCTTCATCGTCTTGGCTGCGACGCTGTCAGCAGTGGGCGGCGTGCCTGTGGCGGGTTTGGCACTCATCTTGGGCATTGACCGCTTCATGTCTGAAGCACGCGCCTTGACCAACTTGGTGGGCAACGGCGTGGCCACGTTGGTGGTGGCCAAGTGGACAGGCGACTTAGACATGCAGCAACTCGACGCCGCATTGAACGAAGAAAAATAAGCCGCACACGAAACGCTACAAGGCCTGAGTCACCGCAAGGGGCTCAGGCTTTTTTGTGGGCGCTTGAGGCTTAAGCCTCCGTGGTGAAGACCGTCAACACGCCGGTGTAACCGTGCAGCGCTTGGTGAGCAATTTCGCCACCGGCAAAAAACCCAACCAACGGCACATCGCCCAAAGCGCGACGGACGATGTGCATCTCAGCACTCGGCCCACCAAAGTGGGGGCCGCCTCGTCCCGCACAGCTCACATAAATAGCACCTGCCATTCGGCGTGCTGGGTGTGGGTTGATGTTGGTGTCTGCACTCAGCGCACCCGCCAAATCGGCGGTCATTTCTTCAGGCTCTAGAGCCTCCCGAATTTCGGCACAGATGCGCGTCAGATCGGCACGCGCAGCGGCTGCGTTGCGTTGGCAAAACGTGAGGCGCATGCCCACGTCCACGGGTTGTGCCACGGCCACCGCTTCACGTGCGGGGTCGATGCCGATGATGTGGCGCACAAGCACCGCATCGTCAAACTCGCCCGTGCGTTTGACAGAGGCGTCATTTTCAGCCGACAAGCCCACCAGCGTCGCGCGCACTTTGGCAATGGCAGGTTGGGTATGGGTGAGGTCGATCTGCAAGTCGCGCTCCAGCACATCGAGGGCAGGCTCGTTGTCTAAGGTCAGCACCACGTGGTTGTCGGCGCTGGTGATGGTGTGTGCTTTGGCCACGGGCAAGCAGCCTTGCGTCACGCGCGACACCATCGCCACATCGGCATCAAAGGCGACCCCACTCAAACCGCCATGAAACACGCCTGTGGCCTTGCCTTGTCCAGCCATGTTGCCGTCACCATTCAGCGCAAACTGCACCACATCGCGACGGCTGGCGGCCAAACCACCAAACACATAACCACTGGCCGTGCGCTGCGCCAATTCGGCAATCAACTCGGGCACGTCGGGTGTCTGGGCGTCTGCATGCAAGAGCGCAGTGTGCGGCACAAAGTGACTGCCTGTCGTCCCCGCTTGGGCCAACGGTGCCACGCCACTGAACACGCGGTAGTGTTCGGGCGCAATGTCGCACAGCATCACGCTGAGCGCGGGTTCATCAAAGTACTCCACATTGTTGGCCGCAATGCCCACGCCCACGGTGCCAACCCAATCGGTGACCTCGGGCAACTCCGCGCTCAAGTGCGCCAAGATGGCTTGTGCATGGTTGGCGTAGTGGTCGGTGATGTAGAGCAAACCCAAGTGCGGCGCACTGGCGTATTCGGGCAATGCCATGTGCGCGCGCAACTGCGCGAGCACCAACCCTGCAGCCATCTCCCACTGCGGGTGTGTGGCGTGGCCGTAGGGAAAGAGTTTCATCGTTTCGCTTTAGCAGCGGTTTTGCGTGCAGGCGTTTTTCGTGCCGTTGTTTTAGGCGCGGCAGACTTACGCGCAGCTGTTTTGGCGGCTGGTTTTTTAGCTGCAGGTGCGGCAGTCTCTGTCGCCGCATGCGCTTGGGCGCGATGGGCCATGTCCGTCATGGCTTGTGCGGCAATGTGCTGAAACTGGTCGGTCAACGCACCCCACCAATGCGAAGGGTCTACACCTGAAGTCTCTGCTTTTTTGCTGCGCGATTTGCTAGCTTTGGGTTCCGCCTTTGGAGCATCGGATTCAGGCGCTGGCTCAGCCGGTGTGAATGCGTATTTAGGCTCCGCAGGTGCCGCCTCTTGCGGCTTGACCTTGAGCGACTCGGCCAAATCGTTGAAGCTCATGTTCATGCCCTTGAGGGTGGCCAAGGTCATGCGTTGTACTTCTAAGGCTTGAATGGTGGCCCCCACGGCTTTGGCGTTTTGCTCTAGCCAAAACTGCACGGTCTTGAGTTCTTGAATTCGCTTTTCCAACTCTTCTGGGTCGAGTGTGGGGGCGACCCATCCCGGGGCCGTCGCCGAAGCCGACGACGCGTTGCCAGGGTTGAGGTTTTTCAGAAAATCAAAGCCCGGTACGAACTTTGTGAAATCAAAACCGGTGGGGTTGGTCATGGCTGTCTCCTGCTTGGGTTGTTTACACACATTAAACCAAAACAAAACCCTCGCCGGTGTGCGATGTGCAACTCAGTGCTTGTGGTCACCGTGGTTGTGTTCCATCTCTTTGGGGTGCTGCATCATGGGCATCTGCATGCCCACTTGCACTTTAAGCTCCGCCTTTGATTTCACACCTTTGGCATCTTCAAACATCAAGGTCACAGGCACGGTGGTGTCTTTGGCCAACGGAGTTTTCAAGTCCATCAACATCACGTGGTAACCGCCGGGTTTGAGCTCCACCGCTTTACCAGCGGGCAGGTCTAGACCGTTGGGCAAGGCGTTCATGCGCATCACGTCTTTGTCCATTTTCATTTCATGAATCTCGGCCACGCCTGCGACGGGGCTGCTCACGCCCACCAATTTGGCGTTGTCTTTGGCGGTGATTTTCATGAACGCACCCGTGGCTTTTTGGCCTTGCACGGTGGCGCGTGCCCATGCGTCGGTGACGGTCACGTTTTGGGCGAAGGCACTGACGGCAATCCCAGCGGTGAATACGGCGGAGATGAGGTGTTTAGCGAATGGCATGTAAAAACTCCTTGGGGTTAATGGTGGTGTTCGTGTTTGGGTGCGGCTTGCACGTCCAGCAGCGCAGCGGGTTGCTTCAAACCGCGCGTTGAGGTGCCACTGGCGGGTAGGTCTGACCAGTCATTTTGACCGCGCTCGCAGGTTTGCAAAATCTTCACCCACATAGGGCCAGCTTGATCGGGCAAGCGGCCCATGAACGCGAACTCGTCAAACTGTTCATCGGGCAATGCCGCGTCTTGGCTGGCGGTCCACTGCAAAGTCACCACATCCTCGGTCACCGTTTTACCGTGGCTGTTGTAGGGCTGCGCGAGCTTGGCTTTTTGGACAGCCAGCGTCCAGCCCATCTTGGGCTGAGGCTTGGCGGCTTGAAACCCAGCAGGCACATGCACCGTGATACCCGTGGTGGCGGACCCGTTGCAACCGTGGCCCACACGCAGCGTGGCTTTGTAATAGCTGCCCGCCACCGCTTGCGGCTCGGTCAGCGTGATGTGGGCGTGTGCTTGCAGCGCCACGCATGTCACGCTGGCCAGCACGCACTGCGCTAGTGTTTTGAAATATTTCGTCATCTTGTTTTCCATTGCTTATTCGGTCATTGAATCCTCGACATGAGGCGTACATGACTTGTTTCATCTCGATGGCGGCATGTGCGCCAACGCGCAGCACGACACCCACACACCAGGTCGAGGCAAAAGCCTCCAACCTGCAGAAGAGAATTAAAGGAAGACAGCAGGTGGCCCGCGCGAGGGCAGCGGAGGCGCTGTGATGGCCGCAATGTGCACAGCAGCCGTCGGCTGCATGGCAGGGGCCAGAGGGGGCGCTTGCGTCAACGTGGTGTTGAGCGCAGGCGGTGGTGCGCTGATGGACGCACACAACGGACAGTCCAGCGTATGGCTAGAGGCAGCCACATCATCGTCACCCGGCATCACCAACTTCATGCTGCCGGTGCTGGTACAGACGAGGTCCATGCCGTGTGGGTTGACGACAGGGGATGCCATGGCCACGCCCACCGACAAAACAAACCACACCAGCACAAAGCGGGTGAGTTGGATGGCGTGGCGCAAGCGTTGCATGCGTTTGATTATGTCGTATCGCACAGACAAACGTTGGTTTATTGACCTCCGTCAATGAATCACGGGCAAGATGCGCGCAACATCAAATTAAACAAAGAGGAGCCCTGATGGACGCACAACATGCCACCGCTTTCAAGCAAAAGCTTGAAGCCCAACGCGCCGACTTACTTGCACAAATTGCACAGCAACGCGGCGGTAAAACCAGCCGCGCCGACGTGGCGGCCGAGCACTTCGCGCACAACGAAGACTCAGACGCACAAGTCAACACGGCACGCGACCTAGAGTTCGCCATCAACGAACACGAAACCGCAGAGCTAGCCGCCATTGATGAGGCCTTGGCCCGCTTGAACGCAGGCACATACGGCCACTGCACCGACTGCGACGTCCTGATTCCCGAAGCACGCCTGGACGCAGCGCCCGAAGCCGCGCGCTGCATTGGCTGCCAAGAAAAAGCTGAACACAACCACCACTAAGAGAGAAAGAAAACACATGACCACTTTTCACGCCGTTGTTTGGATGGACCACCAAGAAGCCCACGTGTTGATGTTTGACCGTGAGCATGTGGAGAGCCAACGCGTCAAATCACGCACCCACCACAAGCACCAAGGCAAGCAAAACGACACCGCCACGATGTATGCAGACATCGCCAAAGCCCTCGAAGGCACGCACGAAGTGTTGGTGACAGGCCCCGGCATTGCCCGCGACGAGTTCCGCGATTGGTGCAAGCAGCACCACGCCCATGTGAACGTGGTGGACAGCGTGGCCAGCGACCACCCCACCGACGCACAAGTGGTGGCCATGGCCCGTCAATACTTCAAGAAGCTTGACAACATGGGCGCTGACCCCGCACTCGTCAAATAAGACGACGCGGCCTCAACGCCGCCCACAAAAAAGCCCGCTCACATCACGTCAGCGGGCTTTTTGTTGTGCAGAACGTGTTTAAGCGTTCAACGGGGCCAGCTCTTGGTCAATCGCACCAAACACGCTTTGGCCATCTTTGCCCTTGGCTTCGATGCGCACGGTGTCGCCAAACTTCATAAAGTCGGTGGTGGTTTTGCCATCCAATGCGTCTTCCATGGCGCGCTTTTCGGCAATGCAGCTGTAGCCCTTGGGCCATTCTTTTTTGCCGTTTTTCTCAAACCCTGCGTTGCTGACTGTGCCGCTGCTCACGACCGTGCCCGCGCGCAATGCGCGGGTTTTGCTGGCGTGCGCCACGAGCTGACCGAACGCATGCGTCATGTCTGTGCCTGCATCGCACATGCCCACTTTGCGGCCATTCCAGGCCACTTGCACCGTCAGGTGTACGCAGCCGTTGTCCCAGGCGTCGCCCAATTCGTCAAGCGTCACGGCCACGGGACTGAATGCGGTGGCGGGCTGACTTTGCACGCGGCTGCCCACGTTGCGCAGCGTGATGTCGTTGGACAACATGACCAAGCGAATGCCTTCTAAGGCATCGTCTGCTGATGCACCTAGGGCCACATCGCCGGTGACGACGGCGATTTCGGCAGAGAAATCGACGCCTAAGTTTTCGTTGGCGCACACCACGTGGTCTTGCGCGCCCAGCAGTGGGTCGCTGGCGGCTTGGTGGACCGCCAAGTCGACCTCCGCGTCGCCCAGAAGGGTCGCGTGGTTGGCGTAGGCCTGGCCCTTCAAGCGCTGGTAGGCGCGTGGCAGCGGGGCCATGCACAAAGCGGGGTCAAACGGAAAAGCGTGACGCGCTTTGCCGTTGTTGAGGGTTTCATACAAGTCTTGCAGTTGCGGGGCCATGAAACCCCAGTCATCCAGTGCTTGCTGCAGGCGCGAGGCAATGCCCGTCGCATAATGCGCGGTGCTCAAATCGCGAGACACGACCACCAGTTGTCCGTCGCGTGTACCGTCTTTGTATGTGGCTAATTTCATGCCACGATTCTATGAAAGTTCGCTCCGTCGTCATGCACACCCGTGCCCTGCCCGCCCGTCTGCCTCATTTGCAACGCAAACATGCGGTGCTGCTGGTGGCTGGCGTGTTGTTGCTGCACCTTTGGCTCTTGGCGGGCGCGCCCTTGTGGCTCGCACCCGAGTCAGGCAAACCCTTGCGCACACAGGCTTTGGTCACACGCCAAATTGAAGTCGCGGCGCCGCGTGCGCCCCAAGTGCCCAAACCCGTGCCACCCACACCCGCCAAACGAGCCCCCGCACCCACAGAGGAAGCGCCAGCCGAGACCAGCGCAGCCAAACCACCGTTGAAATTTGACGACCTCGGCCAAGACCTCAGCGCCCCGGTGGGCCTGCCAGCACGCAGCGCCGCCAGCGTGGACCTGCCGCCCTACAAGCGCGCAGGCAGCGAAGGTTTGACAGACGTCACCGCCTTCAAAGCGCCCGACTCGGCTTTGCTCAAATACCAAGTGCAAGGCCAAGCGAAAGGCTTCAGCTACTGGGCCTCTGCCGAGTTGCAGTGGCAGCAAGACGGCAAAGACTATGAGGCCCGTTTAGAGGTGAGCGCCTTTTTGTTGGGTTCACGCGTACAAATCAGCAAAGGCACGTTGGGCGCGGAAGGCCTCATGCCTACCCGCTTTGGCGACAAAACCCGCAGCGAGCAGGCCGCGCACTTTCAGCGTGACAAAGGCATCATCAGCTTCAGCGCCAATTCGCCCGATGCACCGCTTCTCAAAGGCGCGCAAGACCGCTTGAGTGTGGTGCTGCAGCTCAGCAGTCTGCTGGCCGCGGACCCGACCCGCTTCCCGCCGGGCACCATGTTGTCGTTCCAAACCGTGTCGCAGCGCGAAGCCGAGGTGTGGCAGTTTTTGGTGGAAAAAGAAGAAATATTGCAATTACCGTTCGGCGACATCAAAGCCATCAAACTCAACCGCAAGCCGCGCCGCGAGTTTGACCAGCAAATTGAGCTGTGGTTCGCCCCCACGCTGGGCTATTTACCCGTGCGTTTACGCATCACCAACGCCAATGGCGACTTTGTGGACCAACTTTTAAGCAAAGCCGAAAAGCCCAGCTCTTGAATTTGGCTTTTTGAATCCGATATGCTTAGATGCAATTCGTTTTCCGCCGAAAGATTCCCATGGACATGCTCTACAACTCCGACACGTATTCGGTCATGCACCTGCAGGTGGATGACGCGTTGGTGCCTGTGCGCCCCGACGTGCCCGCCTTGGCCCGCCACGGCTTTGAGATTGTGGACAAGCGCTCAGGCAAAGAGATTTACCTCGAAGGCTCATGGGCCGAGCAGTTCCAAGCCCATTTGCGCGCTTGGCAAGAGAACGCGCCCACCCAAGAAGAGGTGGAAGACACCTTGGCTGGCTACGCCGAACTGGCCCAAAACCCGGTCGTGGTGCACTGAGCCTGCTACCCACACGACACCCAGGGCGCTTCGGCGCCCTTTTTTGCGCCCTGGCCTACCTACAATTGCGCGCATGACTGCATACATCCTCAACCTGTCTTGCCCCGACCGCCAGGGCATCGTGCACGCCGTGTCTGGCTTTTTGCTAGAGCGCCAAGGCAACATCGAAGAAGCCGCCCAGTACAACGACCACGACACCGGTCTGTTCTTCATGCGCGTGCAGTTCGCGTGTGATGCCGTGCAGCAAGACGCGTTGCGCACACAGCTCGCCACCTTTGCTGACACCTTTGGCATGAAGTGGACCCTGCATGACACCACCCAACCCATGCGCACGGTGTTGATGGTCAGCAAAGAGGGCCATTGCTTGAACGACTTGTTGTTCCGCGTCAAAAGCGGCCTGCTGCCTTTGGACATTCGCGCCATCATCAGCAACCACCGCGAGTTCTACCAACTGGCCGCAAGCTACAACGTGCCGTTCCACCACATCCCCGTCACGGCAGCGACCAAGGCGCAAGCCGAAGCCAAAGCGTATGAAGTGATTGAAGCCGAAGGCGCCGAGCTGGTCGTGCTGGCCCGCTACATGCAAATCTTGAGCGACGACTTGTGCAAAAAATTGTCAGGCCGCGCCATCAACATTCACCACAGCTTCTTGCCCAGCTTCAAGGGCGCCAAGCCCTATTACCAAGCGCATGACCGTGGCGTGAAACTGATTGGCGCCACCGCCCATTACGTCACCGCCGACTTGGACGAAGGCCCCATCATTGAGCAAGACGTGGCCCGCGTGGACCACAGCAAAACCGTGGAAGACTTCACCGCCCAAGGCCGCGACACTGAAAGCCAAGTGTTGGCCCGCGCCGTCAAATGGCACAGCGAACACCGCGTGCTGTTGAACGGCCACAAGACCGTCATCTTCAAATAAAGCGACATGACCAGCCGCATCCCGCCCATCCAGTGCTTGCTCACGTTTGAGGCGTTGGCGCGGTTGCGCTCGGTCACCCAAGCCGCTGAAGAGCAATGCGTGACACCCAGCGCGGTGAGCCACCGTGTGAAGCAGCTGGAACAGTTGTTGGGCGTCAAGCTCTTTGGCCGTGCAGATTTTTCGCTCACCACCGAAGGCAGCGAATACCTCGCCCATGTGCGCGAAGGCTTGTCTATTCTTGAGCGCTTCCCTGGCAAAGACAGCAACGCCACCCCAGGCAAACGCAAACTGCGCTTGGCCGTGACACCCACCTTTGCACGCTCCATCTTGATGCCTCGTCTGCGCCAGTTTGCCGATGCGTATCCCGAGATTGACATCATCCTGCAAGTCAGCATTCCGCTGCTGGATGTGGTGGCCGAAGACGCCGACCTGACCATCCGTTTTGGCACTGGCCGCTACGCCGATGTCGAGCACGTGTGCATCATGAAAGACGACGTGACGCCCATGGCTTCACCCGCCTACATCCGCGAACATGGCCCGTTTGAAACCCCCGAAGACTTGGCCGACGCCACCTTGTTGCGCAGCCCCTTGGAGCCTTGGCGCACGTGGTTTGCAGCGCATGACCAAGACTGGCCCGAGCCGATTGACGGCAGCAGCTTCAACGACATCGGCTTGATGTGCGACGCGGCCGCGCAAGGCTTGGGCGTTGGCTTGGTGCGTTTGAAACTGGGCGCACCGTGGCTTGAAAACGGAACGCTGGTGCGCATCTTCCCGCGTCAAGTGCCTAGCCCACATGGGCATTACCTGTGTTGGCGCACAGGGGCGATGGACCGGTGGGAGTGTGCGGCGTTTGCTGACTGGTTGAAGAAGGCTGTTCCTTAATTTCGTTGCGTTGTTTTCTCTCGCTGTGAATGTGAGGGGCCGGTACCGCCACACGGCTTACATCGCTGCGCGACGAATGGCGCCGTATGACGGTACCGGCCCCTCCCATTCACGACATCTGAACTAGCGTCACGAAACACATACCTTTTGGTGAACATTCGTCGGCCAACGCTGCTAAGCCACTTCTACTGGCCTTCGCGCGCAATACCCCGCCTTGCGGGGTGAGCGGTGCAAATTGCGGCGCCATTCGTCGCGCAGCGATGTAAGCCGCAGTTTGTACCGCTCACCCCGTAAGGCAGCGAGCACCGAGGCAACTGCCCCCCCAAAGCGACAAACACAAAACCTTTTCAACGCAAGCTGTAACTTTCTTCACACGCCAACCCCAAGTTTTGCCGTAAAGTCCCAAACATGAACGCTCCACTGTCAAACGACCAGCAAACCACCCTTGCCCGCGCCGAACGCCAAGCGCAAGTCGTGCAAGCCCTGCTGCAAGTGCTGCCCCAGCACGCCCTGCTCTACACCACCGAGGACACCGTGCCTTACGAGTGCGACGGCCTCACCGCCTACCGCGCTCGCCCCATGTGCGTGGCTTTGCCTGAAACGGTGGACCAAGTGCAAGCCGTGCTCAAAACTTGTTACGCATTGGATGTGCCCGTGGTCGCACGCGGCGCTGGAACGGGTCTGTCGGGTGGCGCGATGCCGCACACCATGGGCGTGACGCTGTCGTTGGCCAAGTTCAACCAAATCCTCAACATCGACGTGACGGCCCGAACTGCCGTGGTGCAGTGCGGCGTGCGCAACCTCGCCATCAGCGAAGCGGTGTCGCAATACGGGCTGTACTACGCGCCCGACCCATCGAGCCAAATTGCTTGCACCATCGGCGGCAACGTGGCCGAGAACTCGGGCGGCGTGCATTGTTTGAAATACGGCCTCACCGTGCACAACGTGCTGAAGGTGAAAGGCTTCACCATTGAAGGCGAGCCGATTGAGTTTGGCAGCGATGCACTCGACACACCGGGCCTCGACCTGTTGCCCGTGGTGGTGGGCAGCGAAGGCATGTTGGCGGTGACCACAGAGGTAACCGTCAAGCTCGTGCCCAAGCCCCAACTGGCGCGCTGCATCATGGCCAGCTTTGACGATGTGCGCAAAGCGGGCGATGCGGTGGCTGCGGTGATTGCCGCAGGCATCATCCCCGCGGGCTTAGAAATGATGGATGGCCCCATGACCGCCGCCGTGGAAGACTTTGTCCACGCCGACTACGACCTGAGCGCCGCCGCGATTTTGCTGTGCGAGAGCGACGGCACGCCCGAAGAAGTGGAAGAAGAAATTGGCCGCATGAGCGAAGTGCTGCGCGGCTGCGGCGCGACGGCCATCACCGTGAGCCGCGACGAAGCGCAACGCATGAAGTTTTGGAGCGGTCGCAAAAACGCGTTCCCCGCGTCAGGCCGCATCAGCCCCGACTACATGTGCATGGACAGCACCATCCCGCGCAAGCGTTTGGCCGACATCCTGCAAGCCATTCAAGAGATGGAAAAGAAATACCAGCTGCGCTGCTTGAACGTGTTCCATGCAGGCGATGGCAACTTGCACCCGCTGATTCTGTTTGATGCCAATGACCCCGATCAAATGCACCGCTGCGAACAGTTTGGTGCCGACATTTTGGAAACCAGCGTGGCCATGGGCGGCACGGTGACGGGCGAGCACGGCGTGGGCATCGAGAAGGTGAACAGCATGTGCGTGCAGTTCAGCGCCGAAGAAAACGAACAGATGTTTGGCGTCAAGCGCGCCTTTGACAGCAAGGGTTTACTGAACCCCGGCAAGGTCATCCCCACCCTGCACCGCTGTGCCGAATACGGCAAGATGTTGGTGCGCGCGGGACAGATCAAGCATCCGGATTTGCCGCGGTTTTAATTTGTTGCGCTGTTAAGCGGCGTAAGTTCGCCCACCAAAAATCGCCGTCCCCACCCGCACCATCGTGCTGCCTGCGTGGACGGCAGCTTCTAGGTCGCCCGTCATCCCCATCGACAGGGTGTCGAACTGAGGCAGATTCAATGCGGTTTTCACCTCGTCAAATAAGGCGCGTGCTTTGGCGTGCACGGCCACTTGGCGCTCAAAGCCCTCGACAGGGTCAGGGATGGTCATCAAGCCGCGCAAGGTCAAGCGGGGCAGCTTGGCCACCTCTTTGGCCAGCGCCAGCACATCGGCAGGGTCAATGCCTGATTTGGTTTCGCCACCATCGATGTTGACTTGCAAACACACGTTCAACGGCTCCAAGTGCGCGGGGCGTTGATCGTTGAAACGCTGCGCGATTTTGAGGCGATCGACCGTGTGCGCCCAATCGAAATGCTCGGCCACCAGTTTGGTTTTGTTGCTTTGAATGGGGCCGATGCAGTGCCACACCAAGGGGGGTGCGACACCTTGCAAAGCGGTGATTTTGTCTACCCCTTCTTGGATGTAGTTCTCTCCAAAATCGCGCTGACCACAGGCCGCCACTTGGCGCACATCGTCGGCGCTAAACGTTTTAGAAACTGCCAATAGTTGCACCGCATTCACAGGGCGGCCACTCGCGGCACAGGCCGCTGCAATGCGGGCTTGCACCGCGTGGAGTTTGTCGTGTAGCACGTGGTCTGGCGTATTCATCTTGGGTACAACTTTAACAAGGAGAACGGCATGCCCCACACAGCGCTGACTTTGAATGAACTCCTCACCCAAGCGGTGGCACAACATGCGTCTGATTTACACCTGTCGGCAGGGCTGGCGCCCAAGGTGCGCGCCCAAGGCGTGTTGACGCCGCTGCAAGGCCCCGCCACGTCTCACCCGCTCGCGCATGAAGCCCTGCAAAGAATGCTGACTGACTTGATGGACGAAGCGCAACACGCCCAGTTCATGCAAGGCCATGAGGTTGACTTTGCATTCGCCGTGCCCGAGCTGGGGCGTTTTCGAGCCAATGCCTTCATGCAACAACACGGCTGCGGCGCGGTGATGCGCCACATTCCCAGCGGCACGCCCACGCTGGCGGCGTTGCACGCACCGCGTGTGCTGCCTGATTTGCTCAAGCAAGTTGGTTTGCTGTTGGTGACAGGGCCAACCGGCTCTGGCAAATCCACCACATTGGCTGCCATGGTGCAACACCTGAACACGCACACCCAACAACACATCGTGACGCTGGAAGACCCGATTGAGTTTGTGCACACCAGCGATCAATGCCTGATTACCCAGCGCGAAATTGGCACGCACAGCCACAGCTTTGCGCACGCGTTACGCGCCGCTTTGCGCGAAGACCCCGACGTGATTTTGGTGGGTGAGCTGCGCGACCTGGAAACCATTCGCCTCGCCCTCACTGCCGCTGAGACGGGACACTTGGTGCTGGCCAGTCTGCACACGCGCAGCGCGGCGGCCACAGTGGAGCGCATGGTGGATGTGTTTGACGCACACGAGAAAGCCTTGGTACGCACACAACTCAGCGATGCGTTGGTGGGTGTGGTGTCGCAAACACTCTGCCCCACACCAACGGGAGATGGCCGCGTGGCGGTGTTTGAAACGCTGGTGGCCACCCCCGCCATTCGTCACCTGATTCGCGAGGGCAAAACCGAACAGATGCAAAGCACCCAGCAAACAGGGGCGGCACATGGCATGCAAAGCATGGCGCAAGCGCTTCAAAACGCCCGCCACCAAGGACTGATCGCCTAAGCACATCCAAGGTTGCCCGCGTGACACCAAGGGCGGCACTGACCCCCTATGATTCAACGCAGTTCAACCCTCTACTGAAATAACCATGTCCAGCATCAACGCCAAAACTTACGAACCCACCGCCTCTGCTCACGTTGCCTTCATCGGCATGGGTGTGATGGGCTACCCCATGGCCGGCCACTTGGCCACAGCAGGCCACGCGGTGACGGTGTACAACCGCTCGCCCGCCAAGGCCGAGGCTTGGGTCAAAGAATTTGCGGCTAGCAAAGCCCCAAAAAGCGCGCTGACGCCACGCGAAGCGGCCAAAGGCGCCAGCATTGTGTTTTGCTGCGTGGGCAATGACGACGACTTGCGCTCGGTGGTGTTCGGCGCAGACGGCATGTTGGCTGGCATGGAGCCGGGCACCGTGTTGGTGGACCACACCACAGCCTCTGCCGATGTGGCCCGCGAGATTTACACCGCCGCCAAGAACCTGGGCATTCACTTCATCGACGCGCCGGTATCAGGCGGTCAAGGCGGCGCACAAAACGGCTTGCTGACGGTCATGTGCGGCGGCGATGCGCCCGTGTTTGAGCGCGTCAAGCCTGTGGCCATGGCCTTCTCTCGTGCGTTCACCTTGATGGGTGAACCCGGCGCTGGCCAACTGACCAAGATGGTCAACCAAATCTGTATCGCGGGCTTGGTACAAGGCCTGAGCGAAGCCATTGCCTTTGGCCAAAAAGCGGGCCTCGACATGAACCTCGTGCTCGACGTGATTGGCAAAGGCGCAGCGCAAAGCTGGCAACTGGACAACCGTGGCAAGACCATGGTGGCCGACAAGTTTGATTTCGGCTTTGCCGTGGATTGGATGCGCAAAGATTTGGGTCTCGTGTTTGACGAAGCCAAACGCAACGGCGCCGTGCTGCCTGTGACGCAAATGGTCGACCAGTTCTACGGCGACGTGCAAAAAATGGGCGGCAACCGTTGGGACACGTCTAGCTTGATCAAGCGTTTGCGCTAAACCTGAGCGCCCACAAAAAAGCCCCGCATGCGGGGCTTTTTAATTGGTCATGCGCGATTATTTGATCGGTGTCACAACGGGTTGCTGCGAAGCATTGGATTTAGGCGCATTCAGGTCCACTGACTGTGCGTCGCTGCGCTTGGGCTGCATGGCACGCAAATCGTCTTCGGTGATGTACTCGAACACACGCACCACGCGTTTGACGCCGCTCACGCCACGCACCACATCGGTCGCGCGTTTGGCTTCGCGTTGGGTCACACGGCCCATCAGGTAAACCGTGCCGCGCTCGCCCACCACTTTGAAGACGTTGGCAAACACGTCTTCGGTGTCCACCATCGACGCCTTGACTTTGGCGACCAACACCACATCGTTGGCGCGGTCACCCGTGCTAGAGGCTGGCCCAATGACCAACTCGTTCACCACAGCGCGCACGTTTTCGACGCGGCCAATCAATGACTCGATTTGTCGGCGCACGGTGTCGGTAGACACCTCACCCGTGATCAACACTTGGCGGTTGTAGCTGGTGATGTTGACATGTTCTTTGCTGCCAAAGTTTTCACGAATGGCCGTGGCGCTGCGCTGCTCAATACCTTCGTCTTCCAACTGAATACCAGGCGAACGGCGGTCACTGGCGACCATCGCACCACCGACCATGCCACCCACCACCAAAGGGGCGCAGGCTGACAGCTGAACAGCGGCCACAAAAATCAACAGAAGCTTTGCAATTTGAGTTTTCATTCTTTACTTTCTGAGTCGCCCAGCAATTGCGCGTCCACGCCATCGCAAATGCAATGGATGGCCAGCAAGTGCACTTCTTGAATACGGGCGGTGCGGTCATGCGGCACACAAATGTGCACATCAGTTTCGCGCAAAGCTTGGCCCATCTTGCCGCCGCCTTTGCCGGTGAGGGCCACCACGGTCATGTCGCGCTCATGCGCGGCTTGAATGGCTGCCAACACATTGGGCGAGCTGCCACTGGTGGTGATCGCCAACAACACGTCACCCGATTGACCGAGGGCACGCACTTGCTTGGAGAAAATTTGTTCGTAGCTGTAGTCGTTGGCGATGGCCGTGATGATGGAACTGTCGGTGGTGAGGGCGATGGCCCCCAACTCTGGACGTTCACGCTCAAACCGGCCCACAAACTCAGCTGCAAAGTGTTGCGCGTCGGCGGCAGAACCACCGTTGCCGCACGCCAGCACTTTGCCACCGCTGGTGACGCTGGCCAGCACGGCAGACACGGCTGCGGCGATGGGTTTAGACAAGACTTGTGCGGCCTGATATTTCAGGTCGGCAGAGTCGATGAAGTGTTGTTCAATTCGTTGCTCAAGCATGGGGGCAATGATACCTTTAAGCATTAAAAGCGGCTTTGAACCAGTGCAAATCCTGGCCTTCAACCGCGATCACGTCAAATCTACATGGGGGTGTTTGGCGCAGTTTCAACAAGAAATGACGGGCTGCAAACACAATCCGTCGCTGCTTGGTCGGCGTGATGCTGGCCAAGGCCCCGCCGTGGTCTTGCCTGCCGCGCTGGCGCACCTCGACAAAAACCAGCGTGCCATCGGCGTCGCGGACGATCAAATCTATTTCGCCGCCGCCTCGCCCAGGCGTCCGATAATTGCGTTGCACCAGTTGCAGGCCCTGCGTCTGTAAATGTTGCAACGCGCGGTCTTCGGCCGCATCTCCTTTTTGCTTGGTGGTTGATTGCAGTTGCACACGCGCTAGTTTTTGCACTTGCGTTTGACCATCGGGTTTGTTCACAGCATCTCCTTGATGAACGCCAACTTTGATTCCGCCTTGTCTGCCGCGCACGCCGCCGCCGCAAACCAAAACCACCCTGCAGGCACGCTGTATGTGGTGGCCACGCCCATTGGCAATTTGGCCGACATCAGCTTGCGCGCCTTGCACGTGCTGAGTCTTTGCGACACGCTGGCCTGTGAGGACACGCGCCACTCACAAACTTTGCTGCGCGCGTACGGCATTGACAAATCGGCGTCCCATTGGCTGGCCGTGCATCAGCACAACGAAGCCGAAGCCGCCGAGGAAGTGATTCGCCGCCTGCAAGCCGGGCAGCGCGTGGCCTATGTGAGCGACGCGGGCACACCTGCCGTGAGTGACCCCGGTGCACGCTTGGCGTGGCAGGTGCAAAGCGCAGGTTTGCGTGTGATGCCTTTGCCAGGCGCCAGCAGTGTGACGGCCCTGTTGAGTGCCTGCGGCACGCCCGCACATGACTCGTCTGGTTTTGTGTTCGTCGGTTTTTTGCCCTCCAAAGCCACCGAACGCGGCCACGCGGTCGAGGTGCTGGCCCAAGAGCCCCGCACCCAGGTGCTGCTGGAAGCGCCGCATCGCATCGAGGCGCTGGCCACCGCCTTGAGCGTGCTGGGCGAACGCCCAGTGACGGTGGGCCGCGAGCTGACCAAACAGTTTGAAGAAATTGCAACGGTGGCGGCACAAGATTTGGCAGCTTGGCTACAAGGCAATCCACAGCGCACACGCGGTGAATTTGCCCTAGTGGTCCACGCGCAAGCACAAGAGCGCGCGGCGGGCTCAGACAACGACCGCTTGCTGAAAATTTTGATGCAAGAGCTGCCTCTGAAAACAGCGGTCAAAGTCGCGGCTGAAATCAGCGGCGAAGCGAAGAACGCGCTGTATGACCGCGCGTTGGAATTGAAAGCCAACACGTAAACCGTCAGCGACGCCCCAAACAAAAAGGCTTTGCAGCAATGCAAAGCCTTTTTTGTTGGACTTCCGTTTGGCTTAGAAGCCCAAGGTGTGCGGCAGCCAGGTGGAGAGCTCGGGCACAAAGGTCAGCAACACCAACACCACAAAATGCGCCAGCAAGAAGGGCGGCAATTCGCGCGTCAGATCGGCCATCGACACGCGCGTGGCCACCGCGGTGACAAACAGCAAGCCACCCACTGGCGGCGTGATCATGCCCAAGGTCAAGTTGACGATGACCACCATCGCAAAGTGCGTGGGGTCAATGCCCAAAGCCAAAGCCACGGGGGCCAAGATGGGCACCAAAATCATCACACCCGGCAATGGCTCCATGAAGATGCCAAACACCAGCAACAAAATGTTCACCACGATGAGGAAGGCCACGGGCGAGAGGTTCCATTCCACGATGGTTTGCGACACCTGCTGTGGCACGCCCTCAACGGTCAACACCCATGCAAATGCCGCCGAAGTGGCCATCACCAACAACACCGAAGCCGTCAACAACGACGAACGTGCAGCAATGCCGGGCAACGCTTTCCACTCCAAGGTGCGGTAAATCCATTTGCCGCAAATCAGCGCGTAAAACACCGCCACCACCGAAGCCTCGGTGGGCGTGAAGATGCCGAAACGAATGCCCACCAAGATCAACACAATCAACATCAACGCGGGAATGGCTTTGAAGCTGGTGACCAGCATTTCACGCGCGGAGGGACGTGGCTCGGTGGAGCGGTAGTTGCGCTTGCGGCAAATGCGCCAGTTCACAAAGGCCATGGCCAGCGCGATCAAGATGCCAGGAATGAAGCCGGCCATGAACAAGCCGCCCACAGACACCTGTTCGTCCTGCATGGCATAAATGATCATGCTGATGGACGGCGGAATGATGGGGCCCACAATGGCCGTGCTCGACGTCAACGCCGCTGCATAGGCACGCGAGTAGCCTGCTTTTTCCATCATCTTCACCATCATGGAGCCGGGACCAGCGGCATCTGCCAAAGCCGAGCCGGAGATGCCAGAAAATAAGGTGAGTGACAACACGTTGGCATAGCCCAAACCGCCGCGCAAATGCCCCACGAATTGCGATGCAAAGCGCAGCAGCACCAAGGTGAGTGCGCCGCCAGACATGAGCTCAGCGGCCAGAATAAAAAACGGCACCGCCATCAGCGGGAAGCTGTCGATGCCCGTGAACATCTCTTTGAACACCACCAACTGCGGGTAGCGCCCGCCCACAAAAACGGCGAGAGACGCGGAAATAGCAAGTGCAAATGCCACGGGGAAACCGAGGGTCATCAGCACAACGGCTGCGATGAAAAGTGTGAGTGTCATAGTGAGGCGGCGGATTCAGCATCCATCTCGTCTGAAGTGATGTAGTTACCGTGGCCGATGTAACCGCGCACGATGAAAAGCAAATGCACAAAGAGCAACAAAAAGCCAACGGGCATGGCGACATAAATCCAAGCGATCGGAATGTCTGTGGCGGCTGTGGTTTGAAAGCGCGTCGCCCAGACGTAGAGGATGGAGAAGTACATCATCACCAAAAAGAAAGCGCCTAGGCCCAGCGCCACGATCGCGCGCACCACGCGTGCCCCCTGCTCACCGACGACCAAGTGAAAGTTGTCAATGGCCACATGACCACCAAACCGCAACACCAATCCGGCCCCCAAAAAGGTGACCCAAATCATCATGTGGCGCGCCACTTCTTCGGCCCACACAATCGAATCGCCCGTGGTGTAGCGCAGCACCACATTGGCAAACACGATGCAGGACATGACCAGCAACAACAGAATCAACACCCACCGGTTGGTGGCCACCAACACGCGCTCAAATCGGTTCAACATGTGCGTTCAACAGCAAGTGCTGTTTTAAAAGAGAAAAGAAGAACGCCCGGACAGGTCCGGGCGCAGTATGCAAACGAAGCTTGGCTTATTTGGTTTGTGCGATTTTGTCGATGGTGGCTTGACCAAACTTGGCAGCGTATTGCTTGTAAGCAGGTGCCACACCCGCTTGGAAAGACGCCACATCAACTTTGGTGACCACTTGCACGCCGTGCGATTGGATTTCGGTCACAGCCTTCTTCTCCACATCGTCCACGAACTTGCGTGAAGCCAAAGCACCGGCTTTGGCGCCTTCGATGAAGGCCACTTTTTCAGCATCGGTCAAAGAACCAAAGAAGGCAGGCGACACGATCAAAGCCATTGGCGCGTAAACGTGGGCCGTCAACGACAAATGTTTTTGCACTTGCCACAACTTGGCAGACACAAACACCGACACAGGGTTTTCTTGGCCATCGATGGTGCCCTGTTGCAAAGCACCAATCACTTCAGGCCAAGCCATGGGCGTGGGTGATGCACCGAGTGCACGGAATGCGGCAATGTGCACAGGGTTTTCTGTGACGCGAATCTTCATGCCTTTGATATCTTCGGCTTTGGTCACAGGGCGCTTGTTGTTGCTCAAGTGGCGAAAGCCTTGCTCACCCCATGCCAACGCAATGAGGCCGCGCTTTTTGAACCTGGTCAACAAGTCTTGGCCAAACTCGCCGTCCAACACTTTGCGGGCATGGGCGGTGTCGCGGAACAAGAAAGGAATGTCCACCACGCCCACTTCAGGCACAAAGTTGCTCAACGCGCCTGTGGACACAATCACAGCTTCAACGGTGCCCAATTGCAGACCTTCGATCAACTCGCGCTCACCGCCCAAGGCGCTGGCTGGGAACTGCTTGAATTTGTAGGCACCTTTGGTCGACTTTTCAACCGAATCAGCCCAAGTTTGCGCTGCTGCGCCATAGTGTGAATTGACAGCCAAGGCGTAGCCCACTTTGACTTCTTTGGCGGTTTGTGCAACGGCAAAACCAGAGACAGAAGCCAATGCGGCAAAGATCATTACGGCAGTACGACGGGAGGTCATCATGTGTGTATTTCCAAAGGTCTATGAATGTTTAATTTGATGCAACTGACAAGATGCCAGACGGTGTTTGAATCATAGCCTCTCGAAAAATCTTAGTTAATTTTCTCTTTGATGTGAATATCGGCATTCTTCATCCACGCAACAAACTCTGCTGACATCTCAGACTCCCGATGCGCTTCGATTTTCTTTATTTGGTCAGCCAGCCAAAGCAAGCTTAGCCTATAGCCGACAGTCTTTTTTTCGTCTGTCATTTTTTGCTCTAAATTTTCAATAAGCACATCTGCAACTTTTGAACCTCTAAAGCTTGCAAGCGTTAGCCACTTCAACGCGAGGATCGGCTTTTGATTGCGATAGTGCTGCCCCAGCTGAGTCATACATTTCGTATCACCTGTCTCCGCTCGCTCGTGAAGAAAATCATTACTTGTAATTGCATCTAGTTGGAGACTCTCTGTCAATGTCGCGTCTTGTTCGGCCAATCCATCCTCTGGGAGCGACTCCGTCAGTTTCAGCTTCACTTTTTGCCAAATTTGCTTCGCTTGTTCGATGTACTTCTCATCCACATCTACAACGATTTTTTCGAGACTCGTGAAATGCTCAGCGAGCTCTGCTGCAAGCATTAGCTGCCCAAAGGCGATTTCTGGAAATGAGCCTTGCACATAGGAGAATTGGGTAAAGCACAGTGACTGGCAAAAGTCATCCTCAACGGCTCCAAGGATTTCAAAAGGTGCATCACTGATACTGTCCCACGCCTCTGTAGCCGATGACGTAATCACATTTGGAAATGTGTCGCCATGAGTTATTGCACAAAATCCACGCTTGCTATGTATGTCAGCCAACACCTTAGTCGTATAGCCTGCACGTTCTACTCCATGGGCAACCAAGACAGCATTCATCGGCGTGAAGCCATCCATGTTGTATGTGCACGAAATTGCGTCTGCATCACTTGCCACATACGTGCCGTGAGGGATGGGGCGTAAAGTTATTTCCATGTTCATACTGCTAATAGAGGGGGGGGATTTTTTATTTCTTTTAGACAAAACATTCATACCCTTACGGCACATCTTCCAACATCCATTTACGCACCTTGGTTGTTGTCTCTTGATCTAATCGTCCGTATCGATTTCTTACGCATGAAATGTTTTCATTTTCTATGCCGTCATTCACGCCCCAAAGCATATGCTTTCGTGCAATGACCAAGTAAATCTCTCGGGCCTCAGCTCTTGGAATCAACTCTTCCCGCAAATACTTTTGTGCTGCCCATACGCTAGGTAGTCCTGCGGCAAACCTAACCGCCCTATCTGGCATCGAAATAGATGGGTAAGGACAGACATTAAAGATTGCCAATTTCGTCTTTAACTCATCCACATCTATCCCTAAAGGGTCGGCAATTCTTGTTTTATAGAAGCTATGCCAGGGCTTCGGAAGCGGCTCCACACCCGTCCGTTGGGTCGCGATGAGTTCTTTGAATTTTTTGTCACTCACTGAATATGCAGGATTTGCATAACAGACCACTACTTTGGCCGTTTGCATTGGTCCATCAAATGGCCACGGTCCATAGTCAGTTGTTACAAAGTCACAGGAATCTTTGCACTTTCGATCGTTTTCATAATCGAAGCACTTTTGATCTCTTGGATGAATCTGTGCATCCTTGCACTCTGCCCAAAATTTGTAGAAATCTCTTCCTAAATACATGCTTATCATTCTGCCGCATACGATGAGCGACGATTCCTGGCTTAATAAATTGAATAAGGTACAGAGAACCGTTCGGCGAACTAATTAGCGCTTTATGAACAGTACATGCAGATCCGCTCTTAGGAAAACCCTGCCGCGAATGCCTCTGAATGACGGCGCATGTAAATTTGGTGCGGCTGGCGGGGATCGAACCCACGACCCTTGGCTTCGGAGGCCAATACTCTATCCACTGAGCTACAGCCGCGCTTTTGTGACTTGGCATTGTAGGCGCCCCGCTATAATTTCCGTCAGTTCTAGAGCCCCTTCCTACAGGATTTAAAAATGAGCAACCAACACCACGAAGAAGACCACACAGGTCCTATCAAAACCCCCAAGCAACTCCTGATGGCTGTGTTGTATTCATTTGTCTTGCCTGTGTTCGTCATCATTGGTTTGGTGGCGTACGTGACCTCGGCCAACAAACCTCAGGCTGGCTCTTCCAACGAACCTGAAGCCGTGGCTGCACGCATTCAAAAGGTCGGCTCTGTTGAGATCAAAGATGCCAACCGCGCGGCTCGCAGCGGCGAAGACGTGTTCAAAGCGCAGTGTTCTGCTTGCCACGCCACCGGCGCTGCTGGCTCACCTAAGTTCGGCGATGCCGGCGCTTGGGGCCCTCGTATCGGCAAAGGCTATGACGCGTTGTTGACCTCTGCCCTCAAAGGCAAAGGCGCCATGGGCCCACAGGGCGGCGGCGACTTCGAAGACTTTGAAGTCGGTCGTGGCGTGGTTTACATGGCCAACGCGGGCGGTGCAAAGTTCACCGAACCCAAGAAGCCTGAAGGCAAATAAGCATTCTCTTCTTGCAAAAACCGGCTCTTGAGCCGGTTTTTTTACGCCTTCACTTTTGAGCGTGTGCCTGTTGCGGGCTGCGCACGTAGCCAAAACGCTTGGGTAGTTCGCTGGCTGGCACTTCTTGTGGCACCCATAAGCCAGATTCGATCAAATCAGCGGCTTGCAGCACGTCTTGTGTGTGGACCAAGCCAAACCCTTGTTCGGTGTCTAGATAGAGACGACCATGTTCGTCCACGATGCACCGCTGCATCCGTGCATGGGCGCCTGTGTGCGATTGAATGCTGCCATCAGGTTGCAAACGCCAAACCCAAGGCGTGGCTTCTAGTTCGACGTAGACGCGTTGCGGACCATTTTGAAAAAACCAATGGCCCTGCTTATCAGATTCGTAGTTGCGTCCAATGAAGGCGATCAGTTTCTCATGCGCGAGGCGTGAGCCTTTGCTTTGTGTAAATGACCCGAGTGCTTGCGCTTGGTCGTCACGCATGTACCAATCGCCGCGCGCGTCTAGCCCCAACCAGCCGTAACAGTCGGGCACATTGGGCCATTTAGCCATGGCTTGGTGAACGAGGTCATCCATGTTGTGTCATCCATTCAGAAACGGCCCAAGGCATTTCTTTCAAATCGCCAGGAAAGCGGCCGGAGGCAAACCCCACATGCCCGCCGGTGTTGGGCTGCCAAAGGGTAACCTGATCGCTCACATGGTCCTGAGTCGGCAAGCTGCTGGCAGGGATGAATGGGTCGTTGCGTGCATTCAGCACCAATGCGGGCACTTGCACACGCGACAGGCCTGGCTTGGCACTGGCGCGGTCCCAATAATCAGCGGTGCCACGAAAGCCGTGCAATGGCGCTGTGAACACATCGTCAAACGCGTAAAGGGTGTTAGCCGCCATCAGTTCGAGCGGGTCGAACAGGCCAGGGAATTGCTGCAACTTTTGCATGGCGCGTGGTTTCATCGTGGCCAAAAACATGCGGGCATACACCGCTTTGTTAAACCCGGTGTCGATGGCATTGCCGCTGGCCGTTAAATCAATGGGCGAACACACGGAAACAATGCCACTGACCATTTGGGCGGCGGCGTGCCCCATCTCTCCCGCCCAGCGCATGAGTGCGTTGCCGCCCAGAGAAATGCCCACGGCAAAGACCGGGCCACGGTGCTGTTGCCTAAAGCGACTGAGCATCCAAGCAATTTCCTCAAAATCACCCGAGTGGTAGGCGCGCGGAGCCAAGTTGAGTTCGCCGCTGCAGCCGCGAAAGTGCGGCACCGCCATGCGCCATCCGCGCGTGCGCGTTTCTTCAGCAAACGCTTCTGCGTAGTGGCTGCTGGATGAGCCTTCTAGGCCATGAAACAACACCAGCAGCGGGGCCTCTTGTGTAAGCGGGATCTCCTCAACGCGCCAATCGACATCGACAAAATCACTGTCGGGTGTGTCCCATCGTTCACGTGACCATTGCGGCTTGGGGCCTGAATAGCGACGCGCGAGTTTGGCGGCGTAAATCGTTTGAAGATTTCCGCCTGGCAACCACCAAGGCGCGCGGTAGTCCCAAATCAATGCAAGACCTGTGGCGCTTCGTGCGCTTCGGCGTGTGTGGGCGCTGTGCCTGGGCTGGCGTGATGCGCCACCATGCGCCACCCTTGTGCCGTGCGCTGATAAACATTGGTGGCCACCACCACGGCTTCTTGCGCGCCATCGGTGGTGAGCAAGGCCACGCGTTCAATCACGTTGTGCATGGCGCTGGTGAGCGACTCAACCTTGCACACATGTTCTGGGCGTGCGGCAATCGTGCCATTCGCAAACATGGCTTCAAAGGCGGCACGAATGCTGGCGCTGCCGATCAGGCGGGGGCCGCCTGGGTGTACGCACACGATGTCGTCTTCATCGGCCCAACAGCGCATGAGTTTTTCGATGTCGCCTGTTTGCAAGGCTTCGTAAAACTGGCTCTCAATGGCGTCGGCAGTGCCACCGACAGTGGCTGCTTGGAGTTTGGCTTTAGGCATGGGTGCAAATTGTCCACTTATTTTTGGGCAATAAAAAAGCCCCGACCGCGAGGCAGGGGCTTTTGAACGCTGACGCGCACAGCAATTACTTGTGAGCGCGGTAGCGGCGCAAGGCCGACAATTCAGCCGCCAAGATGGCCAGCTCGGAACGAGCACGGGCGATATCGACTTCTGATTTTGCGTTCTTCACGGCTTCTTCAGCTGCGAGTTTGGCTGCGTTTGCTTTTTCTTCGTCCATGTCTTTGCCGCGCACAGCGGTGTCAGACATGACGGTGACGCAGTCGGGTTGCACTTCAAGAATGCCACCTGCTACGAAAACAAACTCTTCACCACCATCAGCCGTGTGAATGCGCACCGAACCGGGACGGATGCGTGAAATCAGCGGCGTGTGGCGCGGATAAATACCGAGCTCGCCCGCCTCGCCTGGCAAAGCCACAAAAGTGGCTTCGCCGGAGAAGATCAACTCTTCTGCGCTGACAACATCTACGTGGATGGTACTCATAGGATCTCTCAGATCTTTTTAGCTTTTTCGAACGCTTCGTCGATGGTACCGACCATGTAGAAGGCTTGTTCTGGCAAGTGATCACACTCGCCGTTCACAATCATCTTGAAACCACGGATGGTTTCAGCCAAGGTCACGTATTTACCGGGCGAGCCAGTAAACACTTCAGCGACGTGGAAAGGCTGCGACAAGAAACGTTGGATCTTACGAGCGCGGGCCACGGCCAGCTTGTCTTCAGGAGCCAATTCGTCCATACCCAAAATCGCGATGATGTCACGCAATTCTTTGTAGCGCTGCAAAGTGCCTTGCACAGCACGGGCTGTAGCGTAGTGTTCTTCGCCCACAACCAAGGGGTCCAATTGACGACTTGTTGAGTCCAATGGGTCCACAGCTGGGTAGATGCCCAAAGAAGCAATGTCACGGCTCAACACAACGGTAGAGTCCAAGTGAGCAAACGTTGTCGCTGGAGATGGATCGGTCAAGTCATCGGCAGGCACGTAAACGGCTTGGATGGAAGTGATAGAACCCACTTTGGTAGAAGTAATACGCTCTTGCAAACGGCCCATTTCTTCGGCCAATGTAGGTTGGTAACCCACAGCTGAAGGCATACGGCCCAACAAAGCGGACACTTCAGTACCGGCCAAGGTGTAGCGATAGATGTTGTCCACGAAGAACAACACGTCTTTACCTTCGTCACGGAATGATTCAGCGATGGTCAAACCTGTCAACGCCACGCGCAAACGGTTACCAGGAGGTTCGTTCATCTGACCGTAGACCATGGCAACTTTAGACTCGTTCAAGTCTTTCAAGTTCACCACACCAGAGTCGGCCATCTCGTGATAGAAGTCGTTACCTTCACGAGTACGCTCACCCACACCGGCGAACACGGACAAGCCGCTGTGCGCCTTAGCGATGTTGTTGATGAGTTCCATCATGTTCACGGTTTTACCCACACCGGCACCACCGAACAGGCCGACCTTACCGCCTTTGGCGAAAGGACAGACCAAGTCGATCACCTTGATGCCGGTCTCGAGCAATTCTTGCGAAGGGCTAAGCTCGTCATAGGCAGGAGCCTTGCGGTGAATCGTTGCAGTTTGTGTTTGGTCAACAGGACCACGTTCGTCGATGGGGTTACCCAACACGTCCATGATGCGGCCGAGGGTAGCTTTACCCACTGGCACGGTGATACCGGCGCCAGTGTTCGTCACCATCAAACCACGGCGCAGGCCGTCAGAAGTTCCCAACGCGATGGTACGGACAATGCCGTCACCGAGCTGTTGCTGAACTTCCAGAGTCAGTGCTGTGCCTTCGAGCTTGAGCGCGTCGTAGACCTTGGGCATTTGGTCGCGTGGGAACTCGACGTCCACCACCGCGCCAATACATTGAACAATCTTGCCTTGGGCTTGAGCCATTTTTTGCTCCAAAAATTAAAATCAGACAGCAGCCGCACCTGCAACGATTTCCGAAAGTTCTTTCGTAATCGCCGCTTGACGCGTCTTGTTGTAAACCAGTTTGAGTTCGTTGATCACGTTCCCAGCGTTGTCGGTCGCAGACTTCATCGCAACCATACGGGCCGATTGCTCGGACGCCATACTTTCAGCCACGGCTTGATACACCATAGCTTCCACGTAGCGGAGCAGCAACTCGTCGATCACGACGTGTGCATCCGGTTCGTAGATGTAATCCCAAGTGCTGTGACCTTCGTGGGGCTTCAGCGCATCTGCCGACAAAGGCAGAAGTTGCTCAACCACAGACTCTTGCTTCATGGTGTTGATAAAACGCGTGTAGCACAGCTGGACCGAATTGATCTCGCCGTTGACATACGCATCCAACAACACCTTGACTGGGCCAATGAGCTTGTCGAGGTGAGGGGTGTCACCCAGCTGTGTCGCATGCGCCACAACTTTGACACCTGAACGACCTAAGAAGCCCAGACCTTTGTTACCGATCGCCACTGCTTGCGCTTTGTGGCCTTCGGTTTGCAAGTCACGCAGCTTGTTTGCGACCATACGCAACACGTTGGTGTTGAGACCGCCGCACAAGCCTTTGTCTGTGGTCACCACGATAAGGCCTACATCCTTGGCTTGGTTCACTTCCATGAAGGGGTGAACGTACTCAGGATTGGCCTTGCCGAGGTTAGCCGCGACATGACGAATCTTCTCGCTGTAAGGGCGAGCCGCACGCATGCGGTCTTGCGCCTTACGCATCTTAGACGCGGCGACCATTTCCATGGCTTTGGTGATCTTCTTGGTGTTTTCCACCGATTTGATCTTGCCGCGAATTTCCTTACCTGCTGCCATTTGAGGCTCCTTGTGTCAGGTAGGAATTAAGCGAAGGTTTTCTTGAACGCAGTCAATGCTGCGGTCAGTTCAGCCTCAGCATCTTTGTCCATGGCTTTGTCGGCTTCGAGTTTGGCCAACAAGGCAGCGTGCTTAGCTTTGAGGTAAGCATGCATCTCATATTCAAAGTGCAGAACTTGTTTGACTTCGATGTCATCCATGAAGCCCTTGTTCACTGCAAACAGGGTTGCGCCCATGATGCTGATGGACTGTGGGCTGTACTGAGCTTGCTTGAGCAATTCAGTCACGCGAGCACCACGGTCGAGCTGTTTACGTGTGGCTTCGTCGAGGTCAGAAGCGAACTGAGCAAACGCGGCCAATTCACGGTACTGCGCCAAGTCAGTACGGATACCGCCGGACAAGTTCTTGACCAATTTCGTTTGCGCTGCACCACCGACGCGAGACACTGAAATACCAGCGTTAATCGCAGGACGGATACCGGCGTTGAACAACGAAGTTTCCAAGAAGATTTGACCGTCAGTGATCGAAATCACGTTAGTTGGCACGAAGGCAGACACGTCACCGGCTTGGGTTTCAATGATTGGCAATGCAGTCAATGAACCAGTTTTGCCTTTGACAGCGCCTTTGGTAAAGGCTTCGACGTAGTCGGCGTTCACGCGGGCAGCGCGCTCGAGCAAACGGCTGTGGAGATAGAACACGTCGCCAGGGTAAGCTTCGCGGCCTGGTGGGCGACGCAACAGCAAAGACACTTGGCGGTAAGCCACAGCTTGCTTAGACAAATCGTCATACACGATCAAGGCGTCTTCGCCACGGTCGCGGAAGTATTCGCCCATCGTGCAACCAGAGTAGGCTGACACGTATTGCATCGCTGCAGATTCAGACGCAGAAGCGGCCACCACGATGGTGTACTCCATCGCGCCAGCTTGTTCCAAAGCGCGCACCACGTTTTTGATCGACGAAGCTTTTTGGCCAATCGCAACGTAAACGCAGGTCATGTTTTGACCTTTTTGGTTGATGATGGCGTCGATCGCAACAGCTGTTTTACCTGTTTGACGGTCACCGATGATCAACTCACGTTGGCCACGACCCACTGGCACCATGGAGTCCACAGACTTCAGGCCAGTTTGCATAGGTTGGCTCACAGATTCGCGAGCGATAACGCCAGGCGCAACCTTTTCGATCACGTCGGTCATTTTGGCGTTGATAGGGCCTTTGCCGTCGATAGGCTGACCCAAAGCGTTCACCACGCGGCCAATGAGTTCAGGGCCGACTGGCACTTCCAAAATGCGACCTGTACATTTGACAACGTCGCCTTCAGAGATGTGCTCGTACTCACCCAAGATCACAGCACCGACCGAGTCACGCTCGAGGTTCAGGGCCAGACCGAATGTGTTGTTGGGGAATTCCAACATTTCGCCTTGCATCGCGTCTGACAGACCGTGCACGCGAACGATACCGTCAGTCACCGACAAAACGGTGCCTTGATTACGAACGTTGGCATCCGTGCCCAAACCTTCGATACGGCTCTTAATCAGCTCAGAGATTTCTGCTGGATTGAGTTGCATGACTCTTTCCTTCTTTCTTGTTAGGGCTGACAGGCGTTAAGCCGTCAGCGCAACTTTCATTTGATCTAAACGGGCTTTGACAGAAGTGTCCAGCACTTCGTCACCCACCACCACGCGAATACCGCCAATCAGCTCAGGCTGCAAGGCCACAGAGACGTTGAGTTTGCGGCCAAAACGCTTCTCGAGAGCAGTCTTCACATCAGCCAAAGCTGCTGCGTCGATGTCGAAAGCGCTGTACACAACAGCGTCTGCTGTACCGCCTTGCGCATTGACATGTGCGCGGAATTGCGTTGCCACTTCAGGCAATGCGCTCAAGCGACCGTTGTCAATCACGGCGCGCAAAAAGTTTTGCGCAGCAGTTGGCAATTTGGATTTGGCAACACCAACAATCAAATCAAACACTTGGTTGGAAGTGACTTTGGGGCCTTCTGCAAATTGCAGCAATTGGGCGTTCCCAGCGATCGCTGCAAGCTCATCAAGCCATGCAGCGGTACCGCTCAGGTCTGCGGCCGAAGCCTTAAACAAAGCTTCTGCGTAAGGGCGGGCAATAGTGGCGAGTTCGGCCATGTTGTCCTCTTACAGCTCAGTCTTCAGACGACCCAACAAGTCGGCGTGAACGCTGGCGTTGACTTCCTTGCGGAGAATCTGCTCAGCCCCTTTGACAGCCAGTGCAGCCACTTGCTCGCGCAAGGCTTCACGTGCTTTCACGACTTCTTGCGCAGCTTCAGCGTGAGCGGCAGCCACAATCTTTTTCGCTTCGTCCGAGGCATGGGCCTTGGCTTCGTCGATCAAGTGCTGGGCACGACGCTCGGCATCAGCCAACAAAGCGGTAGATTCGTTGCGGGTTTCAGCCAGCTTCAATTCCACTTCTTTGTGCGCGTTGGACAGTTCAATCTTGGCATGTTCGGCAGCAGCCAAACCATGGGCAATTTTTTCTGAACGTTCATCGAGAGCGCTTGCGATGGGTGGCCACACGAATTTCATCGTGAACCACACCAAGACCGCAAAAACGATCATCTGGACGAACAGGGTTGCGTTGATACTCACGGCAACACCTTTCTTTTGGTAGTTGCGAGAATTACTTCAGGACGAAGGGGTTCGCGAAAGCGAACATCATGGCGATACCAACGCCGATCAAGAACGCAGCGTCGATCAAACCAGCCAACAAGAACATTTTTGTTTGCAGTTCGTTCATCAACTCTGGCTGACGTGCAGCTGCTTCGAGGTATTTGCTACCCATGATGCCGATACCGATACAAGCACCGATAGCGCCCAAACCAATGATGAGGCCAGCTGCGAGTGCTACATAACCGAGGACGTGTTCCATTTTGTTGCTCCTAAAGAATGGATGAGAGAGAAAAGTTAAGAAAAAACCGAAATCAGTGCGCGTCGTGCGCTTGACCCACATACACCAGCGTCAACATCATGAAGATGAAGGCTTGCAATGTGATGATCATGATGTGGAAGATGGCCCAAATAGAACCAGCAATGATGTGACCGATGGGCAGCAAGATGCCTGGCAATGTGGCAGCAGCAGCGCCACCCATCAAGGCGATCAACATGAACACCAACTCGCCAGCATACATGTTGCCGAAAAGTCGCATGCCATGCGACACGGTCTTGGCGGCAAACTCGATCATTTGCATGACGAAGTTGACAGGCCAAAGCAGGGGATGAGCACCGAACGGAGCGCAGAACAACTCATGCACCCAGCCGCCAATGCCTTTGATCTTGATGTTGTAGAACACGCAGACCAACAAAACAGAAGTAGACAAACCCAATGTGGTGGACAAGTCAGCCGAAGGCACCACACGCATATAAGCGTGGTGCGCATCGCCACCGTTCGCACCGTAGATGATTTCCCAAATCTTGGGGAACAAATCAACCGGGAACAAGTCCATGGCGTTCATCAAGAAAATCCAGACAAACACCGTCAAAGCCAAAGGAGCCACCAACTTACGGCTCTCAGCGCTGTGAATGATGCCCTTGGCTTGGCTATCCACCATCTCGACCAAGATTTCAACAGCAGCTTGGAAGCGGCCTGGTGCGTGGGCAGTTGCACCACGGGCAGCACGCCACAAGAAGAAGCTAGCAACCACACCCAACAACACAGACCAGAAAATCGAGTCAAGGTTGTAAACGGAGAAGTCAATGACGCCAGCCATCGGCTTGTTTTGCAGATGCGTCAGGTGGTGAACGATGTATTCACCAGCGGTCGGACCATGTTCAACAGACATTCGTTCGCTCTTCTTTAAGTTGGATTGACTGGATAAAACACTTTGCGAAAGCCAAGCGCCACCCAGTACACCTTCATTGCCACTACCAGACCTGCCAACATGGCAGGCCAGCTCAAATCATTCACAAGACGCGGGGCCGCAAACAACATTGCGACCGTCAAGCCTATTTTGACCATCTCCCAGAGGAAAAAGCCAAACACCGCAGCACCGACATTCACGGAGGCAACCCGACTGGTCAAACCTCGCGCAAAGAGCGCCGCTGGGGCAATCACCGCCAGAGCTCCGTAAAGCGCCGAATACACAGCCGCCATACGTCCTGACACCAACCACACAAAACCCGCCACCAAGAGCCCCAGCATGACCTGGACTCCGACCACCCGCCATACCGACAGAAGGGGCTGCTGCTTGCGCAACTCGACCACCTGTTCGGCGGTGAGCGGCTCAAACGTGTCTTGTACGTTTTCTTGATCTTCGGGTTGTATTCTGGTCATGTTTGTTTACGCCCAGGTTACATCCACTAGCCTCTATAGAGCCAAGAATTGTACGTGATAACACATACGCTTTTAGTGGTATTGCACCAAGAAGAGGATAATTTCCCTTATGACAAGCCCAAGTACACCCCAAGAAAACCCTCGTGCAGACTCGCTGATCGAGTATCCAAGCCTTTTCCCCATCAAAGTCATGGGAACCAAGGCCGATGGTTTTGTGCATGCGGTGACCTACATTGCCGAGCAATTCGACCCCGCATTTGACGCCACCACCATTGAGTTGCGCGAAAGCAAAGGCGGCAATTATTTAGGCGTCACCATCACCGTGACAGCCACCAGCCGCGAACAACTCGACGAGCTGTACCGCACCCTCACCTCTCATCCCATGGTGAAAGTGGTTCTGTGATCAGACAACTCGGCCTTGTGCCGTACCTGCCAACCTACCAAGCGATGCAGGATTTCACGGCGGCACGTACGCCCGATACGGCGGATGAACTCTGGATTTGCGAACACCCCCCCGTATTCACACAGGGGCTCGCCGGACACGAAGACCACCTGCTTGCCCCTGGCGACATTCCTGTCGTTCCCACCAACCGCGGTGGGCAAGTGACATTTCATGGCCCAGGCCAAGTGGTGGCGTACCCGCTGATTGACCTCAAACGTGCGGGCTACTACGTCAAAGAATATGTGTACCGCATTGAAGAGGCCGTCATTCGCACACTCGATCACTTCGGCGTGACGGGCCATCGCGTGTCTGGTGCGCCTGGCATCTATGTGCGCTTAGACGATCCGCACAGCCACGCCATGCTGGCACAGCGCCCGCAAAAAGACGGCAGCAAAGACCCAGACTTTGCGGGACTTGGAAAAATCGCGGCACTGGGCATCAAAGTCAGCCGCCATTGCACGTACCACGGTGTGGCGCTGAATGTGGCCATGGACTTATCCCCCTACCAACGCATCAACCCTTGTGGCTACCAAGGTTTGCAAACCGTCGATCTTTCTACAATCGGCGTATCGGTCAGCTGGCAAGAAGCCGCTGATGTTTTGAGCCAAAAGCTCGTCACCTATTTGGCGCCCTGACTCCACAGGGCCACTCGTTATGTCTACCCCTGACAACCCAGTTGTGCGCGAAGCGCAAACCGTCGAAAACTACAACGCCTCGGCCAAGCAAAAAGCAGCGGCCAAACTCTCACGTATTCCCGTGAAAGTAGAGCAAAGCGAAGTGCTGAAAAAGCCGGATTGGATTCGCGTCAAAGCGGGCTCGCCTTCCACGCGTTTTTATGAAATCAAAGACGTGCTGCGCGCCAACAAGTTGGTGACCGTGTGTGAAGAGGCCAGCTGCCCCAACATTGGTGAATGCTTCGGCAAAGGCACCGCCACCTTCATGATCATGGGCGACAAGTGCACACGCCGCTGCCCCTTCTGCGACGTGGGCCATGGCCGCCCTGACCCGCTCGACGTGAACGAGCCCGAAAACTTGGCAAAAACCATTGCCGAGTTGAAGCTGAAATACGTGGTCATCACCAGCGTAGACCGCGACGATTTGCGCGACGGTGGCAGCCAACACTTTGTCGACTGCATTCGCCGCACACGCGAGCTGTCACCCCAAACGCAAATTGAAATTTTGGTGCCCGACTTCCGCGGTCGCGATGACCGCGCTTTGGAAATTCTCAAAGCCGCACCCCCTGATGTGATGAACCACAACATGGAAACCGTGCCGCGCCTCTACAAAGAAGCACGCCCCGGCAGCGACTACGCCTTCAGCTTGAATTTGCTCAAAAAATTCAAAGCCCTCCACCCCAACGTGCCCACCAAGAGCGGCTTGATGGTCGGCCTCGGCGAAACGGACGAAGAAATTTTGCAAGTCATGCAAGACATGCGCGACCACAACATCGACATGCTCACCATCGGCCAATACTTGGCGCCTAGCACCAGCCACATCCCTGTGCGCCGCTACGTGCACCCAGACACGTTCAAGATGTTTGAAGAAAAGGCTTACGAGATGGGGTTTAGCCATGCCGCCGTCGGCGCCATGGTGCGTTCGAGCTACCACGCAGACCAACAGGCCCACGCGGCATCAGAAGCCGCTAAAGCTTAAAGCCCCATCAGCTCGGCCGGCTCATCGCTGGCCAACACGTCTTGCGACCATGCCTCAAGGCGCAAGGCGTCCGCACGAATGATCTCTTGTTTGACGGCCAAGATTTGCGTGGGGTGCATCGAAAAACTGCGCAGACCCAAACCCAAGAGCAAGCGTGTGAGGGTGGGGTCGCCCGCCATTTCGCCACAGACACTCACGCCTTTGCCCTGCGCGCGGCACTCAGCAATGACATCCGCCACCAAACGCAGCACCGCGGGGTGCAGCGGGTCATACAGGTGTGCCACTGACTCATCGGCGCGGTCAATGGCCAAGGTGTATTGAATCAAGTCGTTTGTGCCAATCGACAAGAAGTCGAAATAACGCAAGAACATCTTCACGCTCAGTGCCGCAGCGGGCACTTCAATCATGGCGCCAATTTTCACAGGGCCAAATGCCAAGCCACGCGCATCCAGCTGCTTGCGCGCTTGCTCGAGCAACGCCAGCGTTTGCTGAATTTCGCGCGCATGCGCCAGCATGGGAATGAGCAAATGAACTTGCCCATAAGCAGCTGCACGCAAGATGGCGCGCAACTGCGTCAAGAACATCGCGGGGTCGGCCAAGCTCCAGCGGATGGCTCGCAACCCCAATGCGGGGTTCAAGTGCGCATCTTCTTTCATCGCTCGGTCCAAGGGCTTGTCGGCCCCCACATCGACCGTGCGAATGGTGACGGGCAAGCCTTTCATGCCCTCCACCGCGCGTCGATAGGCTTGGAACTGCTGCTCCTCATCAGGCAACGCACCTTCGCGACCCATGAACAAAAACTCGCTGCGGAACAAGCCCACGCCCACCGCGCCGACGCCCAAAGCTGCTGGCGAATCCTCGGGCATTTCAATGTTGGCCAACAAGTCCACACGTTGGCCATCTAGGGTCACTGCAGGTGTGTGGCGCAAACGTGAAAGCCGTTCACGCTCGACCTCTGCCTGACGTTGCTTGAAGCCGTATTCCGCCAAGATGATGGGCGAGGGATTGACAATGACCACACCCGCATCACCATCAATGATGATCCAGTCGTCTTGCCGCACCAGCTGACTTGCTGTGCGTGCGCCCACCACAGCGGGGATATCCAAGCTGCGCGCCACGATGGCGGTGTGCGATGTTTTGCCACCGACGTCGGTGACAAAACCGGCAAACACGCTTTGCTTGAATTGCAACATATCGGCTGGCGACAGGTCGTGCGCCACCAAGACCAAAGGCACATCCATCTCGTCGCCCAGCTGCAAGTCTTGCTGACGCGGCTGGTTGCTACGCTTGGGGGAGACTTGAGGCATCACATGCGGTATGCCCTTCATGTGGCGCAGCATGCGCTCCACCACTTGCTCAAGATCACCTTTGCGCTCGCGCAAATACGGGTCATCCATCTCATCGAACTGACGTGCCACCACATCCAGTTGCGAGGTCAACGCCCACTCGGCGTTGTACAAACGGTCTTTCACCCACTGCGCCACGCCATCGGCCAGCATGGAGTCATCCAACAGCATGAGGTGAACCTCAAGAATCGCAGCCAGCTCTGGGGGCGATTCTTTGGGCAAGTTGTCATGCAACTGCTGCAACTCAGCCATCACCGCCTGGCGCGCTTCTGAAAGACGCTCAATCTCGGGATTGACTTGTTTGGCTTCGATGAAATAGTGGGCCACATCCACGCGACTGGATGCCACCAGCACCGCACGCCCAATGGCGATGCCGCGTGCGACTGCAAGACCGTGGACTGAGAATGTCATGCGCGCCCTTACTCGCCTTCGCCAAACTTGTCGGCGATGAGGGCCAACAAGCCGTCCATGGCTTCTTGTTCTTGGGCACCATCGGTTTCCAGCTCGACATCGCTGCCAATGCCTGCCGCCAACATCATGACACCCATGATGCTTTTCGCATTCACACGGCGCTCGCCTTTGCTGATCCAGACTTCGCACGGAAAGCTGCCGGCGAGTTTGGTGAGTTTGGCGGAAGCACGCGCGTGCAGGCCCAATTTATTGCTGATGGTCGTTGTGGTTTTGATCATGGATTCGACGGTTTTGATTTTGAGGGGCGGTGATCGCAACTTGCATCACGCCTTGCGTACCACCCGCGAGTGCGCGCGCCACCAGCGCATCAAGCGGCTCGTGGCGATAACACACACTTCTAAACAACATGGGCAAGTTCACGCCCGCAATGAGTTTGGCGTTGCTGCCCGCGACCAGTTTTTGTGCGACGTTGGCTGGCGTCGCGCCAAAAATATCGGTCAGGACCAACAAGCCACTGTCCAAGGCCGCGCCTGCCACGTCCAAGGCTTGCGCCAAGGTGTCTTCAGGCTGGGCGTCTGGCGAAACGTCTAACGCAATCACATCCGCCGCGCACTCGGAATACACATGCATGGCGCAGTCACGCAAGGCACTGGCCAGCGGCGCATGGGCGATGATGAGGATGCGGTTGTTCATATAAAAAAGCGAGGTATGTCGCGCATTATCAGCTGTCTGATTTGTGCTTCAAAAAATAACCGTAAGACACCAGGCAACATGCAAAAAATACAGCCATGGCGCACTGAAAGGCTTGCGGCTCTTGCCAACCGGCGGTTTTAAACCCGTCGATCATCAAGCCCATGCCCCACTGCACGACAAACACGCCCAAGAACAGCACCAAGTTATAGGCCGACAAGGCCCGCCCCGCCAGCGCCGTGGGAAACGCCATACCCACGGCAGGCTGTGCAAGCGACACAAACGAACTGCTGATGCAAAACAAGGCCCAATGCAGCGCCCCAGCATCGGCCCCAGCCAACACAATGTAAATCTGCACACAAAAATTCAATGGCACGCCATACGTCATCAACTTGTTGGCGTTCAGGCCGCGCGCGTACAGCATCGGCGTCACCAGACCCCAAATCCAAAACGTCACCAACATGCACACGTTGATCCAAAACAAGCCCGTCGCAGCTTCCAGCGATGTGTAGCCTGCCACCTTGATCATCCAAGGCCCAGCCCACAAGGTTTGCATGGCGATCAAACCGCCGTAGTTGAAGAATCCCATCGGCGTGAGGCTACGAAAGTACGGATGCGCCCACACTTGTTTGTAGCTGGCCAAAATGCCAACGGGTTTGGCTGGCGTGTGCGTTGCGGCGGGTGGCTCTGTCACGCGCCACTTGGGAACTTGCCAGGCCATCAATGCCATGGACAACACAATCAACAACGCCAAGCCAACAAACATCCAGCGCCAACCGATCACGGGCAGTAGCCATTGCACCGGCAAGGTCGACGCCAGCATACCGAATGCGCCTGTCATCAACATCCACGCGTTCGCGCGCTGTTGTTTTTCAAGAACCAACCAACGGCGATAGCCTGTCAGTGGCGCCATCAAACAAGCACTCACACCGACACCAATCAGCACGCGGGCCAACAACAAACCGCCGAAGTCTGTGGCCCATGCAAATGCCAGACAGCCCACCACAGCGACCCCCAAAAAGCTGAGCACCACTTTCTTGGGGCCGTGCTGATCCAGCCAATGCCCCATGGGTAATTGCGTGAGGGAGAAGCCTAAAAAATAACCGCCAGCCAAAAGCCCCAGGTCACGTGCCTGCAAGCCAAATTCCAGGCTCAATGTCGGCGAGAGTGTCGCCGTGATGGCGCGCAGCAACGCGGATAAAAAATAGGCCGAAGCAAACGCCACAAAGACCCACACCGCGGTGCGGCGAGACAACACATCATGGCTCATGGCAATTTGATTCCTGAAAAATAAGTTTCGGCAGCTTCTGGCAAACCTTTGTCCTTGGGTTTGCCATACACGGCGGCTTGATAAATTTTGTTGTCATCCGCAAACCACACCCACTGCACTTGGTGCGTTCCAGTCACGACGTGGGCACGCTCTGGTGGCGTCTGCGCACGGACACCTTGGATCGCCCAAGTTTGCGTCAACACATCTGTTGGCACGGCATCGAGCGGCGCCACACTGGCCAAGCGCCATGCACGTATCGCGTCACCCGCTGTTAATCCTTGCGGCACAACCATCTGTCCAAAAGTGAATTGCATATTGCTGGCTTCGCAACCCTGCAGCGACAAACTGGTTTGCACATCTTGATTGGCGACACGCAGCGTCACCGGACGTGTTGCTTGATCGGGCTTGCATGGCATCAACCACGTCACGCCTGAAGTGTCTGCGCTCAACTGCCGCCAGTTGAGCGCAGGCACACAGGCCCCGAGCACCGCAGCCAAGGCAAGCAAAGAAATTGAGCGCGTCACACGTCGTGTCATGGCCTGCATTATCTAAGTACTCCTGGGCTGGGCAGCGCCTGCAGCGCCCCTGCCGTTGATTAGCTGTCACGTGGCCGACATGCGCATAATTTTTCAAATGCAAACGGGGCACGACCGCATGGCCAGTACCCCGTTTGCATCAGCGCAAGTTGTGAAAACCGTGCGCGTCTTAACGCCTGTGTTTATTTGGCTCTGAAGTCATCGTGGCATGACTTGCAAGTGCCAGCGGTTGCCGAGAAAGCTGTTTTGAAAGCATCTTCTTTGCCGCTTTTGGCTGCAACGGCCAACTTTGCGGCTTCTGCTTGGAACTTGTCTGAGGCCTCTTTGAACTTGGCGTTTTGCTTCCAAATTTCAGGCTTGGCTTTGGTTTCGCCCACATCGGTGCCTTCGCCAAACGCAGCCCAAGGCAACTTGGACATGTTGGCAACGATGTCGGCATTCTCTGCAGCGGCCTTGGCCTCAAACGGCACCTTGCCCTGGGCCATCGCACCCAAACGACCAAAATGCGCAGCGGTCACAGTCAAAGCGGCTTTGCGGTACTTGACTGCATCTTCTGGTTTGGCAAATGGCGAGGATTGTGCAAAGGCCGAGATGCTGATCGCTGCTGCACTGACCGCAATCAAGGTCAGAATTGTTTTTTTCATAAGTCGGTCCTTTAAGGTTGAAAATACGCGTTTAGGTCGCCGGAGTTTACGAACTTTCCGCCCCCTTGTCTTTTGCCACCGCCATTGCTTCACACATGCCCCACGCTTCATCTTTTCAACGCATTCACATCTGGGACCTTCCCACTCGTGTTTTTCATATTTTGCTGGCGCTGTCGGTCGCAGGATTGGTCATCAGCGGTGAAATCGGCGGCGATGCCATGCCAATTCACTTCATGCTTGGCTATGTTGTGCTGAGCTTGGTTTTTTTCCGTTTGATTTGGGGTGTTGTGGGTGGTCACTGGTCACGGTTCGTGAACTTTGTGCCAACGCCCTCCAAGCTGTTGTCTTATGTGCAGGCGGTGCGCACCAAGCAAACGCCGCATAGCGTGGGCCATAACCCATTGGGCGCGCTGTCTGTGTTGGCCATGTTGGCCGTTTTGTTCGTTCAGGTGTTGAGTGGCTTCATGAGCGACGATGAGATTTCTAACACCGGACCTTGGACGGCCCTCGTCTCGTCCGAATGGGTCTCTAGGGCCACCGAATACCACAGTGACATTGGCAAGGTTCTTCTGATCCTGTTGGTCGTGGTGCACGTGGCAACCGTGCTGTATTACAAGCGCATCAAACACGATGACTTGATCACCCCCATGCTGACGGGCGACAAAGCGCTACCGCCTGAGACACACAACTCGCGCGACACCTTGACTTCGCGACTTTTCGCGTTAAGCGTGTTGGTAGGGTGCGGCTACGTGGTGTATCGCTTGATCAATCTCGGCTAATTGTTGAGACGTAAAAAAGCCGCGCCAATCAGCGCGGCTTTTTTGCAACTAGCTAATTAAGCTTTGGCTTGAGCCAACAACGTATCTGCGTCGCTGACTTCGAATTTGCCTGGCGCTTCGGCGTTCAGGTTCACCACTTTGCCGTCTTTGACGAGCATCGAGTATCGATCGCTACGCAAACCCATGCCGCGTGCAGTCAGGTCCAGGGTGAGGCCCGTGGCTTTGGCGAAATCGGCACTACCATCCGCCAACATGCGCACTTTGCCGTTGGTGTGTTGGTCACGCGCCCAAGCGCCCATCACAAACGCATCATTCACGCTCACGCACCAAATTTCATCAACGCCAGCGGCTTTGAATTGTTCGAATTTTTCTACATAGCCCGGCACGTGCTTGGCAGAGCAAGTGGGGGTAAAAGCGCCTGGCAGCGCAAACAAAGCAATGGTCTTGCCGGCAGTGGCTTTTGCCACGTCCACGGCGTTCGGGCCAATGCTGCAGCCTTCGCCTTCAACCTCTGAATATTCCATCAGGGTGGTGTGTGGCAGGGTGTCTCCGACTTTGATCATGGTGTCTCCAAAAATGACGTTACAAAATGAAAAACGACCCACATTGTGGGTCGTTTTCTTTAGCCTTGCAGAGCCGAGGCTCTTTGGTATTTAAACCGCTGCAGCTTTCTCAACCAAACGGGTCACGACCCAGTTTTTGGTTTTCGAAATTGGCT
>Ga0213919_1000078_pt1 | contig 52405 bp, 80 predicted proteins | sample McNCre317MG_FD_161056 | JGI IMG/M metagenome (GOLD analysis project Ga0213919, IMG submission 161056) | Freshwater microbial communities from McNutts Creek, Athens, Georgia, United States - 3-17 MG | ecosystem: Environmental > Aquatic > Freshwater > Creek | place: USA: Georgia | collected...
TCTGAGGCGACGACATGGCACTGATCACCGAAGACGGCACCGCGAAGGCAGACGCCGAGAGCTACTGCAGCGTCGCCGCAGCCGATGCGCACCACGAAGCTCGCGGCATGACCAACTGGGCCTCTCTCAGCACGACGGAGAAAGAGCAGGCCCTGCGCCGAGCGACCGACTACATGACGCAGACCTACGGCCCGCTGTGGGCCGGCCTGCGCTCCCTGCCGACGCAGGCGCTGGACTGGCCGCGCAGCGGTTGTCCGCGGCCCGAGATCTTCCAGGGCTTCTGGGCGCCGACCGAGATGCCTCCGGCGCTGATCAAGGGCTGCGCCGAGTTGGCGCTGCGCGCGGCGGCTGGCGAGCTGCTGGGCGACCAGGGCCGCGAGGTGATCGAGCAGACGGTCGGGCCGATCACCACCAAGTACGCGCAGGGCAGTCCCCAGGCGAAGCGCTACGCCGCCGTCGACGCGCTGCTGGCGCCGCTGATGCTGGCGCCGCGCGGCTCGGGCGTGATGCGGATCGTGCGGGCATGACCGTCATCGCCTGGGATGGCCGTACGCTGGCGGCCGACAAGCGCGCCACCTCTGGCGGCGGCATTGCGCGCACGGTCACCAAGATCGAGCGGCACGGCGCAGCCCTGATCGCCATGACCGGCTGCTGGGACACGGGCGCCGAGATGCGCGAGTGGTTCAAGGCTGGCGCCGATCCGGAGAAGTTCCCGGCCAAGGCTCGGGAGGATCGCAGCACGCTGATCGTGATCGACGGCGACGGCATCCGCACCTGGGCAATCGGCCCGCATCCGATGCGAATCGAAGAACCCCGGTGCTGCTGGGGCTCCGGTCGCGACTACGCCGAGGCGGCGATGTACCTGGGCCACGATGCGCGCAAGGCCGTCGAGGTGGCGTGCCACTTTCAGACGGACTGTGGCAACGGCATCGACACGCTGACGCTGGAGGGCTGACCATGGCCGTCGACTACACCGCGATCGCCGCCGACACGCTGCAGGCGCTGGCCGAGGCTGGCGCCGCGGCCACGCTGACCACGCCGGGCGCTGCGACCTATGACCCAGCCACCGGCACGGCCAGCGCGACGCCGACTGACTACAGCGCCTTCGCGGTGCTGCTGCCGGCCGGCTCCATGAAGGGCGCGGGCCTTGTCTTCGCGCAGGACGTGACGCAGCGCGCGCAGGCCTGGGCGCTGGTGGCGGCTTCCGGTCTGGCCGCCACGCCAACGCCCGGCTGCATCCTGACCATCGCCGGCACGCGCTACACCGTGATCGGCGCCGATACGCTGCGCCCGAACGGCAGCACCGCGGTCCTGCACGGCCTGGCTCTGGTGATCGGCTGATGGCCCGCGCTCCGTTCGTTGGGCCGCCGCGCCGCGGGTCGTTTGCCCTGCAGATCGGCGCATGGTCCGACAAGGCGAAGGCCAATGCCGACCAGATCACGCGCAAGCTGGTACTTGAGATCGCCAAGAGCGTGATCCTGAAGTCGCCGGTGGACACCGGCCGATTCCGCAACAACTGGAACACCAGCTACGGCACGCCGGTGCAGACGATCAGCGACACCGCGGACAAGAGCGGGGCCGGCGCCATCGCCCGCGCCACAGCCGTCGCCATGTCGTTCCCGATGGGGCAGACGGTGTGGGTGTGCAACGCGCTTCCCTATGCGCTGCCGCTGGAGTACGGGCACAGCCAGCAAGCGCCCGCCGGAATGGTCCGGCTCACGCAAGCCGAGTTCCAGGCCAAGGTTGCAGAGATCGCGGCGCAGGTCGCGCGGTAAGGCGGTGACGCAATGAGCATCCGAAGCATCCGCGCCGCCCTGGAGGTGGCCCTCAACGCCGTCAGCCCGTCGCTGTCGACCCAGTTCGAGAACGTGCCCTTCACGCCGGTGCAGGGCACGGCCTACCAGCGCGTGAACCTGCTGCGCGGCACGTCGGAGAACCCGGCGCTGGGTGCCAGCATGTCGCGCGAGGTCGGCATCCTGCAGGTGACGCTCTGCTACCCGCTGGGCGCCGGCCCGCAAGCCGCAGAGGACCGCGCCGAACTGCTGCGCTCCACCTTCGCCCGCGGCGCGTCATTCACCGCTGGCGGCGTCACGGTGCACATCACCGGCACGACCAGCGTCGGCCCGGCCTACGTCGAAGCCGACCGCTACTGCATCCCCGTCAGCGTGCGGTATCACGCGAACGTCTTCGGCTGACCGGCGCGGGCCGGCAGCAGCTTCCTGGCCGCCTTCTGGCGGCTTTCGTGTTTCTGGGCCGCGGCCCATCGTTGAAAGGGCGCCATCATGGCCATCGCTGAACTCGCCACTCGCAAGATCACTTTCGCCAAGCAGAGCGGCCTCGGCTCGCTGGCGAGCACCAGCGCCGGCCTGGCGCTGAACTACCGGCCGTCGACCACGATGGGCCTGTCGAAGGAGTCGTTCACCTCCGACAGCATCCGCACCGACCAGCAGCGCGCAAACCCGCGGCACGGTCTGCGCCGCGGCACGGCCAGCATCGACCAAGAGCTGCAGATGGCCGGCCACAAGGAGCTGATGGCCGCCGCTCTGCGCGGTTCGTGGGCCAGCACCATCACGACCGGCGCCCTGACCACGATCGGCATCAACAGCAGCACCCGCACCATCAGCCGCGCATCGGGCAGCTTCGTGACCGACGGCTTCTGCGTGGGCGACATCGTGCGTGCCAGCGGCTTCGCGGCCACCGCCAACAACGGGAGGAACTTCCGCCTGGCCACCGTCTCCGCGCTGTCGATGACCTACCACGCCGACACCTGGCTCACCGGCATCACGACCGAGTCGGCCGGCGCCAGCGTCACCATCAGCGTCCCCGGCAAGAAGCTGCAGACGCCGGCCAGCAGCCACACGAAGGACTACTTCACGATCGACGACTGGCACTCTGACGTCAGCAACCAGACGACCATCAAGGACGCGGTGGTCAACACCATGTCGCTGGACATCGCCCCGGGCGCGCACGCGCAGGTCAGCTTCGGCCTGATCGGCACCGATGCCACGCCGACCGGCTCGTCGCAGTACTTCACCAGCGGCAGCATCACCGCGGCGCCGACCGGCGCGCTGCTGGCCGGACCGAACGGTCTGCTGCGCTACAACGGCGCCGACTCGGCGGTCGTGCAGCAACTGCAGATCAACCTGGACAGCGGCGCCGACGTGCGCGCGGTCATCGGCGCCAACAAGTCGCCCGACGTCTTCCGCGAGTCGATCACGATCACCGGCAGCCTGCAGGCGCTGTTCGACAACGCGGCGACCGGCCCGCTGGTGACCTTCGACGCCGAGACGGAGGCCGCGCTCTACGTCTACCTGTTCGCCGACAGCACCGCGAGCAGCGAGTTCATCATCATCAAGCTGCCCAGCGTGAAGATGATGGGCGCCGACAAGTCGGCCGACGGCCCGGCCATGCAGCTCAGCGGCAACCTGTCCGCCGGCAGGCTGGCCAGCGGCACGGCGCAGGAGACGACCAGCATCGTCATCGTCGACTCGCTGATGGCCTGATCGGCATGGACGACCTGATCAGCTTGGACCTCAACGCGGCGGCCAACGCTGGCGCGTGGATGGAGGTCGTGCACCCGGTCACCGCCATGCCGATCGGCCTGCGGATCAAGCTGGTGGGAACCGACAGCGACCGCTTCCGCGCCATGATCGAGCAGCAGCAGCGCGAGCGCCTGGAGGCTGTGCGCGCACAGCAGCCGATGACGGCCGATCCGGCGGCCCAGCAGCGCGAGCGTGAGCTGCAGACCCTGGCGGCCTGCACCGTGGCCTGGGAAGGCTACGACGCAAAGGTGCAGCCGGCTGTGCAGGCCGGCGCCGGTGATCCGCACCTGCTCATGGGCGGCGAGAAGCTGTCCTGCACTCCCGAGGCTGTCCGCAAGGTCTACAGCCATCCGGGCATGCGGTGGCTGCGCGACCAGGCCGAGAACTTCGTCGGCACACGGGCAAATTTTCTGCGGCCCTGATCGACGGGTTGTGCGCGCACGTCGCCCACTGGGCGCGCACGCACCTGCCCGACGAGAAGGGCATAACGAAGGCCCGGCAGTGGGCGCTGTTCGCGCAGCGCACCGGCAAGCGGCACCCCGACCTTGATGGACCCGAGCCGCATCCGGCGGCCCGCTACATCATGGACTGGTGGCGCGAGTTGCACCGGGCGCGCGCTGCTGGCGCTGGCGGCCCTGCGCCGATCGGCTTCGTCGACATCGATGCCTGGGCCCGCCTGACCGGCAGGCGCCCGACGGCCCTGGAGATCGCGGGAATTCGCGCGATGGACGACGCCTTCCTGTCGGCCGTCGGCGATGAGCTGGCCAAGCGCCGCGAGATCCAGGCCGCGAAGGAGAAGCGCACATGACGACAGACATCGCAACGCTGGCGCTGGCGGTAGAAACCTCCGGCGTCAAGCAGGGCGCCAAAGCACTGGACGAACTCACCGACGCTGGCGCGACGGCCGAGAAGTCGGCGCGCAAGTTGTCCGGCGCGTGGCAAGCCCTCATGGCCGACACATCGTCCATCAGCGGCGGCATCGGTCAGCTGGTGGCGCTCCAGCAGCAGAGCAACGCCATGCAGGCGCAGATGCTCACCCTTGCCCACGCAACCAAGCAAGTGGCCGCCGCCGAAACAGAGGCAGCAGTTGTCCGCGAGCGTGTGGTCACCCGGACCAAGACTGCCGCCAAGGAGACGGCCGACCTGGGAGCCGCCACCAAGCTGACCGCCTTCCAGACGCAGCAGCTCAGCTACCAGCTCAACGACTTCTTCGTGCAGGTCGCCAGCGGTGGCAGCCCGCTGACCGCGCTGGTGCAGCAGGGCTCGCAGCTCAACGGCACCTTCGGCGGCGTGGGCGGCACGATCAGCGCCATCACCAGCCTGATCACGCCGTTCCGGCTGGCCATCGGTGGCGCGGCAGGCGTCGTGGCTGCGCTGGGACTGGCCTACAGCCGGGGCAGTGACGAGCAGGATGCGTTCGCCAAGTCGATCATCCTGACGGGCAACGCAGCCGGCGTGACAGTTGGCCAGCTCAACGAGATGGCGAAGGCTGTCGCGGGTGGCATCGGCACGCAGGCCAGGGCGGCCGAGGTGCTGGCGCAGATGGCCGGCTCCGGGCAGATCGCCGGCGCGCACCTTCAGGCCCTCACCGATGCCGCGCTGCGCTTCGAGCGGGCAGGTGGCCAGGCCGTCGAGGACACCGTGAAGCAGTTCGCGGCGCTGGGCAAGAACCCGGTGCAGGCCGCCGTGCAGCTCAACGAGGCGACCAACTTCCTCACGCGCTCGCTGTACGACCAGATCAAGGCCCTGGACTCGCAGGGCAAGTCGGCAGAGGCGGCTGCGGTCGCCCAGCAGGCCTACGCCCAGACGATCGCATCGCGTGCGTCCGACCTGGAAGGTCGGCTGGGTCTGCTGGAGCGCGGGTGGAAATCGGTCGGCGAGGCTGCTGCTTTCGCGTGGGACCGCATGCTCAACATCGGCCGGCCCGGCACGTTGCAGGAGCAATTGGCCGCAGCCGAGCAGCAGCTCGCCGCCGCCGGATCTCCCAGGGCCGGGTCGAACCCGCTCCAAGGCGATGCCCGACGCCAGGCCATCAAGCAGCGCATCTCCGACTTGCAGATGCAGATCTACATGGAAGGAGAGGCCGCCGCCGCGCAGCAGGCATCCGCCGAGGGCGTCAAGAAGTACATCGCCGAGCAGAGCAAGGCGAAGCAGGCCGGCATCAGCGAGTACCAGCGCGAAGCCGATGCACTGCGCGAGCGCATGGCGCTGGTCGGCATGAACTCCGAAGCCGACAAGGTGGCGACCGAGATCACGCTCGGCAAGTACGGCAAGCTGACGCCCGGCCAGGCCGCCGAGCTGCAGGCGCTGGCCGCCGAGATCGACCGCCGGCAGAAGGTGGTCGACCTGGAAAAGGAGCAGGCGAAGGCTAGGCAGGACCAGTCGAAGCTGGCGTCCGATGCGCTGATGAAGTCTTTCGCCGAGACCGACAAGCTGCGCGACAAGAACACCGCGATGCGCGAGGAGATCGAACTCATCGGGCAGGACGAGAACGCCAAGGCGGCGATTGAGCGCGCCCGAGTCAGCAGCGCGCGGGCCATCCTGGAAGAGCGGCAGGCCCTGCTGGCGGTCACCGAGGCCAACGAGACCGAGCGGGCCATCCTGCAGCAGCAGATCGACCTGCTGCGCGAGCGCGAGGAACTGATCACCCGCCGGCAGGACCTGAAGAACTTCTACGAGCCCGCCAAAGACCTGCCGAAGGACGCCGCTAGTCAGACCTACACCGACGTGCGCGACGCGCTGGCCCGCGCCTTCCAGGACACGAAGAACCCGGTCAAGGCGTTCGCCGAAGGTCTGGGCAACGCCATCTTCAGCCGCGTGACCAGCCGGCTGGCTGATGCGCTGGCGACGCAGCTTGTCGGCACCAGCGGCAACGGCGGGCTGTTCGGCTCGCTGCTGAGCGCGGCCGGCAACCTCCTGAGCGGCGGCGTGCCGTCCGGCGGCACCACCGGCGACTTCGCGCGCTTCGACCGCAGCCTGCCGATGGCCACGGGCACGAACTACGTGCCCTATGACGGGCTGAAGGCGACGCTGCACGAGGGCGAGGCGGTGCTGCCGAAGCGGTACAACCCGGCGGCCGGTGGCAGCCCGACAGGCGGCTCGCGTGTGGTCCTGAACTACGCGCCGAACGTGCGCATCGACAGCCGCACCGACCAGGCCCAGGTGCATGCGCTGGTGGCACAGGCGAACGCTGAAGGACAGCGCCAGATGATGGAAGAACTCCACCGGATGGGGGTCGCATGAGCATCATCACGCCATCCGACACCGCGCTGGCCTACCTGGCCGAGTTGACCATCGGCCAGCAGCGCTTCGACATCAGCGAGCAGAGCGACAGCACCGGCCACACCGCGACGCGGCTGGGCGGCCCGCCGCGGTGGACTGCGGCGCTGCGCACGCTGGATGCGCTGGAGCCGGCCGTCGCAGCGCTGTGGAAGGCCATCGCGGTCCAGCTGCGCGGCCGGGTCAACCACTTGGCGCTCTACGACGTGGCGCAACCGCAGCCCCGCGGCACGGCGCGCGGCTCCATCACGCTGGCGTCGACCGCGGCGGCCGGCGCTGTGTCGCTGGCCCTGGCTGGCTGCATGCCGTCGAACCAGCTGTTCACCTACCACCAGACGCTGGACAACGCGGCATGGTCGAAGGTCGGCGCGACGATCACGGCCAACGGCCTGACCGCTCCGGACGGCTCGGCGACGGGCGACACGCTGGTCGAGGACACCAGCACCGGCGGACACTACATCGCCAGGTCGGTGTCCGTCGTGTCGGGAAACTTCTACACGCTGAGCGCCTATGTCAAGGCGGGCGTCGGAACTCGCTATGCGCGTCTTTTGCTGCCGGCGTCGTCTTTCGGCGGCAATAAAGGGATCGTCGTCAACCTGTCGACCGGTGCGATCCTGAGTAACACAGGTGGCGTCGCGGCGGCGTCCACCGATGCCGGCAACGGATGGTGGAGGATTTCTGCTGGCGCAACGGCGACGGCAACGACCTCCACGTTTCCTCAGATTGGAAGCCAGGCAACCACTTCGTTTGCTGCAAGTCACACCGGAGACGGCGTCAGTTCCATCGGCATCTGGGGCGTGCAGCTGGAGATCGGCGCGCTGACCGACTACCAGGGCAACGCGACGCTCCTGGCCGGCGACATGCTGCAGGTCAGCACCGGCGTCGGCTCGCACCTGTGCATGGTCACCGCGAACGCGACAGCCGACGGTTCCGGCGCCATGACGGTCAGCATCGAGCCGCCTCTGCGCAAGCAGTTCACCAGCAGCACCGCGGTCGCCTGGGACAAGCCGCTCGGCCACTTCAAGCAGCGGCCCGACGCAGTGAACTGGTCTGGCGTGGCTGGCGGCACCGGCGCGGGCGGCTTCGCCTTCGACCTGATTGAGGACTGGAGCGCCTGATGCTGACGCTGGACAGCAGCGCGCAGGCGCAGATCGAGGCGAACGTCCGCGGCGTGCAGTGGCTGGTGTCGCTGGACTTCGCCGGCGGACTGGTGCGCTACACGACGAACGCCGTCGATATCGACTCGGGCGGCAACACCTGGTCTGGCTTCGGCTCGCTGGTCAGCGTGGAAGGCGTGCGCGAGTCGGAAGACGGCTCACCGGGCGACGTGACGCTCGGCCTGGCACTGACCAGCACCGCGATGCTGGCCGCGGCGATTGGCAACGTCGAGAACTACCGCAACCGGGCTGTTCGCATGTACCTGCAGCTGATCGGCCCCGACTTCCAGCCTGTCGGCGCCGCGGTGGCGCGCTGGGCCGGCTACATGAGCAAGGTACGCATCCGCCGCAGCACCAGCAAGGACGGCAGCAGCAGCGGGCGCATCGAGATGATCTGCACCCGCGCCGGCGCCAACCGGTCACGCGCGGCGACGGGCCTGCGCCACACGCACGCGCAGCACGTGGTCCGTTTCCCTGGTGACAACGGCTTCGAGTACGTGCAGACGCTGATCGACACGCCGGCCGTCTGGCTGACAAAGCGCTTCCAGCAGAAGTGAACATGGCGCGCTCTATCGCATCCCGGCTGGCCGAGTACCTAGCCGGCGGCCATCGCTTTGACTGGTCCGACAGCAACTGCGCGCAGTTCGCCTCCGGCTGGGTCCGTGCGGTCGAAGGCCGGGCAGTCGCTGCGCCGTCGCTGCGCGACTTGGCGCATTCGCGCCGCGTGCTGGCCAGGCTGGGCGGCACCCTGCGCGCTGCCGTGACCGCCGAGCTGGCGCGCGATCCTGTGCCGCCTTCCATGGCGCGGCCCGGCGACGTGGTGCTGGTCGAGCGCGACGGCGGCCAGACGTTGGGTCTGTGCGCCGGCCAGACAGCTGCAGTCCTGACAGCGGCCGGCGTCTCCAATCTCCCCATGCAGGCGGCTTCGGCGGCCTGGCACATCGAGCCCGCAGCATGCGCAACCGCCTGACCGCCATCGCCACCGCCTGCGCGCTGCTGGCCCTGCCGGCGGCGGTACAGGCCGACCCCATCTCGCTGATCGCCGCCGGGTCGGCAGCCGGCTTCACGGGCACCGCGGCGCTGGTCGCCGGCGCGATCGCCACCTATGGCGGCTACGTGCTGCTGGCTGCCAACATCTACGGCGGCATCGACGCCCGCCGGCGCGCCAAGAACGCGCAGCGCGACGCCACCCGCGCGTACAACGCCAGCGTCACCGATCGCAGCGTGACCGTGCCGCAAGGCACGCCACCCTGGCGCGTCGTCTACGGCGAGTGCATCACCGGCGGCGCCGTGGTGGCGATGTTCACCACGGACAAGACGACCGCGGCATCCAGCGGCGGCGGCACCACAACGAAGCCGGACGGCCTGAAGCACCTGGTGATCCTGATGGCCTCGCACGAGGTCGAGGCGCTGGGCGAGTGCTTCATCGACGGCGTCAGCCTCGGCGCGCTGGACGCCGACGGCTACGCCACGGCCAGCGACTGGACCACGAACAGCGACAAGAAGCTGGTCACCGTCACCATCACCGGCGGCTCGCTGACCGTGACCGCGCCGGCGACGTCGATCGTCAGCGCAGTCAGCAGCGGGTCGGATGAGTCGAACGGATCCTGGAGCGTTGACAGAACCGTCACGATTGGCGGCGGCGGCACCTTGCTGACCGTCACCGATGGGCTGGCCGAGGCCGGCGCCGTGACCGTGGTCTACGAGACCGCGCTCAACCCGGGCGTCATCCGTGTGCAGAAGCATCTGGGCACCGACAGCCAGACCGTCGACACCTACCTGAACGGCATCAAGCCGACCGAGTGGGACAGCAGCCATCGGCTGCGCGGCTGCGCCTACCTGGTCGTCACCCTGGATCTGGAGGACTCGCGATTCCAGGGTGGACCGCCGAATCTCACCTGCCGCGTCAAGGGCCGCAAGCTGTACGACCCGCGCAAGGACAGCACGAACGGCGGCACCGGCGCGCACCGCTACGCCGACCCGACCACCTGGGAATGGAGCGACAACCCAGCCCTGTGCACGCGCGACTGGATCGTCGGCGAGTACGGCATGGCCAGCGACAACGCCGACGTCGTCGACAGCTTCACCATCGCGGCAGCCAACGCCTGCGACGTGAGCATCACGACCGACATCGGCGGCACGACGGCCGCCGATCGCACCTACCGCTGCAACGGCGTTGCCACGACCGAGGAATCGCGCGAGGCAGTGCTCGACAAGCTGGCCGACAGCATGGCCGGCTTTGCGATCTACGGCGCGCAGTGGCAGATCCTGGCCGGCGCCTGGACGCCGCCGGTGATGGATCTGACCGACGACGACCTAGACGGCCAGATCGAGGTGCTGCAGGCCGGCGCGGGAATCGACGAGCTGGTCAATGGCGTGCGCGGAACCTACATCGGCGCCGACAGCGCCAGCCCGACAGACTTCGAGCCGTACCAGAACGCTACGTTCGTGACCGCCGACGGCGAGCCGCTGTGGCAGGACGTGGCGCTTCCGTTCACGAACAGCAAGCCGCACTGCGCCAACATCGCGCGCATCCTTGTCGAGCGCGGCCGGAATAGCCAGGTCATCCAGTACCCGGCCAAGCTGCGCGCGTGGCCGCTACAGGTCGGCGACCGCGTGACCGTCACCAGCGCCGAATACGGCATCACGACGCCGAAGACCTACCGCGTCACCGACTGGCAGTTCGGCTTGTCCGCGCCGGTCACGCTGGCGCTGCAGGAAGACGCGGCTGACGCCTACGACCTGGTCGATGCGGTCGAGGCCGATCCGACGCCCAACACCGACCTGCCGCCGCCGTGGCTGGTCGAGACCATCGCGCTGGCCGATCCTCAGAGCGGCACCGCGCACCTGGTGCGGGCAACTGACGGCACGATCACAACCCGCGTCTGGGTGTCGTGGTCCGCGCTGACCGGGGCCTACCTGCAGGACGGCCAGGGCATGGTCGTGATCCGCTGGCGCCGCGTCGGGACAGACGCGGAGTGGCGCGAGGTCGATGCCGACGCGGGCGACTCCGGCGCGTACCTGGTCGGCGCCCAGGACGGCGACCGGATCGTGGTCGAGGCCTGGGCGGCGAACAGCGCCGGCTTCCGCGGCCAGTCGGACACAAAGACGCACACGGTCATCGGCAAGTCGGCGCCGCCGGCGGACGTGGCCGCCTTCACGGCGATTGAGTGGCCGCAAGGCGGCCGGGCGTACTACTGGGACATGCCGGCCGAACCGGACCTCGACGGCTTCGTCGCCCGCTACTGCGACGCAACGCTCGACTACCCGTGGGGCCTGATGACGCCGCTGTGGGAGGCCGGCCGGCTGGACCGCAGCCGCCACGCGCAGACGCCGGCCGATGGCGAGTGGGTCATCTCCATCAAGGCCCGCGACACCAGCGGTCACGAGAGCGCGAACGACAAGCGCATGACCATCCTGCTGGACGCTGGCGGCTTCGGCTCGCCCATCGCATCGATCGACGCCGGCGCGCTTGGCTGGCCTGGCACGAAGACCAACTGCGACGTCCTCGGCTACTACCTGATCGAGATCGGCGCACTGACCTGGGACACGATCCCGACGACCTGGGACGCCTGGCTCGACTGGGATGGCGCCTCGGCCGGGTCGCTGGTCTATCAGCACACGACGATCGACGTCGGCTCCTCGGCGGCCCGCCGCATCCGCGCTGGCCATGTCGCCGACGGCACCACCACCGTCGAGTACCAGAGCAGCACCGATGGCGTCAGCTACTCGGCATGGGCGGCGATCCCGTCCAGCACGGTCACCTTCCGCTACCTCCGCGTCCGCTGGACCGTGGCCGGCTCACTGCCGACCCTGTACCGCGCACAGGTCCGCATCTACTCCTGAGAGGCCCCATGGCAGACATCAGCACCGCAAACCTCGACTCCGGCTCCGACAGCCCGCGGCTGGCCCGCGCCCAGCTGCTGGAGGTCGTGCAGCGCGTCAACGACTACGCCGACGAGTTCAGCGCGCCATTCCTGGCCGCTGGCAACGGGGCGCGGGACCAGAACAACGCCAGTGGCGACGCGGCGCACTTGTGGGAGGTCACGAACGACAACAGCGCCAACCAGGTGCTGCGGGTCAACAGCTATGGCGTGAGCGCCTTCGGCAACAACATGCACTGGTGCCGCTACAACGGCAGCGTCGCGTCGCCCAGCGCGATCGGCAGCGGGTCTTACCTGATGTCGATGGGCTTCCGCGGCTGGGACGGCTCGGGCGTGTTGTCGCAATCCGCTGCCGCCTTCCAGGTGCTGACGACCGAAGCCTGGAACTCTGGCGCGCACGGGCTGAAGTTCAACTTCGAGGTCAGCAAGGCAGGCACGGCCACGCGGCTGCCGGCCATGCAGATCTACGCCGGCAGCACGGACGGCGTGATCGTGCAGCTGGGCGACGGCACTGCGCTGTTGTCCCGGGTGCTGAACAACAGCACCACGGGCGGCCTGCAGTTCCACGGCAGCTCGGACCAGAACGGCTCGCAGTCGATCTGGTACGGCAGCGCCCACGCGACGGTGGCGAACAACGCGCTGCACCGGGCCGACGTGCACCGATGGGAAAGCGTCGGCGCGACCGAGTACATGCGCCTGGACAGCGGCGGTCGGCTGGGCGTCAACACCGCGTCGCCGCACGCCTCGGCGCAGCTCGACGTGCAGTCGACCACCCGTGGTGTGCGCATGCCCAACATGACGACGACCCAGAAGAACGCAATCAGCAGCCCCGGTGCCGGCTTGATGGTCTTCGACACCACCCTGGGCAAGCTGTGCGTCTACACCGGCTCTGCCTGGCAGACCATCACCTCGGTGTGATTGCGAGGTCAGGGCCATGAATGATGCGCAGCACAACGCATTCCAGGACTACACCGTCGGCCAGTTTGACCGGGTGGATTCCGAGTTGGCAGCCATGAAGCAGGCGAATGCCGAAGCCATCGCCGCGGCGGTCGAGGCTGGGATCATGGCCGCCGCCAGTAACCCGGCGCTCTGGCAGGCTGCAGGCGCCGCCATGCGACAGCAGGCGCAGAGCGCTGCCGGTGGCTGGCTGCTGGGCGGGCTGTTCAAGGCGCTGAAGCAGGTTGCCTGGATTGCGGTTTTTGTCCTGGCCGCTTACCAGTTTGCAGGTTGGGCCGGCGTGATGGGTCTCCTGAAAACCCAGGCGGTGCAGCCATGAAGCCAGCCGCCTGGTACACCGCGGCTGTCACAGCCGCCATTCTTCCGCTGGTCTACTGGACCACCTGGCGCGTGCTGACCGGGCCGTTCAGCGTCGAAGTGCAGAGCATGGTCGTTGGCGCCGTCGTCAGCGGCGGGCTGTCCAGCGTCACAGGGTTTTGGCTCGGTTCATCGGCCAGCAGCCAGCGCAAGGACGAGCGCGGCGGGTGATCTTCAGCCCGGCGCTACAGTCGCGCCGACGATGCTGCCACCCATCCCGCCCGTCTTCCAGCGCGACCCCCGCAGCCCGGCAGTGCTGCCGCGCGGCTGCGAATCCCTGGTGGCGTTTCGCTCCACCGGCTGGCCCGTGGCCCTCGTCATCCCGGCCGACTCAGGGCTGATGGATCCGGCCTGTGGCTACTGGCACGGCTTTGCTGCGGCGAACAGCGACGGCCCACCGGATCACGCCGGCGCATAGCTCGGGTCGCGCACCACCGCCGACGGCGGATCTGGGTCGTACGGCCGCGGCGGGCCGCCGCTGACAAGCCGGCACCACCACTCCTGGACGTGGCGCTCGCCGTCGGTCACCTCGACGCCGGCCAGCACCATGCTGCTGCCGGCGATCCGACCGACCGTGACGCGCTCCATGCGCGCCAGCTCGGCGCCGGCTGCGGTCAGGGTGGCGATCAGGCCGTAGCGGGCGCCGGTGTCGGTGGTGGCCACGTCGCCACGCACAGGCACCTCGCGCAGTACGTCGGCGCGCAGGAGTCGGCGGCCCTCACGGCGCAGAAGAACAACGTCGAACAGCATGCCGAGAGGGTAGGGCGGAGGTGGATCAGAAACTGTGCCAGGGCTGCTGGATATTGGACAGCGTCCAACTGGCGTTCAATATCCGGCAAGTTAGAAAAGAAAAAGGCACCTAGCCTTGTGGGCTAAGTGCCTGTTTCATATCGGTTTTCTTTGGCTCCCCGACCTGGGCTCGAACCAGGGACCTACGGATTAACAGGCGGCGGGTGCAATCGGGCTGGACTCCGCGCCAATGCTCAAAATCTGCCGGTGCACCTCCAATATATCCGAGGCCCCGTTACAAATTTCTACCTGCGGACGCCCTGCTCGAAACTACTGGATATTGAACACCGTCAGGCCGTGATTTTCCGGTCGTTCGGCGCTACGGTCTGCGTCCACCTGGCCTTGATGTAGATCTCGGTCGTGCTGGCCTTCGAGTGGCCGCACAGCAGCTGGATGCGCTCGATCGGCTCGCCGGCCAGCCACATGTCAGTGGCGCCCTTGCCCTTCAGGTCGCGAAAGCCGAAGGCGGGCATCTTGGCCAGCGCCTTGTGCTTCTGCCGGGCCTTGCCCTGGGCCCGCTTCAGCATCGCGCTGATCCCGCTGTAGCTGTAGGCCTCGCCGGTCAGCGTGTGCACGATTGGTTGATGCAGCACCGGCACGGCACCGATGGCCTGATCCAGCAGCGCGGCCAGGTCTCCGGTCACCGCAATCTGCACGCCGCGGCCGGTCTTGCGCTGCTGGAACGCCAGCACGCGGCCACCCTCGGGCGACTGCTTCACCACCGCCGCCGTCCAGCCCAGGATGTCGGACTCGGGGCGCTGCAGGGTGCGATAGGTCAGCTCCATCAACAGCCGCACGGTGGGGGGCGCCTCTTCGTAGACGGCCTGGTACTCAGCATCGGTCACGTAGCGGGCGCGTGCGGTTTCGCTGTTGCGCTGGATGCCGCTCGCTCGCATGCACGGGTTGATCTTCAGGCCGCCGTGCCGGTTGCGCAGCATCCAGCTGATGCACGACGACAGCGCCGCGCGCTCGCGGTTGGCGCGGACCGCCCGGCCTTCTTTCGCCCCCTCCTTCAGGTAGGCGTCGATGTGGTGGGGCTCGATCTGCTGCGGCAGGAAGTGGCCGAAGATCTGGCGCAGCATGCCCGGTTCGTCGGCCGTGCCGAACGCATCCTGGTAGTCCTTCAGGGTGCGCTCGCTGCGGAGCTTGGCGCGAACCTGCTGCTCGAAGTCCAGCAGGAACTGCTGCATGAACCAGGTCATCGTGCCGTAGGTGCCTGTCGGGTCAGCGTAGTGCTCGGCTTTGCGCTTCGCCGCGGCCAGGTCCTTGCCCAGGTTCTCCCACTTGCCTGACCGGTGGGCGTAGAAGAACGAGCCGTGGCGCAGGTACACCCGCTGCGGCAGGCCCAGGCTGTCGTCCTTACGCTTTCTGCCCACGCTTCACCCCCCCGCGCCGCATGGCCGACAGGTCAAATACCGGGGCCGGCAGTTTCCCGTCCGCATCGGCCCCGCTGGCATCGTTCGCCGGCATCATGCGCCCAGCGCCCAGCACGCGCTCCAACTCGCTGCGCATCAGCAGCGGCCGGCCGTTGGGCTTGCGCTCGACGTGCAGGCCCAGGCGCTTCAGGTAGCGCAGCTGCGCGGCCGGCTGCTCCAGGCCATCGCACAGTGCCTGCAGCTCGGCGTCGGAGAGGAAGGGAAGGGCGGCGGTCATGGCTTGGCGTCCTCGGTGTCGGCCGGGCTGTACTCGTGCTGCGCCAGCAGCGCCATCACGGCGGCCGGCAGCGGCGTCGCGGCAAGCTGCGTCCGCACGCTGGCCCAGCCAGCGCAGATCCGGCCATCCAGCGGCGCGTGGCACAGAAAGGGCTTGCCCTCGGCCGCAGCCTTCAGGAAGTCGAGCTGCGTCTGCAGGCAACCGTTCGGCACGCTGCCGGGCTGGCACGCGCAGGTCTTGCACATCTCGTCGCGCAGGCCTGGCGCCTTGATGGCATCCAGGCCCAGGGCGACCAGGCGGGCGCGACCCAGCTCGGCCAGGCGTGCGGCGCTCTTGCCCATGGCGCGGCCCTGCGGGCTGACGCGGCTGTGGTGCTTGTCGCCGCTCATTGGATCGGCCTCAGCGTCGCCGGCTTCTTCGGCATGCTGCGCAGCACGAACTGCGCGGTGCCCAGCAGGCGATCGAATGCCGTGTCGGCACCCTCGGCGTTGGCCATCATCACGCCGGTGACACTGGCCAGCTTCATCAGGTAGTTCCCCATCGCCACGGGGTCAGGGCAGGCCATCCGGCAGGCGGTCAGGTAGTCGCCGACGGCCTTCTTCGCCAGTTCCTCGGCCTCGGCTGGCGTGGCGGGCTTCTTCGGTTCGGTCATCACAGCTCCAGGCTTCCCTGCGCCGGTGCGCCTTGTGCGGCGCACGTCGGGCAGAGGTGGGTGTCGGGGCCGGTCACCGTGGCGCACTGCGCGCACAGGTGCCGGCTGCAGGTGCCGCTGCGGCGCCTGGTCGGCGCGTCGCACTGGAACGCCGACGGCTTGCCGCAGGCGCAGCGCGGGCGCGGCGTGCGGCTGCAGATGAAGCCGTTGGCGCCGCCTTGCAGGGTGAAGGGGGTGCAGGGCATGGTCAGCCTCCAGACGGCGCGGCGTCGATCGGCACGACCACGGTGCGGTGAGTCTTCGCGCAGTCGGCGCAGATCACGGCCCAGTCGCCGAGCCGGTCCAGACGCATGCCCCACTTCTCGCACTTCTCGGGCGTGTCGAACTGGTCGGCGCCGGCGTTGCGGTAGGCGGGGCCGTGCGGCCAGCGCGGATCGCCCGGGCCATGCGCGTGGTTCAGTTTGGCGTCGTAGAAGGCCTTGCCTTCGCAGACGTCGCACAGTCGGTAGTCAGCGTAGGCCATGGTCAGAACGGGATCGAGTCGTCGAACTCGCCCAGGTCCAGCACGCGCGGCACCAGCTGCTCGCCGGTGAGCTTGCCGCCCAGCGTCGTGTGGCTGTGCACCGTGACCATGCGCGCGGCTGCCACGGCCTGGAAGATCACGAAGACCTTCCCGGCGCCCTTGGTGCTGGCCAGCCGCTGCGCCTCGCGCTCGGCGGTCTCCAGGTCCGGCTGGAGGATCGCCGGCTGGCGGCCCGCGGGGATGCGCAACGGGCCGGTGGTGCCGAACCGCGGCGGCTCGCCAGTGAACAGCGATGGCCAGGCCTCGACGTCGCTGCACTCGACGATCAGGCAGGGGGTCGGGTCAGCCATGGGCCACCTCCAGCCGCTTGAACTCGACCACCCACAGCCACGGATTTGCCTCGACGCTGCCCGGGCCGTTGATCGCCTCCCACAGGCTGAAGTAGCTCTGCCGCGGGTCGGCTGCGTGGTAGTGCTCGCCGGCGGGTAGGCCCCAGCCGTCGTACGTCTGCACGATGCCCTCGGCGATTGCATCCGCCTCGCTGATCGCCTGCAGCCGCTCGACGCGCACCCTGGTGATATCCAGGGTGATGCGCGACGCGGCGCGCGGCATGTGGATGCTCGGCTTCCACGGGCCGCCGTAGTCGGTGCGGCTGTCGCTCTCTCGGTACACCACCACGATGGCGCCGGTGGCGTCCTGCGCGACCTTCGTGCGGGCCCAGGCTTCGCGCACCCACAGCCGGTCGCCGGGCTGTCCGTAGGGGCAAGCAGCGGTCGGTGGCGCGAACTCTTCACCGCCATCGGCGAGCCGCCAGCGATCCATCTTCACGGCACGCCGCGTCTGCGTCTTCGTGCCGGCCAGCAGGGCGCGCACCATCGGCGCGCTGAACAGGATGGGGCGGTCAGCCACGACGCACCTCCGGCCACTCGTCATGCGTGCGGCCATCCAGCAGGCGGCCGGCGGCCTTCTTGCCGACCCGAACGAACTCGGCGCCGTGTGCAGCGGTCAAGTCGTATCGGCGCTCTTCAAGGTCGATGCCGCTTGCCTCGGTTGCCGTCACGGTGTCGCCGTCGCGGTCAGCCTCGACCCACTCTCCCCACTGCTTGAACAGGAACGGCACGCCGGCGTCGGCGCACTGGTCGCGCAGGCTGCGGGCCCAGTCGGGGTGCATCGGCCGGGCCTTCGGGCCGCTCTCGCCGCCGCAGATCACCCAGTGCAGGTGCGGCGCCTCGCGGTCGGCGCGGCGCAGCGCGTTGCCGGTGATGATCGGGTCGAATTCGTGGTGGCCATGCCCGCCACCGACCGGGACGCTGGTCAGGTTGATCGGCCCCAGCATCGGCTCCACGCTCAGGAAGCGAACCGCCGCCGGTGTGCGCAGCAGCTTCGGCACGTCGCGGTCGGCCTCGGCCTGGTTGACCACGGTGGCACCCAGCCAGACGTTGGGCAGCGGCCAGCGCAGCACCTCTGGCATCAGCCGCGCCGCCTCGTCAAGCATCCGATCCACGTTGCCGATGCGCTTCGTCAGCAGCAGCCAGTCGAGATCCGGCGTGGCTTCGATCAGACGCAACAGGTCGACGCGCCAGCTGGTCGGCACCTCGTTGTCGAAGACGTCGGCCAGGCTGGCGCAGAACACCCGGCGCCGGCGGCCGTGCTGGGCCTGGAAGGCTGCCGCCTGGCGCTGCCACTGGGCCGGCAGCTTCCAGTTCGCGTCGCTGGTGCGGCGCCGCTGCTCGCCCGTGCCCCACACCACGCCCAGCGTGCGCGCTGGCGTGCTGCGGGCCGCGTAGCAGTCGTCGCAGGCCGGGCTGACGCGCGTGCAGCCGATCCAGGGATTGAAGGTGCTGTCGCACCACTCGATAGCGGTCTGGTCAGCCATGGTCAGTGCACCTTCACCAGCTTGGCCGGCTGCTTCGGCATGGTCTTCAGCACGAACTGGGCGGTGCCCAGCAGGCGATCAAACGCGATGTCGGCACCCTCGGCGTTGGCCATCATCACGCCGGTGACGCTGGCCAGCTTCATAATCGCGTACAGGATGATGGTGAACAGCGCATCGATGCCGCCCAAGTAGCCGCCGCTGCCAGGGCCGTCCAGCATGCCCTGCTGGTGGCAAAGGATGGTCACGCCGATGAACAGCGCCAGACTGAAGCCAATCAGCAGCAGCGCGGGCATGGAAATGGTCAGGGTCACTTGGTCTGTTCCTTGTGTGCGAGAACGGCGCGGCCTTCATCAGTCAAGTTGAAGCGGTGCCACGGGTACGGTTCGGCGTGGTCTTCCGTCACCAGCCCGAGTCCAAGAAGCTCGGCCAGCAGCGATTCCAGCCATGCCGTTCCGCGCTCAAACGTGCTGACGCGCGGGTCAGCGGCCAGCACTTGCAGTGCGTTCTGCACGGTGCGCTTGCCCTTCGGCAACTCACCCAGCGAACCCGAGAAACTGCACAGAATCACGCGGCTCACGGCTGCTCCTTGTGTGTGGCGGCATGCGCCGGGGTGCGGCACTCGCACGGCTCGGATGGGCCGCAGCACCAATTCGGCTGCGGGTCGCCTTGATACCGGGCCACGCGCTCCACGGTGTTGCCACGCTTGATCCAGCGGGCCACGCTGGCGGCTGTGTCCTTCTTGTTGTCTGCCTCGTCCCATGCGGCTGCAACAACCTTGCCGCACGGGAGGCGGGCAAGGTACATATGCCCGATCAACTTGGGCGGCGCACTCACCGGACGGTCAGCCATTGCGCTTCTCCTTCTGCTCCACAGCGCGCAGCACTATCACCAGCATCAGCAAGAACCACGCGCCGGCTTCGGTGAATCTGTCAGCGCCAAGGGCGCGCCCAAACATAGGCGATGCCATGATGAAGAGAAAGACCATCAGCGAGTCAGCCATTGCGCTTCTCCCCATCGGTGCCGGCCTGGATGCCGTGGGCGCGCTCGATGGCGCGGGCGAACGCGACGGTAGGACTTGGAAAACCGCCGTGTCCGGTGAGCCAAAGTCGCTCAATCTGCGCATCAGTCAGCGCCACCCGTGCGGGCGCCCATTCCGTACAGTCCAGCGCGGCAATCCAGCGGTCGTACTTGGCGGCACGTTCTACCTCTTTGCCGAGCGCCAAGAAGGCACCCAAGGCGCGCCGCGCCAGTGACAGGTGGCGGTGCATGTAGTCGATCAGGTCGGCGGGCAGCGCCACCCATGCGGGCGCCTCGGTGGCCCCCTGCTGCCGCTTCCACTCGCACTCGCATGGAATCTCGATTGCGGCCTGCCACGCGCCCCACGCAGAGCACTTCTCGTAGTCGCCGCCACCGGCGCGGATGAACTCGCCATGCCGCTTCCACCACGCCTCAAACGCGATGCGGCTGAAGTCGGGGCTATCGGTCGGCTCGGCCTGTGCCGGCTGGGCGGCAGTCAGCCCGGCCACCGATGCCGTCTGTGCCGTCTCGGGTTCCGTCAGGCCGTTGACCATCAGCGGCTGGGAAGCGGGGGCTGCGGCGAGGGCCCGCAAGAACGCGAAGATCAGCGGATCGCGGTCGGGGTAGAAGTCTTGCCCGCACTGTGACGACTTGTTGATGATGGAGGCCCACTTGTCCGTCGCCTGCAACTCCCAGCCATCGGGCGCACTACGGGCGGCAGGGGCGGCCACGGCAGCAGCTATGCGGTCCAGTTGGGCGTGCTGCTGCGCGCGGGTCAGCGGCTCGAAACGGATGCGCGCGATGATGTCGCTGTAGAGGTCGAACAGCGCGGCGGCGCGCTCGTCGGTGGTCATGCTGCCTCCCTGAGCGCCTGGCGCTCGGTGTAGTTCGCCCGCACCAGCTCGTCGGCCAGTGGCAGCAGAAACTGCGGCGTCAGCATGCGCGCACCCCAGGCAGCCCGCGCTGCATCGGCGCATCGGCCAGCACCTGCAGACCGCCGAAACCGCCCCAGCACTGGCCGTAGGCGTTGAAGCAGTGCCGCACCTCGCCGCGCCCGTCGGCATGGCGTAGCGTCACCAGCACGCCGCTGTCGCACGGGCGGATGTCTTCGACCAGGTGCTCGGTGCGGATCGTCACGGTCTTGACACCGCGGCCCAGGGTGGCGCGCTCGGTCGTCGGGGCAGGCATCACGCGCTCGAAGCACACGCGCTGGCCAACCTCGATCCGGCCATAGCGGGGGATGCTGCGGGCGATAGTCATGCGTGCCCCGCCCTCTCGTGCTCGGGCGCGGCCTGCTCGAAGGTGCCCAGCACCGTGCAGCCACCAGCTTCGACCATCGCCGCCATACCGGCGGTCATCAGCGCCTTGAACTGCTCGAACAGCGCGGGCTGCATGTTCAGCAGGCCGGTGCTGATGCACCCGATGTGCAGCGCGCCGTCCATGCTGGCGGTCATCGCCACGTAGGCGTTCACCATCTGGCCTTCTTGCCGGATGGCCAGGCGCAGCATCGCTGGCTGGACGGCGCTCACTTGACCACCGCCTTCTGGGTGAGCTCGAAGTAGCGCGCCAGGAACGCCGCTCGCGCCTTCCGGGGAGGAATCGGCACGATCTGCTCGTCCAGCGGCTTGTGCCCAGCGATGCATTCCCAGGTGTGCCGGTCGCCCGGCATCAGGTCCCGCTTCTCGGTGGCCAGGAGCACCAGGTCGGCCGCCTTCACGCTGGCCGGGAGCTTGGCCGGCAGACCGAAACGGCCCAACACTGCAGCCTCGACGCGGTCCTCGATTACCTTGTAGTCGGGCAGCAGCTGCTTCAGCGGCTTCGACACGTCGCCGATGAAGGCCTCGGCCGCGTCGTGCAACAGGCCGGCCAGGGCATCCTCGTGCGGCACCACCAGCGACACCAGCACGCTGTGCTGCGCCACGCTGTAGAAGGTGTGGCAGTGCCCGGTGAACCGACAGATGTGCGACAGCGCGTGCGCGACGTCTTCGATCGTGAAGTCGCTGGCGTGCGGCTCCGTGAAGTCGAAGTAGACGCCGCTCGCGGTGAGGATGTCGGGCTTCATTCGACCACCGCCCGCGTCCGCTTGCCGCGCCGGCCGCCGGTGGCCTTCTGGATCGCCGCCTTCGCGCCGGCCTCGAACTCAGCCGCGTCGCTGCTGGCATCGGTCTCGCCGCCTTCGCTGTCGGTGCCGCCGACTTCCACCGGCCAGGCCTCGCCCTGCGGCTGCTCGTCGAACGGCGCGTCGTCGCTGCTGCCGGCGCCCGGGCCGGCGCTGTCGTCGTGGGCTGCGACGGCGTCAATTTCTGCCTGCGACGCTTCGGCGGCGAACAGGTCGCCCGCATCCGGGTGGTCAGCCTCGAACGCCGCCTTGCTGCCGTCGATGATCGGCGCACCGCTGGCGATCACCGGCGCCGTCACGGTGATCATCACCTCCTGGCCCAGCTTGCCGAACAGCGCGCCGGCCTCGTCCTCGCTGATGTCGCTGGTGCCGACACGGAACAGCAGCTCGATGCTGCCGCCTTCCATCGGCACGACGCGCAGCTTGTCGATCTTCGATCCGCCGAGTTGGATGTCGTCGCCGATGCCGTGCTGGAAGGCCACGGTCCAGCCCTCCAGCTTGCCGGCGCACTTCACTTCCTCGATGCCGCGCGCTCGCAGCAGCGGCGTGCTGGGCTCGACGCCCGGCAACTGCTCCTGATCGGGCACGGCCATGTAGAGCGCGTTGCGCAGCTTGCCTCCGTCCAGGGCATCCAGCAGTGTGTTCGGGCCGGTGATCGACAGGCCCAGGCTGATCGCGCTGACCGGCTCGTCGCCGTGGATCTCGGTGCGCGGCGTGACCGTCTTCAGGGTTGCGGCGGTCGGGGTGAGAAGCTGAAATGGCATGTGCGCCTTTCGTGGTGGTGAAGTGGTTCAGTCGTTGCAGTGGTTCAGTGCCGTCTGAGCGTCGGCAGCCAACTGCTGGTCGGGGATCGAGGCGAACAGCGCGTCGTAGCTCCAGCGGCAGTCGCGGAACACGCGCCCATCGCAGAAGTACTCCAGGCCGGACAGCACGTCGTTGGCGATGTCCTTGTCCTCGGTGGTCTCGATCTGAAAGGCTTGCAACGCATCGCGCACGCGCCACGGGCCTTCGCTCCAGTCGCCACGGGTCTGCTGCATGGCAATGGCCAAGGCCAGCCGCTGATGCTTGCCGGCCAGCGCGTGCAGCACGTCGCGCCAGGTCGATTCGATGGGCAACTCGTAGCGCAGCAGCATCGCGGCCAGTTCCATGTCGGCGCGGCGCTTCGCCAGTTCGGCATCGCGCTGGCGCTGGGCTGCTGCGGCCTTCTGCTCGGACTCGGCGGCAGCCCGTGCCGCGTAGGCCTCGTAGTCCTTCTTCAGCCGCTCATAGGTGCTGGTCGCGTGCTCGAAGTTGTCGGTGATGCGCACCTCGCGCTGCAGGTCGACCAGATAGCCGGCGTCGTGGCTGATCGTCTTCGGGTAGCGCGAACGGGACTTCAGGTCGCGCTCACTCCAGCGCTTCGGCATGCCGATGGCGTCCATCACCGCCTTGACGTGGTCCTGCACCGCCTTGTTGTTCTCCAGGGCAGGCAGGTTGCGCTGATGCGCCTCCACGTCTTTCTGGCGGGCCAGCTCCAGCTGCTGCAGCGCATAGGCGGCCACCCGTGCCGGGTTCTCGCTTCCGCTGTAGCTGTTCATGTATCTCGCGTAACTCTGCGGGCTGGCCATGCACTTGCCGATGTGACTGCACGGCTCGATGGGCTGGATCTTCAGGTCGGTCATGGCTGGGTGTAGAAGAGGGCGCCCCTTGCGGGTGGCTGGGAATGCTTGGTGGCCAGGGAGTAAAGCCAGCTTGTCCAGCGCGCCGTGGAACTTGTTCAGTGCCGGCCCAGCTCGCGCTCGGCCTGCAGCAGCGCGGCGTCGACCTCGGCATCGGTCGGCCGCTTCATCTCGTCGGGGTGCTCCATCAGCTTCACGACGCTGTGCAGTTCGCGTAGCGCGGCCAGCGCGCGGTTCAGCGCATCGGTCTGCTGCAGCGCCAGGTGCGCGACGGGGCTGGCCTGCCGGTCGCGGATGCGCTGTCGGGCCTGGCTGTAGGTGATCTGGCCAGCGCGCTGCAGGGCGTCGGCTTCGATGGTCGCGGCCAGGCGGACGGCCTCGTCTTCGGTGGCGGCGGTCACAGCGGCGCGTCCATCTCGTTGCCGCCCTGCGTGGATTCCGTCCGGCGCCGCCGCTCGGCGTCCCACTGCTCCCGCGTCTGCATGCGGTAGCCGTTGCCGACTCGGCCCGGCGGGATCGTCAGCAATGCCACCTGGCCGAGCATCTCGTCCCACCCCAGGCCGTTGCAGCGACGGCCTTCGCCGTCCACGACATCGAAGCCGCAGGCGTGCTCGTCGCCGGGCTCGGGTATCTCGATCGTCAGTGTCTTCATGCTTCGTCTCGCTCGTTGAAGACCACGCCCCATTCGCTGGCGGCGTGGCCCTGGATGGCCAGCAGGTAGTCGCTGAACTCGTCGTCGTCCAGATCGGACGTCGACATGCGCAGCGAGCGCGTGCCGTCCGCGTGATAGGTCCACTTCTCCACCCCGCTGGCGCAGCGCTGGGGCAAGTGCTCACGCTTCAGGTACTCGTGGAAGGTCTCGGCGCTGAACCACTGGCCACCAATGCACAGCTGGCGGGCGATCTGGTCCAGTACGCCGGCCCACATGAAGGCGTTCAGCTCGATTCGCCGGCTGGCGCGCTTCTCGGCCACCATCACCCGCAGCGGCGTGCCGCGACTGGCCAGGGGCCCGGCCAGCGGGCGCACTAGGTCGACCAGCCGGCGCCAGTCGGCCGGGCTGCGCAGGGTGATGGCGGCCAGGACCGGCATCAGGCCGCCCGCTGCTGCCCGTACAGCTCAGCCATCGCGCTGATGTGCGACTGCAGCTGCTGGCAGATCACCGGCCACTGGCTCTCGCGGTACAGCACGGCGCGGCCGGCGCTGTCGGCGGCGCGGATGTGCAGCACGTCGGCCAGGAAGGCGGCGTTGACGGTGAAGCCCAGGCGCTCGCAGATCGTGCCGAGCTTCAACGTGGCGGGCTCGTTGGCGGCCGGCGTCTCCAGCCTGCGCAGCGTCGGGTGTGCAGCGGCGAAGCGGGCGGCGCCCTGCGCCTCGTTCACCGCCTGAGCGGCCGGCGACAGCTCGCGGCCTTCGGGCGACTGCTGCGCGGCCTGCAGTTCCTCGGCTGCGATGCGCAGCCGATCCGCCTCGGCCGCCTCGCGCTCGCGCCGGGCCAGCGTCTCCTGCTCGGCACGCAGTCGGGCTTCGGCTTCGGCTGCTGCGCGCCGCTCGGCCTCGGCGATGCGCCGGGCTTCGGCCGCCTGGCGCGCCGCCTCCTTCGCCGCCTCGGCTTCCCGATGCTGCGCGATGCGCGACCGCACGACAGCAGCGAAGTCGTCGGCCGCCTTGTGCACCAGCTGATGCAGGTCGGCGAACAGGAAGCCGAAGTCGTCGGCCAGGGCCAGCGATTCGAAGGCAGCTACGTTCGCCCGGATGCCGCGGGCCTGCGCGTCCGCGTCGATCTTCGCCCGGGCCAGCGTCGTGTCCAGCGCGTCCTGCATGCTGGCGATGGACCGCAGGCCCTTGATGCAGCCGGCGAAGTCGGCCGCCACCGGCTGCAGGCGCATCGGCGCCAGCTCGGCCTGCAGGGCGGCGATGTGCTTGTCCAGCGCGGCACGGGCGGCGGTCACGGCCTGCTCGCGGACCTCGTCCTTCCGGCGCTTCACCAGCTTGTCGACGTCCAGGCGCACCGTGCGCGCCTCGGCGGCGATCTCGTCCAGGGCACGGAACAGCGCGTCGATGTCGGCCGTCTGGCTGAGGGCGTGTTCTTTCGCCGCCTTCAGCCGGGTCTCCACGTCGGCGCACCACTTCACGGCCTTCTCGGCGTCGGCGAAGTCCTGGTCGGTGCGCAGCTCGCGATTGACCGAACGGATGGCACCCAGCGCGGTCGCCTTGAACTCGGCGAGGTTCGACGCGGTGACGGCGCCGGTCACCTCGATGCGCAGCGCAGGCAGGCTGTCCGGGGCCTTGCCGGTGGGCGCGGCTGGCGCGGCGGCCGGCGGCACGTAGGCGGCCAGGTCGGCGGCGAACTGCTGCCAGCCGGCCATGATGTCCAGGCGCAGATCGGCGTCCGGCGTGTACCAGCAGTGGCGCGAGTCAATCAGCGCGCCGTCGTCAGCCCACTTCGTCGCCATGAACAGCACGCGCTCGGCGCCCGACACCATGCACTGGTGCTCCATCTGCACCCGGTAGTGCAGCGGCAGGTCTGCGCCGGTCATGTCGCCGCGCATCAGGTCGGCCAGCTCGGCGTTCAAGGTCTTGTGCTCGAACGCCGTCTCGCCGCCCAAAGTCAGTCCGTCGAAGCTGGCGCTGTACTGGCCCTCGACTCCGACGCACGGATAAAGGTCGTCCTGAACGATGTCCTCGGCCAGCGGCCGGGCCAGCGCCTCGAAGCGGTGGCCGGCGTCGAAGATGCGCTGCGTGCTGGCGTCGACCTCGGCGGCCAGGCCGGTGTGCACCTCGCGCAGCAGCTGGGCCCGCGTCTTGTAGGGGCTGCAGCCCATCATGGCCGGCGCGTCGCTGGCGTTGAAGTGCTGGGCGCGGTGGGCGTGCCAGGCGGCGCTGCCCTGGATCAGTTCGACGGTCTTCATTGGGCGCCCCCTTCGGCAGAGTCATAGGCGGCGGCGAAGTCGTCGGTGTCGGCATCGCCGGTCGTGGCCTGCTCGGCGGCCGGTGCCGGCGCGGCGCCCAGCGACAGCACCTGCGCACGCTGCTGCTCGGTGAAGCTGGCCTTGCTGCTCAGCATCGCCATCAGGTCCTGCGCGGTCTTGCGGCCCGACTCGATCAGGTCGCGCCACTTCGGCAGGTTCGCGGTGAACGCCTCGGGCGGGTAGGGCGGCAGTTCCGACTGCACAACGTCAGCCGCGCCCATGTGCTTGACCTGCGGAGCGGCCGGTGCCGGCGCAGCGGCCGGCGTGTCCATCGCCTCTTCCGCCACCAGCATCCCGCCGATGGCTGCCGGATAGACGGCGCGCACACCCTCGGCGATGCACCGGGCGCGCAGCATCGCCCGCGGGTATTTCTTCCAGTTGTCCTTCCCGGTCAGATCGGCCTTCTTGGCCTGCTCAAAAGTCCAGACCATGCGCAGCGCACCGCCAGCCGGATGGGCGAATGTGGCGTCGGCCTTCGCGTCGTTCAGCTCGTGCCATTCGACCTTGCCGCCGGCCTGCTGGAAGCGCGCCAGCACGCTGTGCGTCTTGCGGGTGGCCTTGCCCTGGATGACGTCGTAGTCCTGCGCGATGGTGGCCGGGTGCTGGCCCTCGGCCTGCGCGACCAGCATCAGGGCCATGGCCTGCACCGGGTTCTTCATGCCGAACAGACCGGACCCGGCCATCGCGTCGGCCATGATCTGGATGTCGTGCAGCGGCACGACTGCGAGTTGGTTGCTCATGCTCTTTCCCTTGGTGGTGGTGAAGGTCCCGGGCCTCCGGTGCGGCCGGCCTATCGGTGCTGCAGGTGCTCTCTACCGTCGAACTTCCCCAGGGGGATCAGTAGCCCGCACACCTCACGCGCTTGCGCGCCCGGGGTTGATGGATCAGCCCAGCGGCCAGCCGGTGGGCAGGAAGATGGAGACAACCGCCACAGCGGCGACAACCGCCAGCGGCCAGAGCAGCGAGCGCAGCAGGCCGGGCAGCTCCTCGAACGTGCGCGACGGCTCGCGGTGCATGCCGCCCTCGACGGCGGCCGACTCGTCCAGCGCGCCCCAGCCGCTGTGCCGCTGCGCCTGGTCATCGCCCAGCGCGTCGGCGCTGCCGGGGCCGGTGGCGACGGTGTCCTCGAAGTCGGAGCGGCGGCCGAAGCCGCGGACCGCCCGGCGACCCTGCTCGTCCAGACCTGCCGGCATCAGCCGCTCGCCGCGCTGGCGCGCAACGTCGTCGCGCAGGATGTGCAGAAGCTGTCCCATGTCGATCTCCTCAGAAGCCGGCGCCAGCCAGGGCGCCAAGAACAAGGCCAATGACGATTGCGGCGAGCCAGTCGGCCCATGTGGTGCGCGAGTCCATTTCAGACACCGTGCATGCGGGCGCCCATCGCGTCCGTGGTGCTGGCGTAGAACGTGCCGTTGATGATCTGGTGGCCAGTGCGCACGCTGCCGCGGGCGATGTACTCGGGTGCGTCCAGGGCCTGCGCGTCGTCGTGGACGTAGCCCAGTCGCAACTGCTGCTGCACGCCGCACTCTGGGCCGGTCATGCCGTAGCGCGGCGGTTCCAGCGTGATGCCGATGCGCACGGGCCGCGTCTGCTGCTCCACGATCGCGACCCGCTGCTGCAGGTGCCGCTGGATGGTCATGTCGCTGGCGCGCGGCATCACAGCCCGCACCGCTTCGATCTCGGCGGGGCTGAACATCACAGGCCCGCCCCAAAGCGGCTGCGCTCGCAGTCGTGGCCCAGCTCGGCCACCGTGTCGGCGTCGAAGTACGCGGCCGGGATCGCCGCGCCGTTGATGCTGATCTGCTCGACCTCGGCGCGCTCGTCGCGGCCGACCATCGTCAGCACGTAGCGCACGATCACCGGCGTCTCGTGCAGCACCGCGACGCACTCGCCGCCGTCTGCGCCGTGCTGCGGCACGTAGCCCGGCACGCTGTGCGCGGCCAGGGCCTGCGCGGTCAGTTCTGCGTGTGCCATCTCAACCCCTTGCCGCCACCCGACCCGGTGGGTCTGTCGGTTGGCGTGGGTGTATTACACCGAATGGTGAACATCGTGTCAACACCAAACGGTGAAGTTTCTGCGACACTCGCACCGCGCCCCTAGTTCGCGGGCGTGAAAAAGCCCGCACGGGGCGGGCTTCAGCGGCCGAGAGGCCAGGAGGTCAGAGATGAACAGCACCAGCACCGCCGCGCCGGCGGTAACTCTGTGCGCGCGGGTCGGCGCTCATGCGATGGCGCGGGCCTACCGCGCCTGCCACGCGGAGCACGTCAACGCCGCCGCGCGTCGTCAGGCCATGGTCAGCGCGGCCGTCGGCGCCGTTCGGACGGGGCGGCAATTGCTGCTCGGCGCCAGCCAGGCCTGGGATGCCGCCGCCGTGCAGACGGCGGCGATGGAACAGGCGATCGACATGGCCCTGCAGGCGCATAGCCCCCACTACGGCCCGCCACCGGACAGCGAACAGGACGTGCTGGCGGCCTACGCCGCCATCGTCGAAGAGGCAAGCCGCGCCGGCTGATCGGCGCAGGATGGGATCAGGGCTTCTTGCCCTGCTCCAGCAGCGCGACCTTGGCCTCAAGGTCGTTCACGCGGCGCATCATCTGCGCCAGCATCGCCTGCAGTCCCTGCTGCGCGCTGAAGTTGGCTGGGTTGGCGATCAGCTTGCGGATGTTGTCCGCCAAGATGGTCGCCCAGTCGTCGGTTGCCTGCGGCATGGTTCTCTCCCTTGTGATGCCCGGATGCGCCGGGCGCGCTACCCGATCTGAATGCAGGTGTAGGAGTCGCCAAAGGTCTTGTTCTTGAGCGTCCCGGAGCCGCCGCGGATGTAGAGCGTCCACCCTTCGCTGTCGGCCTTGGTGATGTCGCCCCTGCGCTCAACTGATACAGCCTGCGGACCGCCAATGCGCGACGTCTTCGGATTGGTGACAGTGAGCGCCGATCCGGCCAGCGTTGCCACACGCACGGAAGCCTTGTCGGCGTCGTTCTGACACTGCATGCGCTGCGCCTGGGCGCCCACGGACGCCACAGCCAGCATCAGCAGAGCGGCGCGCATCAGACCTCTCCCGAGTCCCGACCCGTGACCACGGCCAGCAGCTGCACGCCGTCGCCGCTGTGCAGCGTCATGTATGCCGTGTTGCGCGCCTCGGCCCGCCAGGCGCCGCCCAGGCCCTGCGCGTAGCGTCTGACGTGCCGGCCTCCGGCCGCGTCCTGCACCAGCACGCCATGCCCGATCACCGGATATGCCTCGGTGCTGAAGTGCAGTACCAAGCCGCGCGGCGTATCGGGTGCCAGCGCGTCGTCTGGCATGGCGGCGCGGAAGCGTTTGGGCAAGTCGGAGGCGGGCACAGACAAGATGAACTCCCATGGGTGTTTCGGGGATTCATCGTCGGGCTCTGGGTGTCTCAGTTCCTGAGCTACTGTATGGGCGCCCACTCCCTCTGATGGGTGCTGTGTGGGCGTCCAGTCCACAAGGTCAAGGCTGCCTCGCGGAAGGTCTAGACCCTCCTCAATGCGCCGGGCCACCTTCTCCCCGAAGGACCGCGCGCCGGCCAGCATGCCGCTCCAGTAGCTGATGTTGCTGCCGAGCCTGTCGGCAAGGTGCCGCGCGCGGTCGCGCTCCTCCACGTGGCGCGCTTTCAGCAGCGCCCGGAGGTTGTGCACGCGCACCAGCTTCTCATCGGCCATGTCGATCGATTGCACCGCGCCGCATTCACTCAAAGGTGTTGCACTTGCGTTCACCGTTTGGTGTAATGCGGGCATGGACCTGAAGACCTTCCTCAAGAACCTGGCCGATGACAGCGCGCGGGAGGAGTTCGCCCGTGACTGCGACACCAGCACCGGGCACATGCGGAACTGCATCTACGTCCCGGGAAAGCTACTCGCGCCGGCTACGTGTGTGCTGGTGGAGAAGAACAGCGCCCGCGCCGTCATGCGCTGGGACCTGCGCCCCGACGACTGGCACCGCATCTGGCCCGAGCTGGTGGGCCAGCCGGGCGCGCCGACCGTTCCTGCCCCCGACGCGCAGAAGGCGGTGGCGTGAATGGCCTCCGTCAGTTCAGCGACTGGCCGGGTTCTGGCCCTGCAAGTGGATCGCGTTGCCGTTCTTGCAGGTCGAGTGCATACGCCCGCAGTCCATCTGCCATTGCCAGCGCAGCCTCGACTGTCATCACGACAGCCGGCAAGCGCACAGGCCGCTGCTCTCGATCGATCGGAACCGGAACGGTCCGAAGGTGCAGCGTGAGCATGCGCACGACGCCGCCCGCCGTGTGTGCCTCGTACTCGGTCAGGTTGACCGCGTCCAACTGGTGCACGTCGATTTCCATGGGTTGCCCGCTCGTGGCGGCTGAAGTCCGGGGGGACTCCAGCATGGCACGGGCCGGGCGCCCGCCCTTCCACCCGACCAAGGAGCGCTGACATGCGCAAGCACCTGATCACCCTCGCCATCCTGCTGACGACCGCCACTGCCGCCCACGCCGGCCGCCGAGACGGCTGGATCGGCCGGTTCTTCCTCGACCTGCTGTCGCTGGTGTCGTGATGGCCATCGCCTCCGACATCGGCTGCCGCCTGCTCTACGCCGGCTGCGTGCTCACGCTGACGCTGGCTGCGTGCTTCGCCGTGGCGCGGGTGTGGGGTGTCTGAATGCTGACCGCCACCGCGACCGCCCAGGCTCTGCACCACGTACAGGTGGCGCTCTACACGCCGCGCACGGGCCTGCATGCCGCCGCCTTGAGCCGGCGCCGCACGCCTGACGGCTTCAGCGCTGAATTGCACCGCGACCTCGGCATGTGGCTGCTGCGCGCCGTGTTCGACGAGTGGCACCTGCAGTCGCTGCTGCCGACCGAGGCGCGCCAACGACGACGCGCCGAGCCTGCCGGGCGCGGCCTGAATCCCGATGCGAACTGAACTCCGATTGACGGCTGCTCTGGATAGCGAAGAGCGCGGCGCGGTGCCTCAGCGCATTGATGGTGGCGCTGGCAACACGATGAGCTGCCAACTCAGCCAAGACGATCTGCGGATGTTGCGGTCTTGCGGCGCGATCAAGGCTTACCAGACGCAGAAACACCATGCGGTTCGCCGCGGCGTCGACTTCCATTTGACGCTGGAAGAGTGGTGGGCCGTCTGGAGCTTCAGCGGTCACTTTAGTGAGCGGGGCCGTGGGGCATACCGCTACTGCATGAGTCGGCATGGAGACGTTGGCCCATATGCCGTCGGCAACGTGTTCATTCAGACCAATGCGCAGAACGTCAGCGAGTTCAGAAAGCGGTTCGTCAGCGAAGGGCGCCAGCGCCTGAGTCGTAGCCGAATTGGCACCGGGCGCGGCTGGGGGTTCTATCCCGAGCGCAGCAGGTCCAAGCCGTACTTGGTGCAGGTGGCTGGAACCAAGCCCACATCGCACGCAACGCAAGCCGAGGCCGAGGCCGAGTACCAGCGGCGATCCGCCGCCGTACTCGCCGAGCGGGAAATGGAGCGTGCGGCAGTGGTGCATGACCAAGCATCACATTGACGCGTGATGCGCACAACAGACCACATGAGCGGCTGTCCCTTGTCGGGGGGAAGCCACCAACCACAGGAGAAGTGCATGTCACGAGGTCAACGACCCAACCTGATCCGAGCAGGCCGGCCAACGAAGCTGTCCAAGGTCCTGGCGCAGTGCAACGCCGACGCCGAGCGCATGCGGCAGGAAGCCGCGCAGCGGGCGAAGACGGACCAGCCGGCGCCGGTTGTGCTGGGCGAGAAGGTGGCAGCGTGAGCGACTACACCGCTTTCCTGCGCCAGAAGATCAAGATGGCCAGCTTCAAGGGCTTCCAGGTGGAGCCCGAGGCCTGCCATCCCTGCCTGTTCCCGCACCAGCGCGACATCGTGCGCTGGGCCGTGCTGGGCGGTAACCGCGCCATCTTCGCCAGCTTCGGCCTGGGCAAGAGCGTGATGCAGTGCGAGTGGTTGCGGCAGATCGGCGCGGCCGTGCCGGGCGATGACCCTCTGCTGATCGTCTGCCCGTTGGGCGTGCGGCAGGAACTGATCCGCGACGCGGCGATGCTCGGCATCGAGCTGCGGTTCATCCGCACCGAGGCCGAGATGGAGCCGGGCCACCGCTTCTACTGCACGAACTACGAGAGCGTGCGCGACGGCAAGCTGAACCCGCAGATCTTCCTGGCCGTCAGCCTGGACGAGGCGAGCGTGCTGCGCAGCTTCGGCAGCAAGACCTATCAGGAGTTCCTGCCGCTGTTCGAAGGCGTGCGCTTCAAGCTGGTGAACACGGCCACGCCGAGCCCGAACCGCTTCAAGGAGTTGATCCACTACGCCGGCTTCCTGGGCGTGATGGACACCGGCCAGGCGCTGACCCGGTTCTTCCAACGCGACAGCGAGAAGGCCGGCAACCTGACGCTCTACCCGCACAAGGAGCAGGAGTTCTGGCTGTGGGTGAGCAGCTGGGCAGTCTTCGTGCAGCGCCCGAGCGACCTGGGCTACAGCGACGAGGGCTATGACCTGCCGCCGATCGAGGTCCGGTACCACGAGGTGCCGACCGACTACAGCCAGGCCGGCGCCGACCGCGACGGGCAGGTCCTGATGTTCACCGACCCGGCGCTGGGTCTGAGTGCTGCAGCAGCCGAGAAGCGCGACAGCATGCCTGCTCGCGTGGCGAAGGTGGCGGAGATCCTGGCCGCTTCACCGGCTGACCACTTCGTGATCTGGCACGACCTGGAAAGTGAGCGGCACGCCCTGCAGGCGGCGATCCCCGAGGCCGTCAGCGTCTGGGGCAGCCAGGACCTGGACGAGCGCGAGCGCCGCATCGTGGCCTTTGGCGACGGTGAGTTCCGCGTGCTGTCGACCAAGCCGGTGATCGCCGGCAGCGGCTGCAACTTCCAGCGCCACTGCCACCGCGAGGTCTTCGCCGGGATCGGCTTCAAGTTCAACGACTTCATCCAGGCCATCCACCGCGTGCAGCGCTTCCAGCAGCCGCACCCGGTGGTGATCGACATCGTCTACAGCGAAGCCGAGCGCGAGGTCCTGCGCACGCTGCAGCAGAAGTGGACCCAACACGAGGAGATGGTGCAGAACATGACCGAGATCATCAAGCAGTACGGCCTGAACCAGTTGGCCATGCAGGAGGTGCTGGCCAGGTCGATCGGCGTGAAGCGTCTGGAGGTCAAGGGCGACCTGTTCGCGGTGGCCAACAACGACTGTGTGGAAGAGGCGAAGCTGCAGCCCGAGAACCACGTCGACCTGATCGTCACCAGCATCCCGTTTGCGAACCACTACGAATACAGCCCGAGCTACAACGACTTCGGGCACACCGAGGACAACGACCACTTCTGGCAGCAGATGGACCATCTGACGCCCGAGCTGCTGCGCATCCTGAAGCCGGGCCGCATCTACGCCTGCCACGTCAAGGACCGGATCCTGTTTGGCAACGTGACCGGCGCCGGCGCACCGACCGTCAGCCCGTTCCACTGCGAGGCCATCATGCACGGCCGCAAGCACGGCTTAGACTACATGGGCCTGATCACCGTCGTCACTGACGTGGTGCGGGAGAACAACCAGACCTACCGCCTGGGCTGGTCCGAGCAGTGCAAGGACGGCACGAAGATGGGCGTCGGGTCGCCCGAGTACATCGTCCTGTTCCGCAAGCCGCAGACCGATCGGTCGAAGGGCTACGCCGACGTGCCGGTGGCCAAGTCGAAGCAGGCCTACACCCGCGCGCACTGGCAGGTCGACGCGCATGCCTTCTGGCGCAGCAGCGGCAACCGGCAGATCACCGCCGACGAGCTCGCCGGCCTGGGTCCGGACAAGCTGGCCAGCATCTTCACGCAGTACAGCCTGCAGCACGTCTACGACTACGAGTTCCACGTCCGGATCGGCGAGGAACTGGAGGCCCGCGGCGCGCTGCCGTCGACCTTCATGAGCCTGGCGCCCGGTAGCCATCACCCGGATGTGTGGCACGACGTGACCCGCATGCTGACGCTGAACAGCGAGCAGAGCCGGCGCGCGGTCGAGAAGCACGTCTGCCCGCTGCAGTTCGACATCGTGGACCGCCTGATCGAGCGCTACAGCAACGCGGGCGAGCTGGTCTATGACCCGTTCTGTGGCCTGGGGACCGTGCCCTACCGGGCCATCCTGAAGGGCCGGCGCGGCGGTGGCAGCGAGCTGAACCCGGCCTACTTCCTGGACCAGGTGCACTACCTGAAAGCGGCCGAGCGCGAGTTCTCCATGCCGTCGCTGTTCGATGCGCTGGAGGCGGAAGCCGCATGACCACCGTCACCCGCCCCGCGCTGCTGTCCGCTATCGCCTACATGCTGCAGGGCGCCGGCCTGACCGAGCAGGAAGTTCAGCAGCTGGCCGGCATGATGGGCGTGAAGCTCGAAGCCGCGCCGATCGTGCTGCCGCCGAAGGCGCACGACGCCGACAAGCTGCTGCCGCGCGAGCTGGAGGTGCTGCAGCGCATCGACAACGCGGACGGCGCCAGCGTGCCTGAACTCATGGCCATCATGGGTCTGAGCATCCAGGCCGTCTCCGGCTATGTGGCGAAGCTGCAGCGCGTGGGCTGCATCGTCCGTGTGAAGGCGCCCGGTGTGCGTGCTCCGCGCTGCTTCACCGATCCGGCTGCCGCCCAGCGCTGGGTGGACAGCCACCAGCAGCGCGCAGACGCTGAGTTGCAGGCCGTCCGGAAGTCGTTGGACGCCAAGCATCAGGCCGAGCGCGAGCGCATCGCAGCCAAGCAGGCCGAGCGAGACCGAAAGGCCGCCGAGAAGGCACAGGCCAAGGCGGCGAAGGATGCAGCGAAGCCGGCACCGAAGCCGCGTCCGGCGCCCACGCCGGCGCAGAACGTGACGATCCTGAACAAGCCGGCAAGCGTGCGGCTGGAGGGCCCGGCAGTCGAAACCGTGGCGACACGCCGCACGATCGACAACACCCGACGGCCCGGCAGCCGCGTCGAGGCCGCTGCACCGCTGCCGCCAGATCCGCGCTACCCGAGCTTCGCCGACGAATGGCGCCGGCTCCGCGGGGAGGCTGCGGCGTGACCGAGACGAGACCTGCACCGCTGGTGCCCGCTGAGGTCGACCTGCGCGACTTCGCCTTCATGCCGCTGGACGTTCTGCGGCTTCGCGACTCCGACCTGTCCTGCGTTGAAGACGCCGAAGTGTTCCGGTGCGCCGTGTTGTCCTGGTGCGTGGCGTGGCACCAGACGCCGGCCGCAAGCCTGCCGGACGACGACACGCTGCTGTCGCGTCTGCTTGGCTTCGGCCGAGACGTGAAGGGCTGGAAGCGCATCCGGGCTGCCGGTGGACTGAGAGGCTGGATCGAGTGCGACGACGGCCGCCTCTACCACCCAGTGGTGGCGGAGAAGGCCCGCGACGCCTGGCGCGGCAAGCTGGAACAGCGCTGGCGCACCGAGGCAGCCAGGGTGAAGAAGCACAACCAACGGCACCGCCTGGACGGCGACAGCGCGGTGGTGATGCCCGAGTTCGACGAATGGATGTCACTCGGTTGTCCCTGGGGACAAAGCCTTCCTGTCCCTGGGACACGCGACGAATGTCCCGAGAGACATCCTACCCATGTCCCCCGGGAAACAGCATCCAAGGGACAGGGAGAGGGACAGGGACAGGGAGAGGGACAGGGAGATTTATTGAATACACCTCCTGACGGAGGTAGCGGCCCGGCGCCGCGCGCCGAACCGCCGGCCCCGCTGCCAGCTCCGCCTTTCGACGGGACCAATGCCGAAGCGCTCAACGGCAAGGCCGTGGTGCCCATCGCCGTGAACTGGGCGCTCCCCGAGCAGTGGGGGATCGACGCCGAGGCGTTGGGCTGGCGCCCCGCCGAGGTCGAGCGAGAGGCCGAGAAGTTCCGGCAGTACTGGGCTGCCGGGCGCGGCAAGGGAACCCGCCGCAGCGTCAAGGGCTGGCGCCAGTCGTGGAGCGCGTGGCTCGACAAGGCAGCGAGGGATCACCGATGAGCACCACCTACCGTGCGTCGCGGCGCGACCAGCGCATCGCCGACGAGTTCCTGGACGGGCATGGTCCGTGCGCCTTCTGCGGCAACTCGGCGCCGAAGGACGAGCTGGCCAACTTCGGCGCGCGCTGCAGGCCCTGCTACGACGCCTACTGCCGCGGCGATCGGCTGTATCCGCAGCTGTCGCCGCAGCAGCGCCGCGCCATGGCCGACCAGGTGCGCAGCGCGCTGTCCGGTCGGCTGCGCATCTCGGGCCGCGAGCACATCGCCCAGCTGCAGGCCCGCGCTGATGCCGGCGAGGCGATGAGCCCGGGCCAGCACGGCTTCCTGCAAGCGGTGCGTCGTGCTGCTGGCCTGCCCGATGAGCCGCGCCAGGCGCTTCCTGCTGAGCCCGCAGTGACCGCTGTCGCCCCGATGCCTGCTGCGGACCACCTTCCGCCACTGCCCGAAGAGATCCCGCCCTGGGTCCTGGACGACATCCCGCCGGCCGACGACGTCGAGTTTCCGGCCGCCAACGCATCCGAGCCCGCATGACCAAGCCCACCACCAAGCCCACCGGCGGCGTTCGCACGCTGGCCGACCTGCGCGACCGCTGCACCATCGACGAAGAGACCGGGTGCTGGAACTGGTGCCTCGCCGTGGCGACCAGCCGCGGAGGCGTGATTCCGATGGTTCACCTCGCTGCCGGCGTGCTGCCGGGCGTGGATCGGCAGTCCACGGTGCCTGCCGCCCGCGCGGCGTGGCTGCTGTCCGGACGGAAGCTGAAGCGCGGGCACGTGGTCTATCGCCTCGTCTGCGAAGCGAAGCGCTGCATCAACCCGGAGCACTGCGCCGCCGCTACTCGGCCGGATGCCCTGGCAGCAGTGGCCGCCACTGGCCGCAACCGCGGCAAGCCGCAGCGCCAGGTGAGCACCGCGCTGGCCCGCCGCTGCATGGCCAAGCCGGTTGATGTGGTGCGCCGCGCCGAGGAGCTGTTCGCAGCCGGCGCGATGCAGAAGGACGTGCGCCTGCAGCTGGGGCTGTCGCAGAAGACCGCGGCAGCCATCCGCGAGGGGCGCCATATGCACAGCGCCGGGCGCCAGGGTGTGCTGCGCGGTGCGTCGGTCTTTACGCTGGGAGTGCCCGCAACGTGATCCACCTCGTGCTGCCATACCCGGTGTCCGCCAACCGCTACTGGAAGGCCGTCACCATCCCCGGCCGGACCATGATGGCGCCGTCGAAGGAGGCCAAGGCCTACAAGGCCGAGGTCTCGAAGATCGCCCGCGCTGCCGGCCTGGCGGCACCGATGGCTTGCCGTGTCGAGATGTGGCTGAGGCTCTACCCGGCCCGCCCGCAGGACTGGGCTCGGCGCACTCGCCTGGATCCGGCAGGCTGGGATGACGACGTCCGCTGCATCGATCTGGGCAACGCCGAGAAGGTGCTGGGCGACGCGCTGCAGGGCATCGTCTACGTCGACGACAAGTGGATCTGGCGCCAGCACAAGGAACGCATGGAGCCGGACGCGAAGGGCGCTCGCGTGGAGTTGGCGATCCGCGCGATGGCGCCGCGCCTGGTGCCGCAGGCCGAGCTGCTGGAGCGGGCCGCGTGATGGTGTACCTGGTCCCGCCAGGCCGCGGCAATCACTCGCCGCTGGTGCTGGTCTACGACACGAAGCGCCGCGACGAGCTGCCGCTGCCGATCGACCTGAAGCGCGGTGACCGCGTCGCTGTGCTCGGCAGCGTGTGGCGCGTGCAGAAGGTGGTGCAGTGATGGCCCCGGTCTGCCCGCTGTGCCGCGGCCCGCACCCCCTCAGCCGTTGCCCTGGCTGGCTCGGACGGCGCAAGCAGCCGAAGGCCGGATGACAGCCGTTGCATGCCCCGACTGCACTCGCAGCCGCGCAGGCCTGTGGTGCGGGTACATGGCCAGCTGCCCGGACTGCTGCGCCCGGGCCATCGCCCGCAGCCTCCCCGCATTCCAGGCGCTGCACCCGCGCGGCAGCGGCGAGCGCGACCCGTTGCGCGACGCCATCCAGCGCGCCATGCCAACCACCGACTACGCCACCGCCCGCCGCATGGTCTGGGCCTGGTGGCAGCACGATCACCCCGAAGCTCTGGCGCACGCGCCTGCCAAACCATGAACACTGCCAGCACCCTTCAGCAAGTTCCGGCAACCTTCGCCGCATCCAAGATCATCGGCAAGCACCGATTCGGTCCAGGCCTTGTTCTTCGCGTTGCTGCTGTCGGGTCTTCGTGGATCTTCCGGTACACGTCGCCAGTCACCGGGAAACGGCGCGAGATAGGGCTTGGCCCGCTGGCAGCAATGAACGACGAGCAGTTCGCGGCTGAGTTGGCGCGCCACCGATCCGACGTGCACAAGTTCCACATGGAGATTCGACAGGGGCGTTGTCCGCTGGCCGAGAAGCAGGCCGCTGATGCCAGCAGAAAGGTCGAGTCAATCCGAAGCCGGGGGCTGACCGTCCGAAGAATGTTGCGCAAGTGGTGCGATGCAAACGAGAGCCGATGGTCGACGAAGTACGCATCGTCAGTGGCGCGGATGATCGAGAACGATCCGCCAGGGTGGCTGCTGGACATCCCGGCCATCGACTTGACGGCAGAGCACGTCATCGATGCGCTGCGCGAGATGGAGCGGAACATCCCCGCCCGCCGGATCGACCTTGCGCGGCAGCGCCTCTCATGGGCCCTGGAGTGGATGATCGACGGCGGCCACCTGTCCGCGAACGCGGCCGGCGTGCTGCGCATCGTGCGTGGGCGCTTTGCCGAGGTCGACGCATGAACTTCGCCGACCGCTACGCCCCCGCCACCCGCGCCAGCAACCTCGGCAGCAAGCCGGACACGACCAGCAGCCCCAGCGACGTGCTGGGCGCCGCCGGGCTGGCCGCCAAGCGCGTGCCATTGGGCATCGCCCTGATGCGCCTGCTGTCGGGCGACAACCACGCGATCCGGCCGATTGTGGAGATGCTGGCCGGCATGGCATGGGACCGAGCCCGCCGCGACGGTGTGAAGCTGCGCCGCACGCAGGCCGAGGACATGGCGCAGACGGTGCTGGACTGGTGCCGCGATGGTCGCTGCCGGCGCTGCGGCGGCCACGGCTTCAAGCTGATCCCGGGCGCCCCGGCGCTGAGCGAGCATCCGTGCCCCAGCTGCCAGGGCGGGAAGGTACGGTTTGATCGCCTGTTCGCCATGGAGCGCTTGGGCGTGGCGTGGTGGCTGCGGGAGCAGATCGAGCGAGACATGGCGATGGCCGGCCCCGAGGCCATGAAGGCGCTGGCGGAGCGCATGACGCTCCCCGGGGCTTGACAGGCGCGGGATTTGCATACAATCCGGCCCAAGCCGACAGAGCCGCGATCACTGCGGCACAAGCAAAAGAGGCCCCGCCCACGCTGGCGGAGCCGACCCCGAAAAGCCCGCCACCGTGCGGGCTTCGTCGTTTCTGGACGGCCGGCGGCCTGGGCCGGCGGCGCGGAGTCACAGACCGCGCCCATGCATTCGCACCGCGCTGCCCGGTGACCAGGTGAGGAAGCAAACAGCATGCGCCCAGCGCGGACCACGGCCGGACGGTCGCCCGCGTGAGTCTGATGGGCGCGTTCCGCCGGCGGATGCCGGCACCTTGCCGCGGTGGATGCCGAGGCGGGAGAAGCGTATGGCCAGAGCGCAAGCCCAGCCGGCGCAGCAGAAGTCCAAGGGCGGACGCCCAACCAAGTTCGACGCCAAGCTGGTGAAGCAGGCCCGCGAGCTGGCGCTGCTGGGCCTGACCGATGCCGAGATGGCAAAGGTGTTCGACGTCGCGAACTCGACGTTCAAGGAGTGGAAGGCAGCGCATCCGGCGTTCGCGCGGGCGCTGATCGACGGCAAAACCATCGCCGACGCCCAGGTCGCCGCCAGCCTGCACCACCGCGCCGTCGGCTACAGCCACCCCGAGACGGTCATCAACGCCTGGCAGGGGACGATCATCAAGACGCGGGTGATCCGACACTACCCGCCAGATACCCAGGCGGCCCTAAAGTGGCTGCACAACCGGCACCCGAGCCGCTGGCGTGCCCAGCCCGAGCCGATGGATGACGACGAGGCGCCGCCGCCGGTCAAGGTCGTGATCGAAGTCAAGGACGCCCGCAAGCGCCCCGACGATGCCGAGCCTGAACCGGCCACAGGCTGAGTTCCTGGCGCTGCCGCAGAAGTACCGGGCCTATGTCGCCGGCTTCGGGGCAGGAAAGACCTTTGCGGGAGCCGCAGCGCACTGCAGGCACTCGCTGGAGTGGCCGCGGGTCAACGCCGGCTACTTCGCGCCGACCTACCCGCTGATCCGGGACATCTTCTATCCGACGATCGAGGAGGTCGCGCACGACTGGGGCTTGCGGGTCAAGGCGCACGAGTCGAACAAGGAGGTGCACCTCTTCAGCGGCCGGCAGTACCGCAGCACGATCATCTGTCGCAGCCTGGAGAAGCCGGCCGACATCGTCGGCTTCAAGATCGGCCACGCCCAGGTCGACGAGCTGGACCTGCTGAAGCCGGACAAGGCGGCGGCGGCCTGGCGGAAGATCCTCGGTCGGATGCGTTACAAGCGCGACGGCCTGCGCAACGGCATCGACGTGACCACGACGCCCGAGGGCTTCCGGTTCGTCTGGCAGCAGTTCGTGCGGGATGTCCGCGCGAAGCCCGAGCTGGCCAAGCTCTACGGCATGGTGCAGGCCAGCACCTACGACAACGAGGCAAACCTCCCCGACGACTACATCGACAGCCTGCGCGCCAGCTACCCGCGCCAGCTGATTCGCGCCTACCTGCGCGGCCTGTTCGTCAACCTGGCCAGTGGCAGCGTCTACGCCGACTTCGACCGCGAACTGAACGGCTGCACGACGCTGCCGCGCGAGGGTGAAACGCTGCACGTCGGCATGGACTTCAACGTGCTGAAGATGGCCGCGGTGGTCTTCGTCGACCGCGACAACGACCCGCACGCCGTCGGCGAGTTCGCCAACGTGCGCGACACGCCGACGATGGTCAGGCTGCTGCGCGAGCGGTACGTGCTGGACAGGAAAGCGCCGCACAACCTGGTGATCTACCCCGACGCGAGCGGGCAGAACACCAGCAGCAAGAACGCCAGCGAGTCGGACCTGAGCATCCTGCGGCAGGCCGGCTTCACGGTGAAGGTCAACAGCCACAACCCGAAGGTCAAGGACCGGGTCAACGCCGTCAACGCCCTGATCCTGAACGACAAGGGCCAGCGCCGGCTGAAGGTCAACGCCCAGGCCTGCCCGCACTTCACCGAGGCGCTGGAACAGCAGGCCTACGACGAGCACGGCGACCCGGACAAGTCGGCGGGCCATGACCACCACAACGACGCCGGCGGCTACCGCCTGGTCTACACCTGGCCGGTCAAGAAGCCGGGCGCGGTGATCACCAGCCTGCGCGCCTGAGAAAGCACCCCAGCATGGCCCAAACCGTCGCATCACAGTCGCAGGAAGTCGCCGAGATGTCGGCCGACTGGGAGCTGTGTGAGGACCTGCTGGAAGGCACGCGGGCCATGCGCGCGGCGCGCGGCAAGTACCTGCCAAAGTGGCCGGCCGAGGAGGCCGACGCCTACGACGCCCGCGTGAAGTCGGCGGTCCTGTTCCCGGCCTACAGCCGCACGGTCTCGACGCTGACCGGCAAGCCGTTCGGCAAGCCGCTGGTGCTGAGCGAGGATGCGCCGCCGCAGGTTGTCAAGTGGATGCAGGACGCCGACCGCGAGGGCCGCAACCTGCACGCCTTCGCGGCCGACTGCATGCAGACGGCGCTGGGCTTCGGGTTCGGCGGCATCCTGGTTGAGTACCCGGTCGTGAAGCGCGAGCCCGGCTCCCGGCCGCTGACTCAGGCCGAGGAAGCGGCACAGAAGCTGCGGCCCTATCTGGTGCTGGTCAAGCCCGAGCGCATCCTGGGCTGGCGCACGCAGCGCGTGAACGGCCAGACGGTGCTGACGCAGCTTCGGCTGATGGAGGAGATCGAGGAGCCCGACGGCGAGTGGGGCGTGAAGTGCGTCGACCAGGTGCGCGTGCTGACGCCCGGAGCCTGGGAGATCTGGCGCAAGCCGGAGGGGAAGGATTGGCAGGACGCGACGCTGTTCGACAGCGGCACCACGTCGCTGGCCTACATCCCGTTCGTGCCGTTCTACGGACAGCGCGAGGGCTTCATGGAGGCCAAGCCCCCTTTGCTGGAGGTCGCACACCTGAACGTCGCGCACTGGCAGTCGGCCAGCGACCAGCAGAACATCCTGCACGTTGCCCGGGTGCCGATCCTGTTCGGCAAGATGCTGGGCGATGGCGTGACGCTGAAGGTCGGCGCGCAGTCTGGCGTGATGGCCACGACGCCCGAGGCCGATCTGAAGTGGGTTGAGCACTCGGGCGCGGCGATCGAGGCCGGCAAGGCAGATCTGGAGGCGCTGGAAGAGCGCATGCGCCAGGCCGGCGCCGAGCTGCTGGTGATCAAGCCTGGCCAGGTCACAGCAACGCAGACGGGCGTCGAGAACGCCGTCGGCATGTGCGCGCTGCAGCGCATCACGCTGGACCTGCAGGATGCGCTGAACGCGGCGCTGGCGATCGTCTCGGAGTACGCGAAGCTGCAGCCGGCGGCCACGGTCACGATCTACAGCGACTTCGGCGTGTCGACGCTGGCCGAGGCCTCCGCCGATCTGCTGCGCAACGCAGCCGATGGCGGCTACATCAGCGCGGTGTCGTTCCGCGAGGAACTGCGTCGCCGCAACCAGTACGCGGTCGACGAGGACACCGAACTGGCGCGGCTGGAGGCGCAGGGGCCGAACCTGGGCACGGTGAACAACCCGGCGGGCGGCGGTGGCAACGCTCAATGACCGGCTGCAGGATGATGTCGTCTCGCACGCCGTCGACCTGCAGCAATTCGGAAATCACCTGGTCGCGAGGATCATCGCGCAGCTCAATCGGACCGACGCAGAGCTGATCGGCCGGCTGCAGGCAGCCCTGGATGGGCTGCCGGCGACGGCCACAAGCGTGGAGAGGATCGGCGCGCTGCTGCAGAGCGTGCGGACGCTGAACCTGACGGCCTACCAGGCGATCGAGCGCGAGCTGACCGCCGAGCTGCGCGCGCTGGCCGACTACGAGGCCGGGCACCAGCTGGAGCTGTTCCGCGCCGAGATCCCGCCGCAGATCGTCACCCGCGTGGGCGTGGCGGCGGTCAACGTCGAGCAGGTGTTCGCCGCGGCCATGTCCCGGCCGTTCCAGGGCCGGCTGCTGCGCGAGTGGGCGGCGGACATCGGCGAGGCCCGGATGGTGCGCATTCGCGACGCGGTGCGGCAGGGCTTCGTGCAGAACGAGAGCATCGGCCAGATCGTGCAGCGCATCCGCGGCACGCGGGCCAGGGCCTACAAGGACGGCCTGCTGGAGATCGACCGGCGCGGCGCCGAGGCGGTGGTGCGGACGGCAGTCAGCCACACGGCCGGCTTCGTGCGCGATCGGTTCATGGAGCAGAACGGCGACCTCGTGAAGGCCGAGGTCTGGACATCGACGCTGGACAGCCGCACCAGCGAGGGATGCCGGATCCGCGACGGCCTGCAGTACACGCCAGGCGATCACAAGCCGATCGGGCACAAGGTGCCATGGCTCGGCGGGCCGGGCCGGCTGCACTGGTGCTGTCGCAGCACGGCGGTGCCGGTGGTGAAGTCCTGGCGCGAGCTGGGCGTGCCGATCGATGAGATGCCGCCCGGCGAGCGGGCCAGCATGGATGGCCAGGTGCCCGCCGACACGACGTTCGCGGCCTGGATCAAGCGGCAGAGCGCCGCGCGGCAGGATCAGGTGCTGGGCGCCACGCGCGGCCGGCTGATGCGTTCCGGCGGGATGGATCTGCCGGACTTCTACGACAACAAGGGGACGATGCTCACCCTGGACGAGCTGCGCCAGCGCGACGCGGCGGCATTCAGGCGGGCAGGGCTGTAGCATCGGCGCCGTGCCGCTGCACCTGATCCCCGGAACCCCCGCGCCTGACACGCCAGCCGAGCGGGTGCGCAAGCGCCTGCGCGCGACGAAGCCGGCCGAGATGCTGCAGTGCCGGCGGTGCGCCGGCCGCGAGGTGCTTGTGAGCATCACCGGCGCGACGATCAAGGGCGGCAAGGTGTCCGGCGGGACGAAGGCATGGCTGTGCGCGACGTGTCACCGCAAGGGCGAGAGGGTGGTGCTGGCGTGATCTGCAAGCCCCGCATCAAGCGCGACGGCCGCGGCTGGGCATGTGCAGGCCTTGGCAAGGAAGGCAACGGCAGGACGCCCCGCGCAGCGTTTCTCGACTGGCTGAACGAGGCCAGCTTCTTCCCGTACATCTGAAGCCCGCCGGACTGGCAGCGACGGGCCCAGCGCCAGCCGGCGAGCACCCCCGGCTGTCGAGACTGCCAGACCGGCCAACCAGGGCGCCGCGCTTGCCGGACGCGCACTCTCCAGCCCGACATCAGACGCACTACTCCGAAGGCCCCGCGGCGCAAGTCACGGGGCCTTTCTCATGCCCGCGCCGCGGATGCGGCAGGGCATCCAGGCCGGACGGCCACCAATCGCGGCGGATGCCGCACCCACCCGCTGGCGGACGCCGGCGCAACCTTGACCACACCACTATGCCCTTCAAGTACGACGCCCAAGGCCAGATCGTCACCGCCGACCACAACGGCATCAAGCTCCCCGTGTTCGTCCACCCGGACGGCAAGGAGGCGCCGTTTGATGCTGACGGCACGATCAACTCGATCAACGCCCGCGCCGAGCAGTCGCGCCGCGTTGAAGGCGAGAACAAGACGCTCAAGGAGCAACTTGCCGCGTTCGATGGTCTGGACGCCGTGAAGGCCCGCGAAGCCATCGAGAAGATGAGCACCGTCGATCTGTCGAAGATGGTGCACGCAGGCGAAGTGGAGAAGGTCAAGGGCGAGATCGCCAAGACCTACGAGGCGAAGCTGGCCGCCAAGGACCAGGAGATGGCGCAGAAAGACGCGGCCATTTGGAAGCGCACGATGGACGCCGCCTTCAACGGCTCCAAGTTCATCGGCGAGAAGGTCGCCATCCCCGCGCAGTTCCTGCGCTCCACCTACGCCCAGCACTTCAAGCCGGGCGAGGACGGCGAGCCGGTCGGCTACTTTGCTGACGGTCGACCGATCATGTCCTCCAGCACGCCGACCAAGTTCGCGTCCTTTGATGAGGCGATGGAATCGATCATCGCCTCAGACCCTCACAAGGCGTCGATCCTGAAGGGCAGCGGCGCGTCCGGTGGTGGCGCGACCGGCGGTGGCAGCGGCGGTGGCAACGGCAAGACCCAGATCTCGCGCGCAGCCTGGCAGGCCCTGAGCCCGCTGGAGCAGCGCGCCAAGGCGACCGACCCCAAGGTCGAGATCGTCGACTGAGCACGGCGGGAGACCGCCGGCACCCGGCCCCGGATGGGGATCGGTTCAACCAGGCCGCACGTCGCGGCCACGTTCCCATCTGACAAAGGAAACCGCCATCATGGCAAACCTCCGCACTTCCCTCCGCACCGCTGCGCTGGCCTTCGTGGCCGCCGTCGCGGCCTTCAACCCGATCGCCACCATGGCCTCCGCCACCGCGCGGCTGGCCGACTGGCTGCTGCAACCGGTGCCCCAGGGCGGCGTCCTGGCCGCCAACACGCTGACCGGCATGATCAGCACCATCTACACGGCGCTCGACGTCGTGTCGCGCGAGCTGATCGGCTTCATCCCGTTCGTGTCGCGTGACGCCACCAGCGCCAGCGGTGCGGTCGGCCAGACCGTGCGCTCGCCGATCGCTCCCGCGATCAGCCTGGAAGACGTCAGCCCGGGCGCGACCCCGGCCGACTCGGGCGACCAGACCATCGGCTATGCCGACGTGACGATCACCCGCAGCAAGGCCGCGCCGATCCGCTGGACCGGTGAGGAGCAGCTGTCGGTCAGCCAGTTCGGCCAATACAACGTGATTTTGGCCGGTCAGTTCCAGCAGGCCTTCCGCGCGCTGGCCAACCTGGTGGAGAGCGACATCGCGCTGGCAGCCAAGGCCGCCGCGTCGCGCGCCTACGGCACGGCCGGCACCACGCCGTTCGCCACCGCGGCCGATCTGTCGGACCTGTCGCAGATCAACAAGATCCTGGACGACAACGGCGCCCCCGCGTCGGGCCGCGCGATGGTGCTGAACTCGGCCTCGCGCGCCGTGCTGGAAGGCAAGCACAGCGAGCTGTTCCGCGTGAACGAGGCGGGTGACGCTGCCGCCATGCTGCGCGAGCGCCAGATGCGTCGCCTGATGGGCTTCAGCATGGGCTACTCGGCCGGCCTGGTGACGCACACCAAGGGCACGGGCGCCAGCTACCTGGTGAACAACGGCAGCGGCATCGCCATCGGCGGCACGACCATCGCGGCCGACACCGGCTCTGGCACCGTCCTGGCCGGCGACGTGGTGACCTTCGCGGCCGACTCGGCCAACAAGTACGTGGTCGGCACCGCGCTGTCCGGCGGTTCGTTCTCGCTGAACAAGCCGGGCGCCCTGGTGGCTATCCCCGACAACAACGCCATCACCGTGGGCAACAACTACACGCCCAACATCGCGTTCACGCAGAACGCGATCGTGCTGGCAGCCCGGGTGCCGGCCATGCCGGAAGGCGGCGACTCGGCCGACGACGTGATGCTGAGACCGATCCAGTCTCGGGCCTGACCTTCCAGGTCGCCATGTACCGCCAGTACCGCCGCGTGAAGATCGAGGTGTCGCTGGCCTGGGGCGTGGGCACGCCGAAATCGGAACACATCGCCCTGTTGCTGGGCTGATCCCCGGCTTCGTCCCCACCTGAAGGCCCCGCCGGAGCGATCCGCGGGGCCTTCTCCATTCAGGAGCAGCCGACATGGCAGGAATCAGCAAGGCCGAGCGCGAGGCGCGCGCGGCAGCCGCGGCAGCGGCAGAGCAGGGCGGCGAGCAGCCGCAGGACACCGGCGACGCCAGCAACGCCGGCGCCGACGAGGCGGCCGCGCTGCAGGCCAAGGCGATCGCCGAGGCGGAAACTGCAGCCGCGGCAGCGGCCCAGGCCGTGCAGCTCGTGCCCATGGTGCGCAGCGCCAGCCAGTACCCCGCGCCGCACACCGCCGACGTGCACCCCGACGAGGTCGGCAACTTCGCCGCCGGCGGCTGGCAGCCCGCCTGACCACCTGCAGGACTCAGCCGCCGTGCGCCCGCCCCGTGCGGGCGCATCCGCTTGAGCCCAGCACCACGAGGACAGCACCATGCCCCAGACCATCTACGGCGGCCAGACCGGCGCCGAAACACTGCGCGCCGGCAGCGTGCTGACCGTGACGCTGGTCGTCGGCACGGGCGCCACCGTCTTCCGCTCGATCGGCGGCGCAGCGTTCACGGGCGAGCCGGCACTGACCGCGACCACGACCTACGGCCCCTACGAGAACGACCAGACGTTCAAGGTCTGCCCGTTTTCCGGGGCGACCGTCACCATGGATGTCTCCGCCAGCCCTGGCGCGCAGCCGAACGACGCCCAGGCGGCCGCGCTTGCTGCCCTGGTGTCAGGGGCTGGGAGTGCCGTCGTCACCGGACTGGACACGCTGGCCAGCCGCGTCCAGCTTGCACACTGGCCTTGCGGCGACAGCGCGACCACACTGGGTGATGCAGTGGGCAAGGGGCCGTCGATCGCAGTGGCCGGCACCACCACCGGCGCGCTCGGAACGGCGGGCTGGTTCACCCATGATGCCGCGGGAAACACGCTGCAACTGAAGGCCATCCCGTACATCGACGGCCTGATCAACATGACGACGGACGGCGCCATCCTGATCGGATGCGATCTGTTCCTCACAGGCTGGCCCAGCGCGGGCACCGAGTACCTGTGGGCACTGCACCGGTCTGCCGAAAGCACCACGGGCGGGCTGGCCCTCACCATCAGCAACAGCGCAGCCGGCCGGTTCTCCGTGCAGTACAAACCCAACGGCGGCAGTCAGAACGAAGTAACCGGGTTCGCCCCCGGCACCTACCTGAACGTGCGCAACTCTCTGCTGGTGGAGGCCATCGTCAACACGGCGCGCGCCGAACTCACCACGCACTTCTTCCACAACGGCCGCCTGGAGCGGTCCAACGTGTGGCCGCTGGCCACGCCCCCAGCCGCTGATGCGGCCTGCGGCCTCAATTTCTCCGGCTACGGTGCCACGCCCACTGCCAAGGTGGGCAGCGGCGGCAGCACCGGCGCCCGCGTGCAGAACCTGCTGGTGGGTCGCCACAACGGCAAAGACCGCAACCTGGCCGGCCGGCTCGCCCGCGACATGTACGCCAATGCCGCGCTGCCTTCCTGGCTCACCCGCATCTGAGGATCAATCATGGCAATCAGCTTCTGGTGGCTCGGCCACGCAACCACTGCCACCGCCCGCGTACTGGTGCGTGGCACCACCAACGGCGCAGTGACTGTCAGCGGCAGTTTTGGCAGCGTGTCGGCCACGCTGGACACCACAGTCAATGACGGCGTGGTGGTGCTCAACGTCAACGGCCTGGCGCCCAACACCAGCTACCCCATCACCATCACCGACGCCTCGGGCGCATCCGAAGTGGGCGCGCTCAAGACCATGCCCAGCATCGGCGGCAAGGTGGCCTTCATCTCCTGCGACGAGCGGGTGCGCTCGCTGACGGACCTCGCGCAGAACATCATTGCGGCCGGCGCGAATGCGGTGTGCCACGAGGGCGACTACGTGTATGTCGCGGCCAACCTCACCAACTACAACGGCGAGACCAGCCCGGCCATCAACACTGCCAGCACCCCGGCCAATTACGCCAACCACTGGCGCCAGTGCAAGCGCAAAGCCGACAAGCGGTTGCTTGAAACGATGGTCCCGCACTACTACATGTTCGACGACCACGAGTTCGGCGGCGACAACTGGGACCATTCGGTCAAGCTGGCGCAGACCACGCTCAACGTCGCCAGCGGCAGCACCGACACGGGCGGCCTCGGGCTCAACGGCAGCGCGGAGGTGGATGCCTCGTGGTGGGCCGCACGTCAGGCTGCTGCCTACTACATGGCTGGCAACCCGGCGTCCGAATACACGGCTGACAAGCCGCAGGGTGCCCAGGCTGGCACTGCAGCCAGCCAGTACCCGGCTGCTGGATACCGTTTCATGGTGGGAGACATCGAGGTGTTTCACCCCGATCTGTTCACCTCGCGGTCATTCCTGGCCGCCACGGACAACGCCAGCAAGACCATGCTGGGCGCGGCGCAGAAAGCCTGGCTGAAGGCGGCCCTGCTTGCCTCCACCGCCACCTTCAAGGTGATCGCCAGCGGCAAGACCACGTACAAGGCCACTGCCGGCGGCACCGGCGATGACTGGACGGTCTATAGCACCGAGCGCGACGAACTGATCGACTACATCAATGCCCAGGGCATCAAGGGCGTGGTGTGGATGTGTGGTGATGCACACGGAGCCTTCGTCAGCTACGACCCGGCCAAGGGCCACATTGCGGTCTGTGCCAACCCGGCCGGCGTCGATCACATCGTGCAGGCCACTGGCTACCAGCCGTTCACGGTGTGGAAGGAAAGCGCGTACACACCCAACGCCACCACCGACCCGCGCAAGGCTGGCCTGTTCGGTCTTTGCGAAGTGGTCACCGCGGCCAGCGGCTTGAAGACCCTGCTGGTGCGCCTCATCGACCAGTACGGCGTCGAGCTGTGGCGCGGTCAGGTCGACCAGGGCACCAACGTGCTGCGCACGGCCTGATCAGCCATGTCCGTCCAACCACTGATCCGCCCGAGCGCCAGACCGCACGATGCAAATGGCCAGGATGCCGCCGCAGCTCCACAGCGCAACGGCGGCCAGCAGGGCAATGCACATGTCGGTCTCCCAGGGTCAGACGCCGCAGCATGGGCACGCCCCATGTCAGCTGTGTGACGTGACCGCAGCCTGATCCCATCCCCTGCCGGTGCACCACTGAAAGCACGCCATGACCGTCCAGAACTCCACCGCCGTGCGCAACGCCCAGGGCGACGCATGGGAGACCGCCATCGGCACCAGCGCGAAGCTGCGCATCTACACCGGCGCCCAGCCGGCGAACTGCGCAGCGTCGCGCACCGGCACGCTGCTGGTCGAGTACAGCCTGGCCAGCGACTGGTGCGCGGCTGCCAGCTCGGGCGCGAAGGTGTTCAACAGCCTGCCGCTCAGCACCACGGCAGCGGGCACCGGCACGGCCGGCCACTACGCCATCATGGACAGCGCCGGCACGACCTGCCACGAGCAGGGCAGCGTGACGGCCACGGGCGGCGGTGGCGACCTGACGATCGACAACACCTCGATCGCCAGCGGGCAGACGGTCAGTGTCACCGGCTTCACCAAGACCTGGCCGGGGGCCTGAGCATGATCATCCTGTCGTCCACCAGCGACAAGCTGCGAGTCGTCACCGACAGCACGGCCAACACCGATGTACACGCCAGCTGGGCTGACTTGACCGTCGGCACGGGCGCGACGACCGCGGACCGCAAGAACACGGCGATCGGCAGCGCGACGACCACCGATGTCGTCAGCTCGCCATCGTCCGGCGTCGTGCGCACGGTCAAGACCCTCCACATCCGCAACAAGCACGCGACGCTGGCACAGACGGTGACTGTCCAGCACACCGACGGCACGACTGCTGTCGAGCAGATCCAGATCAACCTGCCCGCCGGCTACGTGCTGCACTACGACGAAGGTGCGGGCTTCGAGGTTCAGGACGCCTACGGGCGAGGCCTCGCCAACTGGAGCGCCAACGGCAGCGGAGCTGCGGTAAACGCCCTGAATATGGTGGTGCTGACATCGGACGTCACGAACGCCAACGCGGTCGCCAACACCATGCAGGACATCACCGGGCTGGCGTTCAGCGTCACAGCCGGTGAGACCTATTACTTCCGCTTCATCATCGACTTCACGGCGGCAGCTCTGACCACCGGCTCGCGCTTCAGCATCTCGGGCCCGGGTGCACCAACGCGGCTGGCTTATCGCACTGTCGTTCCGTCTGCTGGCACCTCAGAGACACTGACGGTCGGCATTACCGCCTATGACTTGCCGGCCGCTGCCGTAGCGGCAACCCCCGCGTTGGCCGGCAACGTGGCCCAGGTCGAGGGGTTCATCACGCCGAGTGCATCCGGCAGCGTGATCGCGCGCTTTGCCTCCGAAGTCGCGGCCAGTGCCATCGTGGCCAAGGCTGGCAGCTTGTGCACGTGGGTGCGGGTGCTGTAAGTGGCCCGCGGCCTGTTCGCTTCTGAGGCGGTCGCGCAGGGGTGGTTTGCGCCCGAGGCGCTAGCGCTCGGGTGGTTTGACGAAGCGCTGATCGACGCCGGCAGCACTGCTGGAGCATCCGCAAGCGCTGCGCAGTTGCTCGCCGCTCCCGCGCAGGCGGCAACAGCTGCGGTGACGGCGCAGGCGCAGTCCTCGCAAGCACTCGCGGCACCATCGCAATCCGCAGCCGCTGGCGTCACAGCCACAGCAGCAGCATCCCAGACCCTGCCGGCGGCATCACAGTCGGCTGCGGCCGGTGTGAACGTCGCCGCCGCGGCTTCGCAGTCGGTGGCGGCTGTTGCGCAGGTGGCCGCCGCTTCGGTGGCGCCGGCCAGCGATCGGAACGCGCAGGCCGCGCAGAACCTGGCGGCGCCGGTGCAGTCAGCAACGGCGGCAGTCGTTATCGCTGCCGGCTCCATCGTCGTGATGGACCCGGCGATCAACGCGGCTGTCGCAGCGGTCCTGGTGGCCGCTTCGGCATCGCAGGCCCTGCAGGCTGTGACGCAGTCGGCGACGGCTGCCGGCCCGAACACCGACGAGACCTACCCGCTGGCCGGCGACATCCAGGCCTACCCAGTCGGCGCCGCGCAGGCCTATCCGCTCAGCGCCGCGGCCGACTACCCGCTGGCTGGCCAAGCTCAGGCGCTGCCTCTGGCCGGCATCCGCCAGACCTACCCGATCTGAGGCGACGACATGGCACTGATCACCGAAGACGGCACCGCGAAGGCAGACGCCGAGAGCTACTGCAGCGTCGCCGCAGCCGATGCGCACCACGAAGCTCGCGGCATGACCAACTGGGCCTCTCA
>Ga0213919_1000079_pt1 | contig 51628 bp, 80 predicted proteins | sample McNCre317MG_FD_161056 | JGI IMG/M metagenome (GOLD analysis project Ga0213919, IMG submission 161056) | Freshwater microbial communities from McNutts Creek, Athens, Georgia, United States - 3-17 MG | ecosystem: Environmental > Aquatic > Freshwater > Creek | place: USA: Georgia | collected...
GCGAGGGATGCTGCGAGGGATGCTGCGATGGATGCTGCGAGGGCTGCTGCGTGGTCTGCTGAGAGGGATGCTGCGAGGGCTGCTGCGAGGGATGCTGCGATGGCTGCTGCGAGGGCTGCTGCGTGGTCTGCTGAGAGGGATGCTGCGAGGGCTGCTGCGATGGATGCTGCGATGGCTGCTGCGTGGTCTGCTGCGATTAAAGAAATGTCGGAAGATTTCCTTTCGGTTGTCGGAGATGCGAAATGAGCAAAACCAACATCAGCCCGCATATGGGCATGGCTGCGAACCTTGGGCGCAAGCCTGTAACCATTGAGAAAACGCACTGCATCGGCGCTAGTCGCGATGGTGTGTGCAGTGAAGCTGATACCTGTGCGCTGCATGTGCGCCAGATGACTGACCCGTCACATCAGCCGATGCTGTTGCCGCGTGTTGGCGTGAATCCATGCCGGTATCGGGTGGAGGTGGCGAAATGAACAGAATCCTCGAAAACCTGAAGCCTGGCGATGCCGTGATTGTCAGCAGGAAGACTTTTGGACCGGATCGCATCGTGCGCAAAATCCGGGAAGTTGACTACGTCTCAGTGGTGTTCCGACATGTGCTGCAGACCAGCGGCGGACTGACTGGCGTCGATATCGGCACCGGGTTCACAGTGGGCGCATACGGGTCTGTGTACGTCACGCCGGCAACAGACTCGGATGTGGCGGATGTGCTGCGCGAGACCGAGGACCGAGGGCGCGCAGACGCCGAATACAAGGCACAGCAAGAGGCGGAGTATGCGGATCGACGCAGGCGTGAAAAGCTGACGGGTGACATCCGGGACATCCTGTACCGGCACGTGCCTGAGGGTGTGTTGGTGCGGGCGCTGGCTGTGCTGCGGGGTGACGAATGAACGCCGACATCACCAAAGCGGTAGAACTTGCAGAATCACTGCGGGCCATGCGCCGCAGCGCCAAGAATGCATACGTGTCGGCGCGGCCTGGAGCGTATCACTCGATCACAATAAACCAGATGCGGCTCGGCGACCTGAGCGACGCGGCGGACATGCTGGAAAGGCTGGTTGGCGAGATGGAAAACGGAAAGGCGGTGCCGTGATGGGTGCGACAAAAAAGCCACGCAAGCAGTACAAGCCACGCGCTCGCGTGATGACTCCTGTAGAGCGGGCAGCGGTCAGGGCGGCATGGGGCCATATCGAGTGCGACATGTACGCGCTCCAGCCTGGGGCAGACTGCGCATCGATCGTCAATGGCCTGTGTCGTGTCATCACGCCAGCTCACACGATTGCCGAGGATCGCGGCATGGACCAGGAGATTGTCGATCTGTTAGACGCTGGCGTGGGCGCCCTGAATGCGCTGGTTCAAGGAGGGTGCCTGTGGTGCGACGATGATCTGGAGTTGCTGGTTGACGCTGGATGGGCGGGCCAGCAAATAATGGCGCAGGCGTCGGAGTTCGAGCAACGACAAGCAATGGCGCATTGCATCGCCCTGTCGGATATTGCGATTGCGCAGGGGTTCGCATGAAAGTTAAGGTGCTCATCGAGTTCGATATTCCATGCATCGACAAAATGACGGTGGAAGATGGAGAGGTAATCAAGCTGACGATGTTGAATTCCGTGCCGACTGCGTTTGAGTTTGAGGATGGCGGGGCGATGCTTGCTGATTCTTTTTCTGTCGAGATACTGGAATGAATGCAAAAAAGCTGGATATGATGGTCCTCGGAGCGATCAAGAGTTACGCGGTTGATCACCCTGCAACTCGCGGTGATCTGTGGTCGATGCATGCGCTGCAAAAACAATGCTGTACGTTTGGCGTGTGGGATCCAATCGGCGTACTTGAGCGGTCAATTCAGCGGCTGAAAAAGGCCGGGAAGATCAAGTACAGCCGCAAGCCGGCGGGGTGGATTGTATGCAAGTGACGGCAAAGGTGCCTGTGCGGCTGGTAAATGCGCTTAATCAGCGTGAGCATTGGCGCGTCAGGGCAAAGCGGGCAAAAGAGCAGCGACTTGCAGCGCGTGTAAGCCTCGCTAAGGCCTTGCCTCACTGGTTTGCGACTAGGGATATGCCTGCCGGCGGAGCAACCATCACGATCACTCGCCGAGGTGGGCGGCGCATGGATGACGACGGGCTGACGGCAAGCGCCAAGCATGTCAGGGACGGTATCGCAGACTATCTTGGGATAGACGATGGTGATCTTCGGTTAACGTGGATCGTCAAGCAGGACAAAGCGCCGCGTGGGCAGCATTGGGTTGATGTGGTGGTCGTGGCGCGCTGACGCCTACCCAAGCGCCGCTTTTGGTGCGATCGCCCGCCGCTGCGATCAGACGGCGGAGGGTTCGACGACGCGACACGACACACCGATTTTCCGCAGCACCGGGCAGGCTCTGCACTTGCGAATACGCCATGAAATAAGAAATTCAATTCGGAGATGCACGTAAAATGCGCCACCAAATCGGAGGTTCGGCATGATCCAAGAACGGTACGCACTGGCGGCGCGGGCGAGCAGTCTGGGGATGAGCGACATCACGCAAGGGCCGGCTGATGTGTTGACCGCCGCAGGATGGGCGGGGCAATCCGACAAGCTGGGGATTGGCACGCTGCTGGCCCGGCTGCGCGCCGAGGCTGACTCGGTTTCAGCGCGAGAACTCGACGGCGCCAACGAGGGCGTTGACCGGGTGCTGTTGCTGATGAGGCTGCAGACGCTCGGGCCGGCGAAGGATGCGCTCATGCGCTACGGGTCAATCAGCGCGACCCGCCTGAAGCTCGGGGTCACTGACGCCCAGGTGGCGCGCGTGATCGGCGCCGTGATCCGCCACTGGCTGTGGCCCCAGTGCCAGCACTGCGACGGCCGGGGCACGGTGGACAGCGCGGAGAAGGGCCCGGCGGTGCGGGTGTGCAAGCACTGCAAGGGGTCCGGGAAGGCGTCGCTGTCCGGGGGCGAGGGCGACGAGATCAAGCTGGGCGCCCACATGCTGGCCATGTGTGACGAGTTCGCGGGATCTGCACTTGGTCGCATCTCCAAGCACTTGCGGCACTCTTGACGCGTGTGTTAGGATCTGAGCGTGATCCGGTACGCTGGAGATCGTCACAGTGGTTGGCCCAAGTGGCCTAGGCCGGCTCAGACCGGCAGACCCTAGATGATCACTCACGCCTGTACGCCAAAGCCCGCTTGAGCAATCGGCGGGCTTTGTCGTTTCTGTAGCGGGAAAACACATGATTGAGCAAACGTCGCTTGTGCGGCTTACGCCTGATGGCGAGCTTCGGGCCTCTACCGAGGTGATCGCGCAAGGCATGGCCTACCAGCGCGCCAGCACCATCAAGCTTGTGAGGCGCCACCAGACGCGGCTTGAGTCGTTTGGCCCAATCAGATTTCAAATCCGAATGGGGGCTCACGGCGGCGTGCCTGTCGAGTACGCCGACCTGAATGAACAGCAGGCCGCCCTGATCGTCTCATTCATGCGCAACACGGCTCGGGTGATCGACTTCAAGGTGTCGCTTATCGCCGAGTTCTACCGGTGGGCTTTTTTCTGCCCGGCCACAAACCGCCGCCGCATCGCCAGCACTCGCGCGTCAGCGCATGGGCACAGGTGGCGCCCCGGCTGATCGTGGGGAAACGACAGCAGCCTGCGACATGGCGCGATCCCGGCCGAAACCATCGGCGTCAGGGAGGTGGGCGCGGGCAGCACGGATGAGAGACGGCGATGGCTGAAGAAAAGAAATCTCCGGACTGGGAGCGGATCGAAGCTCAGTACCGAGCCGGAGCCATGTCGCTGCGAGAGATCGCGGCCGAGCATGGAATCACCGAAGGCGCCATCCGCAAACGCGCCAAGCGCGACGAATGGATTCGCGACCTGGCCGAGAAGGTCCGCATAAAGGCGGATGACTTGGTACGCAAGGAACAGGTACGCAACTCGGTACGCATTGAGACGCCAACCGAGCGGCAGGTCATCAATGAGGTAGCGGCGACCGAGGCTCACGTCCGGATCAGTCAGCGGTCCGACATCAGCCGGTCGCGCGCTTTGTGCATGTCGCTGCTGGCCGAGCTTGAGGCTCAGACTGCTGACGTGACATCGTTGGCGGCGCTTGGCGAAATGATGCGGGCCGAGGATGACCGCGGGGTCGACAAGCTGAACGAACTGTACCGGGCTGTGATCGGGCTGCCCGAGCGGACCAAGACCATGAAGGCGCTGTCCGACTCCCTGAAAAACTTGGTGGCCCTGGAGCGCGAGGCATACGGCATTGCATCGGCCAGCCTGGACGACAGCAAGCCCAAGGACACCGGGCGCCCCATGAGCGCCGAAGAGGCGTACAGGAAGATGATCGGTGGCTGAAGCATGGAAACCGGACTACGAAGCGGAGTACACGCGCAGGGCTGAAAGGCTCGCCCGGATCCGCTCAACGCCCGGGATGCTCGAAGGCCTGAAAGAGTTCTACCGCGACAGGCCGGCTGAGTTCATCGGCGATTGGGGGATGACGTTCGACCCGCGAAACCCTGAAATTGGGCTGCCCGCGGTCGTGCCGTTCCTGCTGTTTCCGAAGCAGGCGGAGTTTCTGTCCTGGTTGCGCGATCGGTGGCTGGCCCGCGAGGATGGGCTGGTCGAGAAGTCGCGCGACATGGGGCTCTCGTGGCTGTGCGTCGGGTTCTCGGTCTGGATGATCCTGTTCCACCCGGGCACTGTTGCCGGGTTTGGGTCACGCAAGGAAGAGTACGTCGACGACCTGAGCGACCCGAAGTCGCTTTTCTGGAAGGCTCGCCAGTTCATCAGCCTGCTGCCACCTGAGTTTCGGCCGGAGGGCTGGAACCCGAAAACGGACGCCCCGTTCATGACCATCAAGAACCGCGAAAACGGTTCGGCAATGGTGGGCGAGGCGGGCGACAACATCGGGCGAGGCAACCGGACATCGGTCTACTTCAAGGACGAATCCGCGTTCTACGAGCACGCCAGCAGCATCGACGCGGCACTGTCGCAGACCTCGAATTGCAAGATTGACGTGTCCACGCCGAACGGCATGGGCAACCCGTTTCACCGGAAGCGGTTTGGCGGGAAGGTCAAGGTCTTCACATTCCACTGGCGCGACGACCCCCGCAAGGGTGATGACTGGTACGCCAAGCAGTGCGCCGAGCTTGACCCGGTGACCGTGGCCCAGGAGATCGACATCAACTACGCCGCATCGGTTGATGGTGTCGTGATCCCAAGCGAGTGGATTCAGTCGGCGGTCGATGCGCACGTGAAACTTGGATTCGAGCCAACCGGCGCCCGATTCGGAGCGCTGGACGTGGCAGACGAGGGCAAGGACAGCAATGCGTTCTGCGGGATCCACGGCGTTGTGGTCGAGCGCGTGACCGAGTGGTCGGGCAAGGGTGGCGACATCTTTGCCACCACGGCGCGGGCCTTTGGGCTATGCGATGAGCATGGCTACAGCCGGTTCCGCTTCGACTCAGACGGCTTGGGCGCTGGCGTCCGCGGAGATGCCCGGGTGATCTCGGAGACGCGCGAAGAGGCCGGCCAGCCGCCAATCAGGGTTGACCCGTTCCGCGGGTCCGAGGCTGTCACCAACCCGGATGACGAAGACGTGAAGGGGCGGAAGAACAAGGACTTCTTCGCCAACCGGAAGTCGCAAAGCTGGTGGGCGCTGCGGCTTCGGTTCCAGCGCACGCACCAGGCGGTGACCGAGGGCCGCGAGTTCTCGCCGGACGAACTGATTTCGATCAGAAGCGATGCCGAGAACCGCGACAGGCTGACGACTGAGCTTTCCCAGCCGACGTACAGCATCAACACAACCGGGAAGATCGTGATCGACAAGGCTCCGGACGGGTCCAGATCGCCGAATCTGGCCGACTCGCTCATGATCGCCATGAGCCCGAGCAGTTCTTCAATTGATGTCTGGGCCAGATTGGCCGGGTGACCATGGCAAAGCAGCGCAAAACATCATCGTCGGGCGCTGCGGCGAAAGTGGTCCACACGAACGACGGATACGCCAACTTCGGCGCACGCCTCGGCTGGGGTGCCGACAACCAGCAGTCCGGCAGCAGCTACGCGCTGAGCTACCAGGGGCGGAACCGGGTCTGGTTGGAGGCGGCCTACCGCGGGTCGTGGATCGTCGGGGCTGCGGTCAATGCGCCCGCCGAGGACATGACTCGGGCCGGCATCGACATGTCGGGCATCGACCCGAAGGCCGTTGAGCGCTTGGAGCGCGGATTCGAGGCCATGGCGCTGTGGGAGCGCCTTTGCGAGGTCATTAAGTGGTCGCGGCTGTACGGCGGCGCACTGGCGGTGCTGCTGATCGAGGGGCAGGACATGTCCACGCCTTTGCGGCTGGATGCGGTCGGGAAAGGCCAGTTCAAGGGCCTGCTGGTGCTTGATCGCTGGATGGTGTCGCCGAGCTTGGGCGACCGGGTGAAGGCTTTTGGCCCAGAGATGGGCAAACCGCGTTTCTATGACCTGCTGACGAATGAGGCTGGTCTGCCGGTCGGGCGCATCCACCACACTCGCGTGTTGCGCTTTGAGGGCGGTGACCTGCCGCACTACCAGCGCGTCAGCGAAAACGGGTGGGGCCTGTCGATCCTTGAACCGATGTGGGATCGCCTCGTGGCGTTCGACTCGGCCACGGTCGGGGCAAGCCAACTGGTCTACAAGGCCCATCTGCGCACAGTGAAGATCGACGGGCTGCGCGAGATCGTCTCCATCGGTGGGCCGGCGATGCGCGGGCTGCTGAAGCAGATGGACTTCATCCGGCAGTCGCAGAGCAACGAGGGCCTGACGGTCCTCGACGGCAAAGACACGTTCGAGACGCAGCAGTACAGCTTCAGCGGCCTGAGCGACATCATCAGCCAGTTTGCCAACCAGCTCAGTGGCGCGACCGGCATTCCGATCACACGCCTGTTCGGCCAATCATCCCCCGGGCTCGGGTCGTCCGGCGAAGGGGAGATGAGCCAGTACCACGAGCGGATTGCGCAGGACCAGGAGCAGCGGTTGCGCTCTCCGGTGTACCGCCTGCTGTGCGTGATGGCCATGTCTCTGCTGGGCGCCAAGCTGCCCGACGAATTCCAGTTCTCGTTCCGCAGCCTTGAGCGCATGAACGACATCGAAAAGGCGGACATTGCCGGCAAGGTGATGACTGCAGTCACGGGGGCGGTGGACGCCGGGCTGATCGACGTGCAGACGGGCATGCAAGAGCTGAAGGCGTCGAGTCATGTGACCGGCATATTCGGCAACATCACCCAGGACCAGATCGACGCAGCGGCCCCAGAAGAGCCGCCGGCGCCTGATCTGGGCACCGATCTCGCGCCGGTGCAGACGGGTGATTCGCTCATCGGTCGGTGGCTCAGGAAGCGAAGATGAAGCACCCAAGCCCGCGGCCCAAGCTGAAGAGCGTCGAACGCCGGTACGCCGGGCAGCTCTCAAAGATCGCCGATCACGTCGGCATGGTCGTGAGGGCGATGTCGGGCAAGCCTGAGTCGTCCGCGCGGATCGGTGGCGCGCTGGCGAAGTACGCCGATGCCCTGGAGGTCTGGGCGGAGTCTGCCGCGGCGCGGATGCTGGCTGATGTCAGCGCGAGCGATGAGCGGGCCTGGCGCGAGCGGTCTGCCGAGATCGGGCGCAGGCTGGCGAGGGAGATCGCCGAGGCGCCCACGGGCGACCTGATGCGCGCCAAGCTGGCCGAGCAGGTCACGCTGATCAAGAGCATCCCGCTCGGTGCGGCGCAGCGCGTCCACGAACTGACGCTCAAGGCGCTTGAGGACGGCACGCGGGCCGGTGAGGTCGCGGCCGAGATCATGCGGACCGGAGAGGTCGCCAGATCCCGCGCTGTGCTGATCGCGCGCACAGAGGTGGCGCGCACGGCATCGGTGCTGATGCAGGCCCGTGCTGAGCACGTCGGGTCCGAGGGCTACATCTGGGAGACGGCCGGCGACTCCGCCGTGCGCGACGACCACGCCGAGCTTGACGGCCGCTATTTCCGGTGGGACTCCCCGCCGATCGCAGACAAACGAACCGGCGCGCGCGCGCACCCTGGCGGGATTTACAACTGCCGCTGTGTTGCCTCGCCGGTCATCCCCGAATACAAGTAGGCCGCCGCGGCGGGTGCGACATGGCGACATACCCGACCGCGCGAATCACCATTGATCTAGCTGACCCGACTGGCCGCCCGCTATCTGGCGCGGTGGTGATCGCGACGATCAGCGGACCGGATCTCTGGTCTGGCGTCGTGACGCAGAAAGTCACTCGGGCGCGCACGGACTCGACCGGCCACGCGGAAATGGCGCTGTTCCCGAACTCGTCAGGCAGCCGGCGCACGACGTACCGGTTTGACGTGCAGCACCCGGAGATCTCGCCCGCCAAGTTCATGGGTGTCGTGGTTCCAGATGTCGCATCCATCACGCTCGTTGAGCTGCTCGGCGGGGTTCTGCCGCCCACCGATTCCAGTGTGCCGAACGGCGCCCTTGTGCTGCCCCGTGGCGCGCTTGTCCTGCCTCGCGGCACCCTCATCCTGACTGCCTGATCATGACCCTGCAAGTACAAGTTTCCGGCACGCCGTCGCCGATGACTGATGCCGAGAAGACCGACGTCCTGACCACGCTGGGTGCTGCATCGGCCGCCAGCCTGACGGCTCACGTCAGCAGCACCTCGAACCCGCACGGCACCACCAAGGCTCAGGTCGGGCTCGGCAATGTGGACAACACCGCCGACATGGACAAGCCGGTCAGCACTGCTCAGGCGCTGGCAATCGCTGCGGCTGGCGGGGCTACCAACCTGGCCGCTGTCGTCTCTCCAACGGGCGTGACCATCACCAGCGATACCGGCAACGATGCCGTGATCCCGCTGGCAGATGCCACCAATGCGGGCGCCATTGCCCCCGCACAAGTTTCCAAGCTGTCCGGCATCGCATATGGGGCCACGGCAAACTCCATGGATGCGCAGCTGCGCGACCGCTCCACCCACACGGGCGCGCAGGCGATCAGCACGGTCACGGGGCTGCAGAGCGCCCTTGACGCAAAGGCTACGGCTACCCAGGGCAGCAAGGCCGATTCCGCGCTTCAGCCTGGCGTCCTGCCTGTTGGGACCACGATTCCGCTGGCCCAGGTTACTGGTGCCGGCACCGCTGCCGCTCAGCCGGCTGGCGCATTCGCCACTGCAGCGCAGGGGCTGCTTGCTGGAACCGCATTGCAGCCCGGCGCGGCGCTGTCTCAGGCCGCGGTGACTGGCGCAACGTCGGCGGGAGTGACCTTGCTCGGCGCCGTGGATGCTGCTGCGCAAAGATCTGCGCTCGGCCTAGGCACTGCGGCAACGGCCGCCAGTACGGCATTTGCCTCTGCCGCGCAAGGCGCAAAGGCCGATGCGGCATATCCGGCGCCGGCTGGCGGAATCCCCAAAGCCGACCTCGCAGCCGTCGTGCAGACCAGCCTCGGCAAAGCTGACACCGCGCTCCAAGACATCGACGGCATCAATACCGTGCTGGCTGGCGCCGCGCCGGCCAAGCTGGCAACGACTCAAGCCCTGGTGTCAGGAGACCTGGAACCAATTCCTGGGGGGCAGATCGATTTTTCCAAGACGCTGTACTCAAGCAGCGTATCCGGTGCTACATATAATGCATTCCCGCACGCGACGAAAATAGGCAAAACAATATTTATTGCGTTCCGCCAATCTGGGACACATCTTGGGAGTATTGGCGTACTGGAACTATCAAAGGGCACACCTGACGGCGGTTTTGTTACGACAGGCATACCCACCGTCGGACTCCCCGCAACACATGACCCTCGCGACCCGAGCCTATATTCGGAAAGTGGGGTGCTATACCTTACGTATTTAACCACCAGCACGGCGGGCAGTCTTCTGGGCTCGTTCATTCAGGTTTCTTACGACAGCGGCAACACGTGGACAAACGCAACACAGATAAGTGCTGCATACGCCGTCTGCGGACCAATTAAAAAAATCGGCAGTGAGTATCTCATGCCGGCATACAAAAATCCAACACCAAATTGGGTATCGCTGGTTGTGCGCGCGTCGTCACCTACAGGGCCGTGGAGCGAAAAAGCGACTATTTCGCTTTCCGGCAATGATTTGACGGAGATTGGATTTTGCCAGCTGCCAGGATCGACACGCTTGCTCGCGACGATCCGAAATGAGAGCGGTACAAAATCGACGATGGTATCTACCTCGGACGATATGGGCACAACCTGGACGATTCCTGCCGCGATAAAAACAGGAGCGCAGAATTACGACGGCTGGCCTGCGCCAATTGTTTCGTCACAAGGTGCAGTATATATTCTTGGCCGGCGAAATGGCTCGCTGATGGGGATACTTTATCTAATCGACACAGGAAACCCAGCGCTTGCCGCGTCCTGGGTAGAGCCCAGCTGGTTGTCAACGTATTTTGTAGGGATTGCAGGTACAACGCAGGGCTCAGGCCGCTGCACACCTATCACGTATCAAGGTGTGCAATACGTTATTTACTACACTGAAATATCTGCAGTGTCTGCAAACATATGTATCGGTGTTTTTGACATCGATAGCGCGTTGCGTAAAGATTTTAGCCGGAAAGATGCATATGAGGTAATTACAAACGGTACAGGGCAAACATCGTCATTCCCGACGCCTACAGTATGTTATGTATATTCGCTGGGTGGTTTGTATACAATTGCATTTGATTTTATGACATATTACCTGGGTACTGGGTCGCCGTATAGGGTTACATTGTCTATCGATAATGTTGTTCATATGACGGCACCCTCCGATCTAGGAATGTATGTCGGCGAATTAGGTCCGATAGGATCAGCATGTTCGCGTAGTAGATCTACAGTGCGTAATCTCTCAAAAGGTTGGCACAAAATTGAGCTAGTAGCCGGCGTCGATGACGGTAGCAGCCGAAATTTCGGTGGCCGGAGTTTGCGTGTCGCCCCAATTTAATGTTATGCCGGTGATGATTGAAATGACAAAGTATTTCACCCCGCAGAAGCTAGGCCCATTGCGAAGCCTGACGCCGGCTGGGTTTCTTGTCTGCCGTGATGTGCCGATCGCGCGCTGTGGGTCGATGGACTACGCCGAGCATGAGCTTCCCGAGATCGATGCCAAGGACGGCGTCATCACGGTGGAGCGCGGCTCCGACGAACTGCTGTGCGACCTGACCATTGCCAGCTTCGAGGGCATGCCGGTCACCCAGGATCACCCCGACGACCCGGTGAGCGCCGAGAACTGGCGAGAGCATGCGATCGGGCACGCTCAGAACGTCAGGCGCGGCACCGGCGACCAGTCGGAGCTTCTGCTGGCAGACCTGGTCATCACCGACGCCAAGGCCGTGCGCGAGTTGCAAGGCGACGATCTCCCCGAGGTCAGCGCCGGGTATGACGCCGAGTACGTCCAGGTTTCACCGGGCCGCGCGGAACAGCGGCAAATCGTGGGTAATCACATTGCCCTGGTTCGACGGGGCCGGTGCGGTCCCATTTGTTCGATTGGAGATGGCCACATGGCTGACAAAAAGACCGCGCAGACCTCGTTCCGCGACCGGATGCGCAAGCTGTTCATGACCCGGGATTCCGAGGGCTTCGAGAAGGCGCTGGAAGATGCGCCGGAACCGGGCGGCGATGAAGGCGGCGCCCAGCACATCCACGTGCATCTGCCCGGCGCCGCGAAGCCCGACGACGAGGCGGCTGCGTCCGCCAAGCCCGTGACGACCAATGACGACGAAATCGGTGCCGCAATCGCGGAAGCCCTGAAGCCGTTCGACGAGCGCATGGCCCGGCTGGAAGACATCGTGATGAAGCTGGCGAAGGCGGGCGAGCCGGACGGTGACGAGCCGACGACCGATGACGAGGCTGACGAGGCTGACGAGGACGATGAAGGCAACAGGCCCGGCAAGTCGCCCATGACCACCGACTCGGCTGGCCTGGCTGACGAGGCACAGGACACTCGCGCCCGCGCCGAAATCCTGAGCCCCGGCATCAAGTTCCCGACGATGGACGCGGCCCCCGCCAAGGCCCGCGAATCGCTGTGCCTGCTGCGTCGCCGCGCGCTGCGAGCCGCCCAGGCTGGTGACCACGCCGGCATCGTCAACGCGCTGCTGCCTGGCAAGGACATCAGCCGCATGACCTGCGACGCGCTGGCCCCCGCGTTCATCGCGGCGTCGGAGATGGTGAAAGCCAAGATGAGCCACGGCGCCCCGCAAGAACCGTCGCACGCCGGCAACTGGGCCGAGCAGGTCAACGCCCGCAACGCCGAGTTCTGGGCGCGCAAGTAAGCGGGCCTCCTCCCAAGATCAAGCCGCCTACGGGCGGTTTTCTCATTTCTGACCACTGGAGCAACCATGCCCGCAGTCAACGTTTTCCAATTCAAGATGCCCGCCGGCTTTGCTGGCAGCGTCTCGCGCGTCGAGTCGGCCACGATTGAGCCGAACCTGATCGACGACGGCACCCCGCCGACGATCTTCGGCGCTCCCGTCAAGCTGGTGAGCGGCAAAGTCCGCAACCTGACGACCGGCGACACCGCCTCGGCCGTCTACGGCTTCCTCGTCCGCGAGTTCCCGGCTGGCGCGTCGCAAGATGGCCTCGGCACCTCGACCCCGCCGACCTTGGGCGCTGCTTCCGTGCTGAAGCGCGGCTACATCATGGCCGGCGTCAACGCTGGCACGGCCGCGAAGAACGGAACGGTGTACGTGCGCGTGGCCGCCGCTGCCGCCGGCAAGCCCTTGGGTGGCGTCGAAGCCGTCGCCGACAGCACCAACACGGTCGCTCTGACCGGCGCCTACTTCAACGGCCCCGCCGATGCCCTGGGCGTCGCCGAGATCGCCTACAACCTGTGATGAGCACGGCCACCCGTGAGCTGCACGCAGCTCTGATCCGTCTCGCAAAGGGCATGCTGACCGCCTGGGAAGCCTGGCTCACCAAGCAGCCCTGACGCCCCAACAACTGCCTCGCGCATCACCTCGCCTTCGGGCCTCGTGTTGCGAGTGCCTCGCAGAAATCAATTTCCGCCGCTGGCGGTTTTCTATTTCTGGAGCATTCGCAATGCAATCCAACGTCCACGAGCAAACCGCTCTCGCCGCCGCCTCGAAGGCTGCTGCCCGCCGCCACTTCACCCGTGACGGCATGTTCACCTATGACCGCCACACCGTCGACTCGACGGGCGTGTTCCTGGTCAGCCAGCTCGAACGCCTCGACCCCACGCTTCACGAGCCGCTGGTCGATGTGACCTGGACCCGTGACATCGACATCCGCACCGACGTGTCGGCCGCCGACGAGGTGTCGAGCTTCACCCTCAGCAACTTCGGCCACGGCGCCTCTGGTGTCGGCGGCTCGAACATCAACTGGATCACCAGCGAGGGCAACGCTCTGGCTGGTCCCGATGTGGATATCGGCAAGACCGCGCTGCCGCTGCGCCTGTGGGGCTCGGAGGTGAAGTTCACCGTCCCGGAACTGGTCAAGTCGCAGAAACTCGGCATGCCGATCGACATGCAGAAGGTCAAGGCAATGAACCTTGCCCGAAACATGCAGATCGACCAGATTGTATACATCGGCGATCCGTCCATCCCGAACTTCTACGGCCTGTTCAATCAGCCGGGCGCCTCGGTGGCGAACGTTGCAGCCGGCGTCGGTGGCAGCACCTTCAACCTGAAGACGCCCGACGAGACCCTGCGCGACGTGAACGAACTGCTGACCGCGACCTGGGCGAACTCGGGCTGGGCAGTGATGCCGAACCGCCTGATGCTGCCCCCGGCGCAGTACGGCCTGCTGTCGAGCCGCACGATCTCCAGCGCGGGGAACATCAGCATCCTGAAGTACTTGCTGGACAACAACATCGTGGCTCAGTCCGGCGGCAAGCTGGAGATCCTGCCCTCGAAGTGGCTGATCGGCGCCGGTGTCGGCGGCACCCAGGGCCAGCTCGGCACCGTGGATCGCATGTGCGCGTACCGCAAGGATTACGACCGCGTCCGCTTCCCGCTGACCGAGACGCAGCGCACCCCGGTCGAGTACCGCAGTCTGTTTCAGATCACCACCTACTGGTGCCGGATTGGCCAGATCGAGGCGGTGTACCTGCCCACGATTTCGTATCGGGACTCGATCTGACCATGGCCAAGATCAACCTCAAGTTCCCGCTGGCGGTCATCGTCGGCGACCGCTTGGTGGATCTGGCGGCCGGCGTGCAGGACGTGGCTGATGAGGTGGCTTCGGCCATCTCGCCGTTCCAACTTGCGCCGCTGCCAGCCGAAGAGCCCGCCCCGGCCGACGCGCTGGCCGCCAGCGTCCCGCCCGAGGGTGACTCGGCTCCCGAGGGCGACCAAGCCCCGCCGCCCGACCAGAAGCCCAAGAAGAAGTGACCTGACCATGCTCGACGCCGTGACCTTCCGCGAACGCCTGCCCGAGTTCTCGGATGTCGGCCGCTACACCGACCCGGTGGTCGAGATCCAGTTGTCGCTCGCGTACAAGATACTGAACGCTGACCGGTGGGCGGAGATCCTCGACGACGGCGCGGCGTGGTACGCGGCGCACATGCTGACGATCACCGCCGCCGCGATCTCTGCGTCTGACGCAGGGAAGGCGGTCGGCGGGATCTCCGGCCCCCAGGCGTCGAAGTCGGTCGGTGGCGTGAGCGTGAGCTACGCCACCCAGGCGGTGACGTTCGCTGACGCCCCGTTCTGGAACCAGTCGGTGTACGGGGTCCAGTTGCTGACGATGGCCCGCATGATCGGGGCCGGCGGGCTTCAGCTCTGAGGCTTTGGCTCTTTCGCCTTGCGGATCTGCGCGGTCAGCCAGTCGCCGGCACTTCCGCCCATCGCCACCCCCAGCCGCTCGACCTTCGCCTTGTCAGCCGGCGTCACGCGCAGGGCGATCCGCTCGGTCTTCGCGACCCCTGGTGGCAACGGTGGCCGCCCGTCTTCAGGTCGGCGCTTGGTCATTGCGCCCCGCTGCAGGTCACGTCCATCATGACATGCGTGATGGTGAGGGCTAGCCCGTCGTCGGCGAACTTGCGAACGTCGATGCCGATTTTCCCGGCGGGCATGGCCTCGGCCGGCAGCGTCTTGCGGTAGGTGTAGGTCGAATATTTCGGCGTCGCGCCAGGCGAAGGGATGGTGTCGATCAGACGCATGTCGTCGCGCGCCACGCCGTTGATGTTGGGCATCACCGCAAGGTACGTCTCGCGGTTCTTTGACGTGGGCACCTCGGCCGTGATTTGCAGCTCGGTGTAGATCGTGACAGACCCGCTCTTGCACGCGGGGCGCTCGATCTCGATCACAGGCAGGATCCACGCCTGAGCCCTGAACGGCTTGGCGAAGAACGTCGGCGCCGAGTCTGCGGCGATCTGCCACGCATCCGACGCAGCCGTCACCGGCTGGATGTAGGACTGCGTGACCGGGTCGGCCCGCATAATGGTGGCGTCCGGCATGGCTTGTGCGTCCGGCTCCGCGGCGCTTCCGCCGCCGCCGCAGGCGGCGAGAACGAGGGCGGCGGAGATGGCAATGATCTGTGATTTCATGGGTCGGCTTTCGGGTTGGTTGTGGTGTTTCAGTGCCTTTATTGTTGCACAAGAAGTGCTGTTTATGTTGCACAGAAAGTCACGGAAATGAAAAAGCTCGCCATCCACGTTCACACGAACGACGCCGAGCACTGGGTCACGATGAACGGGGCTGCGGTGCTGGTCGATGGCACCGAGGGCGGCGGGTTCACGGTCAAGGGCGGCGCAGGCGGAAAGCTCACGGGCCTGAAGGTCAACCCCAAGAGCATGAGTGAGCCGCGGCTGAATGCGAAAACCAGCCAGTTCAACCGGCCGGACTTCAAGCCGCATGAGCCGGAGCCGCCGAAGCCTGCAGCGCCCGTCGCAGTCAATCGCGGACTGGTTGGGCGGGCTCGCCCCGGCACGGCGCCAAAGAGCCCCGCAGAATTGCAGCAAAAGGCAGCGGAGAGCGCTCTGGCAACAAAACTTGAAGCCAAGGGCGGCAAGTACAACCAGGGCCGTATGGAGCTTGGGCCCGGTTGCGTTGACCTGAAGACAGGCGAGGCCGTCAGCAAGAATCCAGAGGTGACGAGCGAGGCGTTTGCCCGCTATGCGCTGGCAGGCGAGCCGCTGGTCAACATCCACGGGCAAGAGTACGACCACGGAAAGAAATCATGGGGCAAGCCGGCCGCGCCTGCCCACGCTGCCCGCCAGTACATCAGCGCCGCCAAGCTCGATCACCCCTCAGTCGGCGCACTGAACAACGCCACGGCGCAGAAAGAGGCGGCGCACGCCAAGCTGAAGTCGATCAACCGCAAGGATGATCCGCTCGGCCACCTGAAGGCTGACAGCGCACACCGGGATGCGGTCCGCAACGAGGCCAGCGCGCGGGAGGCGGTGGAAGCTGCAGCAAACAGGCTGGGGCAGACGACCATCTCGCCCGCTGGCGCGAAGAAAGCGGCAGATGAGGCTGAGAAGTTGATGAAGCTGCGAGAGGCGTTCAGCAATACGGCTCAGCCCAAGGTACCCGCCCCTGGATTCCTTGGCGCCAATGCCGACCCAGCCGCCGTCAATGCCCCGCTGTCGAAGCGCGGCGACCTGAACGCGGAGATCGACCGACACAAGGCCCGGCAGGCAGCCGAAGCCAAGACCAAGGCGAAGGAATCGGCTGCAACCAGCCGCGCAGAGAAGGCTGAAGCGAAGGCGCTGATTTCCGAGCATGGCCCCGCCATCATTGCCAAGATGGGCGAGCGATTCGGCGCAAAGAACATTGCCGGGATGCTTGACCAGTGGGCGAAGTGGGAGCCAAAGAAGGCGATCCTGTTTGTCGAGAAATTCAAGGCCGAACAGGCTGGGCGCAATGGCTGACAAATCCCTCGTCACCGACAACCTGCCCGCGCTCATGAAGGCGATGGCCGAGCTGGTCCGGCGTGACGTGCTGGTGGGCGTGCCAGAAGCCAACGCATCGCGCGAAGGCCCAGTGAACAACGCAACGCTCGCATACATCCATGACAACGGATCGCCGGCCTCAAACATCCCCGCGCGCCCGTTCATGGTGCCGGGCATCCGTGGCGCAGAGGACCGGATCGCCGGGCGGCTGAAGGGGGCGGCGTTTGCTGCACTCGACGGGAAGCCGGCGATCGTGGAACAGCAACTGACCGCGGCAGGCATGGCGGCGGTGAGCGGCATCCGGGGCGTGATCCGGGCCGGCATCGATCCCGCGCTGTCGCCGGCAACGGTGGCGGCCCGCAGGCACTCCCGGCAGACCAAGAGCATGCGCAAGGGCGAGAAGACCTACCTGGCGCACATCGCGGCAGGCATGGGCGCTGCTGAGGCGCAGTCGGCGGCCGGCATCACGCCGCTGATCAACACGGGGCAGCTTCGCGCCTCGATCACCTACATCGTCCGCAAGACCTGACACATGGCAGACCTCGACGTTTCGGAAATCCTCGACGACCCGGATTTCCGGGACGACGGCCTGATCTGCAAGCGCATGACCCAGACCGTGAGCGCGTCGGGAATCGCCAGCAACGACCCCACGGAGACGGAGTTCAGCGCGGTCGTGATCTCGGCATCGGGCGACCGCCTGAACCGGCTGGCGGAAGGCTCGCGCACGTCGGGCAGCATTACCCTGTACACGCGGTTCAACCTGATCCCAGGCAGCGATGCCGAGGATGCTGATGTCGTGGCATGGCGGGGACGCGATTACACCGTCTCATCCGTCAAGGACTGGGGCCACTTCGGGCGCGGCTTCATCAGCGCCGACTGCGACCTGATCCAACTGCGAGGCTGACCATGCCGAACACCTCCGCGACTGGCGGCTACCTGGCCCCAGTGGGGGCGGTGCCGGCTGATGACCTTGATCTTGATGTGCTGCTGCAGGGCGCCGTGGCTGGCATCACTGGCCTGCCGGGCGAGATGGTGCGCCCAAGGTGGCAGCCGGTCACGCCGCGGCAGCCTGAGCCGAATGAAAACTGGTGCGCCATCGGCATCGCCAGCGAGCAGCCAGAAAACACGCCGAGCATTGAACACGACCCGGGCAGCGGCACCAGCACGCTGAAACGCCACCCGGTGTTCGAGGTGCTGGCCAGCTTCTACGGGCCGGCGGCAGGGCGCTACGCGGCAACGCTGCGGGACGGCTTGTACATCCCACAGAACCGCGAGCCATTGCGCGCCGCTGGCGTGGCTGTGGTGAGCATCGGCGATGCCATCAGTGCGCCCGACCTCGTGAATCAGCAGTGGGTGCGCCGCAGGGATGTGCGCATCACCCTGCGCCGCGTGACCGTGCGCACTTACCCCGGCACGCTGACCATTTCGTCTGCCGAAGTCCTTGGCGGCGCCGCTGGCGGGCCGAGCTTTGATCTACCAATCCACCCCTGACCGGAGCGCCACACATGGCAAACGGACTTCCCACTTCCTCAGTCGTCAACGTGCAGGTGATCATGTCGCCGACCGCTGCGGCAACCCGAAACTTCGGCTCGCTGCTGATCCTCGGATCGTCGTCGGTGGTCGACACGACTGAGCGCATGCGCCTGTACACGTCGCTGGATGACGTGGCCACCGACTTCGGCAGCGCGCCCGAGTACCAAGCCGCCGCGCTGTACTTCGGCCAGTCGCCGCAGCCATCCGTCTGCTACATCGGCCGGTGGGCACAGACCGCCTCGGCCGCAGTGCTGAACGGCGGCATCCTGACGGCCACCCAGCAGGCCGTGAGCAACTTCACGGCGATCTCGTCGGGCGGGCTGACCATCACTGTCAACGGCACTGTGAAGACGCTGACGGCGATCAGCCTGACCGGCGTCACGAACCTGAATGGCGTCGCATCGGCCGTCACGACTGCGCTGGCTGGCTCGGCCACGGTGACGTGGGACGCGACGATGAAGCGCTTCCGCGTCACCAGCGCCACGACCGGCACGGCCTCGACGCTGACCTATGCGACCGCGCCCGGCTCCGGTTCTGACCTGGCCGACCTGCTGCGCCTGAAGACCGGGCAGGCTGCCGCCCCGGTGGCGGGCCTCGCGGCGGAGACGCTGCTGGCTGCCGTGCAGAACCTAGCGGACATGAGCAACGCCTGGTATGGCCTCTATGTCGCCGCGCCGAGCGTGACCGACGCCGACACGATCGCGGTCGCCGGCTTCATCGAAGGCTCCGGCGCGTCGCGCATCTTCGGCGTGACGACTCAGAACACAGCCGTGATCGACCCGCTGAGCACCAGCGACATCGCCAGCCAGCTCAAGGCCCTGAACTACAAACGCACCTTCGTGCAGTACAGCGGCAGCCACGCGCACGCCGCGGCCAGCATCTTTGGGCGGGCGTTCACCGTCAACTTCGATGGCCAGAACACCACGCTGACGCTGAAGTTCAAGACCGAGCCGGGCGTCGTTGCCGAGGTGATCCGCTCCAGCCAAGCGGCGGCGGCGAAGGCGAAGAACTGCAACATCTTTGTGGCCTACGACAACGGCACCGCCATCCTGCAGGATGGCGTGATGTCCAACGGCTACTTCTTCGACGAGGTGCACGGCCTGGACTGGGCACAGAACGACGTGCAGACCGCCGTCTGGAATCTGCTCTACACCAGCACGACGAAGATCCCGCAGACCGACGAGGGCGTGAACCGCATCCTTGCGACGATCGAAAGCCGGCTTGCTCAGGGCGTCACGAATGGCTTGCTGGCCCCCGGTTTGTGGACTGGCGACGGATTTGGCGCGCTGGTCACCGGCGGCACGCTGTCGAAGGGGTTCTACGTCTACGCGCCTCCGGTTGACACGCAATCCGCAGCCAATCGCCAGGCCCGCAAGGCGCCTGTCATCCAGTGCGCGCTCAAGCTGGCCGGCGCGATCCATTTCACGGATGTGCTCATGAACGTTGCCCGGTAGAAGGCGCGCGCGCTGAACTGCATCAACACCGCTGCGGCGATCTGATCGCCACTCCTGCCTCGCGGCGCCCAACGGCTACACAGCCCGCGGACGCCAAGCGCCTCGCAGAAACAACCCGGCCCGGCCGGGACTTCTGGAGGCGCGAAAGTGTCCAAGACCCATTCCTTTCTCGACGTACAGGCCACGCTGATCGGCGTCGGCGCGGTGATCAACCTCGGGGCCGGCTCGGCCGTCGCTGAAGAGGGCATCACCATTTCCCAGTCCGGCGACAAGAACACGATGACCATCGGTTCAGACGGCGAAGGCATGCACTCACTGCATGCTGACAAGTCCGGCACTGTGACCGTGCGCTACCTCAAGACCAGCCCCACCAACGCCAAGCTGATGGCGCTCTATGCCGTGCAGTCGCTTTCCTCGGCCGTCTGGGGGCAGAACCTCATCACGATCACGAACCCGCAAGTTGGCGACGTGACCACCTGCCGCGGAGTCGCATTCAAGAAGAAGCCGGACCTGGCCTATGCCAAGGATGGCGGCACGGTCGAATGGGTGTTTGACGTCATCAAGATTGACACCCTGCTGGGGGTCTTCTGATGATCGAAGTCACCCTGAATGACCAGCAGTACCGCATCGGCAGGCTGACGGCGATGCAGCAGTTCCATGTGACGCGCCGCATCGGGCCGTTGCTGCCCAAGCTGATCCCGGCACTGATGGGCAAGGACAAGTTGCTGGCGGCGCTGGCGGCCACGCCGGCCGACGCAGCCGACGCCGACGCCGACGCCGACGCCGACGCCAAAATTCAGGATGCTTCGGCTGCCAGCGCCGAGCGAGATGCCGCGTTTGCATCTGCAATCTCGGCCGCAACCGAAGCCGTGACCCCGTTCGTCAACGCGCTGGCCGACATGCCCGACGAGGCCGCCGAGTACGTCATTGCGGCGTGCATGGGCGTCGTCAGCCGGCAGCAGGCCAACGGCTGGCGCCCAGTGTGGTCCGGCGGATCCAGCCTGTTCGACGACATGGACATGGGCGTGATCGGGCCGCTGGTGGTGCGCGTCATCACGGAGTCGCTCGGCCCTTTTTTGCGCGGGCTGTTTACCGGCCCGACACAGGACTGAGCAGCGGGGTCGAGTTCCGATCCCTGCCCGGCGGCGAAGACTGGGTGTTGCGCCCGGTGCTGCGCGGCATGTGCCGGTACGAGTCGCTGGTCGATGGGTCGATCGGGCTGGCCGACGTGGCCCTGATGAATGACGCGCTCGACGTGCAGGCCGACAACGAGCGGCGAATGCACGAGCACATGAACCGAAAGTAGCCCGATGGCTGACACCGACATCCTGCGCGCGTACCTGATCAAGATCGGCTTCAAGGTCGACGAGGCGAGCCAGAAGAAGGCCAACGCGACCACGGCCGAGATCGGCAAGACGATCAGCGCACTGGGCAAAGTGGCCGCCGCCGCCGCGGTTGCGTTCGTGGCCGGCGTCAACAAGATGGCGAACGAGCTTGATGGCCTGTACTGGGCCAGCAAACGCACCGGCGCCAGTGCCGGCAACATCAAGGCGATGGGGTTCGCCGCGTCGCAGCTTGGCTCATCTGCCGATGCATCGGCGGCGTCGCTGGCCAACTTCGCGCGACTGCTGAAGACCAAGCCCGGCAGCGAGGGGGTTTTCAAGGATCTGGGAATCCAGGCCCGCGACGCCAACGGGAAGTTGCGCGACACGTCAGACCTGATGGTCGAGTTCGGGCAGGCGCTCAGCAAGAAGGATTACGCGCTGGCGAACCAGTACGCGGAGTTCTTCGGCATCGATGAGACGATGCTGAACGCGATCATGGACCCCGCGTATGCGCAGAAGATCGCCGAGCAGAAGCAGGCCATGAGGGATGCTGGGCTCGACATGGAGCGAGCCGCCGAGGTTGCGAACAAGTACGAACTGGCCCTCGGCAAGATCAAGATGCGGCTGGAGGGGATCGCCCTGTCGGTCGCTGACAAGGCTCTTCCGGGGTTCCTCGCCTTCATCGATGGCGTGGACAAGAGCTTGGCGTCGTTGATGTCGTGGGCTGGAAAGTTCACCAGCATTTCCGAAGCCGTCTCGAACCTGATGGGCGGCAAGGCTGGCGCCAAGCCCGGCGAGAAGCCGAAAAGCTTCTTCGACTGGCTGGTGACGCCGCTCAGCGGAACCGAAAACGGCCTTGGCCGACCTGGCGCAGCGGCAGCGGCCGGCGCGCGGGTTGGTACCGAGAAGGGCCGCGGCGGGGCGTCATCCGGCGGACTGGCATCTTCGCCATTTGCTGCCCTGATCGCCCGCGGGGAGGGCGACTACAACACCGTCAACCGCGGCAAGGCGCACGGCTACAAGGCCGGCACCGAAGACCTTGCGGGCATGACCATCGCCGAGGTTCTGGCAGCGCAGAAAGAAGGCAAGTTCAAGGCGGCCGGCCGGTACCAGATGATCCCCGGTACGCTTGAGTCCGGCATGAAGGCGCTGAGCATGAGCGGGTCGGAGAAGTTCGACAAAGCCACTCAGGACCGGCTGTTCGAGGGGTATCTGGCCGGGTCGAAGCGCCCGGCGATCATGGACTACCTCAGCGGCAAGTCCGGCGATGTCAAGGCGGCAATCTTGGCTGTCTCGCAGGAGTGGGCCAGCGTGGCCAACCCGCTGACGGGGAAGAGCTTCTACGCTGGCGACGGCGTGAACAAGGCATCGATCTCGGTCGAAGAGATGACCCGCGCGCTTGAGCAGACGAAGAGCCGGTACGCGCTCGGCGCCACCGGTGGCCCGCAGATCACCCAAACCACCACCATCACGGTGAACGGCGCAGGCGATGCGCGCGACACGGCCAGCGCTGTCTCTGGCGCACTGACCGGCGTGAATCAGTCGCTGGTGCGCAACATGACGCCGAGGGTGATGTGACATGGGACTACTGCAAACCATCCTCCTGAAACAAGGGCGCAACATCGGCGGAATCCTGCCGAACGTCACGATTAGCGAGCAGCACACCGACACACTGACCATCACCGATCACCCGGTAGAGCTTGGCGCCCAGATCAGCGACCACGCCTACAAGATGCCGACCGAGCTGGTGATGCAGGTCGGGTGGTCCGATAGCAGCCTCGCGCTGACCGGCGTCATCTCCGGCATCGTCAGCGGCACCCTGCTGTCCGGCTCGGCTATCCAGTCGGTCAAGGACGTGTACACCCAACTGCTGGCGCTGCAGGAATCGCGCGTCCCGTTCGATGTGGTGACCGGCAAGCGCTCGTACCGGAACATGCTGATCCGCTCGATTGCCGTGACGACCGACCAAGCCACCGAGGCCGCGCTGATGGCGACGATCACGATGCGGCAGGTCATCATCGTCGAGACGTCAACAACTGCGTTGAAAGTCAAGGCTCAGGCCAATCCGTCGGCGACATCGCCGACCCAGAACAGCGGAACTGCGACGCTCAAGCAGTCTATTCACGCAGGAGGTTGGTGATGGCCGTGTTTGAAGTCCCCTTGTCGGCAACCCCCCAGACGGTCACGGTCCCCGTGCTGTCTACGGCATACCAGTTCACGCTGCTGTACCGTGGCACGGATGACGGCGGCTGGGTTCTTGACATTGCCGACTTGTCCGGCGTCCCGCTTCTGTCCGGCATGCCGCTTGTAACTGGCGCTGACTTGCTGGCCCAACACGGCCACCTTGGGCTTGGGTTCGAGCTGCGCGTCTCCACCGATGGCGCTCCGGACGCCATCCCGGATTTTGCCGACCTCGGCGCCCCATCCCGTCTCTACATCATCACGCCATGACCATTCAGTTCGGACGCCGTTGCTCGCTGGTGATCGGGGCAGCCGGATCCGGGGCGCTTGATCTGTCGGCGCTGCACATCCGGTTCACGGTTACCCAGGCTGCAGTCCAGACCCCAAAATCAGCCGACATCCGCGTGTACAACGCGGCGCCAAGCACGATCAAGCGGATTCAGAACGAGTTCACTCGGGTTGAGCTGTCTGCCGGCTACGATGGCGCAGAAGGCATGATCTTTGCCGGCCAGATCAAGCAGATCCGCGTCGGGCGCGAGTCCGGGACCGACACGTATCTCGACATTCTGGCCACCGACAGCGACCCCGCTTACAACTACTCGTTTCTGAGTGAGTCGCTTGCGGCCGGCGCCACTCAGGACGACGTGCGCCGCCAGATCGTTGGCAGCATGGCGAAATTCGGCGTTCAGGGCGGCGAAGCCCCTGAGCTTTCTTCCTACGCCCTGCCGCGCGGCAAGGTGCTGTACGGATCGGCGCGCGACCACATGCGCACGCTGGCGAAGACCAACGGGGTTGACTGGTCGATCTCCGATGGCAAGGTCGATCTGATCCGGCAAGGGGCAACGCTGCCCGGCACTGCGATCCTCCTGAACTCGGGCACGGGCCTGATCGGCATGCCCCAGCAGACGATTGACGGCGTGACGGTCAAGTGCCTGCTGAACCCGCGCATCAAACGCGGCGTGCAGATCAAGCTGGATGCCAGCAGCGTGCAGGCATACAAGATGAGCGCCGATTGGGTTTCCGCCCAGAACTTCAAGGTTCCGTCAGGCGACGCGGACGGCTACTACAAGGCATACCACGTACAGCACACGGGAGACACCCGCGGGCAAACGTGGTACACGGAAATGATCTGCGAGGCCGTTGACCCCACTGGGATCGGCGTGATATCGCAGACGTATGTGAGCATGGTGGCAAGCAATGGCGATTGATCCCCGCGAGCGGTATGCAGACCAAGAGGAGGCGATGCGCGCAGCCATGGACGGCAGCCGCGCAAGCCTTTGGACGGCGATCCCCGGCATCGTCGTGTCATTCGACCCGGTGGCGGTCACGGCATCGATTCAGCCGGCAATCAAGGGCGTTGCCCAGGGGCAAAACGGAAAGTTCTCCGGCATCAATCTGCCGGTGCTGCCTGACGTGCCTGTGGTATTTCCGCACGGCGGCGGCTGCACGCTGACGTTCCCGATCGAGCCCGGCGACGAGGTGCTGGTGGTATTCGCCGCCCGTTGCATCGATGCATGGTGGCAGTCCGGCGGCGTGCAGTACCCGATGGAGCCGCGGATGCATGACCTGTCCGACGGGTTTGCCATCCCCGGCCCGATGTCGCAGGCAAAGAAGATCGGCGGCATCAGCACGACCGCAGTGCAGTTGCGCAGCGATGACGGAGCAGCTTCAATCTCGATTGATCCATCCACTCACGTCGTGCACGTCGAGACGACGGGAGCGGCCAGCATCGTGGCAGAGATTGCGACCGTCACCGCCACAAACATTTCGCTCACCGGAACGGTGTCAATCACGGGGAATCTGCTTGTGAGCGGATCCATGATCAATGACGGCAAGAACATCGGCAAGAGCCACACGCACGGCGGGGTGTCAACTGGCACCGGCCACACGTCAGCCCCCGACTGATCGAGCCGAGCCCCAAGAACAACAAGCCCGCCAAGCGCGGGCTTTTTCACGCCAAAACGATGCGATACCGACGACTCGACGAAGGCGGCGACTACTGCCTAGGCACTGGCCTTGACTGGCTCGCCAACTCCCCGGAGGCGGTAGCCCAGGCGGTTATGACGCGGCTCAGGCTCAACGCTGGTGACTTTTTCATCGACACGGAAGACGGGATGCCGTGGCGCACCGAAGTGCTCGGCAAATACACCCTCAGCAGCTATGACGCAGTGATCAAGGACCGGATCCTCGGCACGCCTGGCGTGTCCGGAATCGAGGACTACACGAGCGCATTCGACGGCCTGACCCGCCGCCTGAAGGTAGGCGCCACCATCACCACGCAATACGGCTCAGCAGCCATCACCGGCCCCATCTGATGATCACCTCAACCGCCCCAACGATCACAGCGACCGGAATCTCGGCGCCGACGTTTGCAGAGGTGCTCGAATTCCTGCAGTCGAAATACCAAGGGATTTTTGGCGCCGACGCATACCTCGGCAGCGACTCGCAGGACGGGCAGCTGCTGGCCGTGTTTGCGCTGGCTATCTCCGACGCCAACGCCGCAGCCGTGGCTGTCTACAACTCGTTCAGCCCCGCCACCGCCCAGGGCGCCGGGCTGTCGTCGGCGGTCAAGATCAACGGGCTGACCCGCAAGTCGTCGTCCAAGTCTCAGGCACTGGTCCGCATCGTCGGCGTGGCCGGCACGACGATCAGCGCCGGCATCGTGCAGGACGCCGCAGGCAACAAGTGGGACTTGCCCGCCGCCGTGGTCATCCCGACCGAGGGCGAAATCACCGTGACCGCAACATGCCGCAAGCAAGGCGACATATCGGCCCCGATTGGCACCATCACGGGCATCGTGACGCCGACGCTCGGCTGGCAGTCGATCAGCAACGCCGCAGCGGCAACGCCGGGCGCTGCAGTCGAGACAGATGCCGCGCTGCGCCGTCGTCAGGCGCTGTCCGTGGCTGTGCCGTCCACCACGATCCTTGCGGGCCTGCATGGTGCCCTGCTGGGCCTGCCGGGGGTGACTGCCGCCGATGTGCTGGAAAACGACACGAACGCAACCAGCGCCGATGGCCTTCCGCCGCACTCGATCGCCTGCATTGTGCGCGGCGGCGATGCGACCCAGATCGCCCAGACGATCATGACGCGCAAGACGCCGGGCACGTACACGCATGGATCCACGTCAATCACGGTCTATGGCGAATCCGGCATTCCCTCGACCATCAGGTTCTTCCCGCCTACCCCGGCGACCATCAAAGTCGCGCTCACGATCCATACGCGAGGCGGGTACTCCAGTGCGGTGGCTGATGCCATCAAGCAGGCGGTCTCAGACTACATCAACGGGCTTCCGTTCGGCGAAGACATCCTGTACACCCGGCTGTTTGGCCCCGCGCTGCTGATGGGCACAACGGATGCGGTGAAGTTCCAGATTGCCACGCTGCAATCAGCGAAGGGGACTGGAGCGCTCGGAGCCTCCGACCTCGTGCTGGCCTTCAGCGAGCAACCGACGTGCAGCCCGGCTGACGTGATGGTCACGGTGGTGTGACATGGCGCGCGATTACCTAGCTCTGATCACTGAGCAGCACCGGGACAAACCCAAGTTCTCCGCCCTGGTCGATCTGCTCACCTCTTCGGCTGCCGCAGCATCCTCTGCGGCAATCCCGGCAGCCTTCGACCTGGATTCAGCGATTGGCGCCCAGCTTGACGCGATTGGCCTATGGGTCGGCTTGTCGCGCGAAGTGCTGGCACCAATACCCGGCACGAGCTTTTCATTTGATACGCCCGGCCTCGGATTCGATGAGGGAACGTGGGCTGCTGGCTATGCGCCGACCGAGGGGGTTGTTCAACTCGACGACCCGACATATCGCGCCGCCATCCGCCTGAAGATCCTATGCAACCACTGGAAAGGGCTGCGGTCGGAGTGGGATGCAATCCCGATCCGTCTGGAGCACTCCACTGATGACAACCTGATTTTCTGCGCCGACAACCAGGACATGACCATCACGGTTTACATCTGCGGCCCCTCGGTTTCCATGCTGCTGCGCGCCGCCATTCGGCAAGGCGGGCTTGTGCCCAAACCAATGGGGGTCAGCGTGGCCGGTTTTGTTTACATATCGACTCCGATTCTTTCGCTCGATTCAGCCACCCGGAGTGCGAGTGGCCTGGATGTCGGTGGGTTTGTTTTTTAAGGGCTGATAATGGCAACCAATGAATATCGAGCGTTTGCAGCGGGTCCGTATGCAAACACCATGTCGCCGAGCGCATGGGCGGCCCTTGTTTCCCTGCTCGCGTCCGGGTTTGAATCGGGCATCGCCAAGTCCGAGCAGGTCAACACTGCGCTGCGTCAAGCAACCACCGGGGCGGCCGGCGTGGCTGAATTCATCAAGAGGAAGGGCGTTGACGCCCTTGATGATGGCGATGTCTCGGCATTTGCCGCAAAACTGGGCGCTGCAATTCTGCTGCATACCTCCGGAATACTCCCGACAGGCACGGTCGCCGACATGTACGGACGAGCTGCTCCGGACGGGTGGCTGGAGCTTGACGGATCGACCCGGACGCGCTCGGCATACCCTTCACTCTGGGCTTACGCGCAAGCGCAATCTGTCGTTGTGGCAGAATCCGGGTGGGCCTCGTCATTCACCCTATTCAGCTCCGGAGATGGTTCCACCACGTTCCGACTTCCGGACCTGCGCGGCATTTCCCGGCGCGGCTGGGATCATGGCCGTGGGCTGGATCCATCCCGATCACTGGGCAGCTACCAAGCCGACCAAATGCCGGCACATACCCACACGTACCGGCAAGGCCAAACCGGGGCCGGCACAGCCGGAGGGGGGGATGCCAACATCGGTCGAATCTGGGACGATTCCGCTCAAACCGGATCAGCCGGATCTGGCTCTGAAGTCCGCGTCAAATCTGTGGCCCTGATGACCTGCATCAAATACTGAATATGGCAACGAACCACATCAAGAAGTTTGCCGGGTCATCCCTTGCTGACGTACTCAGTCAATCTGAATACGAGGCACTGCCGGATCTGGACACCGGGTTCCCAACCGGCCTCCTTACTCGCCAAAAAATCAACAAAGTGCTCCTCCAATCGTCCACGATGGCGGCGGCTGTGGCCGAGGCGATTGTTGCGGACGGGGCCGATGTCACGGACGACGCGACCCCGGCCGCACTGGCGGCGCGGCTCAGGTCGTCAATTTTGGCCGGATCTGGGTCCGCCTCCGGCCTGGCAGCCGACCTCGCAAGCGCGGCCGCAGGCAAAGGTGCAGCCATTGTCGGCTATAAGCACCCAGCATCGCTGGCAATTGCCAGAAACTCTTCGGCTAAAATGAGCGACGCAATCAGCTCGGCCGACATGGGCGCGTCCGGTGACGGAATTGTTGACGACACTGCAAAAATTCAAGCGCTTGTGTCAAGCTTTGGCGCAAGTGGCGGAACTGCAGATTTGCTTCCAGGTGTGTACAAGATAACGTCAACCATCACAATACCCACAAACGTCACCCTCAGAGGAGCCGGAAAAAGAACATCTATAATCATAAAATCATTTTCCGGCATCGGTTTGATGCTGTCTGACAATTCTAGAATTGAATTACTGCAGGTAAACAATAACTCAAACACTGGAGCCGCTGTTGCAATAACGTCAGGAAACTATCAGAGCGTAGACAGATGCCGCCTACACGGCGGGCCAAGCTCTGCCATAACGTTTTCACCGGACACCGGGCTTGAGTCGCGCGTAATGTGCTCTGAGGTGTCAACGACTGGCTCCCCTGGCGTTGTTGGCGCCATATCTTGCACGGGAGTTGATGCGGGAGGAGCGCCACGTCACTTTTCTGATCTTGCCGGCGAGGGCGCTACGCTTTTTGACTTTGGCGGGATGAATGATACGTTTGTCATCAATTGCTACACCGGCGGCATTATTACATCACCATCAACATCGAAAGCGATGTTGGTGAACTGCAGAATTGGCGCGGCGGCCGGGTCTGTCACTATTCGCGGCGCAAATAACATGATATCTAATTCTGTATTTGCTACGCCAATAACTCTCGAATGCACCGACAGTGTAATTGATGTGGTAGTTCCGGGCTGGAATATAACTGACAACGGAACCGGCAACAGTGTGCTTCAGCGGCTGGCCCAATACACACCTGTGTGGTCTTCTGCGAATTCCCCTCAGCCTTCAATTGGCAACGGGTCGCTTGCCGGATACTTTTCAAGGTCCGGCGCAACAATTACGGTTCAGATAAATCTCAGCATTGGATCAACTACGACATTTGGCACGGGGGCATGGCGCTTTTCTCTGCCGCGCGCCGACTTGTCTCCGTACTCGATTGTTCAGGTCGTTGGGTCCGGTATGACGCAATCATCTGGCGCCCAGGATTTCCAATTGACGCTGCGCACTACGGGCGGGTCTGGGATTCTTGAGCTTTTCACGGTAAACCCTTCTGGGGCGCTCGTTCAAATAGGGAGTGCCACACAATCATGGTCTCCGGGCGGGTCGATACGATTAACTGCTAGCTACCTAACATCATAATTCGCGCCATGAAAACTATACTCTTTGCCATCATTTGCTCCACCGTTGTTGCTGCATGCCAGCAAGGTGCGCAGACCATCCAATCGCCTGATGTGCCGGCCAGCGCGCCCGATGCCAGCCCGCAGGGCATGGGCGGCGGCGGGCGCTGACATGCTGCGCACGGCCCTTCTGCTACTGCTGCTGGCTGTCTGGTACTACGCCCCCGACATGGCGATGGCGTTCGACGGCAGCACCCGCGCCGTGACGTACCGGGCCAACGGCATCTTCGGGGCCGTGCTGGCGTTGCTGGCGCGCGATCACCAGCGCGATGTCGCGTGGCGCATCGTGTGCGACGCCGCGGCGTTCTGCTTTGTGATGCAGCCTGTGTGTGACTGCTTCTGGGTTACCCAGGGCGTCGACACGGCCAGCGTCTGCAACGACGTGTTCTCCTGGCCAATGTCCGACGTGTTCGGTGCTGGCATGGCCGCGTTTGCTGGCTGGTTCTACGACCACAAAATCAAGGAAAGCAGCCATGCCTGATCCCGTCTCCGCTGCCGCTGTGGCCTCTGCGCCTACTGCGATCAGCGCCGGCCTGTCTGCTGCCGCGCTGGCTGCAGTCGGCGTCGATGTGCAGGCCCTCTCGCTCGGCCTGGCCGGCGCAGTCCTTGGCCTGACCTTTGCCCCGCCGGCTCATCCCGTCCACGGTGCGGCCCGCTTCGTCGCTTCGGCCATCGTCTCTGCCGTGATCGGCACCGCGGCGGGTCAACAAATCACCCTGTCCCGCGTCGCAACCAATGCCGTCATCTGTGGTGCCGGCGCAGTGATGCATCTGGCGCTGTCATGGATCGGAAAGCGGTTCGGGCAACTTGCTGATGCCGGGATGGCCCGTGTTGGCGTTGACGTGGGAGACAAGTGATGGACCCGCACAACCTATTCATTTCCGGCGCGTCCGCGTTGGCCGTCGCCGTCTATGCCGCGCGGCTCAACCGCATGACGTGGCGCACGCACCGGTATCGCTGCGTCGCGGCCCAGCTATCCGGCGCCGTGCTGTCGTGCCTGCTGATCTACAGCGCAGCTGGCGGGGCGTCGCCCGGTTGGATGTACCCGATGCTGCTGGCCATGCTTGCGCACCTGTCGGTCACGTCCGAGCGCTGGCAGTCCGGGCCGCCTCCTGAAACCGAGTCGCGGCCGATGCCGCTGGATGGACTGCACCAATGACCGCCCTGATTTCCTTCCTTGGTTCTGCCGGCCTGCGATGGCTGCTGGGCGAGTTGCTAGGTATCTTCAAGGCCCGCGAGGACCGGCGGGCCGAGGTCGAGATGATCAAGCTGCAGGCTGACCTTGAGCGCGAGCGTGCTGAGCGCCAACGCCTGGCCGTCCAGGATGCTGCGGCGGCCGGCGTCAAGCTTATCGAGGCGCAGCGCGAGGCCAGTGCGGGCGATGCTGCAGACCGGATGATGCTGGATGCGATGGAGGCCATCGGGCGCCCATCTGGCATCGGTTGGGTTGACGGCTGGAATGGGGCCATCCGCCCTGCGCTGGCGTCGGCCTCGATCCTGCTACTGGTCGGGTCGGCGATCTGGCCTGCTCACATCGTGCTGACTGGCGCGCTTGGGGAAGTTGTCTGTGGCGTGCTCGGTCTGTACGTCGGCGGGCGGGTGCATCTCAAGGGCGGGTGATGTGGTATACTCTCAGCGTCTGATGGCCGGCAAGCTCAAGACAACAGTTGCAGAGGGCTCGCCCTCCGGAAGCCCCTGACGATCCCTACACATAGCTTGCCGGCCATGTAGCGGAAACCGTCAGGGGCTTTTCCGTTTGTGGCGAGTAGCGGCCATACAGACAAACGGGAAGTCATCCGGGTTTGATGCACTACGACAGAGATTCGATGACCGGTAGAAGCCGGCCGTCAGTCCCACGTTACGGGATGCCGGTGTGACCCGCACCACCAAGTAGCCGAGAGGCGAAGGTATACACAGGACTGGTAAGCGATTACCGATCTCCCCCTCGAATTCTGAGGGCTTGTCGCCAAGATGCACGACCGATCCGCCTAGCAAGACAACACGGATCGAATCGCAAGTGGCGAAGGCAGGCGGACTGACCTCCGAGAGCTGGTGACCCCGGCAAGGTGTCCTGATAAAGGCGAGGCCCTGCAGAACCCCAGCAATACGGGGCAGGCAGGAGCAACGGGTAAGGAGTGGTACGCCTTGAAATCAACCTTAACGGAAGCTGAACATGCAAACACCGGCACCGATCAAGCGCGCGCTGCCCGTCATCGTCAGATTCGAGGGTCTGCGGCTGCGGCCGTACCTGTGCCCCGCTGGCGTTCCGTCGGTGGGCCTCGGGTCCACCCGATATCTCGACGGCCGCCCGGTCCGCCTGACAGACCCACCAATCACCCGTGAGCACGCCTACGCCCTGGCGGTGGAGCAACTGCGCCGCGAGTACCTGCCGGCCGTGTTGCGCCTGTGTCCCGGCGCACAATCGTTCGACCAAATCGCCGCGCTGCTGGATTTTGCATACAACCTTGGCATTGCGGCTTTGGCTGGGTCCACGCTTCGCAAGCGGGTCAATGCGGGCGACTGGCCCGGCGCTCAGCAGGAAATCAAGCGGTGGAATCGTGGTGGTGGCCGTGTGCTGCGCGGGCTTGTCATCCGGCGTGCGGTCGAGGCTGCAATGCTCGGCTGATAGAATGCTACAGCGCGCCTACCCGACGGGGGACAAGCTGGCAAGTCTCACCAGCCGGCGCGCTCCACCCGAGATAGACAAAGGACACGTATGCAAGGCATCACCCACATCCTCGCCGACCTGACCGAGATCGACGGCCAGCCAATGACCACCTCGCGCAAGGTGGCGAAGCGGTTCAAGAAGCAGCACAAGGACGTTCTGCGCTCAATTCGTTCGCTGCTGTTAACCGAAGACGACGGGCGGAATTTTGCGCCGGTTGAATACCGTGACTCAAAAGGCGAGATGCGCCCCGAGTACCTCATCAGCAAAGACGGGTTCTGCCTGCTTGCAATGGGATTCACTGGTCCTGACGCACTGGCGTGGAAGCGAACCTACATCAAGGCATTCAACCAGATGGCTGCCGAGATCGCGCAATCCTACCGTGTGCCAGCCGTTCCCGTGACGCTGCACGAGCGCATCGTTGCATGGGAGCAGCTTGATTCCGCCACCTACGCCGCAGCCAAGGGCGGAAGTGCCGACATGAACAAGCGCAAGCGGGCGCTGAAGGTGCTGCGCCCTGAGGCTGTGCTGATTGCTGAAGAGCAGCAGCCCGACATGTTTGCCATCAAGGGATGATCATGAAAACAATCACCCCGCGTCGCATGCTTGAGATCGCAGAGAAGACGACGAAGCTCGCAACCGAAGACCTGCGCCGATCTGGCGCGGCGTTTGCCACCGATGCCCTTCACCATCGCATGACGGGCGCAACCGTTGTTCTGTTGGACGACGCAGCGGAAGAACTGGCAAGCATGCTGCACGAACATGCAGAAATTCACGAACTTATGCTGAAAATGGTGCGAAGTCTGGTCAATTACTGCGAAGAACTGAAGCGCAACTGACTTTATCCCCCTTGGATAAACCGAGATAATTTGCGTACAGTTAGCCAAGCAGCCTAGCCAAGGAAAAGCCCCGCTGGGATGCCGAGCGGGGCTTTGTTGCGTCTGGGGTCAGGGCTTGCTTACGCTGATTTTTTCCGCGTCCGCTTTGGCTTCAGTGGCTCACCACATGGGCCTAGCCCGTAGACCGCCGCCATGATGTTGCGCATGGGCGTGCAGTCGATCGCTGCATCGATCATCTCATGGGCATGCGACCGATCCCGAGCCACACGGCCAGCCACATCCAATACAGTGCCGATCGCCTGTAGTGTCTCAACGTGCTTTGCGCACTGCTGTTGCATGTCGCGGGCCTCTGATTCCGCTGCTGCCAGCGACTCGCGCAGATCAGCTTTGATGCACGAGCAGTTGCAGCACGCGCCACATGACGTGTATCGGATTGGGCTCCGGCATTGCTTGCACGGCTTGCCTTCGTACTTGCTACTGCCTGTTTCGCGTGCCGTGCGCTTAGCGATAGCGCTTTTACTTGTTGCATTGCTCATGCCGTCCTCCCTGTGCACAAGCTGTCCGCGCAGCCGTCTGGACCGCAGCGGCATGGCCGCTGACAGGCCGTGACCAACCCGCCCGCATCGCGCGCGGCTGGTATCTGCAGCGCTCGGTCTGTACGCTGCGAGCACGACAGCTTGTGCCATCCGCGCTGCCCGCACTCGCTGCACGGGACCATTGCGAGGACATCCTCCACATGGTCAGCGCGGATCTTTGCGACGGCTTCCTGAGCATGCATCATTGCGTCCGGCTTGCCGACGAGCCGCGCAGTCAACTCGCGGCTGTCGTCCTCCAGGTGTTGCCGTGTGATTTCAGTCATTCTCGCCCCCAATTCCGTTCGCCGCGAGCACGGCGGTTTCGATTTCCCTAGCCATTTCCGGTATGTCTTCGATGAGCGCCTCGGCGACGGTCCACCCATACCCGTCCACAAGGGCGGTGATCTGCCCATCCGTCAGCCGCACCGCCTGGCGCGGGCCGGTCGGCAGGGGCAGGTCCTCGATTTCCTGCGCGAGGCTTTCATCGGCCCCATCGTCGCCTGAGCCGTAGTACAGCGGCAGCGCGCGGGCGATCTTGGCGGCCTCTGCGCGCATCTGCTCCGCCCCCTCGCGCCGGGCATCGGCGATGACTGTGGCGATCAGGTCGCGCAACCGCAGTTGAGCCAGCGTCACGTTTTCGACCGAAACCAAGCCCTCGCCGCTTCCGGAGGCAGCCGCAATGAGTTCGCCGATTGATTTGTCGATGCTCATCGTGCGCCACTCCCCGGCCTCAACCGTCAAGCACTCTTGCCCCTCGATCTCCGCCAGTTTCGCGCGCAGCTCGTCTACCTGTATCTGCGCAGCACTCAGCCGCCCAAGCAGTCCAAGCACCTCCGCCTCCCGCAATGCCAGCATGCTGGCCGGAGATTCGAGCATGCCGTCCAGTCGCTCGCGGAGGTGGGGCTTGCAGGCGCTGATCTGTGCGCGCAGCTCGTCACGCTCTTTCCGCGCTGCATCCCGGTCAGCGCACACGCGGCGCAGTTCAGTACTGTCGGCGTCGTGCTGTGATCGATGCCCACGCGCCAACTCGTCGCGCTCCTGCCTGGCCTTTCGCCCTGACTCTTTCGCCTGCGTCAGCGCCGCGAAAAGCTCTTTCTGCGGGCTGTACGCGCCGACAATTCGCTTCAGCATGTCGCGCTCGGCCTCCAGGTCGGCGATGCGCTGCGCCTGATCGACGGCATGGTGCTGCAGCGTGACGCGCTGGGCGTGCTCGGCTCGGCAGCCGTCGCGGTACATGCAGGCGTTGAACGGGCTATTGATGTCGGGCAGTTGTTCGGTGCTCATGCCTGCGCTCCTTCGATGCGCAGCAGTTGCGCCAGTTCCGAAAACCGTGACTCATACCAATGCGGCTGTGTCTCGCGCTGGTTCTTTGGGTTGCTCACGTTCTTGCCGTACTTCAGGCCGGCCTCCGTAAGGCTCCAGAAGTACGACACACCCTTGGTGCTGGGCCTTGACTTCGCCTCGATGATGCCGAGATCCTTCAGGGCAACATTGCACGCTGCCGCACTGACCTTGTAGCCGTGACGCTTGAGCAGCGTCGTCAGGGATGCAGTCGTCTCGCTGCTGCCAGCGGTTGAGCCGGACGGGGCATCGATGGCGTAGACGGGCATTGCCGGCAGCAGGTGCGGGGCAACAATCGCCATGGCGCGGCCAATCACGTCCAGCCGCGCAGACCCCTCAAGGCGCAGCGCATCGGCGACCACTCGCATGATCTCCATGTCTTCAGCGCCGTTGGTTTTCTGCGCATGCATCGCGTACCCGCCAGTTCGACGGATCGACGGAAGCACATCTTCGAACACCCACCGCTCGAACTCTTGCGCGGCAGGCAGGGTGCTGGACATGATCAAGCGCAGCACATCTGGCTCGGTCAGGATGCGGGCGTCTTGCAGTCCACCGGCCGTCAAAAGGGGTAGGCGAATCACCGACCCCTTGCAATGGCGCTTGATAGCATCGCTGGTGTCGGCGTACCCCAGCCGCTCCGCAACGTCTTTTCCGACAAATCCCGGCTCGCCATTTTGCAGGATCAGTGAGCGGATCGCTTTCCCGTCACCGGGGAACACGAACGGGGTCACAAGGGTAGAATTCTTGTCAGCCATCGCTGAACCTTTCTCAGTTGGTGGTCAGAAGCCCCGCGGTGTGTCATCACTTGCGGGGTTTCGTCATTGTGGCGCAGGTGGCTTGTGCGCTTGATTGAAAAAAGCTATCGCTTCAGGCTGGGCTGATCAGAAATTCATCCAGCGACTGCCCGGCTTCCAGCGCCTCCACCAGCCAGCGCGGCTTCAGCCCGCGACCAGACCATGAGGCACCGTCTGCCGGGTTGCGGTACATGGCGACGACCTTGCCGCCAGCCCGCACCACTGCCATTTCAAAGGCCCGCTCGCCAACGACCTGGCCCGGAAGGCCCTCTTCGTTCAGGCCCAAGCGGTAGGCGTCGGCCAGCGGCTTCTGCAGCGGGTCGGCGGCGCCATCTTCAACCTGGTCGGGTTGCGCATCAGCGGCTGGCGTGGGGGCTGAGGACGCACCATCCGGCTCGCCTGCAGTAGGCGCAGCGTCGAGACGGCCCGCAGGCTCCCCCGGCTGCGCGGCGGCTGGCTCCTGAGCGCTGGCCGGACCGCCATCAAGCACGGTGACGGGGTCAGCCGGCGCGTCCTCGAACATGTCCGGCACGCGCGGGTCGCGCTCATGCTGCAGAGCCGGCGCCGGCGCGGCACCGAGCGTCACCCGCATCGCGTTGACTGGCGGCTCGCCCAGGTCGTCGGCGCCCGCATCCTCAACGCGCGTCCCGGCGCTCAGCAGGTCGATCAGGTCATCTTGCGTCGCCACCTCGGCGGTGTAGTCCGAGCGCACGACGTGGCGGAGCGCTGCGGCGACGTTGACGGCGCGCACGAGGCGCGTGGTGCCGGTTGACGGGTGGTTGATCGCGTAGACGCGGCGGGGCGTTTGTGGCTTGGTCGTGGTCATTCCTCGTTGGGGCCGCGCAGTGCGGCCTTTGGTGTTCAGGCGGTTTCAGCGGCCGGCTGTTGCGCTGCGGCCTTGAGTTGCGCGATGCGGGCGCTGTAGACGGTGCGGGCCTGTTCGCGCTCGGCCGCCGGCAACATTGCGGCGGCAGCTTTGGCGGCATCGAGCGCGGCCCGGTTGTTGGCCGAGTCGATCAGCCGCGTCACTTCCTGCAGTGTCGGCATGGGCTTGATCGTGTGGCCGGCTTTCTTGCCCTTCGTCGCAGTCAAGCTCAGGCTGATGTCGCGCTCGATGCCCGACATGTGGCTGATTCGGATACCGCCGACAGTGGCGCCGCCGAAGCGCACGCCGGGGTCGTTGAACAGCGTCATGGACTTGCCGGGCCACGTGCGGCCGTCTTCGCCCCAGGCGAAAATCAGCACTTTACGCATTGTTTTACAGGGCTTGTATGGTCGCCCGTCGTCTCCCTCATAGTGGACGATGAGCGGTTGTTCGTCGGTGTTTTCCAGGCGCACGTCGGTAACGGTGATCGTCATCGGCCCGCCGATCAGTTGTTCGCTGTTGATCTGGTCCGACTTCGGCACGATCGTGTGCCGCAGGTTGCTGATGTCCATCACGCGTACCCCACCTCGATTTCAATGCTGCGGCGCGCCCAGTTCGGCAGGCCGACGATTTGCGTGCCGACGTGGTGCGGCCAGTGATTTGCGCGCTGGCAGTCGGCGTATAGGGCCCGCAGTTCCGCCACCTCTTCGCGCCCCTGCTGTAGCGTGTCTTCGTCCAGCACCGCGGTGTAGGCGAGAAACGGGTAAGCCGATGTGACGATGGCAAAGCGGAACTCAGCCACATCAAGCCCGCAGGCCTCCACGCCGTCGATGTAGTGCGCGGCCTGGCGGTGGTACCCCCAGGTGTTGACCGATCGGCCGAAATCATCCGGGCCGTTCTCACTGGTCGTCTTGAGGTCGAGGATCACATAGCGGCCATCCTTGCGCTTGTGCAGCCAGTCGGGGCGGGCCTTGCACTGCAGTCCGGTTGCTTCATCGGCCCAGAACACTGAAAGCTCCGGTTCCCCGCTGCTCAGGATCTCGGCAAGCTCTGGGACGTTTGTCACTGCCGCTCGCTGGAACTCGGCGTCAAGCTCCTGTGCCATGGAAATGGGTTCGCCGCACTGGCGCTCTGCCCACTCTTTTCCAGTCTTGGTGCGTAGGTCAAGTCCATCGGGGCGCACGCTGTAGCGCAACCCCCATTCACTCGGCTCAAGGATCATGCAGTGTGCCAGCGTGCCGGACAGCATTGCAGCCGTTGCCTTGCGCTTCGGCCGCGCTGGGTTTATGTTCATCGCCCAGCAGTAGGCCGGCGACCGCTTCAGGTCCGTCATCAGGCTGTTGCTGACCGCGCACCGGCTCAGGTACTCGGCATGCGTCAGACCGCGTTCAATCGGCATCTCGTTCTCCAGTTGGTTGTAGGTGCCGGCTTCTCACCGGCTGGCGCAGCGCTCTCACCCGCTGCGTCTGCATGTCTCGTGTGCCTCGCCGCTTGCGCATTTCTTTGCCGGCGCGGGACCGGCGTCGGATTCGCCCCATGGGACTGACGACCGGCCGGGATGCGCTTGCCCCTCGTTGCCGGTGCGCCCTCGATGTCAGTTGCAGGTGACGCGGGCGCGGTCGATCTCAGCGGCCTCGGCTGGCGTGCATGCCACCAGCACGGTGGCTGCGCACAGGCAGACGATCACCACGGCCAGCAGCAGGGCGCCGAGCGACATCGGCGAGCGCTCACGTGGGACGCGCGGTGCTGTCTCGTGCTCGATGGCCTGCACGCTGTCCTGCCAGTCGCTGTCTGGGTTGAACTGGATTCGGTCGGTGTCGTGGCGGCTCATCACAGCCACCCCATCGCCAGCGACACGACGATCACTACACCCAGCGGCGCCAGCGTCACGGCCAGCACGCGGTGACCGGCCGCCTCGATGCGGCCCATGCGGCGCGGCGACGGCTGCTGCCACGTCTTGCCGGCGATCCAGCCCGATTCGTAGCCGGTCCAGTTGTCGGCGTCGTGGCGCCCTTGGGTTCCCATGGTGGCCATCACGCAGCCCTCCGCAGTTCGTGCCGCTCTTCAATCCGGTCCAGCGCTTCTCGGTTCGTCTCACGCTCCATCTGCCGGATGACGGCGCGATCGATCGCAGCGAACAGGTCGCTCTGCGTCAGCATCGGCGCCAGATCCTCGCCCGGCGCGCCGGTGATGATCCAGCCGTCTTCGATGTCGGCGCCGAACCCGCACGTGAGCTTCACGCCGGCCACGGTCACCACGTATTCGCGCAGGCAGCCGGTCGATGCCGCCGCATTCAGTGCGGCGCGCATCGCCGTCTTGTGATCCGACCCGGCAGCCAGCGCACGGCCCATGGCGCGCACCGCTCGGTCAATCGTCTGTTCGTCGTGCGCACTCATGCCGCACCGCCGATCTTGATCCCGGCAATGCGAGCGGCGTGCAGCGCCTCGACAAGTGCGCCCCACTGCTGATTGATGCGCAGACTCCCCGCGCGGCCCATGGGCATCGCGCTGGTTTCAACGCCGCCGATCAGGTGAGTGACCGGAGAAATCGTCGTGTACTCCGCTGCCAGCGCCTCAGCCGCTGCCAAGACTTCCAGCAGTTCCGGCGCGTGCGCTGCTTGCTTTTTCGTTGCCATCTCATCGCCCCTTGCAGCTCCGTCACCCGGCGGGTGTCTCGTGCTGCATTGGGATCAATTATGACCACAACCGTTTGCGATTGCAAGCCTTTTTGACGCCTTTTGTTGTCGCTGTTCGCTGGATCAGGCGGCCCGCTTGCCCAGGTACTCGCGCAGCGCATCGGCGACGGCAGCATGATCGGCGTAGGCAGATGACTTGCGGATCGCGCCGCTGATGATCCGCTCAGTCTCGACAGCAGTGACGCGGGCCTTCACGTACTTGCCGGCCGCGCCGCGCAGGTTCTGCGGCAGCTCGATGCCGTGCGCCTTGGCGATCTCAACCGCGTCCAGCAGCTTCGGCGCGTCGGGTGCAGCCAGGGCAAGCGGGGCGCCGAGCGTGCGGCGTAGCGCGTTCTGCATACCGTCGGTAATGTCCTGCCACAGCAGAGGAAACATGGCCTTCAGGCGGTCATCGCTCAGCACGCGGGCAGCTGCGGCAATCTCCGCTTCCAGGCTGATCGGGCGGTCTTCGGCGGCCGGCTTCGGCGCCTCGATCACGGCAGCCACATCGTCAGGCTTCTTTAGCCGCGCGAGAACTGACCGGCGAACAGTTTTCGATTCGCGCATGGAGACAAGAAGACACTGGTCCCGCGTCATCGCGATCACTTCGGAAGCCGGGCCGCGCGGATTCGATACTACGAAACTTTCGTAGTAGTCGCCGTCCAGCTCGTCGCGGCATCGGGCCACGAAGTCGTTGCGTCGAATGACGGACTCGCCGGCATCTTCGCGGGCGGTGTTGATGATCTCCAGCAGTTCGGTGCTGGTCATGGTCTTCTGGATGGTGGTGATGTTGCTCATTCTGCTTTCTGGTGGGATGGTTGAGGGAGCGGCGCAAAGCTGACCGGCTGATTGGTCTGCTTCGCGTCTGCTTACCGGAGCCGAGGCATCGGGTTGCTTGGAAGTGATCGGTGAACATCGCCACTCCTGAGGATCCTTCGGCGCCATGTCACGGCACCCGGCTGGGCGATCCCCTCACGCTGAAACCCATCTGGCAGCGGATGCCCGCTTGCTGCTTTGTCGACCGGCGCAACGTCGTCTCCAACACCGGTCCCAGAACGCAGAAAAGCCCCTTGCTACTGCGTTCTACCGTCGGGGGCCGGTGTCATCCTGTTGGATGTGAACGCATGAGCAAGGGGCCTCATGTTGTTTCGTCTTCACCATCCCCCGACAGATCAGACAGGGTGAAGTATGCCACACGCCAGCCGATCGCATCAAGTGGCGCGGATTTTGTGCGCTTCTCCCCTTTACAACGCAAACAAATGTGGCCACACTAGAGCCATCGAATCAGCAACCAACCGGAGCAACACCATGCAAGCAGCCGCCACCACCACCATCACCATCACCTACAACAGCGCCGTCAAGGTCGATGCTGGCTGGCGTGATGTCCAGATCAAGGCCCGCGCCGAGCAGATCAGTGCCGGCATGGCCGTGGTCCGTGAGGTCGTCGAGATCGACGGCGAAGCCCCTGCCTACGGCCAGAGCCGCACCGGCGCCAAGCGCCAGAGCTTCAACGGCAAGGCTTGGGCCGCCAAGCAGATCGGCGCCAAGAAGCGCCTGAGCGCCTGCGAAATCGTCGCCTAACCGCCAAACTGGAGCACGACATGACCCCCCCCCGCTTCCCCTTCATCCACACCGAGTCCCGCGCCCGCCTGGCTCGCGCCTTCGCGGCCTACGCCATCCGCGCCCAGCGCCGAGCGGAGATCGCCAAGGCGGTCGGAGATCGGAAAGCGTGGGCACTCCACATGAACCGCGCGTCCCAACTGGCGCACAAAGCAGACATGCTCGGCGCTTGACATCGCAAACAAACGTGGTCACAATGGCGCCATGAACACAGAAACCATCCGCGCCGAACTGCGCACCCTCAACATCGCCGAAGTGGCCCGCCGGGCTGGCGTGACGCGCCAAGGGCTGTCGCGTTTCGTCAACACGACCGGCCGCGGGCTGCAATCTCGCACTGCTGACCGTGTCGCTGCGGCAATCGAAGAACTCCGCACCCGCCCCGACGCTCCGCCGATCCCCTCGTCATCGGCCGGCCCCGCCAGTACCCAACCCGCCCCCGTCGTGCAGACCGCACAGAAGGTGGCCGCATGATCCGCTGCCTCATCACTGCCGCCGCCGAGTGGAAGGGTCGAGTCCTGGCCGCATGCATCGGGGCCGCGCTGTGACCGACATCACCAGCCCCATCCACAGCCGCGCCGACGTCGAGCGCGCCGAGCGGATCCGCCACGAGCTGGCCGAGTCCCGCGGCCTCGAACCGCGCGACTACTCGCACTACACCCCGCGCCCTGTGGCGCAGACGAAAAAAATCCCGACTGGCTGCAACCGGTCGGGCTCTCCCGCGGCCTGAGCCGCTTTCCACAAAACGAGCCATGACTATGACACATCAACAACCCCCCGTTCAAGGGATCAGCGCCGGCAACGCCGGCCAGATCGATCGCGATGCGTATCTGGAGCAGCGCCGGAAAGATGCGTTGTACCAGTACCGCCGTGACAGAACCCGTGATGTGAGCCGTGCCGCATGGGCCTGCGCTCAGGCGTGGGCCGCGGGGAGCGCCAAATGATCCGCTACGCCATCACCCGCCTGCGCCTCGCGTACTACCGCCGCGCCTTGTGCGACATGGGCATTGCCCACCCGGACGCCGGAGCTGTGCTGCTGCACATCAGCGCGCTGCGCGACCAGCTCGGGAGCCGCGCATGACCGCCCACCGCGTGACGCTCACCCGCCGCTACCTGATCGGCAAACCGCTGGTGATCCGCACCAACGCCAACCCTGACCATCAGCGCGCGCTGATCGACCTGCGCCACCAGTTCAAGGCCGTCACTGGCCGCGAGTACCTGCCGCGCCGCGGCGACCTGCTGACCCACGAGGTGACCAAGTGAACGCCCGCAACACCCCGGCCAGCCGTGCCCGTCGGCTCGCATCCATGAACAGCACTGCCGAGCTGTCGCGCCGCCTCGCCGAGCTGACCGCCCGCCACCCTGGCGAGCACGAGGCAGCCGCGACCCTGCGCGAGGCTATCTCCATCCAGTCCGCCCGGAGCCAAGCATGAACATCGTCGAGAACCCGTCGGGATGCATGTCCATCCGCATCCGCCACGCCCACCGCGTCACCCTGTTGCAGCGCATCGCCCGTGCATTTGCCACCGGATCCGTAGCATGGGCCGAGCAGCTCGACCAGCTCGGGAGCCGCGCATGATCCCGCTCTGCAAATCCCAATCCGAGGCGCTTGACGCTCTGCGCAGCATTGCCCCGGCAAGCGTCCGAGACGTGTGTGCCGTCATGTACGGCGACAGCACGCCCGTGCGGGTCGAGAATACCCGTGCCCGGGTTGCCGCACTCGCAAAGCTCGGTCTGGTCACGCCGGCGTGCCATGGTCAGCGCCGGCCCGGGTCTGTCCGCGGCACAGTGCCAATCCTGTGGGCCGTGACCGATGCTCCGGAAGAGCGCCCAGCACCGAAGCCGCACCCGCTTCCTCCGGCGCCTGGCCGCGCCGCGGTGCTGGCGATGCTCTCAACGCCGATGACCAGACACACGATCGCCGAGCGCATGGGGTGCGGCTACGACAGCGCCGCGCAGTACATCGCGCAGCTGCAAGCTGACTACAAGGTGACACCGTGCGGGCGTGAGCCCAGCCCGACCGGCAGGGGGTGGCGGATGCTGTTTGCCGCGATCGGCGGTGCAGCATGAGCGCCCGCAAGACAAAGCCGGCCACCAAATCTGCCGCTATGTCGCTCATCGAGGCGCGCACGGCTGCCCTGTCTGCGGCGATCGATGCCTGGCGCGATCGGTACGCCTCCGATTTGTCGGTCACACAGTACACGATTGCTGCGGCAGTCGGGGCCTCCCAGCCGACAGTCGCAAAGTACATGCGCCGGCTAGGTTGGCCAGAGCAGAGCAGGTCCATGGGCGTCAAGCGCTGCCTGCATGCTCGGTTCGGCGAGCACGTCAAGAAGGCGCCCAAGATGCCGGCACCCCCGCCACCGCCGCCGGCTGTTGCCTCGTCGATCTGGTGCCTTGCCGCCGGACGGCTTGTCAGCACCACCCGCCGCGGCGGCAAGCACATCGAGGTGCGGGCATGAACCGCGCCGATCTCCCATCCCAGCCGCTGAAGGCAAAGCAGCGCGCATTGCTGGATACATTCCGGCGCTTGCAGCCCGTCACAATCCGTGGTGTCGCATTGGCGATCCATGGCGATGACCAGCCCGTGCATGTCCGCATGGTGCACAACCAGGTGCCGGCGCTGCAGTCCCGCTGGCTCATCACGCCGGCCGGTGTTGCCGCGGCTGCCCCGGGCGTGCGGGGCGTTCGACCTCTGCTGTGGAGGGCTTGCGCATGAGCCGCGTCCGCCAGTCCGATCTCTGGAGCAAGCACACGTCCGCCCACGCGCCATCACCCGGCACCCCGTTTGCATCGGGCGGACACACTGGAGCAATGCAGCAATCGTGCATCCGCTGCGGCGTCCACCGTTCGCCTGTTGCATTGCAGGCGGACAAGCAGATCAAGTACCAAAAGCGGTGCATCGACCGCGAACTGTGCGCTACAGCGCGAGGGGGAAAGGCATGACCATCACCCGCTATCCAGCAATGATCGTGATTGAAGACGAAACCGGCGAGCTGGCGATTGTCACGATGGACGACGGCGCGACGGCGCTGGTTGAGATCAAGAGCGTCGTCAACGCAGCCGGCTGGCCTGAGCTGTCCGCACAGATCCTCGGCGCGCTGCAGGACATGCGGCTAGATGGCGATTCCCCCGCCGTGTGACGCACATCACGCCACCATCGAAGCCCGGAACTACCGGGCTTTTTTACGCCTCATCCCCTTGACGGGCTATCAGTCGATTGATAAAGTACACACATCGGATCAGCAAACGGCAGGTCCGCAACCAAAGGAAACGATCATGACTGCATCAATCATCACCATCAAGTACAGAAGCAGCGTCAAGGTAGAAGCCGGCTGGCGTGAAGTCCAGATCAAGGCCCGCGCCGAACAGGTTTCTGCTGGTATGGCAGTTGTCCATGAAGTCGTCGAGATTGATGGCGAGGCACCAGCTTACGGGCAAAGCCGGACAGGCGCCAAGCGTCAAAGTTTCAACGGGAAGTGGTGGGCAGCTCAACAAGTCGGCGCAAAAAAGCGCCTGAGTGCCTGCGAGATTGCTGCCTGATTCGACCCAACAAACTACTGAAGGAAACACCATGAACGACCGCAACGCCTACCAACTCACCGCCCAAGTCCGCGCCACTCGTCGCCAGCACTACGCCCAGGCCAACGCGCCGCAGAAGCCCCGTGTACCGCACTGGATCAAGGTTATCGCCATCGTCGCCTGCATCGGTCTCGGTGGCGCTCTGACGGCCCCCAAGGCGCATGCAGCCGGCATGACGACCAACGACTCGTGGACAACTCCTGACAAGACGAAGCACCTGTTGGTCGGTGCATCCATCGGCCTGGCTGCTGGCGCGCTGTCGGACTCGTGGACTGTCGGCGCTGCTGCTGGCTGTGCTGTCGGCGCGCTGAAGGAGGTCAACGACATGCGCAGCGTTAACCACACGCCGAGCTATAAGGATTTCGCTGTCACCTGCATTGGTGCTGCGATCGGTGCAAAGCTGGGTGTGATGGTCGCCCCTGTTCCCGGCGGCGTGTTCGTCGGCAAGTCGTGGAGTTTTTGATGTCCGGAAGCCGACACACTGGCCCCACCCCCGCTATGCTGCATGCAATCGCACTCTACGACTCCGGACTTTCGCAACTCGCCGCCGCCCGTGCTGCTGGCGTGTCGCAATCTGGGTTGCATTACGCGCTGAAACGGCGCAGGGATGAGCAATCGTGACACTCCCCACCGACATCGCCCGATGCCCAGGCCGTGCGCTGCTGGTCAACCTACGCCCAGCTACCGACCAGCTATGCGAAGGCTGCCAGCGGCTCACAACGGGCCGCGCTGAGACTGCGCAGTGGATTGCTGATGGAAGGCCCCGCGTTGACGGTGGCAGGCCGTTGATGCGCTCCGTGTGGATGGCTGCACCGTACCCGCCTGTGTGGCCGTGTTCCATGAGGATTGATCCATGACCGTTACAACACCGTGGTACGTTGACACGTACACCACCTACGGCGGCGAGGTCATCAACAACGTGCGTGACGCTGAGCATCGGATCATTGCCACATGCCCCGACCGCGATACAGCGCGGGCTATGGTGGCCCGGTCAGAGCATGGGCCGTTGTGGGATGACGTGCAGTCACTGCGCCAGCGTCTAGCCGATGCCGTGGCGCATCACGACATCGTGCAGGCCGAACAGCGGGCTCACTACATGTCGCAGCTTGACACTGCGCTTAATGCACTGCGTCAGATGCGCGAAAGGTACGAGCCAAATGCTAAAGCGCTCGTTTGATAGCCAATTCGGGCGATATCGTTATCAGCTCGTCGGGATCGTGTCGAGTGACCGGCTGATTGCATGGCGGATGTGGTCACGATGGAGCCTGGCATGCGGCTCGGTTGAGCTAATCCCTGTCAAAGACGCATACATGCCGCAGAGCTACACCCGAGCGCAGGTTGAGTTGAAATTCAGAATTAAAGGAATTCAAATGAACAAATCGCAACGACTGGCAAATGCAGAGGGTAACTATGCAGCGTTGTCTGCAGAGGCAAGCATAGTACGGAAAAGGGCTGAAGCTGAAATTGAGCGCGCCGATACTTTAGCGCGAATGGCTTTTTCCGAGATGATGGCGGCTCGGGCGGAATGCAGTACGCGAATCGAGCCACACGTCAAGCCTGACCCGGTGTAAAATGCTGGTGTCGGCGCAATGCTGACAAGCGTGGCCTAGGGTCATCCCCGAAGAGTCGGACTTCCTCCCCGGCCTGGCCTAACGCTCATCAGGAGGATGGCTGAGGAGCCATACGCATGACAGAGTTCAAAGACTCACTTCGAGCGAGTGAAGAATCCCGCGTCAGAACCGCAATCCGTCGCGCCGAACGCCGGCAGAAGTCAGACAAGCGGTACAGACTTTCGGCTACCAAGTCGAAGATCCTGATGAAGATGGTGAACCTACAGTTCTACCACTTCCCCGAAGTTATCCACCCCGGAAACAAGATCCTACGAACCGCCGCATGCTGCGGAGAAGTCACTGCGCGCAAGATGCTTCGAGAGCTTGAGGCGGACGGGTTGATCAATGTTCACGCCTACCGAAACGGCGGGCATGGGATGGCGGTCTGCTATGAGGTTGACCTTCAGGCCGTCATTGACAAGGTTGATCCTCCGATAGTCGTGGCCGAAGGTGAGCTTGTTTTGGTCCACTTTGCGCGCAAGTCTGGATGTAACAACCCAACAAACAACCCGACAGAAAGTGACGGGTTTGAGGAAAAAACAACCCGACAGAAAGTGTCCCCTGTATTAATACCCGCTGTGACCGATGAAACAGCGACATCCTATATAGGCTCTTGTCCTGATGTTGTCGAACACGCAGCCAAGGATGGGCATTCCTCTACCGAGGTTACCGAGCTTGACCAGCCGGCAAGCAGTGCAGAGGTTGATGGCAGCCACCTGCAGGATGGAAGCGATCCAGACGCTTGGAGAGCTTCGACGATGGATGATGCGATGCCGAAGGAAGTGATTCCACTGGCTGGCAGTTCTTCCGTTCGTCGCCCGCGTGGCCGGCTGGTGTACTTGGACGCATGGCGCGGTACGGGTGAACTGGGTTCGCATCGCTTCGCTGGGCAGGCAGCATGAGCGCGCCAATGCAGCTTCGCCCACACCAAGTCAAGGCGCTGGAAATGATCCGCGAGCGCATGAAGATGCGGGAACGCCGGATCATCCTTGAGCTAGTTACAGCCGGCGGGAAAACGGCTTGCGCTGTTGCGATGATCCAAGCAGCCGTTGCGAAGGGTGGCCGGTGCCTGTTCGTGGTTAACCGAACCCAGTTGCTGAACCAGACCGTGGAGCGGTTCGCTTCGCAGGGCATTGATGCAGGGATCATCCAAGGCAAGAACACGTCCGGCACGCACAAACGGGTGCTTGTGGCCTCGATTGCCACGCTGCACCTACGGCCTGCCGAGATGCCTGACGATCTGGCGCTGCTGGTGATCGATGAGGCCCACGCGGCCGGTGGCGACACGCGGCTGCACAAGCTGATTCACCATGTCCACGCCAAGGCGCCTAGAGCAGCCGTCATTGGGCTAACGGCAACACCTTGGGCCGCAGGTATGGCGAAGCATTACGAGGCGCTGGAAGGCCCGCTATTTCAATCCAAGGTCTGCCCGATCACGGCCGAAGAGCTGATCGCACAGGGCTATCTGTGCGACTGCGACATTTACGCTCCACCAGGTCCAGACATGACAGGTGTGAAAGTGGTAGCAGGTGAGTGGGACGAAGAGCAGGCCGCCGACCGGATGGAGAAGCTGAACATCATCGGCGACATCGTGACGACGTACCTCGAAAAAGGTGGTGGGAAGAAGGCTGTTTTGTTCGCGCCGAACATAGCCTTTTCACAGAAGATAGCTGAAGAGTTCACCCGCGTGGGCGTTGATGCCCGGCACATCGACTACCGGAAGCCGGAAGCCGAGAAGGTCGAGATGCTGAAAGCGTTTGAGGCTGGGGAATTCAAGATCCTGTGCAACCCGCTGTTGCTGCGTGAGGGCTGGGATTGCCCTTCCGTGGAGGTGTTGATCATGGCCCGCCCGACCCGCTCCCTGATCTCGTGGGCGCAGATTGCCGGCCGCGTTTTGCGTGTGTCGCCCGGAAAGGAGATGGCGAAGATTCTTGACCACTCCGGCACCGCGTCTCGCCTTGGCTTCCCGACCGATGACCGGTCAGACGAGCCGCTCGACGACGGCAAGCCGAAGAGCGCCAGCGCGAAGAAGGAAAAGGAAAAGAAGGAGCAGGAGAAGCTTCCGAAGGCATGCACAGAATGCCACTTCCTGAAGCCGGCTGGTGTCCACGAGTGCCCGGCATGCGGGCACATCCCCAGGCGGCCGAGTGACATCGAGGTGTTGCCGGGAGAACTGGTCCTGATGAAGAAGTCCAAGAAGCACAAGGCCGAAGACCCGGCATTGCGATTTGGGCCGAAACAGCATCTGTGGTCCATGCTGCTGGGGTACGCGGAAGAGCGCGGCTGGTCCCGTGGCGCAGCGAGCCACAAATACAAGGGGATCACGGGTGTCTGGCCCCGATCAGTCGCCGACATTGCCTGCCCACCATCGCCTGAGCTTCGTAGCTGGATCAAGGCGGACCAGATCAGGTACATGAATTCGAAGAAACAGCAGGAACTGAGAGCATGAAGACGGCGCAAGTTCATAGCAAAACTGTAGTTTGATCCGCAGGGCATCCGCAGCACACTGGATGCCCTGCAACCGAAGGAACGACGATGATCCCGACCTACTCCCAACTTGTGGCCGCCCGCACTGACGTGCCAACAATGACCAGCCTTGAACTAGTCGAGTTCATCAACGCCGACAGGAAGGAACGAGCCGAAGAGGCTGGCGCACAGTTCCCATCAAAGGGGTTCGCTTCTCTTGCCCACGCCGACCTTCTCAAGAAGGTGCCGGAGGTGCTTGCCACTGCCGGAAATTTTTCCGCCAGCTACAAGGACAGCACTGGACGCACGCTGCCCATGTACCGCTTCCCGAAGCGCGAGGCGTGCCTGATGGCGATGTCCTACAGCTATGACCTGCAGGCCAAGGTATTTGATCGGATGACGGAGCTTGAGGCGCGCAACACCCCTGTTGCATTGCCAGCCCTGCCACAGACATTTGCCGAGGCTCTGCGCGCCCTGGCTGACAAGTCGGAGGAGTCCGAGCGCCAAGCTGCTGCGCTGGCGCTGGCCGCCCCGAAGGTCGATTTCGTTGACCGCTACGTCACGGCAGACACTGGCGCCAAGGGATTCCGCCAAGTCTGCAAGCTTCTGAAGGCCAACGAAGCGCGGTTTCGTGAGTTCCTAGCCGAAAACAGGATCATGTACCGACTGAATGGAGATCTGGTGGCATATCAGCAACACATCGATGCAGGACGATTCGAGTGCAAGACGGGCGAGGCAAGCGGCCATGCATTCAGCCGCTGCCTGTTCACGCCTAAGGGTGTCGAGTGGGTTGCTGGCGAGTGGGCAAAGCGCCAGATTCGAGACGTGGACCTGTTCGCATGAAGACGATGAGTGCAGATGATGTCTTCGAGGTGGCGCGTGGGCGTTGGCAGGGCATTCTTGGCGCTTACCTGACCGAGCGCACCGTCCGGGGGAAACATGGGCCATGTCCCACTTGCCTAGGGCGCGACCGCTTCCGCCTAGACGACAAGTTCGGGCGGGGGAACAGCTTTTGCTCACACTGCGGCGCCCGCGATGGCATCGGCCTCGTGATGGACCTGCAGAACCTTGACTTCAAGCGCGCCTGTGATTGGGTGCTGAACAACGTTGGACGAGTGAGGAAGTTCGTGGAACCAGCACAGCAGAAGAAGACCGAAGACCTCAAGGCGGACCTGCGCCGCGTGTGGGGCGGCGGTGTGCTAGTGACTGAGGGCGACCCCGTATGGCTGTACCTCAAGCACCGATGCGGCATCGTCACGCCGCCGGCCGGCATTCGCTACCACCCTGAGTTGGACTACTGGCACGAGGACGGCAGCAAGACCACGCACCCGGCAATGCTAGCGAGCGTGATGGATTCGACGGGCCGGTGTCTGTCGGTGCATCGTACATACCTGACGCACCAGGGAGAGAAGGCGGAAGTAAAGACGCCGCGAAAGCTGATGCCGCCGTCTGACCGCCTGCACAACGTCGCTATCCGGCTAGCGCCAGTGTCGGAGGGCTGGCTGGCCGTGGCTGAAGGCGTGGAGACTGCGCTGGCTTATTCGACGCTGTGGGGCGTGCCGTGCTGGTCTACTGTGTCGGCTGGGTTGCTTGAAAGCTTCGACCCGCCGCAGGGAATCACGCTGCTGACGATCGCAGGCGACAACGACCGATCGTTTACCGGGCAGGCCAGCGCGTACAAGCTCGCCAAGCGACTGGTGCAGGAGCGGCCGGAGATAGAGGTACGGGTGCATCTGCCGATTGCAGATGGGTCGGATTTTGCAGATGACTACGCCACGAGGGACAAGGGATGACCGCCCGCCAGATCAAGCGCCGCAGGTACGGCTCGCCCACGCGGTACCGGGCAATGCAGGTAAGTCTCGCGCTGGAGCTGTGGCACTCGCTGCCGGACGATGTGCGCAACCCGTGGTTATTCTCCGCACAAGGGATCGAGGTGACAGCATGAACGAATACACAGACCACGCAGGAGTGCGCTACATCGCAAAGCTGGCAAAGCGCAACAGCAGCGGCATCGCAATGTGCAGTGGGTGTGCCCATAAATCCGGGCGAGATGAGGAGGCAACGCCGGGATGCATGGATGCGCCTACGTGCATGGAAAGCCCGCTGACCGGAGATGGCGCGATCATTTGGACGAAGGAGCCTTCGCAGATTAAGAAGTCTCAAGTCGCACTGAACAACGCATAATTGCACTGCGCGCCTAGGGCTGCATCCCGAACGCCGGACCCTTCCCCGGCTGGCGCGCATCTACAGGAAGGCGATTTGAAGGAATCGACATGATCTACACGACACTGAACCGCATCCGCGAGCAATCGCCCTGCACCGAAGGCTGGCGCAAGCTGCTGGCATATCTCGGAAAGACATCTGCAGACGATGAGCCGCTGGCGTTCGCAACGATTCTCAAATCCAATGGGCTGGATGATGCCCTGTGGTGCTGCCGGGCAGCGCCGCAGCACTCGCTGGAGTGGCGCCTGTTCTCCGTCCGGTGCGCGCGGCGTGTGCAGCACTTGATGACAGACCCGCGATCAATCGCTGTGCTGGATGTTGCAGAGCGCCATGCTACCGGACTTGCGACGGCCAATGAGTTGGCTGCTGCGTGGTCTGCTGCGTGGTCTGCTGCGAGGGATGCTGCGAGGGATGCTGCGAGGGATGCTGCGAGGGATGCTGCGATGGATGCTGCGAGGGCTGCTGCGTGGTCTGCTGAGAGGGATGCTGCGAGGGCTGCTGCGAGGGATGCTGCGATGGCTGCTGCGAGGGCTGCTGCGTGGGCTGCTGAGAGGGATGCTGC
>Ga0213919_1000081_pt1 | contig 51095 bp, 80 predicted proteins | sample McNCre317MG_FD_161056 | JGI IMG/M metagenome (GOLD analysis project Ga0213919, IMG submission 161056) | Freshwater microbial communities from McNutts Creek, Athens, Georgia, United States - 3-17 MG | ecosystem: Environmental > Aquatic > Freshwater > Creek | place: USA: Georgia | collected...
AACTCACCGAAGTGGGTTGATATAACCGGCGTTCCAGACATCTGTGCTTCGACGTTCACGCCGCCAAACGGTTCGATATAAAACGTTGGGCAAAGCAGCGCACGCGCCCCCGCCATCAGCTCCCGCCGCCCTTCCACTCCCACCGGGGGAATGTATTCGACGTGCGTCCCGCACGACAGGAACGGCGCCGGGTCGCCTTGGCCAACAATCTTGATCGGCATTCCAACCCGCTTGGCCACATCGACGGCGACGTTCACCCCCTTGTCGACGTTGAGACGACCCATATAAAGCAGGTAATCGCCCGGCGTTGACCGATACTCAAAGTGGCTAGGGTCAAAGGCATTAGGGATAACGGCATCGTACCAAGCCGACCCGCCAAACTTGTTTTCCTTGCCGTAAAGCATGTGCATCCATGCGTGCGACTCGAAGACGCGATACTTCGCCCACGTGTTCGGGTAGCCAATCCCGCTCTCGACTACGAATTGCGGAAGGTCTTGGACGGCGACTTGCTGCGCCCCTCCCCATGTCACGCAGATAATCGACGTGTTAGGTTCGCCCATTCGCTTGATGACTTCCGCGCGCATGTTGGCGGCGAAGTCAGCGTGATATTCCTTGTGCCCCGGCGCTTGCGTTTCGAGGTTGTAGAAGTTGGTCCCGGGCTTTCCGTATAGCGCCTGCCATCGCTCCGCAGGCATAACCGATACATTTTCGGAGCACTCCGGGTTGCTTCCTTCCACCCCCAAGTGGATCACTTCGTGACCCCGGGCGTGCATCATCTTGCACAAGTGGAATGCCTTCATTGTGAAGGCGCACGTTGTAAATTCTTTGCTGGTCTGCGTGTGCGGTAATCCTAGAACAAATATCCTCATGTCTCCCCCACTTGGATGTTATCGAACGAACATTAGAAAAAAGGATCCGTTAGTAAGCGGCCCGGTGATCAAGTCGTACGGGCTCACCTCTGCCTGGTACGTTGTCCCGCCAGCGTCCTGGGTTATCGTGCGCGAGTTGCCGGACGCATCGGTTAGGACGATTGTGCCAGCAGTTGGGCTCTGATTCAGCGCCCAATCGCCGAAGGCGGTGGAGTCTCCCGACATGCGGGTCCGAATCGCGGTAAGGTCCGAATCTGATGGCGTTGACGACGTGACTACGCAATGGGCGTTCCAAATCGCGCACGCATCCGATGGGTGGTTCGCCCAATAGCTCGACCCTTGGGTGCAGTTGACCAGGTTAAGCTGGGTGATCGCCGAAGGAGTCCACGCGCCATCACCGATGGCAGTGCGAACGGCGGCGATAGTCACCGTCGACGTCGCGAAGTCGTAGGCCGAATAACTAGGCAACCAGAACCACTGATTGATCACAATATCGCTGCCACCGATAACGACTTCCCAGGCGACCCAGCACCACCCGAGAAATTGCGACATGGTGACGGTTGGATTTGAATAGCTGTAGTCGGCAACGTAGGTATTCCCCGTGCCTGCGAAAAGCATGGAGTTAGCGTTGAAATTGGTGTTGCTTCCCAGCGTGGAAGCGCCGCCTCCGCCGTTGTGGGTGATACACTGAACGAACCAATTCGAGCCGTTTATCTGCATCACGCCAAGGTTATCCCGACCTGCGGCCCAAGGCAGCGCCCTGGTTTGCCAGTCCGTAGGCAAGCGCACGTAGGCCGATGCGAGGAGGCGCGTGGGGCTTCCGCTGATTGCCCGCGTGAAGTTTGGCGTACCCGTTCCCGACAAGAGCGTCCCGGCGACCGACGTTAGTTGCCTGCTAGCCTGCGAAACCAGCGGAACGGCGACGTAGGTCCACGAAAGGTAAACAGCCACCGTTGCGTTCTGGGTGGCGGTAGCGGTGGCTCCAGGCCCGGCTTCCACGGCGTCGGTGTAAGAACTCGCGCTAGCTACGCCCGCCGTTGCGTCTGTCCGGTTCCATGTCGTCGTCCCGCCGCCAATTGACGAAATCGTGCGACCGTTTGAACAACACCACATTCGCAGCACTAGCCGATTCCCATAGTACAGACGAGCCGCGTTTGCCGTCATCGTGGCGGTAGCTGTGCCTGTTCGCGTGGCCACATTCTCAAACGGCGCGACAGGATTAAGGCCGCGCCATGCCATCACATCCATGTTCCACGCGCCGCCAGTGGTGACGCTGAACGTGCTCGTGGTGTTGTCCGTGTTTCCCGCTCCCCATGCTTTCCAATACCAGCCGACGGAATGGGTAGTTGAGTTGGACGCGCGCCCGCTAGACATGAGCGCCCATCCCTCGCCCGATGGCGGGGTGATCGTCGCGGTTGAACAGGCGGCGAAGCGTAACTGCACCTTGGCCACCAACACGTCGCCGGTTTGCAGGCCAAGCCCGGACAAATCGTTGGCCCGGGTCGTTCCGGTGGCTGATGTGACTTCGGTGGTTACGCCTACGAGTGTCGCCATTTTGTAGCCTTAGCAGTTCTGTCCGACGATGAAACCGTCGTAGGTGTTGGCCCCGGTGCGGATAAATCCGAACGTGTCGCGCTTGCTCACTGTCGCTGTCAAGGTTGGGGCCGATCCTCCTGCCCATCGTATCGTGGCGAACCACCCGGCTATGGTAGAAACTACCGCGCCCTGTAGGATTTGCACGATGAAACATTGATTGTTGGTGGCGTTGGTAATCGTGAAGGTGATCGCCGTGCCGCTCGCGTTGCCGGTGACGATGTGGATGTTTTGCCCGCTGCAATCGAGGGCGACGGTTTGCGATCCTGATGCGGGCGTGTAGGTCGCTCCAGTGGGAGGCGATGGCGCCGCGCCGGTTGCCCCTGCTGAACCTGTCGCACCTGTGACTCCCGTTGTCCCTGCACCCGTCGGCCCGGTGGGGCCAGTAGGACCCGCGACGCCAGTGGCTCCGGTGGTTCCTGCGGTTCCCGCCCCTGTCGCGCCAGTTGTTCCAGCCGCTCCGCTTGGGCCGGTGGCGCCTGTAACGCCGGAAACGCCGGAAACGCCAGCGCCGGTTGCACCAGTGACACCGACGGTCCCCGCTGACCCTGATGGCCCCGTGGCCCCTGTCGTTCCTGCTGCCCCGGCGCTTCCTGTCGCGCCTACCGTTCCGGCTGCCCCGCTAGGTCCAGTCGCCCCAGACACGCCAGCGCCGCCCGCCGTTCCGGTTGCGCCCGTGACGCCAGTCGTTCCGGCCCCCGTCGGACCCGTTGGGCCGGTTGGACCTGTCACCCCGGCTGCGCCAGCTACACCAGTTGCGCCAGTCGTCCCGGCTCCTGTGGCCCCGACTGCTCCCGCTGTTCCAGTGGCCCCCGTGGTTCCAACTCCAGTCGCTCCGGTAGTACCCGCTCCCGTTGCTCCTGTGGTTCCTGCTGAGCCCGCAGCGCCGCTTGGGCCTGTCGCCCCTGTAGTTCCCGCGCCAGTCGCTCCGACCGCGCCAGCCGTTCCCGTAGGGCCTTGCGCGCCTGTCGCGCCGGTAACTCCTGACACGCCGGTTGTTCCTGCGCCTGTCGCGCCGGTTACGCCTGCGGCCCCAGCCGTTCCGCTAGGTCCAGTCGCACCCGTAGTTCCCGCCCCGGCTGGTCCAGTGACCCCGGTTGGACCTGTTGGCCCCGCTACGCCCGTTGCCCCTGTCGTACCTGCTCCGGTGGCTCCGGTGGTCCCCGCTCCTGCTGGTCCTGTCGCACCCGTTGAACCGGCAGCCCCAGCCGCCCCGGTCGCTCCCGTAACCCCGGCACCCGTAGCGCCCGCAGCACCAGCGGAACCGCTAGGCCCGGTTGCACCAGTGACACCCGCGCCAGTCGCTCCCGCTGGGCCAGTGGGACCCGTCGCGCCCGTAGGCCCAGCCGCACCGGATGCGCCCGTGGTTCCTGTTCCAGTCGCGCCAACAGCCCCAGCCGCGCCATTTGAACCAGACGGACCAGCGGCCCCCGTTGCGCCGGTTGGCCCTTGCATCCCTTGCGGCCCCGTCTCGCCTTGGAACCCTCGGATGCCTTGCGCGCCTTCCTGCCCTTGCGGGCCAGTGACGCCGACTAGGCCACGAGCGCCCGATGGGCCAATGTCGCCCGTGTCGCCCTTTGCGCCGGTAGCACCAACAGGTCCGCTAGCTCCGGTCGTTCCGGCGCCGGTCGCACCCTGCGCCCCGGTGGCTCCGACTGCCCCCGTTGCTCCGTTCGCCCCGGTTGCCCCTTGCGCTCCAGATGCGCCAGATGCCCCGGTGGGGCCGGTGTTCCCGTTCGCACCAGTGGCCCCGACAGAGCCCGTCGCGCCCTGTGTCCCGGTGGCCCCGGCAACGCCTGACGGTCCCGTGGCCCCGGCTGCGCCGCTTGCCCCTTGCGATCCATTGTTCACGAGGAACGAAGCAATCGGCGAAGGGACTTGAACCTCGATTATCTGGATTGGATCGCTCATAGGTTGCCCCCGGGTGAAAGGCGAATCCAGCCGGTGAACTTATCAGCGGGATGGGTGGAGTCGTCAGCGTAGGCGATGTCGACTTCCAAGAAGTATTTCGCCCGAATTTCCGGGTCGGTTCCAAGGGCGGCAAGTCCGGCCATTTGCACCTGGGTGCATGAAATCGTGATCTGCCCGTTGGTAGGCGTTGCAAACGCCACCGTCGGGGTAATCAGAGGCGTGCTAGGCTGCGCGTTTGCCCTGATTTGGGCGGTAATCGTGCAGCCGGTGAGGTTGTACGCTGCCCCCGCCGAGTCTTTGGCGTTGAGTTGCAGCGTGAATTTCATGTTGGCGTTGGCGTCTATCTCGCCGAGGTTTGTATTGCGGGCCATGGGCTAGGCTCCTACCGGCGCTTGGGGTTGAACTGGCGCGGGGGCCGGTGCTCCGATAGTCGTCATCGCGTTCGGCGCGATTGCCTGGCCTGGCGTCGCGGTGGCCATCGTCGGGGCGGGCTTGCCTTTCTTCGCTTCGGCGGACTTCATCAGCCTGCGGAGCGCCTCCAAGTTCTTCGCCGGGTAACGGTCAGGGTTGATCATCGCCGCGCACCAGGCTTGCTGACCTAGCACCACGATGGCGTCTAGCCCTTGCTGGCCCTGCGATGCCGATGGAACAACGGGGATCGCGCCGTTTTCTAGCGCGTCCTGCACCATCTTCGCGGCTAGCCGCTGGTGAGCCGTAACCCGGTCCATTGCGTATTGGAGGTCGGGCACCTTGTCACCGATGGCCATTGCCATGTCGACGAGGTTTACCAGGCCCAAGTCCTTGAAGTCGCCTAGGTCAGAAATCAGTCCGGGAATCGACTTGGAAAGCGCGGACGACAGACCGTAGGTGATACGGTAGTCCGTCTTTTCCATGTTGATCGCCTTCATGTCGATTTCTTCCATCAGGTCAGCGTTGACCGCATCCCGGGAAGGAATCTTCATCTTTTTCAGTTCATTGGCGAAGGCGACGATAATGTGGCCAGCCTGACGGTACATCGCCTCCCAATGCTTCTGATACTCAGCCGCGCGGGCATCGGCGAAGGCTTGTATCTCGCGCATGGCGACCGCCGCCACCACACCCTTGGGCGCTTCCCCGTGAGCCATCGCCTTGTTGATACCGGCGACCGCATACGCTTTGGCGTCGTGGTAATCGATGCGCCTTAGCACCTGCTCGCTGACGGGGTTGTTCCCCACCAACTTCGGTTCGTGCTGACCCTTCCATTTCCAAACCTGGAAAGGCGCGTCCGTCATTTCGTTCTTGCCGCTGTCTTGGTGGGACATGAAGACGGGCACCGCGCCCTTGAAAGACTCTTCCGCGACCCGCGCCAGCTTGTTGATCGCGAAGTGGTGAGGGGCGACGAAGCGGCCCATCGGGATTCCGCCCCATCCCTTGTAATCCCAGCGATTGCGAGCAACGGCCACCGGGAAGAAGTCGTATGGCCACGGCTCGCCTTGCGCCTTGCCTTTCTCTAGGCTCCCATTGAGCACCGTCTTCCCCACACTAAGAACGAATCGTCCATCCTCGTCGCCGGTCTTCCTTCGCCAGCCTCGGAGAAGTTGCACCGTTTCCGATTGCCCGCTTGATGGCGGGTCAACGCCTAGGACCGTAGGCGGCTGCCACGAAGGCGCTTGCATGATCGCCTCTTCAAACTCCGGGAAGCGCTCAACCAGGACAATCCGCGAAACCGCCTCTTCGAAATACAAGTGGATCGGATTCCGCCCCTCTGCCCGATGCCAGAAGAACCCCATCGAGTCGGCCCGGTGGCAAACGATTTGGCCAATCTGGCGCTCAATCTCAAAGAGCACGAACCCGTTCGGCAGACAGTATGAGTCCTCCCACGCTGACGTAGCCTCGGAAAGGAAATCGCAAGACTCAATCACGCCGTCAATCAGGCGATTGTATAGCGTGCAGTTGCGGTGAATGTTCGGCTTTGCGGCTACCGGAATGACCCGTGGCCGCAACGCCTGGCAAATCTTCGCGGTGCAAGCGTCGGACACTTCCAAGAACTGGTTGTATCCAAGTTGCTTGACCATCGAAAGAAAGCCGTCCATGAAGACTGGCGAGGTCCGGTCAGGTCCGCCACCGGTAAGCGGGCTTAGGTTCGTCGGACGAGCGTAGCGCAATTGGAGCAAAGCGCGCCCCATGTTTCGGTCTGCGTTCAGTGCGGCCTTGCATGCCTCAACCGCTTGTGGGAGTTTTTCTGGCTCGTCAATCCATGATGTATCGAGTTGGATGGGCATTATATTTCACGCTCGCGGGGGTCCACCGGGGGCATTGAACGCACCAGCGCCTTTCGTAGTTCGTTGTTAAATGTCAGCTTGATCGCGCCGTCCTCGTAGACCTCAACACCGGCAGCTTCGCAGATGGACACGCGCTGGCGCAGGTCCTCAAGCGGGACGGCTTGGCGGGACGAAAGCAGGTGACGAAGCTCGGCGAGCTCGGCCTGAAGCGTGGCCACGGTGTCCGCCTCGGGAGGGATTGGCTTAGCCGGCGAACGGATGGCCAACGCTTCGCGCGCCTTGCGAATCTTCGCGCCGTTGTTAGATAACCGTTTATGCTTGCATCCTTCACAGCGGCCGGTGCGGGAAACGTTAGCGATTCCGCCACATATCACACAAGTCGGGAGGGGCCCATCAGTCCGCGGCGCCACCCCTTGCCCCATCAAATCGAACACCTCCGCGTCCGCCGCTTCGATGGCCGCTAGAATCTCGGGTGGGGTCTCTTGGGGCAGTTCTTCGGTGTTCATGCTTACTAATCCCTAAACGGTGAATATGGGTCCGCCTCAAATCTACGCCTGTCAAGTTCTCTTTGCACGAACCTTTGCTCGTCGAGTTTGTCGGGGTCCGTCTCGACTTTCGAGGCTTCGGCCAAGAAGTGGTAAGCGCCGTGGTGGGCATACCTGGCGGCCGCCATGATGTCGGGCTCGTGTCGCCCTTTCAGGCAGGATTTCGCGCCGGTAGCGATTACTCCGTCGCCCAGGACCTTGAACCGTCCCGAGCGGAAATCGTCGTTAACTAGCCGGGTGGACAGCTCGACTGATGTGGGCTTCGGGGTCAACAGCATCCCGCCCATGCGCTTGGATAGCGTCGCCAGGGCCTTGACTGCGCCTGCCCCGCCCGTGTCCCCGCAGACCGACATCATCGGGGAAAAGCGGTCATAGATGCCCATCACGTTGACCGTGAAGTCTTCTGAATCGCCATGCCCGGTCCACGCCTCGCATTCCCAGATGCGATGCTCGCCGTCTTCCATATCCCAGCCCAGCACCACCACGGCGTCCGAGTCGTTGTCTTCCGAGGCCCCGCCGATGTCGATACCCATGGCAAAGCGCCAATCCCCCTTGGCCAGGTCGGGACGAGCGCCACCAAGCCAAAGCGGGGCGAATCCGCCCGGGAAGTTGTTCCGCGCCGGGTTGTAGCAGTAGACCAGTTTCGACGGGTCGATGACCTGTAATCCGAAGATTTCCCGCTGAACGATGATGTCGTTATTGGTCCAATCCTCGAAATCAATTTTGAACCCGGCGATCCCCATCGCATCGATGATCTTTTGCCGGTCGATGAACGGGTTATCGAGCAAGGTCCAATGGTGCCGGCGCCACCGGATGGGCACGTCGGGGTCAGGTGGCCGAAGGTGCGCCGTCTTGGCCTCGTACCATAGGCCGGTTTCAACTTCGGCGGGGGTGCCTAGCAGGGTGAGCGAACCGCCCCGGTCGATAAGGGTGGGGAGGATGGTCTTCTTAACGAGCCTTTGCAGGATGTCGTCGCGCTGGTCCTGGCACTCATCGATGATGATGTCGTTCCATTTGAAGCCTAGCTTCTTGTTTACGCTCTTGATGTCGTCGCATCCGACGGCCTCCACGTAGGAGTTGTTAGCCAGGCGCAGCGATAGACCCATGCGGTCGACTTTCGCCACCGGAATGCGCTTGGCTTCAAGCATTTCGACAACGCCGGGGTTCTCTTTGTCCTCCGTTTCGAAGAACTGCTTTTTAGCCAGTTCCCGCGTCCGGTGGATGTAGAGGGTCCGCCAGCCCGGGCGCTCGTCACTACGCTTGACCGTGCGAATGATGGCCCCGGTGGTCTTGGCTGCTCGCCGTGAGCAATCCCAGACCTGCGCCGGGTAGTCATCGGTGATCGGCGTCCACTGCGCTAGGAACGAGTCTGCCGCCGTGACCTGTAGCCGGGTCAGTTTCGCGTGATTCCCCCGCGACGCCAAGAGTGTGTTGGCGAAGTCGAAGTAGCCGTTTGGGGCGGGGGTGAATTGGGGCACGCGCTACTTTGGGTCCTCCGCTTTGCATTCGTCGCAACGGCCACCGAATACGGACGGAAACGCGATGTACGTTTCCCCGTCATCCGTCCCGCAGTCGGTGACCTTACCGAAACGGCGGCACTCGGAACCGTCGTAAAGGAATGGACATGAGTCGCCGCACCGATTGCCATCGTAGACAATCTCAACCGACACGGTTCGGCGGGTTTCGCTCATGGCTACCGCCTCTGTTGATTCCCTTGCGGATTCTGCACCGGTTTCGCGGGCGGCAGGTCGGCTTGTCCTTTCGGCTGCTCTGGCGCTGGCTCGGGGGCTTTGACCGGCTCGGCTGCTTTCGCTAACTCGGCGGTTTCCTCGTCAATCACGATGCTGTTGAACTTCGACACGTGGACAGCCGCAGCCGTGCCGCCGCATCCGTGCTTGGTTTCGTTGCCGCCCATCATGCGGTTGGTCGCTGACGAGAAAGAGCCGAAGTTCTTCGTGGTCTTGCGGATGACAAGCATGTCCCCGCGCAATTCCATCGCCTCAATCTTCCCGCCACCGTGGATGGCAGCCGGGCACTGATGGCCGGGGATTAGGTAGGCGGTGCCGGAAGCGCAGATGCCTTGAATGGTGAGGTCCTTAACGGGACGAGCGTAACTCACTTTGATAGCCATGGTGTTTCTTGTCTCCTGTAGGTGGGTCGGTCCATGCGGCAAAATGCCAGCACGTTTTCAAACGATTTTAGGTCGTGGAAAATTGGGAAGCCGTGGTCGCTGATGGCTTGGGCGTTGCGGGTCCAGAATGCCACGCCAATGGGGGCGGACTCGGTGATCGTCGCTAGCATCTTTGTCGCGATACCATTGCGCCGAAACGGCTTGCGCACATACGCGAATAGGACGCCGCTGGATGCGTGTACCGCCCATCCTGCATAATCGTCCTCATGGTCAATCGGAACGGCTAGAACCGCACGGGCGGCGCTTTGGATGAGCATCCGGGACATCGCCTGGACATACACGCTAGCAAGAGGGGGCGGGACATCGTTGTCGATGAGACGCTTCCGGAATGAATCGAGAATCCACGGGTAAGCCGAAGGGCCGGCACGGATAACCTCGATGTCATTGGCGAGAGAGTCAGCCACGCGCGGCCCTTCTCGCCTTGCGATTCGGCCCGCCGCCTGTAGGCGTGAACGTCCCGCGAAGTCGCGCCCGTTCCATCTTGCGGATGTTCTGCTTGATGGTCGCAAGGTCGCCGAGCGTCGCCAGGGTCGATTCGGGTGGTGGAGGTTCGGGTAGGCCAGCGGTTGGCGCGATGTCGTTCGGTTTAATCACTTGTCCACCTCGCTTTCGTCGCCTTCCAACTGCGCCGGCTCTTCCGCCTGTTCAATCTGCGGGGGCGGCGCGATGTCTTCCCCGTCTTGTAGCCGCTTGGCCATCTGGATAAATGCGTCCGCGTTGGTGCGGCACATCGCCAAGTGATTCCCGATTTCGTCCGGGGTCATCGTCTTGACTTGATCGCCAAGCAAGGCGATTGCCATCTTGATCCGGTCTGCCTCGATTTGGCGGAAGTGCTCGGCGTAGTCGAGCAACGACGTCTGTTTCCCGTTCATCTGTTCGACTATTACCCGCAAAGTTGCCTCTCTCCCTCGAAGCGCATTCACATAGGCAGCGTCAAGAATCGTCTGGTATCTAGTCTTACCATGATCGTCTCGACTTGGTGAATTGAAATAGTCGCGGAACTGCTTGAGCCAAACCATTCCGTTATTGCCAGTAGGGTTCCGCACTTCCCCCTTGGAGCACGGGATTAGGTTTAGCTTCCCGATTTCACCGGCCTTCGACTGCCGCAATCGTCCAGGGGAATCAGCTGGCCGTGGGTCGCGTTTGCCTTCACCGCGCATCTGCGTCCTCTCGGTATGCCGTCTTACCAGTAAACTTTTCCCAGCGGGCCACGGCCACGTCGACGTACTTGGGTTCAAGTTCCATGGCAAACGCGCGTCGCTTGGTTTGCTCGCAGGCGATGATGGTTGTACCTGAACCTGAGAACTGATCGATGACCGAATCCCCAACGCGAGACCCGTCCTTTATGGCCATAATCCACAGGTCAACAGGCTTCATCGTCGGATGCTCTTTGTTCACCTTTGGCCTTGGGACATCCCACACAGACGTTCGCGTCCTATCGTCATTCTTATATCTATCCCCACCTTGAACCCATCCGAAAAGAATCGGTTCATGCTTGTAGTGATATTCGCTGTATCCTAGGACCATGACGTCTTTGACCCACACAAGTATTTGGCGAAGGATTCCGCGCTTAAGCCAATCAGTCAGGAAGACCACATGCAACGGTCCCGCCGGGACCGTTGCATACCAATACGCTCCTGGTCTCGAGAACTTTTCCGCGACGTCGAAAACATTTTTCATCATATCGCCAAGCTCTTCAGGACTCAGGTCGTCGTTCTGAATCGTCATAGCGTCCTTAGTCTTGCCGACATAAGACACGCCATAGGGCGGATCGGTGAGCAACAAATCAGCATTTGCTCCCCCCATCAACCGCCCCACATCCTCCTCGCTGGTCGAGTCCCCGCACATCAGGCGATGGTCTCCAAGGATCCAAATGTCCCCGCGCTTCGACAGCGGAGTGACAGGTTCATCCGGAACGTCATCCGGATCGCACTCACCTTCGGTTGGCTCCGGTTCGGGTAGCTCGCCTTCCAACTCCTTCGCCAACTTCTCCAGCCCCATCTCGGCAAACCCGATCTCCGATTCCAGCGCCCGCAGTTGGTCGAGCGCCTGGCCGTCGAACTCGCCTTGTAGGTGCGGGTTATTCGCGACGAGGTTCGCCATGCGTTGCTTCGTCTCGTCCCAATCGACGAATCGGATCGGGAAGCGCTCTCCAGTTTTCGGGTGGGCAACGTATCCGGCATCACCATCACGCACGCACTCAACCGCACCAGCTTCACGCAGGCTGCGGATTCGCTGGTGTCCTGATACCAGTTCTCCGGTCCGGTCATTGAACGCGATGTCGAGTGGGCCAAACGTTTCTAGGCTAATCGCCAGGCCAGCAAGCGCCTCGCCCGAGACCTTGCGCGGGTTCCTAGGGTCAGCCTTTAACGCGGTCAACGGTATTACGATTTTTTCTGTCGTAACACTTTGATTAAGGTTTTTGCCCATCGCGTAGACTTTAATATGCAAACTGCTAATTAGCAATCTGCAAATTGCAAACAGACGCAGTGCGATTGCATGTTTCCCTTGCTTTTGACGCAAGAACATCCGTCTTCAATCCGGATCTACTTAATAGTGTCCGCATGATTCCAGTCTTATGACCCCATTGGGAGTGGTGTGGTTTGCGTTGTCCGTTATTCTACGTGACCGTGTTCCCGGGCGCGTTCGTCCTTCGCACGTAGGCTGCACACGCTTCACGGAGCCGCGTTGTGTCGCGCTTCCGGGTACCTCGTCAGCACCCCCCTTTGGTTGATGTAGTGTGTCTGACGATCTTTTCTCGCCAGATAGTGACCTATTGAGTTTTCGCCAATGAGCATGGCTCGCCTATCGGAGGACGTCAACGCCTACATCGTCCTTCCCGCTCTTGCTTCTTCTTCCACCTTGCTATCGCATCGTCCAGCGCGTCCGGGTTGTTCTGCCAGTACGCTAGCCTCTGCTCGAAGGTCAACATCGAATAGGCCGCAAGCTCTAGGTCGCTCATGGTGTCTCATCATCGTAAATCGCCTGAATGTGTGCGGACATTAGGCACCCCACCTCGTAGGCCAACAGTCGGTCGTGGGGAGTGTAAACGCGATGGCGGCCAAGGGATCTCAACTTGACGTCCCTTCTGCCTGACAGGTTGAACCTATAAGCCGCTATGCGTATAACATCATCGCATCGGCGGCACCCATGCGAATATAACTTCCCGCACTGATTGCATTTGTATTTCATGTCAGTACCCCAGCCCTTCCTCCGCAAAAATCCTATGATGATTCTCCCCCATCGGGCCTGCCGGTATCCCGAGCGCTTCCAACGCCCGGTGCGACAGTTCGTGGATAATCAGCGCCCGCGTGCGTTCAATTCCCTCGAACTCTGGCCCGACCACGGTGCAATGCTCGTCTACCATCGTCCCGCCGACTAGAACGCCGTTGACCATCCAGGGGGCGGGCATGAAGGTGACATCGCAGCCAGCCAGGCATTCGCGCAATATGTCCCATGATTTGGTCCCCTTTAGCTTGTTTTTGCAGGCGTAAGAGAACCAAATCGAAAGGACCATATCGGGAGCGGTAAACAAGTCATCAAGCGTCTCCTGATTCGACGTGTACACCGCGACATCAAGCGGGAGCTTCGGCGCCCGGTTCCAAGCATCGACGACCTTCCACCTCCACCAGAAGTGCAGCGCCACGTTTAACAGCGTGCCGCCAGTTGCGGCGAACGTCACGGCGTAGTGCCATGCCTTAGCATCCCTGGAAAACGCCACCAGCGCGCAGACAAGCAGCGAGAACGCGGACAGCGCGAACCACGGCGCCGCATCTCGAATGGTTAACAGCTTCTTTTTCATATCGTCCCCCCTTTGCATAGCGAACATGGCTCTTCTTTCCACTCTCCAAACGTTTTACCCGGCGAAACCATCTGCCCCTCCCCCTTGCATAACGCGCACTTTCGAGTTGCCTTCAATCGCGCCACTTCGTCGAATATCTCCCACGCAATCGATAGGTCAATCGAGCAGCCCTTTGCCTTTGCGGTGTTTAGGATAGCGAGAATTTCGCCGAACCGCGCATCGTCGATGCCTTTAAATTCGCCGTTCACGGCTTCGACTCGCGCCAGTTGCTTTGCGGCGATTTCCTCGGACAGCTGCTCTTGGGCCGCTTCAAGATTTCGATTTAAAGCGTCTTCTCTCGATTGCGAGCGCTTGAATCGCTCGGTCATCTCTCGGAGTTCCCCGAATGCTTCGTCACGCTCTCGCTCGGCTTTTGACAGCGCGTTTAACGCCTTCTCTGCCCGTTCGTACTGCGCATTCTCGGTCCTTCGATATTCCTCCCGCTGAAGCGTCAGCCGTTCAATCTGCTCGCCCAGTGCTTTAATCCCGTCGTTCATGCCGCCCTTTTTCCTTGCTGCTCCATCCACTGCGCGAAACTCGGGAAGCCGTTGTGATTGTCCGGGTTGAGCCGCTTCCACTTGTTTGCCGCTGCTAAGTAACTCTCAACTTCGCGGCGGTTCTTCTCGTTATCGCTTGGCATCTTTACCCCTCCATCCGTTGCAATCGTGGCCTACCGTGAACTTGATCGCCTCTTCTCGCTTGGCGTCTTCGACCCATGGATTCTCGCACTTGCTGCCATCGGCGCTTAGAAACCGGCACGAGGGGCAGCGAAGGTAATCCTCGTTCTGTTCGTTGGTCGGCATGGTTGCTCCAAGCCTAGAAGGGAACACTAGAGTCGTCATCTTCCGGTACAAGCGAACCTTGCGCCGCTGGAATTTCGCCGATCACCTCGAACGCCTGCCCGATAACTTCCGAGAACGTGCGCCCTTGCCACTCCCGCCCGCCTAACTTTCCGGTGATGTTGACCGTCGTTCCCGGCGCCAGCGTCGCGGCCTTCTCGGCGGTGCGGCCCCAAAATTTTACGCCACATTGGGAAGGGAATTTGTCGTCTGGAATTTCAATGACAACTGTCTGGATCGACTTGCCCGCCTTCGTTACGAACGTTTCAACCCGTAATACTTTTCCTTCAAGCGTGAATGTGTTTATCACTTTGCTTTCCCTTCCTTCTCAATTTCCGCGCGAACCATCGCGATGATCGCGTCGGCTCTGTCCTGATACCCAACGTCGTCAGTCCTTGCCAGATAATACATGGCACGAGAACGCAGATCATTTTTCTCGGGAATCATCTGGCCGCACTTCTCGCACTTCTTATCATCGTAAATTGACCAGAATGTTCCTTCTTTCCACTTGGGAAGCTTGCTAACCGGACCTTCGCCTTTCGGCGAAACCATGCATCCATCGTCAAAATACCATTTCCCGTCGGGCCGCAATTCGATCCAATTCCCGGCCATGCTTGTGTGCTTAACCTTCTTGCCTTGTTTGCCCATCTCCTCTGCCCATTCGGCGCTTCCAACCTTCGGCGCTTCCTTCGCGGCGGGAACGTGGGGGCGAATGAACTTGGTCCGCACATACGATGCTTCCTTCTCCGGAAATGCGTATTCCCCGCGATATAGCGCTCCCTTTATAAGACATTCGTCACCCTGTCCGCTTAGCACTTTCCCTGCCGTCACGATTGACGTGAACTCTTCCTTGTCCTCATCGCAGTCCACCAAATCGCCGACCTGGGGAACCCATGCGGCTGGTTGCTCTTTTGATATTCTCCACTTCGACGACCTAGCGAAAATGCATCCATCCTTGTGCCAGTTCTTCCCACAGTCGGTCGAGCTGAACCACTCTCCACCGTCGAATTTCCATCTGCACCCGTCCGGCGATCCTAACTCCAGCCACTTGCCAGCCTTGGCCTGCTCAATCGCCCATTCGAGTGATCCGGTGTACGGGTCGTATGGGGCAACCGGTGGCAACTTCTGCGGGGTGAACGCCTTCTTCGTCCACGCGCCGCCCTCGACGTGGGGACGTATGTCTGACGCCTTGACTGGCGTGGATATATCCCCACACTCAACCCGCCAATCTGGCACACCTTTGGTGCTGCAATGAGCTTCGCGAATAACCTTCGCTCCCGTCATTGCTGGGTAGATATTGAACTTATCGCTGCACGCCTTAACGTCAACCAGTCTTCCGCTTTTAATTGCCCGTAAAAGATCACGCCTTCTCATCAGCTCACCCTCTCGCTTTCCTTCTGAAGTTGTCGCCAAACCCTGATAATCTTCGCACCCTGTTCGCTTCTCGCCTTGCAAGTCTGCCGTCCGCCGAACACCTCAACCGCTCCGCGCCATGTTCCGCACCTTCGTTTCCATTTTGCCAAGTGAGAAGCCGCCAACTGTGAATTAAGCCAGGGGTCTTTCAGGGCCTCCGTTGAATATCCGATTCCCGCGCCTGTCGTCATAACCTGAAATACCCCCACGGCTCCCGTCTTAGCATGTGTTGCGTTCGTGTTGCAACTACTTTCTGCAAAGGCTAGCGAAACCATGAGCAGATAGGGGACGCGATGTTCAGTGGAAGCCGCCCTAATCGGCGCTTCAATCGGTCTGCACTTCGCCAGGATGTCCGCAGCGCTGGCATTGCAATCGATACATAACCAGAAAGCAGCAATGACAACAGCGACGCTTTTCATAAAATCCCCATAAATGATTTGTCCTGCAACCCTTCTAGATCGCTAACTTCGTCGAAGTTGGCCCTTCTAGCGATATGAATCAGCTCCATGGCAAAATCTAATGGAGTCGAGTTAGCTTCTTTTTTCCCTAGCGTTGGCTTGTTCTTATCTTTTCCGCGCTGATCGTGGAATCCAACTTGGTGCGTTCCAGTCGGCCTATTCCACCTTAGTTCCATCGGTTTTTCTTTTGATTTGCAAAACAACCAAGTGGCCTTGTTCGCCCTGTGACCATACGCAGACTGCCAAACCTCGCAAACCCATTCCCCCTTGGCTGATGTTTGATTCCATCCTGTGACATTTGGGCGATCAAGCGCGTACACGTCCCACGCCCTTGATTTGGCGGGATGTTCCAGGACTCCCCCGTATTTTCTAACCGACTCCAAGGCCGAAGCGAAACAACCGCCATCGTTTCCAGGCCGATTGTGTTCAAACGGCCACCTCTTGTAATTTACAAAAGCAAACGATCCCCAACGCTGACAAGGGGGATGCGCAACAACTGGGTGCGGGCCATCGTATGTCCTGGCGTCCCGTTCAATGTCCCACAAATCAACACCTCGTATGCGCGAATAAATCCCATACTTTTCGGCAAATAAGACAGCGATCATTTTTTACACCTCCACGCACATCCAGATAGCCGCGAAGGCGATGGCTAGGGCTCGCATTGGCGTTCCGATTCAGGCAACATCTCAGGGCTTTCGATTGAAACTGAAATCGACGAAACGATGCGGAAGTCGTAACCGCAATGGTCACAGGTGACGTCGTGCCCTCCATCTTCGTACCAGTGCGAATTGTCGTCATGGAGGGACATCGCATGACGACACCTTGGGCACCTCGCCTTGTCATCGGTTGTTATCTCTCCGTCGTCCTCGGCGATCTGCTTACAGTCGTAGCAAATGTCCTTCGCTGGGCCGTCCCCAAGGATTGGCGGAAACGTGACAGCGCCGCATATCTTACAGGTTCCATGGTCTCTCATCGCCCCAAATCCTTCCGCACCTTCTTCGCAATTCGTTCCAGTTCGGCGCGGGTGAGATATTTGGCTAGTACGTCACCCCACCCGCTAAATCCGTGGCGATGAAACGTTTCTATAACGCCACAGTATATTTCGTCTCCTATCATTTGTTTTTTTGTTTTCTTCGCCATCACATCACCACTTTTCCAGAACGGCGCGACCTTCGCACCATTCTTTGGTTTGGACTTTCTCGCAACGTTCGATGGCGTCTTTACGCCATTCGTCGTGCACTTGGTCTCTGCCGATAAGTAGCCCAGCCGCGAATAGGCCAGTGGTAACTAATACAAAAATCGTTCTCGCCATTTCGGTACTCATCGTTTGTCCCTCCAATTCTTGTAAATATCCATCAGCATAAACGGCACGAAATAAATCACGCACGGGACGGCCACAAACGCGAAGCAGACGACGGCGAAGAGGATGGCGATCATCGTTCCCCCCTGCAATTGCACGCGGTTGTCTCTAGCTGTTCCTTGTCCCCTCGATAATCCGCCACCGCCTTGAACGCTTCGTTGTTCGCGCATCGCTTGCAGCGGCCTTCCTTGCTGGCGCGAACCTTCGTGTCGATGAAGATGCGGAATAGTTTTCCTTCGTGTGCGTTTTTCATCTTGCGCCTATCACGTCGTCTTGCGGGTGATGCCGTAGCCATCCTTGGGCCGCGTCTAGCGCGTCTTTTGGCCCTCGATAGTTACCGTCATCACGCTGGCCTACTCTGTATCTCCAACCGTTGTGGGTTTCATAAAGCACGATCATCGTGCCGGCGGTAAACGGGTCCGGGTTCTTTCGTTGTTCATTTGTCATCGGTTCGATCTCCTCCATTCTTCTTGCCCTACGTAAGTCATACTCGGTCCAACCCAAAATACGGGAACTTGTCCGACTAGGCCGCTCTTGTTCTTGTCCACCAAATGCAACGCCTGGAAAGGTTCTCCGGTTGGGTTTGCATTGTAAAGAATCTCGGCTTGCTTGTCCCGCCACGGAAACACCACCAAATCCGCCGCCGCCCAAATTTCGCCCGAGTCGCGCATATCGGATGATTGTGGGAACCCTCCGCGCTTCGCCGCCTCGTTGCTTAATTGCGAAAGCACCATCATGTGAATGTTCATCGACTTGCTTTTCGCCGTGGCCTTCAGTCGGTGAACCATCTTCGCGATCTCACGGTTGCGATTCTCGCTGCGCTCCTCGCTAGGTATCTGGCCAAGGTAATCCACCACCACGAGCGCATCGGGAAGTGCGCTTCCGTTCTTCCTGACGTGTTTGGCGTACCACCGGTTAGCCTCGCCGCAAATCTGGTTACAGGTCAACGTCCGGTCGTCAATCCAGAAAGGGAAAAGTGCGATGTCTTTCGATGCCTTTTGAACTCTCTCCCATTCTGGCCCACCACGAGCCCGCCCGTTTATTAGCGACTGGCACGCGACCTTGGCTTGCATGGATAGCGCCCGTTCGATGATGTCTTGCCGATCCATTTCCAGGGAGAACAGTATGCAAGGGATGCCGTTGGCCACGTTGCGGGCGATTACCGAAAGAGCGGCGGCGGTCTTCCCCATTCCCGGGAGGCCAGCCCAAACGGACATCAGGCGCGGACGAAGTCCCCCGGTAATTTCATCAAGGCGTTCTATCCCGGTGCACATTCCCGCCGTCGTCCGCCCATGCCTATCGCCAATTGTTTTGACTGCCTTGTCTATGGCGTCCACCAAACGCACGGGCCCCACGTCGTCAGCGTCCACCTCGATTGCGGCGATCTCCGCTCGCATGGTTTCGACAATTGCGTCAAGATCCCCGGCGTTGTGGGCGCGTGCGGAAGTCTCGACACACAACGCAATTATGCGGCGAAGGGTTGAATGCTTCTTAAGCGTCGCGACATAAGAACCAATGGTCTGCGGCATCGGTGACTCGGCTGCGCATTGGCTTGCCCACATCTCGCGACCCTCAAAAGCTGACAGCGTGCCAAGCGTCCTAATCTCGTCCAGGAACGACGCAAGATTGATTTGGCTTCCCTTGCCCACGAGGCTTTGAATCGCGTCCCAGGCGTTACGGTGATGCGCTAGGAAGAAGTCCTGGGAACGAACGTCGGCCACGTCGCTGTAAATTTCGGCGTGGGACATTAACGCGCACCCGATGATGGCGCGCTCTGACTCTGGAGAATGTGGCGGGGTCATCTCTGGGTTAGTCATGTTTCACCGGGCCTATGATGGGAAGGGTTAGCGGTTGCGCTCCGTAACGCTGCGGATGGATTGGGATGGTTATTTGCGTTGGCTTCTCGTCTAGCCATTTCTGTTTCTTGAGGTACCGCGAGAAGTATTTGGCGAACTTCCAGCCATCAGCGGAATACATGGGCGCCTGCCATTCGAGAGCTTTCAGGATCAAATCTCTCAGCTTGTCTTGCCCTCCTGCCTTCTTTGCTTCCGTCTTCCAAACGGCAAGCGCTTCCCCTTTTTCTTCCTTCCGCCCGTATCGCTTCCAAACCTCCTCGAACTCTTCTGGATATTCAGCTCGTTCTTTCTTTGCGGTTGTCTCAGATCCGGATTCAGAAGATAGATCAGAAAGAGTAAGAGTAAGAGTAATAGGGTTCCCTGGTTCATTCCCTGGTTCATTCCCTGCAATGTTCCCGGGAACAACATCGGGAGCAATTTGTTCCTTTTCCATCTTCTCGCGCTTCTCCCTTTGCTTAATCTTCTTCTTTTCTCGGTATTTAACCAACTGCTCTACGCCCTGCCCAGTTCTAGCCATCCAGTTGTGCAGGCTTAACGTTTCGCCGTCCTTGTCGATAAACCCGGTTTGGATAAATGCTGACATTGCTTTCCCCTTCTCCCCGGTCCACCTGGCCTCGAACTCTATTTCCTCAACGGTGAAGGTGGAAAGGTCTCCGTCCATTGCATTCTCAGCGGCCCACGCCCAAAGATTTACGATGTATTCATAGGCGCCAAGAATTCGACGAAGAGCAACCGTCTTCCGATGCCTTGGAAAGTCCGTGTAGAATCGAATGTAAGGGACAGAAGGCATAGCTACTTCTTCAAAGAAGACACTAGTTTGAAAATATTAACCCTGTATCCGTCGCCCATTGCCCCCAACATGAGATCAGACAATTCTCGGATGCTTAATCCATCTGTAGACGGCTCGCAATGAGCAAGCCTAGCTGCGACTCCTATCGATTCTTCGTGTTCGAGTATTTCTACATCAGGAGTAGGATGCGACATGCCGATGCACGCTTGCATTGCCCCTATAACCCAAAGCATTTCATAGGATCCGCATGCTGATTTAAAATCAGACAGAACCGAGTCGAACCTCTTACCTATTGCCGTTGTTCTTTCGTGGCAGTCAGCGCATAAGCATTGCAGGTCGTAATCCTGGTATTCCCATGGCTTCGCTCCGCGCTTGTAAATCTTGTGGTGGACATGAAGTGTCTTTTCTTTGTCCCCACAATCCTCGCATGTGAAGTCTGCTGCGCTAAGGATCTCAAGCCGTTTACGCTGCCATCTTGGATCTTTCAGCAACTCGGAATACGCGGACATCGAATCACCTATTCACCCCCCAAGAGTCCGCCGCTTCAGACCGCTCAGTCAAAGCGCCAACGATGATCAAGTGGCGGGAACGGCGGACACTTCGGGGGTAGATGGGTTTAATCATCGTTGGCGAGGGTAACCTATCACAAATCGCCCGCGCTGCAAGCTAATCGTCGCGTCTTCCCGGATTCTCGACAATCGCGGCCCGTCTCGCCGCGTGGACTTTCGCGTTGCGAGCGGCGTATGCGGCGCGGTCGATGATGACGACGTTGCCGCATTGTAGGCATTCTTTGATGACGGTAGCGCCGTCGTCTGCGCTGCGGTGCTTCGTGAATTTGCGGCATTTGTCGCAGTGGCGTAGCTGCCAGTTACGGGTTGCCATGGTTCCTCCTCTGCGCTGCAATCAACCCTACCGCAACGTCGATTCCAATGGCCCCAATTGAGTCTAGGGCGCTTCCGCACGCTGGGCATGGCTTGCTGTATGCCTTGCCAATAGGAACGCGCAGATACGAGCTAGCGCACGCTGGACACTTGTCCCAAAATGCCGTGCCGCGCTTGTAGCGTTCGACGGTGCGGTGGACTATTCCACGACGCAATAACAGTCGCATGGCTATCGCTTCCCCATCTTCAGCAGCCCAGGCAATCCACGCAGGGCCACCGACGCGGCGACCTTGCGGGAGACTAGTAGCCGGGCGACGGCGGCGAGGATTTCGACTTGAGTGGCGGATTTGATTCGTTCCATTATTATTCCCTCGTTAATCGATCCGCCATCTCGGCTACGATTGGCTCACAAATGTTTCCAGGTTTAAAGCCGATCAATTTGCACCTTTTGCCGTCGAAGTTGTCGCACTTGTCGTCGCCACACATAGGGATTCCGTCTTCAGTCCATTCGACGAATGCTCCAGTTCGTTGCTCTGCGATCCCTTTCCACAAGCTATTTTTCTTTTCCATGCGCCGGCTGCCTCGCTTCCTTGTCTTCGATAAGATGATTCCTTAAATATTCTTCTGTGGTATGCTTGTCGGCTAGCATCCATTGTGGGTTTTGCGTGGTAAGTTCACAATAATCCTGCTTCGTTAGACATCCTCCCAGAGAGCAGGAGAGTGCGTAGCCGATCTGGAATCTGGTGTGTATCCTAACCACGCTTGATAGCGGCCAGCCGATGCCACGTGCGGCAAGTTCCGCGTGCTTTTTATTGGGCCACCACATGCCGTCTGGAGGGACTCGGTATCCTGCCCCTGCATAAACGCGAGGGAGCCACGGGCTCCCCTCAATCACGGGACCCTCGTGAATTGTCCAAGGACATACCCTTGAATAGTGGCCTTGACGGATGCTGCGTTGTACGCGGTCTCATAGAGGGAACCGTTACGGGGAGCGGTAACTCGCTCCATGCCGAAACCTCCATTGGGATAGGAGACCTCGATGATGGCCTCGGTGGAGGAGATGGGGTAGAAGGTTGCCGTCGCGTTGCTCATGGATACGACTATGGACCCCTTTCGGAGTCCATGCAACAGAAAAGCAACAGTGGACTGTCGATTTATCTACGTGGACAGCTCCGACCGAATCGCGGCTAACTTCGCCTCGGCCTTCTCGGCGCGGGCTTTCCAGTCTGTCGTCCCGTCGTGCTCGCGGACCATGGCGATGATGAGCGGCGCGGTAGCGTCAGATACAATGTGGCCACGCCGATATAGCAAATCAATCACCTTGGTTTCCAGCGTTACCTCCTTCGGCTTCTCGGCCTCGCGGGCGGCGATGGCGTCAGTCATTGCCCTGCGCGCGCATTCGCCATGGACTTTGCCAAGTTGGTGGCACTCAACATCGACATAAACCCACCTAAAAAATCCGAGTTCGTTTTTGCAAATCTTGCACGTTTCCATGGTCATCCTTCTTTCTTCGGTTGCTTCTCGAAGTTCATCAGCACGTCTGCCATTTCGACCACCAATGGTTCGCAGATGTTTCCTGGGCGAAGGCCAATCAGCAGGCATCGCTTTCCGTCGAAATGGTCGCACCTTTCATCGGTGCAAATAGGAACTCCGTACTTCGTCCACTCGACATAGGCGCCAGCCTTTTGCTCGACCAGTTGTTCCCACAGATATTCACGCTTCGGCATGGTCACCCTTCTTTCTTCGGTTGGCACACGGGGCAGGGATACCCAATGTCCTGGCACCCACCATGCGGCCCTGTATTCTTGCGATAGGCCAGCTTGCTACCTAAGCACGTCCCGCAAACCATCGTGGCCATCTTCGCACGGAGGGTGGCGATTTCTTTGTCTGCCCAAATCTTCATGCTATTTATCTCTCGCCTTGATTCGTTGTTTTCGTGACGTTCCATTTCTAATCGCACGCTCATCCGCTGCATTTCCAAACGAAGTCTCGCGATTTCCTCCGCGTGCTTCGCTCCGAGGGCGGCGATGTCGCAATCTAACTCCTGCTTCAGAATTCTGTGTTCAATTGCGGAAATATGCTTCCGCACGCAGCCCTCAACAAACCAATCGGTTCGCGGCGTTTTCGACTCGCTCACTTTGCACCGCCTTTCTCGGTATCCATTCCTTTGCACGCGAAACTTACCTTCCGTATCGCTCTAAATTTACGAATCACGCTTTCCATGGTCATCGACGGCTCGACTAGGATTGACGAATAATCCCGCGCCATCCGATTGATTAGATATTGCGTCTCTTTCTCTCCAGTATCTTCCGACACCCAAGGGTCAGCGACGGACCATGTATCTTGCGGATTGCCTGCCTCGTGGAAGGAGAGAATCCCGAACCTACGCCGGATGAATACCGGAGGAGATTTTTTGGGTTTGCTCATTTGTCGCCTTTCTCGGTTCGCGGATGGGAAATCACGAGGACTTGAATGTCGAAAACGTGGCCGCATTCGGCACAGCACACGCTTCGATTGTAGACGGGTGGCACGTGTTCTCGTCTACACTCCGGGCACACGGCCTTGTCGCTCGCGACGGGGGCAGAGGCGAGCCAGGCGTCAATGCGCTTTGCCCGCTCAAGGTTCTGCCGCCTCTCGCAGTTCGCCGCGCTACATTTACATGTGCTATGAGACCATTGGTAAACGTACTCGCGCAAGACATACAGCACCTCCTCGGGAATCGCGGGCGGGGCGGGGTGCTTGGCCCTCGCGCAAATTTCTTCCAGCGTTCTTCCTTGCGAATCTAACGCCGCAATAAAGGCGCGCATAGCCTCAACTGGTTCCGCTCCGAAACCGCACACGCCTTCCTGAAGATTATCCCCAGCAAGAGCGCACCATTCGTTGCCATCCTCGTAAACTTTGATCATCGGTACGTTATCCATTTCCGTTCCCCTTTCCAATTCTCGCAAGTCGCTGTCGGATGATCACGCGGGCGATGTTGTGGGCGCCGTGGAACGCCTTGTCCATTAAAGAAATCGCCGCTTTCATGTGTAGCAGTGCTTTTCGCTTCCTTCTGTCTTTCACAAACTGCTTCGACCTTGGAAACTTTGAAAGCAGCACTTCAAAGCATGCCTTCTGCATTTCGTCGTGTGCGATTCTAAGAATCTCCAGCGATCGCATGTCCTCTACCCCTCGCGCGTACCCGCGTTCCTCGGCTTCGCGGAGGTCGATGGTCGCGGCTTCTAACGCTTTGTCCCTCCAAATAGTTTGGGACATCTTGTTCGGATACGGTGGAACCTGTTCCAGCTTCGTCATGTCCGCTCCTTGTCGAGTGCGGCGATTAGGGCGTCGGCTGCTTGTTTTGTCAGTTCAATATCGCGCTCTAATGTCGAATCCAATGCTGATCGGTAGATCATGTAGTCGAACATAAACCGTTCCCTGACCGTCATCTCGCTGGCCAGCTTATCCCCGACGGACTTGGTGCGCTCGACCGCTGGCGCGGCGGGGACGTGGCGGGTGATTTGGTCGGGGCGGACCCAATGACAGTCAGCATCGTCTGACCACCCACCGCGCACATGAAAATCGCCTGTCTGGTGCCCTTTCATTTCCACCCGGCCGCCTTTGCATACCGCCTTCCCTCCGGTCCACCCGCTGCAATCCACCGTGTCGCCGATTTTGATTTCCATGTTGTTCTCCTACTTGGAAAGTCGCTTGTTACGTCGATAGGTTCCAACTAGGTCAGAGACAGCAGCACCGATGAACGCCACCACGATGACAGCCACCACAATCGCCAACCCAGCCCACAACGGGCACGTCACCCACCACCACGACCATGCGATCACGCCGGTTAGCTTTAGGGTTAGAAATAGGATAAATAAAAGGCTGGGCAATCCTACGTTGATTTTCATGTGTTCTCCTTGCCGACAGTTATACGGTATGTGCAACACGATTGCAACACTGAAAGCGGCTAAAGTTGGAATCGGACCAACGCCCGGTTTCAATCGGGCCACACCAGTGCTAGCCAAACGGCCCGCCACGCTGTTGTGAGAGACGGGACGCTTGCCACTATCGACGGAAGTGGCCAACCGTTTAAAAGCCTATTTATCCTTAACCCAGGTGATTTTCTCGAACGGTTCGCCGCGTTTTACGTATTGCTCTAATCCGTCGGCTTTTAATGCGGCCACGTTCGCCGATTCGCGCCCGGCTTGCATGGTCAACTTCGCCAGCTTGCCATCGACTACCACGCGCCCGCCGCGTGCGATGTAGTCGCGACGAATAGCTTTCGCCGCTTTAAGTGCTGCCTCCACCTGATCAATCCGCTGGGATAGGACCGACGCAAAGTCGTCATCAAGCCCAATATCCCCAGCGTGGTCTACAATGACTAGCGCCTCTTTCGTCTGCGCCTGATAGGCGTGGCAATACTTGGAACGATAACAGCGCGAGCAATGTTCACCCAGCTTCGGAGCGGACTGGCGAGCGTTGACGGTGCGGATTTCGTCGATGATTTCGGAAACGTTGGTCACGAGGTCGCCACGGATGACGATAGCTTGGCCGTCGCGTTCTCCGACAATGATCGGGATGAACCCGCTTGCACTATAGTTGATGGCCAGCGCCGCGCCGTAGGCTTTTAGTTGCCAGTTGTCGTTTGGATGCGGGACGTTTTCTATCCTTCCGAATTTGTAGTCTATGACCTTGACCACGCCATCGGACGCAATCGCGCAATCGGAGGTTCCCATGGTAATTACGTCGTCCGTGTCAGGGTCGCGTAGAAATGCTGGCAACTCACACCCGAACGTGTCTCCTTCTTTCTTCTCGGAGTTTACGAAGTCGGCGACGATGCGCGCGCGAGGTGAACCGCCTTCCTTCCGGTTCATTACCAGGTCAAGAACTTCCGCGTGTAGGCCGGTCCCGTCTTCCGCCGCGTCGCTAGTCTCGGGATACTTCTCCCCAAGTTCCGCGCTGTAACGGCAGTCGCGGGCAAGCTGCAACGATGACGGGCGAATCACTTGACCACCTTGGCGGCGTCGATGATTTTGGACGCCTCGTCTTTGGTCAGGTCGCTGGTGCTGGACACTTGGCGTCCCGTCAGTTCAACTAGCCAGGCGATGCGGGCGGCGCGCTTATCGGGAGTCGGAAGGCCGTCGCCGATCTTCGCTTCTGCTGCGATGGTTTGGATCGCCTTGAGTTGCGCCGGGGTGATAGCCTCGACCGATTCGGCTTCAATGACTGGAGGCTCCGCTTTCGCGGGCTGTTCAATCATCGGCGCTTGCACCGTCGGCACGGGTTGCGCTTGCATATCGCCGACTTCTTCCGGGGTGTAAAGCCCGGCGACCACGCCAGGGTCGGAAATGCGGACGCCCTCGGAAATCACGCGGGCTTTGAGCATCTGGCGCTTGTATTGCTTCCAGGTCGCCTTACCCGTTAGTCCTGCGGCTTCGGCCTGCTTGTACGTCCACTTTACCTTGACCGTGGTGCTCATCCCCGCCGACGTAAATTCAGCCTCCACCGCTTCGTCGGTGTACTCCGTCCAACTCACCTTTCCTCCGCGCTGCTGGAAGTCCGCCAACATAGCGTCTGATTTCTTCGCCGGCTTCCCCTGGATGATGTCGTAGCGTTGAACCGCTTGGATAGGGTGGCATCCTTCAGCCTGCGCTACCAACATCAGGACTAGTGCCTGATCAGGGTTAGAAAATGCGCTGAATAGCTTGCTAGCCGCCACCGATTTGGCCAACGCTTGCACTTCTTGAAACGGTACCATCGCTTTAGTTTCCATCACCTCACCCCCGCCATGCGTTCGCAGTCATCCAGCCGGACGAAAAGATACCCGCCGACGGTTAGATATCGGACTTCCTTGCGTTTCGCCCATCGCCAAGGCGTCGCGCGGTTCACGCCGCAATGTTTCGCGGCGACGCTCACGAGCACGCGCCCGGCTTTTTGCTGTTGAAAAAGAATCTTCGGATTTGGTTTGCCTCGACTCATGTGTCTCCTTTGTGGTCCTTACTTATGCAACACTGGCAACAGAAACGCAACAATAAATAACCCCTGCCCACTGATTCGTTTCAATCCTCGCGCCGTGACTGGATACCTCGCCGCGAATCTCGAAGCACCGACGGGCGGGGATGATTGGCAGGGAATCGATGGCGGCGAACATGGCGCGGAGCTGATCGGCGGTCATAGCGCCCCCCGTGGCGTCGGCGGTCCACCGGCCCGGACGTGTCCAGGGCGGCCACCGTAGGCGATTCGGCGAATATCAATCACCTGGGCCATGCAGCGACGAGCTCGCCTAGTGTCGCTATCCGCAGCCAGCCGCCTAGCATCGGCCAAAGCAGCGCCCTGCTCTGACCCTAGACGCAGCATAAAGTCAATCACGTACAAATTGGTAAGCGGTCGCATCACGACACCCACCAAAGCAGGAGCCCGCCAATGATGACCATTGCCCAGTCGATTGGCTTGGAAATCATGATAGCAACCACGCCAGGACGATGACGGCGCACGCAGGGATGGTTATTAGTAGTACGCGCTTGGCTGCGTATAAGTCGCGATCCATTTCGTCGTTCCATTTTTCTCGTGACGTGTAGCTCATTTTGATTCCTCCAGTTGTTTGGTCAGTCTCGCTTCGGCTCGATTCCTCGCCTGGTCCGCCATCTCGTCGGCGTGGCATTGCTGGCACAATTTTATGGGGTGTCGGTCAGTGGGAACGGCGATGATTGCCGCTTCGCCGCATACCTCGCATCGGTCGCGCCCACTCCCGTCGCAGTCCTCGCAGGTGGCGTTCCCAGGTGAGCCACAATCGCAGCGGTGTCCATGTCCAGGCGTCCGGCATGGTAGAGCCACGATGCCGTCGCCGTCGCAGCTAGAGCAGCGCACGGATGCGTGGATGGCGGTCACGGAGCGTCCACCTCCTCCCATCCGGTAGTGTTTGCGTCGACGGAGTAGAGCACTCTCCCGGCCACGTTGATTCGCGCTAGCGTGCCGTCACAGCTAATCGATAGTCGGTCACCTATGGTCCATGATCTGTTGCGAATAATACGCGCATTTTGGCGCTTGGACAGGTCCGATTTGAGTCGCGCTATTTCGTCCCCTTGCTCCCTGACCAGTTTATTTGCCGCCTCCAGTTGCGCGCGAAAGGCTTCGATTCCCTCGTCTCCGATTTTTAGGAGGTTTCCCATATTGTCTAGTTTTTCTGCCAGAGCCTCGCACGCAGCGACCAGCGCGTCCCTGGATAGGCGCGTGGCACTCATCTCCCCACCGCCTGAACGTCGGCCAGGCATCGTTCTAGCGATTCTGGAGACCACTCGGACGCCGGTCGCGTCTCGGGGACGGCGGGTAGCTCCTGCGTGTCTGCCAGGTCGCACTCGGGCGACCAATTGCGCAAGACGTGATGTGGTTCGTGCTCAGCGACGGGGATCGCCCCGACGGCGGGAAGTTCTTGGGTTGTTCGCATGTCGGTTGTCATGGTATATTCTCCTAAAATCTCTTGGGTTAGCAGCTCAAGACCGACGCCCCCAATCAAGGGGGCGTTTCTTTTGGTTGCTACTCGGTAAACCCTTGCCAGTCGCAGGAAGGCTTGGAAGCATCAGCGCGAAATCCAGCCGCGCCCTTTTGGCTGCACATCCACCAGCCAGCGATCGACAGGTTTCGCGTTAGAGCCATCCCGCAGACCGGGCACTTTCCAGTAGCTACAATCTTGCGCGTCTCGTTCTTAGCCGCTTCGATGCGGGCGATTTGGGCCTTGCGAGCTGCTCTCTTCTCGGTGCGCGTCGTGGTGTTCATGGTGTTCACTATGAACTAGCCACGAAGGAATGCAACAAGAAAGCAACACTAGAAAGCAGCCAGGACGACAAGGCCAACGATTCGCGATAGTTATCGCGCAAAAAAGCTAAGGCCGCCAAGTTTCCCGGGCGGCCTCGCGTGTCTTTTATTTGCTTCCTACGCCAACGCTTCGAACATCGCCTTTACCGTGGCGATGAACAGGTGATCCTTTTGTTGCTGCGCTGGCGGAAGTTCAGCGTATGGAACGAAGCACGGATGCTCTTTCTTTTCCGGGTCCTTAACCAGACCATATTTCCACCCGGTTGCGGACTTTTCTGCTAGCCACGATTCGTGGGACTGTTCCGGCGTGTTCCCGGACAATGCTCCACGAACTCCGTTGATTGCGCTGGATTTCTGCCAATCAGGCGCAGCTTCCCATGTCGGCTGACTGTCGTCGCCGTTCGCCTGGCAATAGATGCGGTTCATCTCGTGAGCCGCTTGCGCGCATCGTTCAATTCTTTGTTCTTCGGTCATGTTCTTTCCTTTTGGTTTAGTGTTGATCGGATTAAATCTCGTTGTCCGGGGGCTTGTCGTTTCGCCTGTTCCAGCGCCAGCGCGTCTGCCTGCTCACGGGTTAGGTTCATTCCCCCGAAATGGATGATCGCCGAGCGTTCCGCTAGGCATTCAGGGCACAACAGGCACGCGCGGTCGATTTGCAGGCGGGGTGTTTCTGGTTCTGCCATTAATACACCCAAATCCCGCTCGCCGAGCCGCCAGAGCGAGCATAGTGGTGAATTGGCTTGATGCAATCGTCGCACGACTCCGCGTCGTCAGCTATTCTCAATCCGCACCGGCAACGCCTGCCCAGCTTGCCGCCGCATATCTTCGCTTCCGCCTTCCGTCGGTCAATCAGGAACAACCACGCAGAAAGCGCTCCCTGCTCCGTTTCATGTACGCACGAGGTTGGCCCAAATTCGCACGTAGAACGCGCGCGGAGCCCGTTTGGGCATCGGGCGACGTAGATGGTCTTGTCGCGGTTTTTCGTGACCCTGAACGCAAGCGGGACGTTGCAGGATGGGCACGTGGGAACTTGGCCGGCCACGATTGACGGGTGCAGCGCTTCAGTCTTGCCGACTCGCCTAGCCTCCTCTACGTAGGTCCCTGCGGCCTTCTCCTCGCGGATTCGCGCTAGGCGTTCGGCTCGTTCCCGGTTCGCGTGGACGGCGGCAACATACGACTCGATAGCCTCCTCGCGGGTGCGGCCCGTGCCGATTAGCACCGTCGATTTCTTGTGGAGTAGGCTCCGTTTCTTACACCACGCCGTCCACTGGTCGCCGCCCGACGGGTGGGGATGGCTGGATAGCTCAGCATGGATTGGTTGCCAGCAGGACGGGCAGGCTTGATCGCTCATTTGCGCACCGTCTGGAATGTGGGGAACGACGCCATGATTTCGTCGAATGGCGCGGCCATTGTCGAGTCGAGGGCGCGGGCTGGTTCGGAATCGTCTATTAATTCGATGTCCTCCTCGCGCACCGATAGACTGTTAAGCACCGACGATAACCCGTCGAATCTACCGGCCACTTCGTACCATCCATCCTCCGGCCCATCAAGACTGATGATGATTCCGTTGTCGCAGTGATAACCGCCGCGCGCTTTTACTCTGTCTCCAAAATTGAACTTTGCTGTTTCCATGTTGCAACTATGTTGCATGGAAAAAGAAAAAGCAAGCGACTATTTTAGCCTTCCCAGCGGCGCAGCTTCCCGTCGGACTTTTTCATAGTATCAACGTGAACGAAACCGTTCCAAATGTACAAACCTAGACCTCCTAGGTTTGGCAGGTCCCCGTCGAGATACATGGTTAGGATCGCGTTCCGCAGCTCATCGGTCTTCATTCCAAAGCACGAAATATCCGCCGCGTTCCCCTCGGTGTGCTGGGAGTTTTTCGCGACGCCAGTCTGGCCGCGCTCTCCTTGTAACCCGCGTTGGCGCAGGCGTTCGTTGTACTCTGGCGAGCGATAGCCGCACACGATGGTCAACGGGTGTCCGACCTTCTCGCGGATTTTTTCTAGCATGTCGGCAAGCGGTTGCAGTCGCGACTCGATCCATTCTCGCGGGTACGGCGTCCCGTCTTTGCAGGCAAACTCATCGAGCTTAAAATGCGGAGTGATTAGGATCATGGTTAATGCCTCCGATTGCGGATCGTGCGCCTAAGCGCTGCGCCAGTCAAGCGAGCGGTGTTCGGCATCCACTATCAATCCAAGAATCCACCCGCGCGCCTCAAGGTGCGACCGAAGCAAGACGACGGGAGCGCCCATCCACACGGACGCGAACGCGCTTTGGCCGTCGCTGACCTTCGTCTTAGGGCCTTTCACCTCGACTAGATGGGTACGGCCACGAAAGCCGACCACGAGGTCAGGGAACGATCCGCCAACGTCTCCAGTATCAAATACCGTTGCGCCTAGCTCGCGCAAGCAGTCGCGGACCTCGGCATGGGTTGAATCGCGCCTACCGTGCCTCATGGATTCGGCGCTTCGTCGGCCTTCTGCGTACGCGACTGCACCACGAACGCCAAGGCGAGGCCGCACACCACCTGAACGCCGAGCTTCAGGAATTTATAGTCCGCCAGCGCATCGACGAGGCCGGGACCGGCGACGCCGAGCATGCCGACTGCGAAGGTTAAACGCTGTGCCCACTTGTTTTTCATTTGTCCGCCTCGCTTCTAAGTTCTTCCTTCAATCGAGCTCGGGCCGCATGGTTATCGATGCGCTTAATGATGCGCTTCCCGTTACCAAACCTTTTCATGCAACGCTTGCAGCATCCCATGGCGTGCGCCTTTTCGGAGCATTGTAAATACAATGGCTTCATGGCTTACTGCCAATCCCTTCCGGGAAAGCGGCGCCAATTGCGGCCGTCTTTGCTTCAAACAGCTTCACAAGGGCAACCATTCTTACTGGACTCGCAGGCAATCCCATCAACCCGATGGCCGCTTCGGCGATCAGATGCGCGACGCGGGAGGATTCGTATGGTAAATGCTCCACCTTGAAAAACGATAGAAAGCTCTCATCTTTGCTCATTTTTTGAAGTTTGTCATCGACGAATTCTTTTGGATCTTGGTCACTCATAGCTTTCCCCCATTGCAAAGTCTGACGGCTTCGTATGCCCACTTCTGGATCAACTCTAACTGGCGGGCGGTTTCGTCTCCGTAGGCGGCGACGTCATAAATCTCTGTCGAATCCTCTCGCGCAAGTTCTGCTTGCGGATTCGCATCGCCTCCGCTGGGGGCGGTTCCAGTCGCGGCGGGGTTGGGACAACTGGCGGGGACGATGCGCACCCGCATGGGAGTAGCGCGGCGACGAATATCAATGACAGAAACGGCATCTTTAGCCAGTTCGGTTGCGTCTTTCTTTGCGTAGGAAAGCCTAATCGAATCGATTTCGTCAGCATGTTCTTTCTCCCTGGCTCGATACTTGTCGTTAGCCTTGGCCAACTCGCTAGCGTAGCGGCTAGCGTCCTCCGCGTGCGCCTGACGGCTTCCGTTCCGCATCCCTATCCAGTAGGCCCCGGCGATTAGCCAAACGCCTACAGCGCACGCTAGGCCGTAGCGGACCCACTTGGATTCTAGCGCTATGGGGATGATCGGTATCATTGCGACGCCTGGACGTAGTTTAGCGGATTAAGCCAATGGAATCCACCTCCACCGGTCGCGGTGGACGACGCCGCCTTGCGCGGCTTGGGTTGGGAAACTGGCGCGGGGGTGACAGGTGGAACAACGGGGGAAGTCGCTATGACTTGCGGCGCGGGCGCTTCGTTGATCGCCACTTTGGCAAGCTCCGCGCGTAGAATCTCGCGGAATTCGTCTTTCAATTCTAGCCTGTCTGCCTTCAGGCTGGACTTGATCGTCACCGTCCCGAACATGGACGCGGAGAAGATGAACCCGGCCCCCACTAGATACCACGCGCGAAGACTTCGAAGATTTCGAAGAGCTGGGCAGTGCTTGCCATGTTGTTCTAGCTCGCGCTTCACCCACCCAACAGACGCCGATTCGTGCGCTTCTTGGGCCATCTGAAGCGGCGTTTTCTCCTCGGGAATGGCGTCGCTCTCTCCGGTCTCGACTAATGCGGGTGGGATGATGTCCATGTTTTCACGTGTCAGTTAGCTGTTTGGAGTGGCGCGAGGATGTCATGGGTCAACCGTAGGTAGCTAGGTGCGTTTCAATCCACGCGGCTTGGGTCGCATCGATTCCGTGCGCCCCGGTGGTTTTTCGGTAAAAAGACAGACTTCCGTTAAACTCTCGCGCAATCATCGGAGCCCATCGCGCGGTTATCGCCTCCCAGGCTAGGTGCTTGTCGCCGACGTACTCGTCCGCGTCTGCGGCGTGCATGACGGTGATTCGATTCGCAGCCGATGCCCCTAGCAACGCCGTATCGCCGATGGTCCCATTCGTGGCGGCGGCTCGCAGCTCATTGATTGAGGTTTGCTCCCACTCTGAAGCATCGTCGGTGGTGATGGACGGTTGTCCGAATTGGATGTAATGGACGATGTTTGGACGATCCATGACGGACGCTACCAGCGTCGCGGTAGACCCTCCACCGGACTGCCCCGCTAGGGCGATGGTGGTGAATGTGAAATCAGTTGTAACCCGGTTAAAACAGGCAATGATCGGGTCAAGCGTAAGGCGGATAATCGGCGGGCCATCGAATGGAGCCGTTGACCCTTTCGGCGCGTGATTCGTGTTTTTCGTCTGCGTGACAAGCGATCCATTTATGACTACCGCTTGCGTTGGGTTGTAGCCGTAATTCGGCAAATCGAACCCAAGGACGTGCCAGCCTCGCGCAAGCATTCGAGTCAGAATAGACGTCCCATCGTCCTGCCCGTAGTAGTTTGACCATCCCGTAGTCGAGTGGCCTGCCAGCCATACAAGCAGTTTTCCAACTGGGGCAATCGTCGGGGTTAGCAGGTGACCGTAGGCCACGCTCCCCCCGGTGCGCCCTCCTGGATTCGTGATCGTGTACCGGTGCATGTGGGACGCTCCGGTCGGGATGTAACCGGCGTCCCAATTCAGCTCGATAGTATCGGGCAGGAACGACGGCGGCGTATTCTGGCCCCACACCGCATAGCACGCGCGTTCCCTCGCGCTTCGCCAATATGCGCGCGTGTCTTTCGGGTCAGTAAGCGGTGCGAAGGCTATCGTCACCGCCAGCTCCTATAATCCCCCATGAACCACAAAGCGTTCCAGACGATGGAGCACGCCCCGCCAGAGTCGCGGACCATGCCTAGGGCGCTCCCGGATGAATTCCACGTGCTAACCTGGGTAATCGCGAACGAACCATAAACCACGTCGTCGAATTCAACGTAAAAGGTCCCATCCCCGCGTGAGTAAATCACGAGCGAGTGAATCCCCGTTCCAGTGCTGGGGCTGGCCGCGACGACCTGAGTATAGGATGGTCCCCATGCTACGGCTGGGTTATACCCGGTGCCGTACACGATGCGGACGCCAGCGGTGCGCGAAACCATCACGCCCATGTAATCCTGGGCTGATGCGTGGAGGTAGACCGCCGCCTCGGTGGTATCGTTCACCAGACTAACCTTGCATCCGATTGCCCACTTGACATCTCCGAAATTTGCCCCCGGGAAGTAGCGAAGCGCATTCGATGCCCAGCCGATGACCGAAGTCGAGACGGTGACGGCTACGCCGTTTATGGAATAGGTCGGGTTTTGCGCCGTCATGCCGGTGGGCAGGGTAAGAAACGTCAGAGGCGTGTACCAACCGATCATCTTGCGCGGGTGAATGCCGCAAACGGTGCTAACTCTCCCGGCCTGGTATTGCTCGTCCGTTCCGCCAGCGACAAGCGAACCAGACGTAAGCGCATCACCTCCGAACACTGTCACCGTCCCGACTCTGCCAGATAGACAAGAGCCAGACGGTGCAACGTTAAATAGCGTCCCGGGCGATTTCGCAACGGCGGTTAGTCCGGTAGCGGTTGCCGTCCACGTGTAAGCGTTTGTCGAGTCCGCGTTCATGATAACGGCCTGCGCGGCGGTCACCTCTGCCAGGGTCGATTTACCAGACAAAGCGGCGTCAATGGTGTACGAAAGCGGAGCCCCTAGCGTCGTCACCGTGACGAACGTTTGCCCATTGGCTAGCGATGCGAACGCTAGCAGCGTCGCGGAAACTTGGGCGCGTGTCCCGTATTGAACGGCCGCCACGTTGCTGGCGCTTAGCTTCGGATCATTTGTCGAGATGGCGGCCATGATTACGCCCTCTTGTCGTGGGATTTGCCGGTCAATGTCCCGGTTCCACTGGTTCGCGTGTATTTGATCCGCCTGTACGGGGCGACGGCCACGACTTCGAAGAGAAACCGCGAAGCCGACCCAGCAGGCGCGGCCAGCGCGGGAGAGAAATCAGCCGCCGTCAATGTTTGATCGACGTTAACCCCGTCCATTGACAGCTCGACGGAAAACACGCCAACAGGCGTACCGGTCCACGCCAGCGCGTGGGAGCTAGTCCTCTCTTCCGCAAACATCCACGACCCGACGAGATTTCCCGCCATGTTCCCGCTCTTCGGGTCGCCGCCTGGCCCGCTAACCTTCACGTCCCACGTGATATCTGGAAATTGCCTAATATTCGCGTTCATGTCGTTTTCCTATCTCACCCGATTGCGGGCGATTCTTTCGGATGGGGTTTGCAAATCGGAATCGTTCTGCGGCTCGCGCGGTTCGTTGCGCTTGGCAGGGGTCTTCGTTTCGGCTGTTTCCGCCTGTATCGGGGCATCATTCGGGACGCCAAGCAACGTGCGGAGTTGTTCTTCCCGCTCTGGCGCTAGGCTCTTTTTCGTCTCGGTTATCCCGTCGATGCTGACGAACGGCTGAACGAGAAGCATCGCCGTCGCGCGTACCATTGCCATAAGTTCCGGGAAGACCGCCGTCACCGCCTCGACCTGTTCGGGGAGCAGCAAGAGCGAATCCATGTCGTCGAAAACGGACTCGAATTTATCGAGCGTTCGGCATAGGTGCCACACGTCGCCATACTCGTCGGTGGCCAGTTCGTAGTTATGCAGGCCGAGCGAGTTGTCAACGAAGCGCGGCCACTTGTTCAGGATGTATTGGCGCGCGTTGTTCAGGGTGATCGGGAAGTGAAGACCGACTTCCACGTCCAAATCCGCGATCATCTTCAACGTTTCATCGTGGTCTAGCGGCTCGGAAAGGTCCCGCATCAGCGACTTCTGCGACGGTGGCCGGTCCCATTGGAAAGGGACCACCTCGGAGCCGTCTAGGAACGCCGCCAATCGACGGCGAACCCTCGCCGGGTAGTTCCGCGCCCCGCGCACTTCCAGTTCGCTAGGCGCGCGCTGGATGAAAATGCCCGTCATCGCGACAAGCATTTCGGCTTGCAGTTGGGGAGACTGCGGGGCTTCGGTGGGGGAGGGGAGAAAGTCAGGCATTACAAATACGGCTCCACCATCCCATACAAAACGCCAAGCGTTCCGGTTAATAGGACGATTCTCACAAAATCAAGGCTACTCATTTGCGCCGCCTTTCCTCTTGCTAAAATACTCCTTTAATGCCTGGATTCCTACAGAAGTCGACAAGAGTTTGGCAATTTCCGGCTTGGTAAGGTTTCTGCCCTTCGCGGCATTGATGACATCCAATGGGTTGAAAGCGTCGCCTGCAAACTTCCTGGCCCCCGCTTCGATACCGCGTTCGATTAGCGGAGCCGCCTTTATGCCAGTGTACGCCGTCACGCCGCCGACCGCCGCCCCGACTGGTCCGCCGATGGCATTACCTATCAAAGCGCCCGCCGCCGTGGTACCGCCGCGCTTCATATTGTCGATGAGCCCTTCGCGATTCTCGACGGTGCGCTTGGCGGCTTGCTCTACCAGCGGGTCAAGTTTCATGTAGTTTGAATATCGCTCATTCCCGGCGCGGAACTGATTGCCAAGCGCTATTACGTCTTCATTCTCTTGACCATCGGCAATGGTGCGCGGACGCTTGATAGACGCAGGTTCGCGGCCTAGAACTTCTGCCGCAGCCTTCGGATTCTTGGCGTAGATTTGCCCGATCCGATTGTTTGAAATTTGACGAAGAACGCGGCCAACTTCCCGCTCAAGCTCTTTCGATTCCGTGGGCGAATCGTAGTTCACTACCCCGGAATGCCCCTTCCCCTGGTAGTCGCGCGCCTTGTTTAGCAAGTTTCGCACGGGGTAATTGCTACCAAACCCTTCCGCGTCTGCGGTGGTTTCAAGTGTGCTGATATATTTCTTGACTAATTCAGATCGCGATGTTCCTCGTTGTTCGTCGGAAACCAGGGCGCTTAACTTTTCCTTGATCGTCTTCAGCGGGACCGACGCTTTTGGCTCCAATTCGATGGCCTTTTGATAGACCGGCGCGAGGTCGTTATCCCATACCGCTTGCTTCCTCGCCTCGAATTGCTCCTGCATGTTGTCGCCGCGCTGACGCAAAACAGGCTGCAAGTTTTCCTTGTCGACGAATTCCTTTAGGTTTCGCGCGCCCTCTTCGGCCTTCCCGCCGCCTCCACCGAATTGGGAAAGCGCCTTGTCAACCTTCCCCTTGGCCACTTCGATCACTGGCTTGACGGACCGATTGAGCGTTAGGGTGTGCGCGGCGTCTTCAATTTTAGACGCTGCCACCGGGAGTGCTGACGCGGCTCCTCCGACTAGTGCGGACATCCCAGCAGACTTCCCAACGTCTTCCCAATCGCCTCCGCGAACGGCTGCGTCGGTCGCCCCAAACACTCCGCTACCAACTGCCGCCTCCGTGATCGGCCTAGCAGAAGGCATGGCGCTCCCAATGGCCTTAGTCAACCCTGGCGCGACCCTTTCAGCCGCTCCGACAACCGGCGCGACCATGTTTCTGCCAGCGGCGGCGAATGGCGCGCCAACGTTGGACGCGCCCATTAGCCCGGCCCCGGCAAGGTTTCCGCCCAACTCCGTCCCGGGCCGCGACTCAATCGCGGCGCGCTGCTGTTCGCGCGTTGGCCCGCCTAGCTTCTCTACGGCATACGGATACGCGCCGAATGTCGCCTGGTCCAGCGCGCGGCCAGCCCCGGCGTTCGCATCTTTCCACGCCTCCGACGGGGAAAGAGCCGCGCCAACCTTGTCTAAGAAACCAGGCTCCGGCGTCATGCCTTTATCGATTTCGTATTGAATTTGCGCGGGCGTTTTCTTTGGCTTTGAATCGTCGACGGGCGCTTCCCTGGCGAGCATGGGCGGCACGCCAACGGCGGCGGCTGGCTCGTCCAAATACTTCGCGAACCGCCCGCCACTGGCTTGCGTTGGCTGTTCATCTAGATACTTATCGAACCGTCCCATTATTGTTCCCCCCGCGCCTTGGCTTCCAGCTTTCGGATCGCCGCTTGCGCCCCTGCGTACTCCTTGGAATCAGGCTTCACCCGTTTCGCGTCCACGTAATCCCGCTTTTCTTCGGCGGTCAGTCCCTTGGCGAGTTGCTTCCCCGTCGGCGCTGGCGCGGTGGGCTTCGCTGGGGCGGGGATGTTCTCGCGGGCCTTGCTGTAGTCGTATTGCTTGGTTTCCGCGCCAACCTCGCCACGAAGGCGGCGAACCGCTTCCGGCCCGGCGAGCTTGAGCATGTTGTTTCCTTCATACTCAAGATTGGATAGCTTGCGATTGTACCCGCCCGGCCCTTCCCCGGGCTGTGGCCCCTTGATTTGCCAGTTGCGAAGGTCTTCCGGAATGGTAATCGCCGCACCTGATTGGTCACGAATTACGAGCCCGGTGCCATTGAGCCACGCTTGCGCCACGGCCTTCTTTTCCTTGGGAAGTCCGGCAGTAAGCGAATCGGGGGACAGCCCAAGGGCGCGCATGGCTTGGACCTTAGCCGCCCCGGTAAGCGACTTGGTTCCCTGTTCGGCGGCGGCGGCCATGTCCATGATATTCTGATTAAGTCTTGCCAAGTCCTTGTCGTCAAGCACGGGGCCGGATTTGATTTCCTTCGCCGCTCGCACGATTTGATCGCCGTAGTTCGCCTTCTTCCCTTCCGCATCGCTGACCGATGTCCCTCCCTTCATGTCTTTCGACCCTGGGATGACTTCCGTCTTTGTCCCGCCCGCCATGGTGGAACTCGACTCTTTCACCTTCTTGTCGATGTCCTTGAAGATTTCAAACTTGAACTTATCCGCGTTGGCTTGAGCAAGCGCGATCTGCTTGTCGGCTTCGACCTTGGCGTTCGGGAATGCCCCGAGAAGTTGCGCGCCCTTGGCCTTGATTAGGTCAAGTTCTGCCTGCGTCTTAGCCAGGAAGTTCGCCTGTTTCGTCTCCCTGAATTTGTCGATTTGCGCCTGGCTTGCGCCTAGCCGCTTGAGCTGGTCTTCGGACGCATCCAGTTCCAGTTTCATCTTGGCGAGATCGTTGTCTTGCTTCTTCTGGATGATTTGCAGGGCGAAGTTGGGCGCGCCCGTCATCGCCGAACCGTAAGCGCCAGCGCCAACCGCGAACGCTTGCAGCACGCTTTGCAAAAACGACTTTTCTTCGGGATTCGTTATCTTCTGGCGGGCCTCGGCGTTCTTCGCCATCGCTTCGTCGATGCGCTCGGTTAGGCTTTGCTGGCGTCGCCCTACCTCTTCTTCCAACGCCTTCGCGTGGTCAATCTTGGCTTGCGCCGCTTGCGCTTCGGCCCTTGCCATGGCGGCGGCGTTCGCGTCTACCTGCTGAGATTTGGAGTGCATCGGGGCTGGCGGCACGTCCGCCTTGGGGACTAGACCGCCGTCCACCTCGACCATATTGGGGAACGCGCTGGCAGGTAGCGCGCCAAACTTGCCGACGGGGACTTGCGTGTCGGCTGGGATGGGAACCGCCGCGGCGGTCGGTGCTGGCTTTCCGATTTCCTCGCCCGTCATCGGGTCGATGGCGTAGCCGGGAAGCATCGGATCTTTTTGCGCGTCCGCTAACGCCTGCGCCGACTCGGCGGCACCTTGGCGCGCGGCCCGGTCTTGCGCCGATGCAACTTCAGTGCGTGACCCTGACGAAACCGTAGGGCCTAGCGCCGTTTGGATCGTCGTGGAAGGCTGGATTTCGCCAGGCTTCGGCATACCGGAAGCGTCTAGCGTGGGGGCGACGGGGGGCGGCGCGGCGTTGGGGTCAGCCAGCAAGAACGGCAACGCCCCCGGGTTAGTCGCTATCGAGTTGAACGCCATGTTATCGTCCCCTCTTCATCGCCAATTCGTAGGCGTCGTTTGCACGGTCAAATGCGGCTTTCCCGAGCATGAGCAACGCCGCTTGGTAATCGATGGACTTCGTTCCGTCCGGGTCTTCATAGGTCATCAATCGCCCGAGTGGCCCGGCCTTTTCTTCCTGCTGTGCACTTAGCCCGAGTTGAACGTTTTCGCCGTTATCCTCGACGCCATCTTTGTACTTGTACGCAATCGGGTTCTGCCGAGCGGCCCAAGCGTAGATATCGTCGGGTGACATCTGTTCAACGGCGCGCTTGTCTTCCTCATCGCCGATTTTACGCTTGCCTTCCTCGTAGTTCGTCCCGGCGTAGATGTCGCCGCTGTCCGGTTCTTCGCGGCTGTAAATGTCACCACCGCCAACGGGGGCAATGTCGCGCTTGACTCGTTCGTCGGATGTCGTCCCGGCTGGAGTCGATGGCTTGGAAGGCGATCCCGCATAGGATGCCCCAACCGCCCCGGCTGCCGACATGATCGCGCCCGCCTGCTGGGCGTCCATCCCGGCTTCTGCGGCTTGCGCCCCTATCGCGGCCTTGGCGTTTCCCGCCTCGACGCCAGCCGCGCTGGTCCCGGCGTTGATGGCGTTCGTCCCGGCTTCCGCTTTCTGCCTTTCACCTTGTAGAGTGTTTGTCGCGTTCGTTGTATCAGCGGTTAGTTTGTTCAAGGCGTTTGCGGCGTCCGCCTTCATCTTATTCTCAATATTCATCTTCTCCGCAGCCGCCGCCCTATCTGCATTTTCCCTTGCTTGCTGCGCCGCTAACTCTGCATTTTTCTGGTTCGTCTGTGTCTCCAGTAATGCCGCCTGTCGTGCGGCTTCGTTCTTCGCTGCCGCTGCGTCGCTGGCTGCCTTATCTTTCGCAAGCGCATTCGCTTCGCTTATCTTAGTCGCATCGGTCATTGCCTGCCTGGTCATGTCGGCAACTTGCGTCTTGTAATCAGCCTGTGCCTTCGTTAGCGCCCCGGCGTTTGTGATTTCGGTTTGCTGCCTAGCCAATAAGTTGGCTTTCTCTATGTCTGCGTTTGTCTTTGCTAGATCGAGCCCAGCGCTTACGGTCGATTTCCTAGCGTCCAAATCAAGTTGCGCCTGCTGGGTCTTGATCGCATTAATCGCGGCGGTGTTGCCTTGAGCGATCGCGGAATCAAGTTGCGCCTGAAGTTGCGCTCGTTGGGAATCGATTTGAGCCTGCTGAGTGGCTCGGGCCTGATCAAGCTGAGCCTGCGTAGTGGCCGTGGTGGTATCCTGCGAGCGCACTCCCGAAAGGGCGGCGTATGCGGCGGCGCGCTTGGCTTGTTCCTCTTGGGCGGAAAGAGCGGACGCGGCAAGGTTCCCTTGTGCTCCCTGCTGACCGGCGGCGATGATAGCTTCCCGGCGAGCCCCGGCGCGTTCCGCGCCTCTCGCCCGTTCCGCCATGGCCAGTTGATCGCGAACGACCTGCGATTGCCCGGCTTGGAATTGAGACATCGCCGCCGACGGGGAATCTGCGATCTCCCTAGCCGCCGCCAAGGACTCATCGCGGACGGCATCGGCCTTCCCAGACAATTGCACGCCTCCGACGGTCGTTCCTCCCACTCCTACCAAATCAGTCTGCGCCGCATCGCCAATTGCTCCAGCCTGTACCCCTGTCGACACGTCAGCCGTCCCGATTGGCGTGACGTTTTTCGCCGTTGTAACATCTGCGGCGGTGAGTTGCCCTGTATAATTGGCCGCCGCCGCCTCTGCCGCCGAGTACCCTTGGGTCCTTAGAGTAGCATCCGCCGCTTTGGCGTACACGTCCGTATGGACTCCGTACTGCTGCGGGTTTACTTGTTGCGCTGCGATCTCTTCTGCCCTGACAGGTGAAGCGCCTTGCATGATCGCCGCTTGCTTGGCCTGCTCAAGCGCCTGTTGATAAAGCGCGTTGGCGTCTTGGGTGGACGGCGTAAGGGTTTCCCCTGCCATCTTGCCAAGCTCTGGCGTTTCGCTGGTAAGGCCAGCCCAATCGGTTACGCTGCGAATAACTCCGGCCATTAGATGATCCTCCCAACGCGAGGACGAAGAGCCCGCCCGGTTGCGCTGTAGTAAATTGCCAAACCTTCAAACTCGAATGATTGAGAAGTTACCCCGGCCTTTTCGAGAATCCGCACGTTCACGGCTTGGATTCTCGCACAATTCGGCGGGCGAGTCCCGACGTTTTCGGCGTCCCCGTCGTTAATCGGGGCGGGTAAATCGATAGAAGTCGTTGTGACGGTTGGGTCACTCGCGGTCAGGCTGGCGTAGTTTGGATAAGTTCCAATCGACACGCCAGAGGCCCCGCGCATCGTCAGCAAGGCTTGCACCGTCGAAACGGTGATTTCCCCCTGAAGGTCGGCAAGCTGTAGCGGCGCCGTGATGATGTCCATCTGGTAGGCGTCTGTCCCGCCGCTTCGGTCGTCCGTCCATTGAGCGGCGGGCCGGTGAACGTGGCCGGTGGTATCGATGGCGAGTAATCCGTAATCGTCACGGCAAACCAGCGACAGGCCGGCGGCGGCGGCGAGCGTCCAAAGATAAACCTGCCCGAACGGGGCAACCTCTTGCGGGTGCTGGTAGTCGATGACAATCGCCGCATTGGATGCGGGGGCAAGGAACAACATCAGGTTTTCGGACTCGTACCAGCACGCAGCAGAAAAGGTGTATCCGGCATAATCGTACGCGCCGCCAGCCCCTTCGACGACTTGCAATGACGGCGTAACCACCATGATCCTGCCCGTGGCCGGATTCTGGTAATAGCAACCTTGCGCGCCCATGATGGCCTGCGAGCCAGCGGCCACGCCGGTATAGGTGGGAAGCGTCTTGATCGAATAATTCCCAGACCCGACGCCATCGGGGCCAGCGCCATTCAGGACGGCGGTCTGGTCCTTCGAGAAGATCGCTAGATAGTTCCAGTCAACCGGCGCGATGGCCGTGATTTCCTGCCCCTCCTCATTCCACGTGGAAATCTGCACTTCGTTGAACAGCGGCCCGAAGCCCTGTTCAATCTCTTTCGACACCCACACGCGATTCTTTTGCGCGAAGAAAAGACGGTTATTCCACGCGCCGATGGTCTGACATGGAACCGGCCACGTATTGGAAAGCGCGTTCCCGGTAGTGTAGAGAACCTCGCCGTTGATTTGATTGGCTAGAGTCGGCGTCGTGAATGTTGAGAACGTTCCACCCGTCGCCGGGGGGATCACTTTTTGGAGTTTCGCCGTCCCGTTGACACCTAGGTAAATCTCCGTGTTGACCTGGTTCGTGGTGCCTAGGTAGTACCAGGGCAGGGGGACGGTGATCGTCGCGCCGTTGCCGATGGTTTGGCTGACCACCTTCGGGGACGAGCGCCACACGGTCCCGTCCTGGTCATAGATGGCAAAGCAGACGGCGGCGATCGAGAAGTCAGTCCCGCTTCCACCCGTGACGGTCAGATAATCAGGGTTGAGCAGCGGCGTCGTCTCATGCGGGGCCATCCCGTTTCCGACGGTGACCGGGATGTTGCCGGGGAAATACCCGCGCCCATTTGATTGCGCGCCCTTGCCGTAAACCTTGGCCGTGTCGACTTTCAACAGGTTCATGTCGACATAGCCGGTGACGCCAGAACGAACCGAGCCAGCCATCCACATCGACGTGCCGACGGCCAAGAGGGGAGGAACACAAGACACGACCGGCGTCGCGGTGGTGTAGGTGAAGTCCGTCTGATACCGGTGCCAGTTGGCCGGGCCATCTCCTACAAGAACCTGCCCGATGATGTTCGCCGTTGCGCTATCCACCGTCGCGCCTGCAACGAATTCGCGCAAGTGGTAACACCGTTGCGTGGACGAGGTTTCGGCGACCGTCGCGGGGTAGTTCAGCCGGTCATCGTATCCGGTCAGGAAATACCACTTCCCGCCGATGGTCGCGAGGCCAGACGCGCACCATGCAAAATAAAGGCTGTACAGCCACGGGGAAGTCGCCGGGGCGGCTTGCGTGGTTGTCACGTTGTCGATGAGAAAGATATAACTTTCCATCGTCGGGTAAGGACCGGCGTTCGCCTTGGTGGACATGATGATCCACTGTTTACCGTTCCCGGTGTTATCGACGTACCCCGCCAGCGTGCGGATAATCTGGACCGATACGCCGCCGCTGTAGAAATTCAGCGACGTGAAGGTGGCGAAAGTCGATGTCGTGACCTTGATCCTCACCGAATAGTATTGAGCCGCAACTCCGTCGCCGTGGGTGAATCCGTAATACAGGTAAGTCCCTGACCCGTCTTGCCCTTCAAAGATGCAAAGGCCGCCAAGATAGTGAGCCTCAAGCGTTCCCGACGTGCCCGAGTAGGCGTAGGAAACAGCGGCAGCGCGCCCGCCAGCCGCTACGGCTAGCCCGGTAGCGGGGTCCAGCACCGAGTGCATACACGCCCGCTTAAACGTGGTGGAGACAAGCGAGCCGCCCCCGGCAATGACTAGCACTTGGCTAATCGACGAAAGGTAGCGCGCCTGCACTTGCTGTAACGCCACCGTCGAGACGTTCGTGGGCGAGGATGGGAACGTGTAATAGTTCGTGGCCACCGGGGCAGTCTTGGGCGTGGCCGGGGTGTAGCGGTGGCACCTGACCGTGCCGTTTGCTCCGTTATCGACCCAGAAGACCCACACATAGGTTCCATCATAGGCGGCGGAAGCATGGACGATCCCCGTCGCCGTGGTGGAGGTCTTGGTGTAGAGGACTTCGCCCGTCGTCGTGTTGTAAATCGTGAACTCGTACTTGTTCGTCTGGAGGGCGAACGACCAAACGTTGGCCCCGACTACGCACGAAAACGGCTGTGGAATCGTGTAGAGGTTGCTTTGTAGCGTGGTGGATTCCATCCACGGGCGCTGATGCGTGCCTAGCAACGTCCAAGCGTTTGTGGTTTGCGACCGCTCCCAAATCTGGTTACTAGCATCGCGCATGAACGTGTTGCCGTTGTCGCCTGGTAGGATTTCCGTCGGGGCACCGGAAAGCGAACCGCCGACGAAAGTCTGCGCCGTGCGCGCGAATCCCTTCCGCTTGGCGTACACGCCAGACTTGGCCGTTTGCCTCACGTTCTTCGCCACAAGCAAGTCGCCAAGGCGCACGTGCTTTGAACCGGTTTCCTGCCGAACCGGGCCGAAGCGGAAGTATTTTTGCGAGTGCTGCACTATCGGATCCTTTGTGCGCGAATTGTCCCGTATGCCCGCATGGTGGACGCGCCGAAGGCGGATTGGGCAATCAGATACCAAGTCTGCGCGGCGGAAAGATTGATGTGGATCGGGGTGATGCTGACAACCGTCGGATTGGTTCCGTTGATCGTCGTCCCGTGTTCTACGCTGGATACCGCGCCCATCTCGTCAGTGGGGAACGTGGCGCTAGTCGTACCGACTGCGGCGCGCTGGTATTGCACCGTGGTTGCGCCGCTAATTGGGAAAGCAACCGAGCCGCTTATCATCCAATCGCCAGCGGTCAGGGCGATGCTGGTGACGTTGGCGGCGGTCCCCGTGGAAAGTCCAATCGATGAAGCGGCGACGATGGAAGAGCGGATTATCTCGCCAACCAGGCCAGCAGCAGCATCAACGCCGTTGGTGACTCCGCGAAGCGGAACAAGGTCAACCAAGTCGTATCCGTTGTTGGCGATGGTCATTGCGCAAACACCTTCACATCAACCACGCATTGAGCGGACGCGCGCAGGTAGACATACTTGGCGTCTGGCTCTTTGCACTGGCAGACGATCTGAAGGTTGTGCGGGACGACGGACACCATCGCTGGCGCGCGGCCTGTCCCGTGGGCAACGGGCGTCTCGACGGTTTCGACTTGCACATTCCGCAGAGTCACGGCCTTTGGTTCGACTTGCGGTAGCAGGCGAATAATCGCCCGCCAAAGTTCGCCTAGTGTTCCATTGGGAGTTTCGGGAAAGATGTACTTGAACGCTTGCACGGGCCTAGCCTCGCGTTTCGTTCATTCCGCTTGACCCGTGGGAGCCGTACCGCTGCCACAAGCCGAGATAACCATCGTCCCAAATCTGGCGCGCGGCTGCTTGGTGGTAGGCGATAAACTCCATTTCGTTATGCCGTTGGCGAGCAAACACCGACGCCATTTCGATGAGAATCCCCTCGAAACCATCCGGCACTTCGTAGGTGGTGATCACCGTGGGCGGCGTGGATAGGTAAAAGAACCGATACGTTCCCGATGCGTAAGCTTCTGGCAGAAGATAGATGATGTTCCCCATCTCGTAGAACGATGGGCCGGAGACTTGATCGCGGTTAAGCGACGGGGCCAGCGAAAGCGGATCCCAATTCGCGCCCGCTTGGCGTTCCATGACCCTAATCGTCTCGCAGTCGGTCGGCTTCGTTATCGTATTCGAGCCGGGAGCGATGACATACGTCGGGGAAAGTTTTTCGTAAATCGTTGGAAACTCAGCCGACAACCTGCGACGAAGGCGGCGGTATTCGTCATCAAGTCGCCGGGTGAGAACATCAGCGGGACATTGCAAATCGCCGACAACGCGCCCCACGTTTTCTAGGACACGTTGAACGGCGTCGGATGGAGTAAGCGCCGCCATGGGTGGTTAGCCGGTTACGGTGGCGTCAATCAATCGGGCGATTGTCCAAGTGGTTCCGGTCCAGACGAACTCGACCGATGCGTAAGCATTGGTCAGCGTGACCGACGTATGATCGAACGTGGTCGGGGTGATAACGCCGGTCCCGCTCGCACCCTTAACCGAATGGATCACGCGGATGCGCTGGCCCGCATAGGTCCCGTTCGCCAGCGTGAGCGCGTTGCCGGCCCCGGTCGACGTGAACCGGGTCAGGTGGTTGGTTAGGGAGATCGCACCAGCACCGGAAATGGTGGCGGGGGCAGCGCCGATCAAGAAATCAAGCGCATTATCGTGATCGTCAAGTTTCGCTTTCAGCCGCGTGCGGGCTGCTTTGTTCGTAGGGACTCGGGCGAGGGTTTCGCGCGAGGTGAGTTTTGTCCGTGCCATGGCTTAGTACCTTTCCTCTTCGCCTTCGTCTTCCGTGTGCTCTCCCTCGTCATGTGGCGAGGCATCGCAGGCGTAGAAGAAAGCGCGAAGGGCTTCTTTAACTTGTCGTTTATTGGGTTTGACTTGAGAAATTGCGTCGATTAGCTCTTCGGTCGCGACATCCATCGCTTCCTCGTTCGACATCGACTCTTCGGAGCCTTCCGGCTCTTCCTCGTCACGGCTGCCGCCAATCATCGACGGCATGCGGGACTTCGGCTTTTTCGTTCCAATCGCCACGACTAGCGCGGGCTTGGACTCTTCTTTGGTTCCGCCGATAAATTTGGGCAGCATGTTGTTTCCTTTGAAAGGTGTCCAGGCCGGGGAAGGGGGAGACTAACCTCCCCCGGCCCAGACGTGGGAGAACTAGGCGATGGTCAAGCCATAGCCACGAACGAAGCGACCGGGCGCCGGGCAGATGATGTTGCCACGGAAGTACAGCCGCATTTCGTACGCCGTATCGTTGTAGGCACGAACAAAGTCCATGCCGTCCTTGTTGTCGATTTGCACGAGGTCACCGACGTACACGAGCCGTGGAGCAACCTCGGGGTCCTTCCAGGGACCAGCGTAGAACTCGCCAGCGGGGCACATCGCATCGGGAACCACCGGGACGGAGCCGTAGATGGTCTCGACGTTGAACCCGGAGAATCCCAGGTTGTACTTGCCCAACTCGATTTGCACCGTCTTCGACTTGTCCTTGCCCGTGGTGAAGGCGCTGTAGTCGTAGGGGTTGCAGAAGAGCGCATCGGCCTTCTGGCCACCGGTGACGAACAGTTGGGTCAGCGACTTGGTAAACGCGTCTTCCGGTTCAAGGGAAGCGCAGTTGACCGTCAGGCCGGCCAAGTCGGAGTTACCGTTGCGGGTAACACCGTCGAACGTGGTGGAATCGACCACGGCCCCACCAGGAAGCCAAGCCTTCATACCGTGGATCATGACCTGATTGGCGTAGGTCGCGATGCTGGCGTTGGGCCGGTCGTTGTAGTTGAACACGTAGTCGTTGACGGCCCACGCGGTGGAAGCGGTGGGGTCGCTGGCCATCGTGCAGATACCGGTGGAGTAGTCGACGGCGGTCACGTTGATCGCGGTGCCGCTGTTCTTCGTCGCGCCGGTCGTGGTCGTGCAGGCCACGAGGTCAGCGCCACGGACGATGCGGTTAACGACGTCGAGCCCGACGGTGATCGTGGTGGAGTCCACGGCGGTAATCTGGCCAAGAGCGCCCGACCCGTCGCCAAAGGAATAGGTAGCGATCAGCTTGCGGAGCAAGGCGATCTTGAGATCCATTTCCTTCGTCATAACGTCGAAGGTTTCCTTCGAGCTACGCGAAAGAACGGCGTCCATCGCGTCCCGGTCCCACCGAGCGACCGCGTTCAGCGATTGAACAGCGGTTTCCCAACGGCTGTACTGACCAGCCGATCCGACCGTCGAGCCCTGCGCCTTCGCAAGGACTCGGGAGAACGACTGACCGCCAGCGGTTCCCGTTCCGTACACGATGGGGGTCACGAGCAAACGCCCGCCGCCCTCTCCGGTATCGGCGACCGCTTCAAGAGCGGCCATCATCGGGTTGACGTCTTTCTTCGCGTTGTAGAAGATGTCGACGAGGTTCTTGCCTACGTAATGCTCGCGCAGTGCTGCGCGTACTGTTGCTAAATCTGCACCGGCCATGATGTCACCTGATTGGCTTGAATTTGGACAGCGGGAGCACTCGCTCTACCGCTTCTCGTATTCAGCTCCGCTAAATCAGGTAACAGCGCGGATATGGTTTGCAGGTGATTAAGTTTAGGCACGAAAAAGGGGAAGGCGCAATACTTTTCTGCCTAAAGAAAGTCGGAGAGGTTTTGCCATTAAACTACGCCGTTAGGCGGAAGGGGTCGAACCTTCGTCTCTCCAGTATAGGCGGGGGACTCTATCCGGTTGAGTTACGCCATTTCGGCGGCTGGACTCGAACCAGCAACCTCCCCCTGCTCCGCCGCTAGGTTTCGAACCTAGATCACCTGGTTAACAGCCAGGCCGCTTTCCAAATGTTGCGTACGACGGAATGATTGGCGCAAGCCTACCACAAAAAAAGACAAACGGCCCGACCTTTTGAGTCGAGCCGCTGCCTACAACCGAGCGAGGATGGAGAACGATGACGAAGCCTAGTTAGGATCGCCTAGTTCGCCCCGCCGTCAACTTTTATCTGCCCGCCCTGTCGAGCGCCGCCAGCCTCTCCCGCGTGGCGTTCCGCTCTTCCTCGAAGGCGAGCCGCCCCTTGGCTGGCACCGGAGCCCGCCCGCGTGAATCGAATCGCTCAGCGGCAGGGACAGGCGCATCGGCGGCGCGGCTACGGGTGACCGGCGCTTGCGGCGTGCCCTGGCGAGCATTGAACGCGGCGATCAACTTCTCGGCCTTGGCCTTTCGTAGCCCGTCGAAGTGGGCAAAAATTTGGTCATTTGTCGGGATTGCCCCGGGCCGGGCGTTGGCCTTGAACCAGGCGTCAACTTCCTCCACCGGGGCGGGGTCCGCCGCTAGGTAGGGGTATTTCTCAGCCTTGGCGCTGAAGTCTTCCGCCATCCCCACGAAGAAAGCCTCACGGCTAGCCGCTTGCCGCTTGACAGTCTCGGCGTCTTGCGCGTCCTTGCGCGCCTTCTCCTCGTTGGCGATTTCGTCGCGCACTTTCTTAGCGGCGAGCTTGGCCACTAGGTCTGCGCGCTCTTCTTCGGTCAACTGCTTGGCCGGCTCTTCGGTGGAGCCGTTGCCGATGCGATTTAGCAGCTCGACAATCAGCCCGCCTTCCTCGAATGCCTTCGGCCCGAGCGCCTTTAGGATGTAGCCAGCGGGGTCCTTGGCCTTCAGCTCTTCAAGCTGGGATAGCGTCGTGCGCCCGGCTTCCGCCTCTTGTAGCGCCTTGGTGGCGGCTTCCTGCTGTTGTTTGAGCTGGACCCGTTCGGCGGCGATGGCCCGTTGTTGCTCTTGCGTTTGCCGCTGCATGCGAATGAACTTCGCGAGGACTTCTGATCGTGACTCCGGCTCCTTCGCGGGTTCGGCGGCTGGGTCGACTTTCGCCGCTTCCGTGCCTTCCGTTTTCGCCGCATTCGCTCGCTCGGTAATCAGGGCGTTCGCCGCGACTTCGCCAAGGGTAAGGTCCGTGTTCGTCTTGGGCGGCTCGGCCTGACTGTATTTCGCCGTATGGGCGGCCATCGATGCGCGCAAGTCATCGGGGATCGCCGGGGCGGCTGGGGCCTGTTCCGCAATTGCGGGAACGGTGGGCGCAATTGCGGGAACTGGAACCGGGGCGGGCGCTGCTACTTGTTCACTCATTTTAAATGTCTCCCTTTGCTGTCTGCTGTTTCATCTGTCTACCTGGAAACCACTAGGGCGATATAGTCACCCCATAAATTGCCTTCGGCCAGCGTCCCACATTGCCACTTTTCACGCTTCCACCCGGCGAACGCGGTGGCAAAAAGATCCTCGGTTAGCGTGTGCGGGTGGCCTGGCATCGCCGGGGTGTTAATCCATTCGAAGATTCGGATCCGATTCCCAGCCTGTTTGGCGTTGTCCAGGATGCGGGCAGGATCGTCCGTGTGCTGTAGGCAGTTGTACATCCAAACTTCGTCGAATCCGTGACCCTGGAAGTCCTCTGCCTTGATATTCTGAAAATCCACGCCTGCGGCTTCGTAGCGCGCCTTGGTTGCGTCGGACACCGGCAAAGGGTCAACCCCTACGGCTGGCGCTCCATGCCTATTAGCACGCAAGAGAATCGACATGGGGCCGCATCCAATGTCTAGCACCACCGTCGGCTTGCCCAAGTCCAGGTCAGCAGGCAGCCCCATCAACTTCGCGTAGGTCGCTTGCTTCCCGACTTCTTCGCCCCATCGCGGGGACGGTTCAAGGCCCCACCAATCGGCCTCGAAGTGGGTCGCCTTCTCCCATTCGCTGCTGGTTTGCAGCGGTTGCGACAGGTCAAGCGGCGATTCGCCCGGGTAGACCTTGCGCATGTAATCCATCTGTGTCCGCGCCGGGTTTGGTTCGTACCAGCCAGCGCCGCGAATGTTTAGCAAGCGTTGGAAATACTCCTCATAAAGCAGCGCCACGCGGGCCAGTGAAAAGTTATTAAGCGCCCACGCCCGGCACGACCAGCGATCAAGGCTTCCCACGTTTCGCGCGGCCCATTCAAATTCCTCCATGGTGTGGCACCGATAACCGGTCACGCCGTGGATCACCGTCTCAGGAAACACACCGAAGTCGGTTGATATAACCGGCGTTCCAGACATCTGTGCTTCGACGTTCACGCCGCCAAACGGTTCGATATAAAACGTTGGGCAAAGCAGCGCACGCGCCCCCGCCATCAGCTCCCGCCGCCCTTCCCCTCCCACCGG
>Ga0213919_1000083_pt1 | contig 50899 bp, 76 predicted proteins | sample McNCre317MG_FD_161056 | JGI IMG/M metagenome (GOLD analysis project Ga0213919, IMG submission 161056) | Freshwater microbial communities from McNutts Creek, Athens, Georgia, United States - 3-17 MG | ecosystem: Environmental > Aquatic > Freshwater > Creek | place: USA: Georgia | collected...
ATCTACAGAGTAGCTAATAGTAGCAGACACATTCAGTTGGAACGATATAAGATGTTGATGACTAACTGGTGTCAACAGAATGTGTCTGCTACTATTAGCTACTCTGTAGATGAGGTACCTGCTATTATTGACTGGTTGCTAGAAAACTGGGATAATTATGTTGGTGTATCCTTCTTGTTCAGAGCAGATCCAACCAAGACTGCTAAAGATCTTGGGTACTTGTATCTCCCACAAGAGGTAGTTACCAGGGAAGTATATGATGTCTATGTTTCATATATCCAACCTATTGAGCTAGATAAAGCTAATGACATTGATGCAGAGATTGAAGATGATTGCGCTTCTGGCGCATGTCCCATTAGGTAGTCTATGACACATAAAGAACTACTAGAATTAGTTAACTACGATCCAGCTATAGGAATATTTACATCTAAACCAGGAAATAAATATTCTAATCAGCCAGTTGGAGCTAGGCTAGGGACTCTACACAAAACAAAAGGATACCGGTATATTACGATACTTGGCCAACTATTTAGAGAGCATCGGTTGGCATTCTTCTATATGACTGGTAGTTGGCCTAAGTATCAGATAGATCATATAAATAATAATAAATCTGATAATAGATGGGAGAATCTTCGTGATGTACCTGCTATAATTAATTGTCGGAATAGACCAATGTTTAAGAATAACACCTCAGGACATCGTGGTGTTGTATGGAATAAACAATGTAATAAATGGCAGGTAATTTGTCGATCTAAAGGAGTTCAACATTACTTTGGCCTGTTTGAAGAAAAACAGGATGCTATCGATATTGCTAACAAGTTTTATAATAAATTAAATAATAACAATGACTACTATTGCACTAAATAAAAATGAGATTGCCTGTGATTTACAATTCACTCATCCATCTGGTTACAAATTCAAAGGCACTACTAAAGTGCATCAAATATTTAATCCTGCTGTGTATCCCAAGCCTTTTTATGTGGGCTTTGCTGGCAGCGTCACCGCTGGTCAAGCTGGTCTCGGTTGGCTTGTTGATCCCGTCGGCCGCCCCCCTAAGGGTGGTGGAGCAGAATTTGTAGTACTAACACATGACAAGAAGATGTTCACATTTACCAATCCAGCTAATTGGATTGAGATTACTGAACCACACTACTCTATCGGTAGTGGATCACAGTATGCAGCAGGAGCTATGCAAGCTGGTAAGTCACCACTAGAAGCTGTAAAGATTGCTGCCAAGTTTGATCCCAATACTGGTAATGGTTACAAAATCTTTTCCGCAAATGAAAAAGGGGCCACGAAGGCCCCTAAATCAAGCAAGGAAAAGACTGGTCTCCCTGGCGCGTCGGCTGACTAAGCCTGGTTGAACTTTACCATTATCAAACACCCACTTCTGGAATTCACCAGAAGCACCAACATAATCCTTTAGATTAAGTTTCTTGAGGAGGGTTGATTTAGTAAATTGACCCTCACCAAGATTATAAACAAAGTCTACAAGCGAATCAAATTGGTTCTGTGTTAACGGAACCTTCACGAGCCGACCAACACTTAATTCAGCAGATGCAACGTCTGCACGAAGTTGGTTTACCGCCTGCTCATTACTAACCACATCCCCACTTCTTACTGGTCTTCCAAATATCCTGGTAGATCCGAATCCAATAGTCCAAACACCACCAGTGTCCTGGTACGCCTTGGCTCTGAATCCCTCTGAATCCTGGATCAGTTTCAATCCATTATCACTGAGCTGCATTCTTCACCCCATAGTATTTCTGCCAGTTCTGCATGGCTTGCAGATGCTTTGCTTTCATCACATTGATTGCACTAGCATCTAGATTATGGTCAATGATATACTTCTGCATAGAAGCTTGAATAAGCTGTTGAGTTTGGTCAGGTGCTCTCTTAGCTAGATTAGCTACATAGGCATTCTTACCCTTCTCACCATCACCTTCCATCAGAGATCTTACATACTTCTCAGCTAGTCCATTGTTAACTAACTTGTCGTTAGCTTGTGCTTTAGCTTGTTGGTATATGATCTCTTTCTGTCTGGATTCTGGAATAGAAGTAATCCCTAGTCTCCGCATTAGCTTATCAGTATCAGAACGGAAGTAACCTTTACTGAAATCACCACTGGTAGGTGGGGCATACTTTCCGCTACGCTTATCCTGGAATGCCCCAGAGTCAACGTCAATCAATCCCTGAGCTACTCCTGATGGAGCTACTGCATAAGCAGCTTGAGCTAGGCCTTTAGAATCCCCTTGAGATAGTCCACCAAGTATAGCACTACCTTGATCGTATACATCTTTTAATGGTCCCCAAATTGGAGCAGATACTGAGGTCTCAAACTTCTTGCTAAGATCAGCACCAGTTATAACAGATGTAATCCCATATTTGATGGCTTCCCCTGTTTTATCTAGGAATGATTTGAGCATAGGATTATCTACATTCTTACCAATCCCTTCACCAACGTCTACTAAAAGTTTACGTTCGATATCTGGCCAATTATCATACCATTCTGGATTATGTTTAGCTACCGCATTACGGAGGGCATCATATCCAGATATTGCATAATTCAATCCAGTCATACCAGCTAACCCTGCCATACCACCACTAATACCAAGGAATAGTATAAGAGGAGTAAACTTACCTTCTTTTAAAGCCTTGTTAGCAAAGTAATGCGCTTGGTTTAGGTAGTTCATGGTGTACCCTTGTAGGGTAGAACCTGCGGTACCAATTAATCCTGTATCCTGTACTATGAACGGACGTTCCTGCATTCTAGGATCAACCATGGAAGCATTCATATAATGCTGTGCTTCTCTTAGTACTTCCATTCTAGGCATACCAGGATGAGCCTGTTCAATATGGTGTGCAAAGCTCATGAAAGCTGCAAACTTACTAAACTTGTCAGCAATCTGAATAGGAGCACCTAGAGTACGTTGTAGTGCTACTTGTGCTCTACCAGAGTTAACATTGGTATGTTCGTCAAATGAGGATAGATTTAGAATTCCATTGGACTCTGCATACTTAAGAGCATCTCTACCAAGGTTAGTCATAAGAGCATGAGCAGGTGATCTAGCTCCAATAGCGTTCCCATAGTGTGCAGCCATACCACCAATCGTATCATTAATCGATTTGATCAATGTCTTGGTAGCATTATGTTCTAGACCATTTAGAGTCATGTCACGATGCCATGGTAGGGTATTAACCATCTGTACAACGTTCTGAGCGACAGCACCAAGGTTGGTACCCATCTTCTGTAGAATCCAGGCAGTACGAGCTAATCCCATTCCATTACGAACATCCTGTACAGAATGACCAGTCCATAAAGCTAGATTATTCTCTAAGTTCTGGAACATTCTTTGGTGTGATCCAAGATAATGATCAATGATATGAGTAGCTTGTTGGGAAGCTTTATGGGCTTGTGCAACTACCTCAGGATCATTGATGATCTGCTTTACTTGATCAGCAGCCTTATTATATTCAGACCATTGGAATGAATTCTTCAGGTAGTTAAGCTGTTCATGGAACATATCTCTAGCATCATGGTATGGGTCCATCCAAGGACGATCCCCAACGAAACCACGAATGTTAGCCTTGTTCTTAAAGTGCTTGGATTGAGCTAGTGTATTCTGAGCCTCTCCCATCATCTTGGCATTCATTACTTCTCTGATCTTGTCAGATAGTGGATGAGTTTCCCCTAGATGCTGGATCATTGATGCAAAGGCAGCAGGAATATCTTGTGGAGTCCTGCTATTACCACGAGAGAACTCAGCTTTTGACTTTGCTCTATCAAATTCAATTCCTTGTGAAGCAAGGTGGTCTAGTGCTTGTTCAACACCTTTTTGAGTGTGGTCTTTAACCACCCACATAAGTCTACCATCTTTGTCATATACATCACTTCTCCAATCACCAGTCCAGCGAGAAGAAAGATAATACTCTGCTTTCGATAGTACATTTCCATCCTTACCAGGTTTAAACCCATTCGATTTTAAAGCCTCTTCTTGTGCTCTCCATGCTTTATCATAGGCATCACGTAAGGCAGTATATGTACTGATCTGTTTATCAGAGAATCCAGCTTGTCTTAATTGATCTTCTGTAAATGTTCTACGTTCAAACATTTCCTTCTTCATCAACTGAGCTAGTTCTACGAATTCCTTCTTGTTATTCCAACCAAGCTTCTGTAATTGATGCTCAATAGGCTTTACAATGTGTGTAATAGCATGATCTGCTCTTTGTGAAGCAGCTTGCATATAGTCAGCAGCAGCCTTAATAACTGGATGCTGCGTTTCAATATACTTCATTGAACTTCCAGAACGGAAGCTTTCCCACTTAGCCCATCGATCCCCGATTGATGATAGTCCTGCTTTAACCTTGGCTAGATATTCCACTGCATCGGGATATGTAACAAGCATATCCTTACCAGTTGTCTCATGCCCAGGAATGCCATTAAAAGCCTCTTGGACGCGTTTAAATGATGCACCGAAGGCCTTAGCTATCTCATCAATATTAATCGCACCACGTTGGTTTCTAGGCACTCTAATAGTGGGAGAGCTACCACGCATCAGTGCAGATTGCTGTTGAGTAGATTTCCTCTGAGCTTGGTCTAAATTACTTACGAGAGATTCTAGATCCTTTTGACGTTGGATAACTTCATCAAACTTATTTGAATTCGATTCAAATGAGGAATTCCCAGGAGCTGGGGACTTTGATTCCACAGTAGAACCTTTACCTACAGCATTTTCCCCAGTAGATAGACTACGTGGGATTCCCTGGGGTTCACCTTCTATACCAGCAGTACTCCCTAAGGATCCAAATGGTCCTTCAGGATTAGGAACTGGTTTACGGTTTACAGTAGGTCCACTACCAGGAGTATTCTCACCTGTAGATAAAGCCTCTCTATCAGCTTGTTCTTTTAGTGCTCGTTGATGGGCTTCTTGTTCCGCAGATTTAATCAGGGCTTGAGTACGGGTTTCTTCTACCTGTTTAGACGCGACTTCTTCTTGAAGTGCTTTTGATTGCTCTTCACGGGTCTTTCTTGTAGACTCAAATGAATCAGAGTTAATACCTCGTGCTTCTGCCTCTGCTTGATGTCTCTGTTGATCTAGTATCTGTTGTTGCCGATCCTGTGCCCTGCGCTCTGCAAGGTACTGAGTATCTATAGGGGCAGCAACTTCACCAGCGGCCTTTCCAGGTATTACTTGATCTTCTGTTTTTGGAGCAATTTGATCTAGTGCAGTAAGTTTATCAGTGTTATATGTCTCCCGAGTACTTGGTTGTTTATGAAGGATCCCAAAACCACCCCCAATGATAGCAGCGGGAATAAGGGTATCCATAGTTGGTTCTAAACTCTTCTGTAGATCGCTATTTGTGGCAATTTGCTGTTGTATTTTTTTAACAGCATATTCTTGAGCAGTGTTAGTTACTACTCCACCAATAACCTTTGTTCCAATAGTTTTACCAACACCTGGAAGTATCAGTCCAATAGCATTACCAACTGCGTCCACTCCTCCGGCAAGACGAGCCCTAGTATTTGATTCACCAGCCTCTTTAAACTGTTTAGCTGTTTCTGCTGGAGATAATGGTGCTGTAAAGAATTGTGGTAGAGCAGAAACTACCTTACCACCAATACCCTGTTCTAGATTCTCCGGGTTAATACCTTCTATACGAGCTTTAATCCGAGCATTTAAAGAATCTTGAATTCCTGGAAGAACTTGATCCCCTTGAATAGCTGCTTGTACTGGGGCCCGAATGGCAAGATTACCAATAGTATCAAGTGTATTTAGAACACCAGCCCCCCCAAGGGCTACATCTTGTAGTAAACTTGTACTTTTAACGGATTGTTTAGCAGCAAGAAACTGTTTGTGGTTTGATGCCACATACGATAGTTGTTCTTGATTTAGTTCAGATGGAGAATCAATTTCAAATGATTGACCATCAGGCATAGAAAATTCATATGTAGGCATTAAGTTTCCTTATGGATGACTGTTTTTTACCCTTACGGTAATCCCACCGGGTAGCTGTACTTCTGCTGGTTTAGCTAGAGGTGCTCCCACTGATGGGGCTCCAGTTGCAGGTGATGGTGGTGCTTGAATAGTGTTGTTATTGGCAGCAGCAGAAACATCAATACCAGACTGATTTACTGGTGCAGTTGTAGCTAGTTTAGCATAATAAGCAGCTCTTTCACGAGCAGCACTTGCCTTAGGATCTCCTTGTTGTTCAAGTTGATCAGCAATATTATCCCAGTGAATACTAGCTGCTTTAAAGTCTTTATCATTGACTGCTTTATCAGCCTTTTTAGAGGCTAGTTCTAGCATAGTACTAAATCGTAGATTAGCAATATCCCATGCATTCTTACGATTTGCAGCACCTTCAGACTGAGTTACATCTAACTTCATCTGTTCTAGTTGTTTAGTTCGTAGGTGATCTGCTGTATCTAGGGCCATTTGAGTGCCACGTTGACGCAGTTTTTGACGACCTTCAGGAGTAGATAGAGCCTGCATAATATCTGGAGGTAGACTCTGTTGAATATCTAGAGGTACTTGTTGTCCAGCATCAACTAGATCAGCCATATGAACCATAGATTGGCCCATATTACCTAGTTGCTTTACCTTATCATCTGACATACTAGCTAAGTTCTTAGATAATTTAGCTTTGATATCAGAAGGTTGAGTAGCTTCTGCCGTGCCAGCTTCTACTATCTTTTTTCTAGACTCAGCGGCAACCCCTGGATTCTGTGCAAGGGTTTGCTCCAGATTAGCTTGTTCTTGTTGGAGTTTTATGGGATTGGCTTGCTCAGTAAACTGATTAGCAAGAGTTTGTCTTTGCTGATCTAGTCTATCTTGTTCTTCTGCGTTAGCCTGTTGCTGTAATGTCCCATTAATTGCAGCAATACTTCCACCACCATAAATAGAGTTTAGATCATTTGGATATTGTGCTGGCATTAGAAACTACCCCACAGTTCCTTTACTTTATCCCATCCACCTTGAAGAATACCGGCGCCAGAACCTTGACTTTGTCCACCTGGTTTTTGTGGCATAAAGATACTCTTAAGATCAGCGATCTGACGGTTTCTAGCAGCTTGTTGTTGTGCAATAGAACCCTGCATAGCTTGTGATGTTAGGATATTCTGCATTGGAGCTAGTCCGGCTTGCTTCTCTGCGAGCATAGCTTGTAGTTGAGTTTCCCTACCTCCATACTGTGATCTACGTCCAGAAGCAGCATCCTTACGCTCTAATTCTTGTCGTAGTTGTTGAGCATATGGGCTATTCTGTGAATATAGATTAGACATGCTACCCATCATATTATTCATCTGATCTTGATACTGTCTATTAGCTTTAGCTGCTCTATTATTCATATAAATAGATCCAAGGGTATCAAAAGCAGCTCTACCCATATCACCATTAAGTCCAGTAGTTGTTCCATTTAGTACACTACCTAGTGTTGGATTAACAATAGAAGCCCCAGCCCTAACTACCTTACCTGGGGTACTATTTAGAAAATCTCGTGCTTGATCCATATAGCCAGGAGGAGCACTACCTGTAACATATGGTGAATTACCAACACCATAGGACTGATCATAATCCATATTTGGTAGTGATGGGTTAGATCCATAATTACCTAAATCTGGTGTATATAATGTATCTGATGGATTACCACCGTATACTGAAACATCGCCCATTTGTGAGCCTCCTTGAGTTACTGTTGCCAAATTAGATAATGAGTTAGAACCGCTATAAAAATCAGATGGTGTTACTGTAGTACTTCCACCACCTGGTAAAGCTTCTTGGTATGTGTTACTATCTGTTGGTAATGACGATCCATTAGACACTGAGTTTGAAATATTACTACCTAAATTATATAGGCCAACGGCATCGGCTATTCCACTAGTTCGACCATTATTATAGTCACTACCTGAGGCGGCAGCATCTAATTGATATCCAGTAGAGCCAGCTCCATAAAATGGATTTCCTGTAGTAGCCACATTAGCACCGGCTTTTATCCATCCACCAGTACCAAATATATCATCCCCTTGTTCATTAAAATTGTCTAGTTTACGCTGCGCAGGATCAGTATAACTATTAATGTCTAGGGGATCTGATGTAGCATTTCTAGTAATATCCCCAACCATTTGCCCAGTATCCCCAACCATATCAACACCAGTTTTCCAATAATTATCTAAATTATTGTAAGTCTGTTGCCAGTCATTTCCGACTTTATCACCGATCCATTGACCAGCATCTCCCACAGCATCCACTGTATTACCAACAAAATCTCCTACGCCGTCTACGAAATCACTTAAGAATCCCATATACTTCCTTTATGTTAAGGTTACTGATTTTAGGGTACCGCTATCGTTAACCCATAGTTTAATTGTTGAAGTGGATGTATTCTTATACAGTTTAGAGTATCCAGAAGGTATATCTGATGTAGTTGGATCTCCTGCCATAGAGTTTAATGGTAACGATCCGATAGCAGTATGCTCTGCATTTGTCAGGTGGTAATATTCAGCAGTAGTACCACCTTGTATTGAAGTTAATTTATTATGGTCTCTAGATACAATATCTTCTATTTTAGATCCAGCAAAGTTCAGATTTACCCAAGCAATAGAGGTAGCAATACTGTTAATAACGGTTCTTAACTTTTCATACCAGACATTCCAGAAGGCATGTCCTGGTGGAACTCCTTGTGGAGTTGGTGGAAGGATAGAGGCCATTATGAATTTCCCATGTTTAGATCAACTTCAAATCCTCTAAAACGGATTGGTTGATTATCTGTATTTGTAAATATAAAGGCACGCTTTCTAAAGCCACCTAAACGACGAATGCTTGGAAGTTCTTGATTTAAAGTAATAGAGTATGTATTACTATACGTTTGATAATCATCATCTGTCCATTGTAGATTTATTGTAGCAGCATTGTTATTATCTACGAATAGCGAAAGTCTACCCATAAACTTCATCTGTAATGTTTCAAAGTCTAGTTGTTCTGTTCTTATAGTCATCGTATAAGAAGTTCCAGAATCTGTGAAGGTATTTAAAGCGAACTTAACTACTGCATTATCTGATGGAATATACATAAAAGTATTAATTTCAGAAGTAGAATAAGCTACATCAGAATACTGAATATTAAAAGTACTGGTTCCTTTATACTTCCAATTAGTAAAGAAATCAGTTCCAATATTATAAGCAAATGTACTCCCAGCTACTGTGAACACATATAATGTATTGCTATCATATGTTACAATAGAAGCAGTAAGAGTAGTAAAATCAGTAATTCTAGATAGGAATCTTTGAATTTGTTGACTACCTACTGGGGTTACTTTAGAGTCCTCAATAAGAAACAGATCAGGAGCGCCATTATCATACTTACCAATAATATAGACTTTATTTCCAGATCTTACAGATCCACCTAGATATCTAATCTGTTTATAGAAAGTATCATTTCTACCAAGTGGAGATCCAGCAGCATTAGCTGCATCATAGAAGTATTCTACAGACTCTGTACCTAAAGCAATGATATAGTTACTCATTCTTTCAATTCTGAGTAATGAGTCAGGGGACATTTCAGCAGAAATATAATTTGACGGTGTCCATGCTAATGGGGCATCATTATCAGAGTTATATATATCTTGTGTTCCAGTCTTAACAATGAAAATATATCCGTCTAAGAATACTGGGTGTGGGAAGTGTGGGGAAGGTAAGTCAGCATCAGCCGAGGTCGTTACCACAAAGGTATCAGATATCTCGCCTAGTTTAGTTCCATCTGACCACACTACAGTAACATGTCCATCGGAGTATAGGAATTCTTCAAACCCAACATCTCCGGTAGTGGTAGTTAAAGCTGCTGAACTTGTCGCAGTGCTAATATTAGTTGAAACATCCCAGAAGTAGAATGTGTTTCCAATGACATAAATTAGAGTATTCTTCTTTTGCCAAAAGTACATTCCTCTAAAGGAGGCTGTAATTAAACTAGCAGAAATGCTGGTAGTAGTCCCCTGTCTCTTTACTACTGCCATATCCATTTGTTTAGTATCTTTATTTTTAAGTATTTCAACTGTACAATTCTCATATAGAGCATCGTAAGAATTAGTACTTCTTAAAAAGACATCTTTAACTAGTGGAACTCTTTCTGTCTTATATGTAGAGTATTGTGGAGAATTAGAGAAAGGCATTATCTACTCAATACAGGTTGGAAGAATAAACTAGCATTCTCGTTATTTGTAGCCTTAGCCATTTCGAGATGCATCTTAGCTTCTTCAGCTAGTTTAGATCTATCTTGTAAAGGAACATTATTCTCCACAGCTAGTGCTAATCCAGTGAAGTATATTACTGCATTATACCACTCTGTTGGAAAGTCAATGGTTTGAGCAGCATCAGTAGCTACCTGTAGTTCTAATTCACCAACGATATGTAAAGTCTTATTACTTACTACGGTAGCATTGGGTGCAGGCCATAGAGTTATTTTACCCGATGCTAGCTGAGGCTCATAAACTATTTGAACAGGAGTTCCATTATTTCCTAGAGGGAAAAAGTTATAGTTAAAGATAGAAACCACATTTAATGGGGTCTTTGACTGACTAGAGTTATCCTGCAACCAAGCTTGATATAATTTAGCTAACTTATTAGGTTGAGTTAAAGTATACTCTGCTTGACCATTTACCATAGCTAATGTGGTATTGGTGAGTTTCCAAAGATTAAGTCCCTCACCACGAAGTTCAGCAATTACAAGATTAAGAGCTTCAATACCTTCTGTTAGTTCTGTTCCGTCAGCAGCTTGACCTTTAGCCATAATACCAGTTTTACGATAAGCGGCATCTACTACCTGTTGTACTGTTCTCGTATAAGTTGTAATTCCTGAAGTTGCCACGTTATTTTCCTTTAATCTTATCTACTGTACGAGCAGCAGCATATCCAATATATCCTACACCAAATAGTTGAACGAATTCAGATGGGATAGCTGCTAGCCAAGCTTTCATACCAGTAGCAATTGCAATAGCCATATCTGGTTTAAAAGCAGATAGAATACCCATTGGGATAGAGAACAGAATCATTGTGTACATTACATACATGAAGGATGGTCTTGCTCTAGAAGTCCATGGGTCAGAAGAACTAGCTTCCGTAACGATAGCTTTCATTCTCTCTGTTAATTCTGTAAGCTCTCCTGTTTGCTGCATCTTCAGAAGATCTAGAGTTGCTTTATCTTTATCTGCTTGATTTGGAAACCAACGATCAATTAATTTTCCAGCTAGGTCTGCTATTGTTCCAAGTCCAGTTAAGTCTGCCATATTTTTCCTTATACAGAAGCACCAGTTGCATCTACCCAAATAGTGCCAGTCCAAAAGATAGGCTTTCCATTTGCATTTAGTGTAGTATCAAAGTATAGGGACCCACGATTTCTGGTATTTAATGTTGGTCTTGATCCAGTAGCTCCAGATGAGGCTGCATTTAGAATTCCATAGGATTTAGATGTACCATAAATTTGGTAATGCTCAGGAGTATATGTATCTGTAATCTCTACTAATGTATCACTACCAACCGTACTATATCCGAACCGCCCGGAAGCATTAGTAGCCCCGTGTCTACAGGGACCAATTCTACCATAGTAGTTACCAACACTATTTAGATCAATATCATACTTAGAACTACCAGAGAAGGCTACTCCTTCAATATGGAATATAGTTCCCGCATTTAGACTAATATTTGAGTAGAGAGCATTATTAATATGGCATTCTCCACCAAGAATAGATATAGTAGCAGTAGTAGACGTAGACTTTATGCCTTCTTTACCATTAGCCTCAGAGTATATTCCAATAAGATCAATACTACGGGTTGGGTTTTGAATTATAATACCCTCATTTACAGCATTTTCTGACTTTACATTTAACAATCTAATTCCAGATTGAGATGTACCACTGCCACTACCAATAGTAAAGTTTACTGTATTAGCAGTATTCTTTACATTATCTAGCGTCCAATCATTTGCTTCTTGTTTTAAATAAACCCCAATACCACATTTAGAGACACTAGAATCCTTTACTGTATTTACAAATGAATACTGTGTTACTTCAATTCCATTTCCAGTGAAGTTAGATATATGACAATTTTCAATCAGATTACCTGTAGCAGCAGAACCAGATGTTCCATAGAATACAACACCATTAGTGCCTGTTCCATTACCAAAGATACCTAGGTTTCTTAGTACTCCACCTTGAGTTCCAAATGTACTACCATCACCGAATCTAACTGCACTTGCCCCAGAGCATTGAAATGTTACTGGGGTTGTATTACTAGTAGAAGATGTCCCAATGTATGGAGCCCCTTCCCCTTCTAAGGTTACTCTATTTCGTAAAGTAATACCAGTAGAACCGAGACCGTATACTCCAGTTGTTTTCCTTGGAAAAAATAATGTACCACCACCACTAGCTGATAAAGAATCAATAGCAGCTTGGATAGCTGTTGATTGATCACTTCCGTCATCTAAGATTCCCAGATAATATACATTGGTTCCGAATAGAGTTGTTTTTGTAGTCCCATTAGTGTACACAAAATCATTAACATCATTTAGCCATGAGGCTGGTACTGGAGTTACTCCATCTACGAAAGTTGTATCACTCATCTTATTCCTTATAAAATCTGTTTCGGAGTACCTGCTATCATACAACCTGCCGTGGTCATACCAGCAATACTAGTTGGAATAATTGGACAATATTGTGCATAATTAAAGTTTGATAGTTGATAAGGTACATTCGTATATGTATAGTTTTCAGGACGAGTCCATGGTGGTACTACTACCTCTTCTCTGATCCTGATGAAATCTTGTGGATGGCGGGTTTCCCAATCATTTTTACAAACTTTTAGTCCGTCCCACCTATCCCTGAGTTTATCTGAAGGGAAACGTTTTCCACAGACATCACATATTGCAGCAAAAGTTCCTGGCCACTTACCCTTATACGTCATCGGTTTAGCCTCTCAATTTCCTGACGAAAATCTAACTTCATTTCATCCAAGCGAACGAATAATTCTTCCTTGAATTCTCTGAAGTCTTCCTTTTTAATGTAAGAGTCTTTAATCTTATCAATTGCTACCTGGTGTTCTTTTAACTTATCATTAACACCATCTGCTGTGTACTTAACAAAGAACATAATGATCCCCATAAGCACATTAACTATTAAAGAAACTACTGCTAGTACAACTGCTAAATCCATATATCATACACTTCCTACATATAGTGAAGTCAACGCCTGAGTGCACACCAAAAATAGGGCGAGGGCTGCGGTTAGAGCGGTCAACATATTCTCAAGGGCGGTATTTACTGATGGCGTCAGTAAGCAAATTCCCCCACACCACCTGGGTCGCTTGATTTGCGTGCAGCCCATCGACATACGTGCCCGCCATGAGGTGCTGCGGGGTACCACCGTCGTTACATACGCCGTTGAAATCGAGCACAGGTGGCCCGTAGCTAGTGAGCTCCGTATTTGCAGTGAGCCTCCTAGCATCCATCGCCGCATCCCAATCGGTGCCACCAGCACCGTTGTTGCGAGGGATGCCATTTCGCAAAAGGGCTTTAATACCCAGCTTTTTGCACAGCGCGAGGAATGCGACTACTCCAGATCGAGGCATACCGAGCGTTGTGACCAGTACGCCCGTTGCCGAATGATCGTTAGGCGTAAACCCGTTGAACACTGCGATGTGCGGACACGCCCCTACGGCGTCGAGTGCAGTCAGCAGCTTGTTGCCCAGGTAGGTGAACTGCTGCGTCGTTGCGCCCGGCATACCACAGTTGACGAAACCAACTGGTGATGTTGACGTGGTCATTGCTATCGCCGCTTGCATCGGGTATCCACGCTGGTAAGACGGCAACTGCGACCCAGCATCATTGCTATCGCCTACCGTGATAAACGTCATGCCTCGTCTCTTCGAGCGCACAAGGACGCCAAAAATGTTATTGGCTATAGTCGTTGACTGGGCTCCACTAAAAGCACCTGTTAGCTGAGTACCGGTCCCGTGCGAGAAGCCAGGGAACATGAATCGCCCCAGATCATCTTTACCTGTTCCGCCCCATCCAGTTGAACCGGCCGCCCAGGTAGTGATTTTCTCGCTCCCAGTTGTGGTGGCGTACTCTGTGCGGACAGTGATAGCTGCACGCTGACCGCCGTCCGTGCGCGCCGACGCCACCGCGTAGAGCGGCACGAAATCGGTGATATACCAATCGATGTCAGTGTAGCCGTTGCCCGTTGACACGCCGCTCGCCGCCGCCATCGTCAGCGTTGATTTTCCGCCGCTGAATGTGACTGCTTTTTGGTTGCCAGAGAAATTGGCGTCGTTACCGTAACTGTCCCAGGCTGGGCACTGCGCGACGGTCATCCCTGTGATTTGAGCGGCGCCAGAGGTTGCGCGGTTTGCCAGTACAAATGCAATGGCATCAACTTCATCTACCTCAACTTCAAGCGAAACGCAGAACGTAGTTCGCGTGTCTCCGCTTGTCCAGCCGAACGCCGACGCAGCAGTTTGATCAGATCCTAAAATTGTCCACATTTTTGTGGTCACGTAGTCATTTGCTGCCGGTGCTGGCAGCGACCGCCACAATCCATCAGACGCTATGTATAGGCTATCCCCCACAGTCGCAGTCTTCCCGGCATTGCTCGCGGCTGGGTATCTAGTATTTAAAGTGGATAAATCTACAAATGTTCCTAAAAAATCAGAGGAATTACCACTAATAACATTGTTTACGTTAGTAGACATTATACCCCCATTAGAACTGTTACAGTAGCACCAGTACCACTAATAGCAGTAACATTTGCTCTTACATATTTCCAGGACGCAGAAGTTGTAAATCCGTCGGTAGCACTAGTTGTACCAGAGAGTGTAATAGTACCAGCAACTGTGGAACACCAATTAGTTCCATCTAAAGATACCTCAATATTAATTGTAGCGGATACAGTTCCAGTACCTACAACTGTAGCCTGGAAAGTTGAATAAGGAGAATCCTTATAAATTTGTGATTGTGCACCAGTGGATGTTACACCAGCAGCAGGAGTAAGATTATATACCTTACCAGATTTTAACCAAACATTACTTGACATAGTATCTCCCCAAGAGATAAGGCGGGCTCACCACCCGCCCTAAATTAACGAACGTACCAGATAGCTACTTTGTAAGGACCACCTGCTGATGATGCTGTACCTGATTCAGTATACTTAGCATAGATCTGAATATCAGCACCAAGAGGAATATTCTCTAGCTGTGGCATATTTGCTGAATTAACTGAAGCTGTAGGAATAATTAATCCACCAGTAGTTTTTACATCTTGAGCGTTTACAAACTCGTTAGAGTTCGCTGAAGTACTACCAATACTAATCGTTGCAGTTGTACCAGCATTAGACGCAGCACCATAGATTAGAAATCCTAAAATAGAAGCATCTGCGGGGAGCACTGCTTTTAGAGAGGCAGTAGTATCTGTTCTAGACACCTGAAAAACTTTTAGACTACCCTCTTTCGGGGAGGGGCTGATTGCTGTTGGTCCGGTAGAACCTGGGTAGACTAGGTCTACTTGTTTAAATCCCATGATATTTCCTTTGTAAATAAAAAACCCCCAAGCAGCACTTGGGCTGATGGGGGCCGTATTAGCTATTAGGCGCCTTGAGTCTGAATATATCTCTTTGCTACTTCTAATAGAAGAGGATTATCTTTAAATAATCCTAATCCAGTATTACAATCTGTGCATAAAAGACCACGAATAGTTCCGGTTTTATGACAATGATCTACTGCTAGATCACGTACTTTACCAGTTCTATGGTCTTTCTTACTCTCTGGTTGTAAACAAATAGCACAAACAAAGTCTTGATCAGAAAGAAGTTTCTTATATGTCTCTAAAGAAATATTAAATCGTTTCTTTAGGTCAATACTTTTCATCTTCTCAGGATTACGTTTTCTGTATTCCTGCATGTATTTTGACCAAGTCTCTTTTGTATGAGATTTATTCATTCATTAGGCACCCTGGCTTCCGTAGATAGCACGGGGATCAGTCCAACCGAAGCTATAACGGGCAGAAGCCTTATACTTAGCATTTTCAGTATCGAAGTCTTCATCCATACCGAACTCATCACCACGACGTTCAAAGTACTTCAGTCCATGTTGAACATCAGTGCGGATGAACCAAGCGTCTTGATCGGTTAGATAATGGTTAACCACAATCTTAGGAATCAGACCCATATCCTTCAGAGCATTGATATCATTGTTATCGGTACCAACACGACCTGCTGTTTTCAGGATACGCTGTGCTTCAAAAGCTAGTTGACGAGGAATGATTAGGGTCTTAGGTAGAACCTTGATCAGTAGACCACGATCATTAGTGAAGCCACCAATGTCGATGCAAGCTTGCTCTAGGGATGCTTCTGATAGGTCAGCAGCAGTAGAGATTACGTTACTCCATGTACCACCAGCAAAGTTTGCATGGTTGGAAGCGATCATTTGAACGCCATCACCACCAGTGTAGTTAGAATCGAATGCACGGTTATAAACGTTAGCTGCAACGATTTCCTTGGTTTGACGCATAGAGAAGGCTAGGCCTTGAGCTTTACGTTGACCAACTACATCATACTGATCATCTTCATAGATCTCACGAGTTACGATAAAACCTAGAGCAAAGACGGTATGATTATACCGAGTGATGAAGCCTTGACGTTCAGTATCATAAGTGATAGGAGAACCTTCAGGCTTTTGAACGGCCAGTCCAAATGAACTGATACCGACATCTTCTTCAAACTGCTTACGTGATGTATAGGTATCGAATAGGTCTGTATATTCTACAGGATACTCATCATAAGCCTTACCATACCATGCGTTAATACCAGGCCATAGGGCCTTGGCAAACGAGGAACTATTAATAACTGACATGTGTTATTCCTTTCTAAAATTAGATACCAGTAGTACCAGCACTACCAAAGTTAGCGGTATTTAGAGTAACCAGTAACTTCCAGTTAGATGAATCAGACATGTCTTGGTCAGGGGCCTGACGAACACCGATAATCTTTAGAGGTAGAGTTGAAGTAGTAGCCTTGGTTGACATCTTAGCTACCAGTCCGGAAAGACCAGTAGTAGCTGAACCAGCAGTGTAGGTTAGGCCAATGTTTAAACCGACATCGGTAATGGCAGCGGCAGCATCAGCTTGGATTTCATACACTACAGTAGGATCTACAACAACAAATGCTGTACGAGCAGTAGAAGCTGCACGGTATCCTGAGACTGCGTTTAGATTGGAATAATCAGGCACGAAACCAACTACAACACCAACATGAAGGTCAGCATCAGCAGTTGAACGTGCAATACTAGCCACACCAGTAGCACTTGCAGTGCCACTAAATTTAACTAGGTCGCCTACATAGGATGCTGTACCATCAGCAGCCAGGAAGGCAAAGGATTCGGTTTGACCTGTCCATGCAGAACCAGATAGGTGCTTTACAGGACGGAGACCGAGAACTCGACTTACGTTAGACATTTATATCTCCAGTAAATGCCCTTCGAGAATTAATCCCTTGATGTAGAGATCTTTCCATAATATTCTCGTTGAGCGTCTTCTTTCATAGAACGTTCTAACGCATCAATATTTTGTCGTTTAACAGTTTGATCTTCATCATACCAATCCTTAGGGATTCGCATAACAACAGCCTTCGTACCATTTCCAACAGAAATCTCAGCGGCAGAACCCGTAGATGAGGCAGCATCTGCGCGTCGGTCGCCAATCTTGACATCCTTCGCTTCAACTACTTCCCATCCATTTAGTTTGAATGCATCAATACGATCGTCCGTATCATTTACAATTCGGTATTCGTAATTAGTATCCTTGTTATGAACCGTAAGACGATTACGGGTATTAACAGGAGTACGCTTTACACGCCCTCTGGGGCTTTTGACAAGGTTTTCAGCCATTATTCTAATCCCTTCACTTTACGAAGATCTGCGATATACTTATCTTTTGTGATAGCTCCACTACGAACAAGAGTATTCATGATATTACGTTCTTGTTCTGTAAGCTCAAAGTCTCCACTAGCCTTAGTTCCAGTACTACGTTTAGCAGTACTCCCTTCTACGGCAGGAGCATTATCTTTATTTGCATTCCTGAACTTGGTAGGAAATTCTTTACGAACTTCTTCTTCTACTCGTTTTAGGATTTCCGCTTTTGATACACCTTGGTTATGAAGTTTTAGTCCAACTTCATCTGCAAATGCAGCCATATGCTTATATGATTCATACCAAGGATTACGGTTTACCCACGAGCGAAATTCAGGATTAACCTGTTCTGGTTCAATTGTAACCGGGGCAGTTTGCTTAATTGTACGAGCGGTTTCCTTGACAGTTTCAATCTCATCCGTGAGTTGATCATACTTTTCAAGGTCTCCATCTACAAGAGCCTTCTTCTTCTCAGCCTTTAGAGTTTCTAGAGCACGAGTGTACTCTGTCTCCTTAACCTTTGAGTAATGCTCTTGCATCGCTTCTAAAGCTTTACGAACTGCCTTCAGTTCTTTACTTTGAGATTCAATTCGTTTGATAGGTTCATCTAAAGCTAGAAATACTTCTGCTGACTTCCACCGTTGTGGATCACCAGAGTAGTCATCTTTAGGAACCCAACCAAGTTCCATAGCACGTTGTTCAACGTCAGTAAATTGCGGCGTATTATCTACTGGAGTAGAGCCAGTGTCTACTGATGCATTAGTGTCTTCACTCATTCGTATTTTCCTTTACTAGTTTACAAATTAGATCTTCATCATTTAGTAGAAGAAAGATCTCTTTTGAGTCTGGGTCTTGAATCATTTTCCCACCATGTCGAGCGTATGCTACTAGATCACCAACCTGACACCACGGTTCAGTACCAAAGTCTTTAAAGGCTGTTGGACCAATATCAAGAACAGTTCCCTTGTCCATAGCGACTTGTTCTTTTCTGATCTCATATTCTAGTAGTTCAATGCCAGCAGCTTTAGCTGACTTGTACAGTTGATCTGTATCCTCTACTCGTTGTGGTTTTAATAGGATTCTGTGTCCTAATGGAATTAACTTCATCTTAACCCTCCACTTGTTCGGCGTCCATGTCTAGGACATCTTTTAGTGCTTGGATATAACCTTGTCGGTATTTAATAGTCTCAGCATCAGCAGTATCAAATTCTTCTCGAATCTCCCAGATACGTTGATTTAGAATACTATATACAACTTTAGTTACCGGGTATTGTTTCCACTCTTGGAATTCTTGCTTGGTGATGATTTTGAAATCTCCTTAGATTGTTTTAACTTTTGTTGATGTAGTTCATGATTTTGTGCAAGTGATTGATTCAGTTTGGCTTGTTCGGTAACTGAATGTACTTGCTGTTTATGAAGTGCCATCGCTGCTTGGGTTTGAGCAATGTCCTGTTGGTGAGCCATATCCATTGCATGGTTCTCAGCCGCCATTTGCATTTGCTGTTCTTTACTACGAGAATCCATCTCCATCTTATGTTGTTGTAACTCAGCTTGCATAGCAATCTTCTGCGATTCAAACTGACTCTTCATCTGCATTTCTTGCAGTTTTGGATCAGGTGGTGGAGGAGGCATTTGTCCAGTTTGTTGTACTTGCTGGTTAAATAGTTTCTCGTAATTAGGTTGTTCTTGTGCTTGCAGCAGACGAGTAACAACCTCAATAGGATCTAGAATACCTACTGGTAGTAGTTCTAATAGTGCTTGTGCTTTTTGCATCTTCTCTGAAGAAGATACTGCGTTTGGATCAGCTCCAGGACAAACATCATAATCAGAATCACTGAAATCATCAGGACCAATAGCGGTATCTAGTACTGAAACATAAGTATTAGGATCTAGATAAGTTTCATTCAATTCAAAGATCTTCTTGAATTCTTTATCTAAACTTCTAAATACTCTCTTATATACAGCAGTAAATACTTTCATACCTTGTTCTACCGAAGCCATTGTGGTAGTAGCTGGAGTATTCTGACCAGGCATTTTACCAGTAAAGATCTCAGCTACAGAAGCTAGTTCCTTACCAGCAGTGATCATTGCCTGCATTAATTTAAATAGAACTTCCGATGGTTCCTTGGTAGGAAGTGGTACGATCTGTTTGCGTAGATCATCAGCAGTTGCATTAACTGGTTTCCATTCTCCAGGGGTGAATCGTTGATCACCCATCTTAAGACGCAATCCCTTACCAATAAAACCAGACTGTAAGTTAGATAATGTACCAGCATCTGTTAATTGGTTGATCAGGGTATTAACTGATTCGTTAATTGGTCCTAAAAGAATGCCAAAACCGAGATCGTAGAAACTGCCATCAGGATTAGGAACAAAAGAAAATTTGGTGTAATACTGAACTGGCTTGATTGAAGTGATCTTGCCTTTTTCATTTGTTTTAATACCATCTTGTGTAAACCTCGCTACGATTCTTAGAACGGTTCCAGATTTACGATCAAACGTAACAATATAAGGCTCAGTATATCCGTCATCATCTAGATCTAAGAACGTATGCTGTTCAATTAGAGTGTAAGGAATAGCCTCATCTGTTACATTATAATTATCAATTGGAAGAGTAATAAACTGATTTGGAGATGGATCTGGAAGTTCTTCCGTTAGAAAGATCTTTTGTTTTTGTCTTTCAACCAGGATTCTCTTAGGCATCTCAATAACTTCAGAAACACGTTCAGCTTCTTCAAGAGTACGTGCCCAGTAGTTAACTACTAAGTCCTTAGGAGAGATAAGATAAGACTTGATCTTTTCACAAGCATTATCATAATATGTCTTTTTGAATACTGTACCAATGATGGGTAGCATCATTAGTAGTTTATCCATGTCTTCTTCCCAATCCTTCATATCATGCATTACTTGCCATGACATAAACTGAGCAATTCTGTCTGCTCGCTCCTGCTTGGTTCCATCAGGATCTTGTCCAATGACAATACCCTTTACAACTTTACCATCAGAAGGAACTAGACTAGGGTAAGCTCTGGCAGCAAACTGCATAGCAGCAGTAGATAGAAGGGGGTATTTGATATTTGATGCTTTATTCCAAGGAAATGACTTAGGTTCACGAGTTTGCATCGCAAGTTTAAGCCAGTCATCAATATTATCTTCCCAGGTCTTTCTGGAAGCTAGGTCAGCTTCAAATTGGTATCGGCAATTAGCACCAATTTTGTGTCTTTCTTCTTTGGAGAGGGACTCTGCAATGTTTTTCGATTGCAGAATCTTGTCAATTTCACGTTCTTGCTGTTCTTGAGCATCAGTATCATTAGTAACCGGTGAATTCTGACCTGCCTGCATCTCCATATTCGGATTCTCGTAGTTCATTGCGGTATTCTTCTTCCTCTTCTTCTTGTTTGGTTGGTGCTTCCACCATTTTGTCCAAAAGGAGACCTAAGTAAGCAAAAGAGTCCACTTGGTCATCATGCTTCCCACGAGGAAAAGCGCATAATTCGTCTTCAAATATCGGATACCAATCCTCATCTTTAGCGAATCTTACGGATTTTGCACGCATACGTGCTTGAATGGATCGAGCCCGACTAATCTTGTCTTTACCACCATGTTTTAGTGAGACAATCGACGGAAAACAATTCTGACGAATCATTTCTTCCCTAAGGAACGGACCGATAGCTTTAGTAACCTGCATTTCCTCAATACCGATGCATTCAGGACGATACAAACGTTCAAGCCCTAAGATTGTGTCAACAATCTCACGCCCATCTAGTCGTTCTCGAATAACTTGTTTTATATGCAAGACACGGTTTTCATCTAAACCACCAACAACAAAGGTAGAATAGTCAGCCGTATCTTCTTTGGAAATAGCTAAGTCAATACCAATATAGTAATGAAGCTTATTTCCCTTATGTTCTTTTTCTATCGCCTGGAAATCTGCTCTCTTAAAGTAAGAAACAGACTCATCAATAGGAATATTCAGATATTCTTGTGAGTATGATTCAGGGATACCCTGATCAATATACTCCTGTCGTTTTGTAACAAACCAGTCTTTATCGAATCTGGATGCCCATAGAATCTTTCTAAAATCGTCTGTATGAGCACGATACTTAACCGATAACCATGCTGTATTACGACGAGTGGAGTAAGTCTTTAAATCCTCTACAACCGTCATCTTATCGTGCATGGCAGGCATAAGCCGCTCTAGCAAACTATCCGCATGAAGAATTGTACCCACGTAGCGGACAATACCATATGCAGATTTACAAGGAACCAGAGCCGAGAAAAACCATTTACGAAACTTTTCACGTCTTTCCTTATTTAGAACAATCTCATCGTTCTCCAGGTCGTCACAGACAATCAAGTCTGGACGTTTATTATTCCATTTAAGTCCACGAACCTTCTGTTCTGAACCCTTGGCTTGAACACGGAACATATGTCCATCTTCACAACCAACAATCAAATCATCCTCGGAATCTTTCAGGAATTCTTTAATCTTGAAAAGCATTCTTAGCTTCTCATTATCAAGCAGTTCCTTCTTGATATCTGCAAGGAATTGGACACTCTGGGCTACCGTGTCTGAGACGATAAGTACATAGGATCGCTCCCGAAATACAAGGTTTGCCAGAGTATACGCAAACGTTAATGAGGTAGATTTTGCATGGCCTCTGGGCGCACAGAGTGCAACTTGAGGGTGTGGATCACAAAAGTATTTCCACCATTCCTTATGACATTCAGGAGACTCAACTGCTCCATCGAAGTTCTTTTGGAGTAAAGAACCCACAAAACCTTCGATGATATCCGCTGTTAGCATTTAATCTCCTCTTGGAGCGGGATCAGGGAATCGAACCCTGTATAACTAGCTTGGAAGGATAGGGAGCTACCATTGCTCATATCCCGCTTATTTATTTCTTAGATTCTTTACGAGAGGTCTGACTTTTGACAGTAGAGTTTGAATTACGACTGAAAGAACGATTGACAGACTTCGGCACAGCCCTGAGATTAGATCGAGAATTAGACCCACCGTTGTTAAGAGGCTTCTTATGATCGACATCCTTACCATCCCCCTTGTGGACTAAGCCCTCCTTGGATAGTTCTCTCCGAGCTGCATTCCGCTCCGCTCGGTTGTGTTTCTGTTCCGCTGTCCCTTGGTACTTCTGGTATTCCCGTTTGTAATCCCTCGTACCATCCTTCTTCGTGTAAGGCATTCTCTTGAACCTCCGTCACATCAGTGACATCTATGATTTCTTTTTTCTTGGAACCATTGAACTTGGCAAATTCAGCAGCCAGTAGTTTCAATGTATCCGCCATTGTCTCTTGTGTTTGTAGCGCAGACTCATCCAACTTTTGCTTATCAAGTTTTTCTTGACGTTCCAACATATCATTGGTCAGCTTGGATATATCCCTTAGCGCAACTGGTTTACGAATCAATTCACCAGTTTTGTTATTCAAAACAAGATCACCATTCTCCAGACGATCTTCGATCAATACCAAAGATTTATCTACGATCTTGGATAATTTATCCTTGGTTTCACTACGTTTTGAATTCTTGATTTCGTACTCATACTCTTTCCACCAAGGTTTTGATTTCCAGAATCTGAGTAATTGATAACCTATACCTGTGGCACCAGCCACAATTCTCATATTTCCTGTAGCCAGATATGCTGTTACAGCAGCAATCTTCTGTTCTTCAGTATATGGATGATTAGGTTCATGCTTTTTAGTAAGGTTAGAAATTTTTAACATTTTCTACTCAGAAAGATTAATATGCATATATTATATCATATTAATCTATTAACTTACAATACTTACGTTACAGTATTTATATAATAATTGTAAATTAAATATAAAAATAGTGCGGCCGACTACTCAGGAGGCAGAGTTCGTTAGAACACTCACAGAGCAATCGAATGATTGCGATTGCAGCATATTTCTATTTGAGCAGGATGCTCATTCTATTGACTTTTTTATTCTACTATGATATAATATATATATATATATATATATATATTAATAATATAGTTATTAATATTATTATTTATTTTAATTATTTATTTATTATTAGGAATTTATTATGTATAAATCACAATGGACTGAATTTGAAGTTCAATCATTAGCTTTTTCTATCCTTAGAAAAAATTTATATCCAGATTATTTAGTTCGTGGAGAGTATAAATTTCCTGGATGTAGAATTGATATCGCTGTTTTTAAAGCTCATAAAGATCAGGAACCAGAATTAAAATTTGTAGTAGAAATTAAAAAGAATCCAAACGGATATACTACTTCTCAAGGAGAAAGATATACTCATCTATTAGGAGTTCCTTGCATATACATTAGAGGAGCAGATGAAGCATATAAAATAATTGAATCTATTCAAGAGTATCTTTAAATATTAGCCTCCTTAGTTGGAGGCTTTTTTATTTGTAGTGCGAGCTGCGGTAGCACGAGCTGACGTTAGAAATAAGTTCCTATAGCCCTTGTTTTTAAAAATATATTGTAGCGATACAAGGTGACTTACACAAATAAATAAATCCAAATCTTTTCCCCCACCCCCACCTCTGCATATATACCAATTCAAAATCAGGTATTCTAAATAAGAATAGTTCTCATTTGGAACCTAGGATAGGATGTGTTTTTTGGTTGTTATACGCACACAGAATTAATTCAACGTCCCCCCATATATACAATCTCATCAATACCCGAGGATCTTTAATACACCCCAATAGCTCTAGAACGCATTTAAACCCCTCCAGAATCGATCTAAATAGGTAGGGTGCTACATGGGTATCAACCCACTATTTTTAATCGCTCTAAAGCCCTTTTACAGAATTGTAAGTTACAACCTGTTACACAAATAAGGGTTTACCCTGATGACACCAGGGAAGAAACCGGGCATGATGGGAACCATACAGAGCTAAGGCCCTGTTACCAGGGAGAAACCCCCCTAAACAGGGGATATACATCCTGGTGATGCTGGTGCATACTAGCGTCAATCGTTCTTTAACAGTTTATCAACCTAATGCACTATGTAGTGCCATCCGTGAGGAGGGTCTAGTGTGTCTATGGAACATGTGCGACGTCAGGCCGTGCCCTATCGCATGTAGATGTGAAAGCATCCAGAGGCAGACAACACACAATACAACGTAGTAATATAATGGTTGACAGACTGGAAAAGATAGCCTACACTGTAGGCAATGGTTAGGGGCTGCAAAAGCAGAAACAAACCCCTTGACAACAGAGCTAGACTGTGCTCTAATACAGTTAACGGTTCAATAGAACCTAGCGCCGGGCAATGCTGGAATATCCCCAGGGCGCAATAAAAATACTGATGGTGACGAAACCAGACCATCATACGGGTTTAGTACGTATCTGCTGACAACAGATATCATCTAATGGGACAACATTACCGGGGTTCGCAAGTGAACCACCGTTCGGTGGATAAGGTGTATCCTTTATTGAGTTAGCACCGTTTACACTTTTGTAAACCAGAAAACTAGGATCTAGTTAGTATCGTTTACAATGGTTGTATTATTAAGCGCATCCTGTAGGTGCGCCTAAACCATGCAACTAAGTGAGGTTAACATGCCTGATATCTATGATGTTTACAATGAAACCCACAAGGCATTCATCTGCGAATCCTTTTTCAAGGATCATCTGATGATGAACATCTGGTTTGGTTGGGATGATGTGCCTTATTGATTCCAGGTTTTACAGGGTTGTAAAAGCCCTGTAATGCGTGTAATCTCGCACGACAACAACGTAGGATAGATCATGTCTGATAAGACTGCTGATACACTTGAAAATGGTCAGATCGCTCAAGGCGAAGCATTGGCCGTTCGTTTCAATGAACACTGTCGCGATGAGGGCTCCAAGCTGATGCGCTACATGAAGGACTTGTTCGAGTTGTCTTTGCAAGGCCGTAAAGCCTTCCGAGTCAACGTTGAGCACATTCTCAAGCAGTGGCGTGCTGAAGTGAAAAACCATGAAGGCACAGACAAGGAAGAGTTGTATCAACGTATGGCCCGTAGTGCTGGCGTCCGTCTGTCTGAAGCCGTGACTATTTCCAAGGCATTTGATGCTGGATTTAATCCTGACTTTGATCTGTCTTCTACTGGTGCTATTCTGGTTAAGGTGAATGGCGAGTATGCTGGTTATCACTCGCTGGTGGGCTTCGCCCGTCAATTCCGTGATTCCCAAGCTGCCAATGGTCCCACTGCCAAGCGTGGCCGTAAGGCTAAGGATGAGCTTACCAAGGCTATGGAATACCTCGCCAAGCTGGAGCTTGATGACGTGGCCCGTGATGCACTGGTGGCATTCCTGACCGATCCTAAGGGACAAGAGTAATCAACCCGGGCCGGTAACTTATTGGTTAAAAGTAGCGGGCTCATAACCCGTTAATGAGAGTTCGATTCTCTCCCGGCCTACCAATTACAATCGTGTAATTTCTGTCAACTGTCAACAACTGGAGTTAAGTCATGCAAGTTCTGCAAAACGTGGTAGAAGTGAAGGAAGAAGGTTTTCTTGCCTTGATTGGTAAGAATGTGGAAGTATTCTGTGGTATCTACATATATGCTGGAAAACTTGTGGGTGTGAACACTACATGTATCAAGTTGGAGAATCCCCATATTGTGTATGAAACAGGTGGTTTCCTGGACAAGAAGTATAAGGATGCCCAACAAATGGGGAGGCAATTCCACTATATCTCAACTGCCTTTGTTGAGTCTTTTGGTGAAAGTCACAAACTGTGATTGGACGTAAACAACGAAGCCAGTCTGGGTCTAGGTCTGGGTCTGGGTCTAGGTCTTGGTCTTGGTCTGGGTCTGGGTCTAGGTCTGGGTCTAGGTCTAGGTCTTGGTCTTGGTCTGGGTCTGGGTCTAGGTCTAGGTCTAGGTCTAGGTCTAGGTCTGGGTCTGGGTCTGCGACCAAGACCTTTTAAGTTTCAATTCTTTCAACTCATCTGGAGATTATTATGATTCGTGCAACATCTATGACCCATGCATTCGCAACTGCTGCTACTCGCAATCCCAATTGGATTGCACGTCAAGTGGAAGATCGTATCGTCCACACGAAGGTTGGTATCGTCCGTGAAAAGGACCACATCAACGTAAGCAAGACCACAGCTCTGAAGTTGGTAGGGTCTATCATCGGCCACATCGCTGCCACCAACAAGCAGCAACATCCCCGCGTTGTTGCGGATATCCAAGGCTGATTAATTGGGCTTAGGCCCCTTAATTACAAAGGTGTAAATCATGAAAGTTGAAATCAATCACCCACATGCTGAAGCTATTGCAGCTTTCTATAATGGACGTAGAATCCGAAGTATATCATACACTGGTCACCCACCCTGGATGAAACTTGGTGTTAATAACCCACTTTTCTCACCAGAAAACAGATACGAAATCGAACCAGAAGTCAAGGTGAAGTATTCATCTATGTACAAGACTAGTACTCAAGGCACTGCCATTGGTGTTGGTGAATTTACGACATATCACCAAGCTTCTGAAAGTATTCGTCCGGACGAATTTGCTGGGGTGGTGAAGAAGACATATACAGACAATGTGTTGACTGCAATTGAAATTGTGAAAGAGTAAGGAAACAAAATGAATGTGAAGAAGATGGCTCGACGTGTTCGGGCATTGGAGCGTTTCAAGGTTTTGCCATTTGACCAAGTACGTGATCGTGAGGAGGAATTCGACCGTCCTTATACCGAAGTCGATTACAATTTGTATTTGGATCGCAAGCAAGCTGAACTAAACTCGTTGAAGAAGTATCATGGCGTTCAAATTTGAACAGCAGTTCGGCGACTATAAACTCTGTCTCAAAGGAGAATTTGTCTTCAATGGGACGGATGATAAAGGGTATGGAAAGATTATCCGTTGGTCTGTGTTTACTCCCAATGATGCAGGAAATATAAACTGGGGTAAAGGGGTTCTTCATTTTGCTACTATGTACTGGTTCATGGCCCAATGTGGTAATGCTGGTATGATGCGGTTTGCCGGAAGTACTAGGTTCTGGCCTGAAGAGCATCAGGATGCTATGGCTAAATGGGTCATTAATTCCATCGAATCAGTATTTGATGCGCTTGATGGGTACCATAAGAACACTCGCCAGTGGACTTTGAATCTCACATCGCATAACGATAATGCATTATGTGGGTATATCAAGAAGCAGCCTAACTGCAAGCCGGTGCATACATACCGGAATCAAGCTCATCACCCCAACGCACAGTGTACCTGGTATGCTTGGCATAGGAACCCAGATGGGTTGCCAGAAGAATGGGGTATTGAATTGAAGGAGATTCCTATTTGAAGAAAGATCTTCTTATTCCTCTTGTGGCATCGTTATGGTTCGTGCTTGGATACCTGTGTCACGAACCTGATATTGTTTACAAGGTTGTAATTCAACCTGCTACTGATCAACAACTCATCGACTTCTGGTTTGGTAACCAGGACAAAACTAAATTGCGTAATCGCATCTGTAGGAATAGATAATGTTTAAAGACATCTGCCTTGCCATCGTAGCTATCATCTTATTCTGTGTTGTACTTTTAGGTACAATAATGGGGTTAGAGTGGGCTAATCAAAAGTGGAATTGTACCTATTATCCTGGAGACACCAAGATGATTGCTGGTACTTGTTATATAAAAGAAAACAATAAGTATGTAACATTGCATACTTATATCAACAACGTGTCTAATGTAAACGTACAAGTTAAGTGAAGGATTATCATCATGCGCCCATACTTTATCCATATCCGACCTAAGAATGTTCAGACCAACTGCAAGGGCGGTACTACTGTTGCCGTTGTTGGTGACGAAGACAACGGTTATTCCTTCGGTGTTGCTAAGTGCAGCATCCATGATAACTATTGCAAGGTCACTGGCCGTATGCTAGCTACTGGTCGTGCATTCGAGAAGCGTACTCGCATTCATCTTCCTGATGATGTGACTACGTTGCAAGCTGCTGAAAAGCACATCCGTTCCATTCTGTCTGTGTAATTACACAGTTGTAATATGATCAGAATACCTGCACATAAGCAGATTGATCCAGCTAAGGCTGCTGGTCAGATCAAAACCCTTGGTGATTACATTCAGCAGAAGACTGCTAATGATCCCAAGAAGCTCACGTTTGAAGAGTGGTGGACAAAGGAACATGACCACACCCCAGAGTGGGGAAGTTATGAAATTCTTAAACAGTGTTGGGATGCCAGTAGGGCTAACCTGTAACTAACATCTGCCCGTAGCTCAATGGAAAGAGCAACAGATTTCTAATCTGTGGGTTGGGGGTTCGAGTCCCTCCGGGCAGGCCAAATACAAATTGTAAAATGAAATACTTTTACGAAGTGTTCTGCACAGTGTGTGGATCACTATTTCATAACCGTAGTACTTGTCCTATCGAAAAGGCAAAGAAACGAAATGACTCAAACTAAGTTCATCAAACCGTTCCGTGTTGGTGATGTAGTGCATATCCGGGGTGAGAAGGATGAGCACATCATCAAAGAAGTTAACATTGATGTTGATACCTTTGAGTACTCTACCCATCGCTCCGCATGGTGGCCACATGAACACTGTTCACTTATACGTAGGTGTAATGTTGACTCAATGAAAACCCTGAGAGAATCTATCTTTGCAGAAGAGGAAGAAGGTTATGAGAGCTACTAGACTATGGTCTATCATCATTGCTGCGGCATCCATAGCTGTGGCTTTTACAGGTTGTAATAACGATCAACCCCAACAGGTACAACAATATGCACCTCAACAACAGCAGGAACCGGCCGGTGTTTCTCAACAATATCAACCGCAGGTTGTTCAGCAAGCCCCAGAAGATCACACGATTCGTGATGGCCTCATTGGTGCTGGCGTTGGCTACATGCTTGGGCGTCACACTGCTGGTGGGGGAGGTACTCCTTCGTACAGTGGGGGTTCTCCTGGGTATTCCCATCCTCCTGTGGTACACAATACAACGGTTGTAAAGAAGGTTTACGTTCAGCAGAACGTCAAGCAATTCAATCGACCACCAGTGAATACATCACCACGGTCATATCGACCATCAATCAGTAGTAAACGTCGATGATTACCCACAAGATTACACTCAAGGCTAAGGCCAGAGTGATTGATGATGATGAGTGGGGTGGATATCTTGGAATGGATAGGCACTATCACAATTCATTCCGTAATGTCCCTCGTAAGCTGGACAAGATATCCTACACTCAGTTCATTACCAAACTGCCATGTAAGATAGGGGATCTTCTGGTAGTTAAGTCCTTGGATCTTAACGGTCCTGAGGCTCTGCAACCATTCCGTTGGTATGTTGTTTCTGATATTCAGGAACTTCACCAGATGGCTAATTATACGACTGATCTTGAGCCTCAGTGTCTTTACCTTCAACCATTGAGTACATACTCACCAGGATACAAAGCCCAACCATTCTGGTCTAATCCGCTTCTTTACAAAGTTGTAGAACAGACTAGTGTCCCTCAAGTTATTAAGGATGCTTATGCTAACCTACAGAATCAATGCCAAGCAAACTGAACAACGTGAGTTTATTCCTCTTACCAAACAGGAAAAAAAAAGATACGTCGTAGGCGGAGCAGATCACAAGCAAGCCATTCTAAGGCACGCGCTGAAAAATACCTACTTCAAAGAAGGTGATACAGTCTATGCCTATGATGGTGAAGAAGGTACAATTGTTGATATCTGTCCACACTATGACAAGATTGAGTGGAATGGATTGAAACCATTGTTTATTGGGGTATGGATTGAGGACTACCAATGTTCTCTATACTTCCACTATTCTGACCTTGAATGGACTAAGTAATGCAACACATCGTTTATCGCCATGCTGAAAATCATGGCAACCAATTCCTTGTTATAAACTATGCAGAGGTTCGAGTGTTTGGTAGCTTGTATACCATGCACGACAACTCATTCAGACCTTACGTTGAGGCTGACGCACTTCATCCTGAACGTGCTTTTTACTACGTTGTAAATGATGAGGCTACCGCTATGAAGGTAGCGGAGTTCTGTGCCAGTAAAACCCCCGGGGTTGATTGGTACTGGGCTAAGATTTCTGGTAAGGTGACTAGTAAGGTAGCACCTACTATTGTCACAACATTTGATGAGAAAGGGGCACTGCCCAAATGAAACTCGCTTCTGCAATCTATGATGATTTTTATCCGTTCCATTCCTTTGGTCTGTTTACAGGTCATAAGGTGGTGACATTGGCTGAAGAGCTGGATGATGCTGATGCTCTGGTTGTCTGGGGCGGTGAGGATATCTCCCCATCTCTGTATAACCAAGCAGTACATCCCTATACTTCTGCTGGTGCTGCTCCATCCCGTCGTGACCGCATCGAATGGGCACTGATGCAAGCTGCTGCCAAGAAGGGTATTCCCATTATTGGTATCTGTCGTGGTGCTCAGATGCTGTGTGCATTCTCTGGTGGTACTCTGTATCAGCATGTGAACAATCATGGTGTTGGTCGTGGTCACGAAGCAGAATGCGATGATGGGTCTATCATCACTGTCAGCAGTCTGCACCATCAAATGATGAATCCCACAAACACCGAGCATGAACTTATTGCTTGGTCCAAGGAGATTCGTAGTGATGTTCACCTAGATGCTAATGGGGATCAACCTGTTGAGATCGAGCCTGAATATGTGTACTTTCCCAAGGTTAAGGGCCACGCTATCCAATGGCATCCAGAATTCCAGGCAAAGGAAGATGGTGCTAATGTGTGGTTGAAAGATCGTTGGAATAAACTGGGGTTGTAATGCCTACTACTTTGTTAACTACAGAACAGTTGGAATACTGGCGAGTAAGATTGCCAGTAATTTCACAGTATGATATAATCTGTGGATGCTGTGGTGCAACAGCATTTGATAATGCTACGTCCAAGCTGCCTGGTTATAAATACTTCTCAGCAGCTTATGGCATCAGTCTATTTAATACCGTTGAACCACCAGCATTGGAATATTTCATGAGTAAAGGTGGTAGATGGAACGGGTTGGATAGGTGTGAGCACCATTTTGAAACGGTTTCTCTTCCTGAGATTGGGTGGTCTTATCACATTGTTATTCAGGATGGTGAAACACCGGAACCAGAAGACGACGAAGACGATGACTACTAAACTGAAATTTATCCACCTTCAAGGGTTGGAAAATGCTTTATATCGGTTGTCAGGTAATGTCCACCATGTTATTCAGTACTTGGATTATACTGGTGCATTTAACAAGGATGGAGATACTTATTGGGGGTTTATCACCGTAAATGAAAAGGACACCATTCATATGCCATATACCCCTCCTGGCCTGAAGCATCTTCTTTCCAAGTTCGACGACGTTCTTTCATACGAGGAAGTCCATAAATCAACTCCCTTCGCCAATGTGAACTATTGGGAAGGTAACTATCTCCAATTCCATATTTACAAGGTTGCAAAGAAATGAACTTTAAGATTGGCTGTGATCCTGAAGTCTTCGTTCGGGATCAGAACGGATACAGGTCTATCATCGAAACCATCGGGGGCTCCAAAGATTTTCCTCGCCCATTGGATGAACTCGGTAAGGGATTCTGTGTCCAAGAGGATAACGTTGCTATGGAATTCAATATTCCTGCTTCGTCTTCCAAGGGTGAATTCATTACAAACGTTGTAAAAGCTCGTTTGTTCCTGGATCAACTGGTGCGGGACCAGTATGGCTGGTTCATGTCCAGTGAGTCTGCTGTTATCTTCCCTGAAGAGGAATTGCAGCATCCTATGGCCAAGGTATTCGGCTGTGATCCAGACTACAATGCCTGGAACAAGCGTCCTAACCCACGTCCTAAGGCTGCTAATGCACGTCTTCGTTCTTGTGGAGGACATGTCCACGTTGGGGCAGATCTTACAGAAGATCAGAAGTGGGCACTGGGACAAGCTATGGACTTCTATCTTGGTGTGCCATCCGTACTGATGGACAAGGGCGAGGCTCGCAAGGAACTCTATGGTAAGGCTGGGGCAATGCGCCTTAAGTCTTATGGTATGGAATATCGTACCCTGAGTAACTTCTGGATCTTTGATCAACGTCTGATTGGTTGGGTCTATGAACAGACTGCCAAGGCTGTTCAAGCAGTAGAGGTCGGCACATCCTTCAAGGATCTGCGCAAGACCATTACAAATTGTATTAACAACAATGACAAGCAGTTGGCTCAACTGTTGGTTGATGAATATGAACTGACGACGGTGTAATATGGACGCTAAGTTTACTATTGAGGGAAGCCGAGACTTCTCTCAACGATATGGTGAAAGCTATGGTTGGCTTCCTCGTGAGGGTAAGCCGGATCTTCCTGTCTATATTCGTAATGTAGACGGAGGTACTCTATACTTTGAAGATCTTGACGAGAACCAATACCATGTCTTTGCTGACAAGGATGTGTCATTCAAGTTTCACCAGATGCGACGTGCTTTGTACGTCGGTGGATCTGGCCGTGTATATGTGATTGAACGCAGACCAGCTCGTCAATGGCAGCGTGGTGTATCCCGTAATAACACCAATCTGTTTGTTTACAATGCAGATCGTCGTCGGTTCGACCCTAGTCGCATTGGTCATGGTACGATGAGAGATATCATGGCAAAGGGTTCTAAGCCTTCTGTGCCTGGTGTCATCATGTCGGACATCTTCTGTATTCTCCACGACACAGTGTACATGTACTACACACCAATCGGTGCAGCTAGCAACCTTGATGGTACATGGTCTGTAACTCTGTCCCCCAAGTTTGCATCATTTAAGCAAGAGCTTTCTGATGCTGCTCGTGATTCCAAAACCAAGTTTACATTTGTTTGAGGTGAAACATGCCTGATGATATTGAAGTTAACCCGGCTGCTGGTCTACAACCACTGTGGAATCAAGCAATTGTTAATGCCCGTCCCCGGGCTGCAAGACCCATTGCAGGTATCCTAGATGAACTGGCCCCAGTAGGAGGGTTTGAAGTTTTCCTTCAAGATGCTGCTTTGAAGAAGCAATCTACTGCATCCGAGTATGACACTCAGATCATGGGACAGATCTGGAGCATCAAGATCCATGATCGAGTGATCAAGGCAATGGCTGCTCATCCTGGTGAAATCATCAAGGGTATCGAGCTTGAGATTGAGAACTGGCCAGAGAACTGGGCTGATTCTTCTGCGGTAGGGTTTACATTCACGGAAGATGGTAGCCTTCGTAACAATGGTACTGAAGCAGTAAGTCACCCGAATAATACTCGTGGTTTGCTGGCTGTGACAGAACAATTGTGGAAGAAGTTTAATATCCAGTCGGATAAGAACTTCTCTGACCGCACATCCATTCACGTTCATGCTAACGTATTTGACTTTACTGGTGCCCAGTTCAAGGCCATTACACTGTTGTATCAGGTCTTTGAAGAGTTGCTTTTTGCATATGTCGGGGATGACCGTGCAAATAACATCTTCTGCGTACCTTGGTACGAAGCAGGTGTGACTGCATTCAACCATCAACTAATGGTGAAGAGTCCTCGTGGTTGGAATAAATACACTGCACTGAACCTTGCTCCAGTAGCATCTCAAGGCAGTATCGAATTCCGTCATATGGCTGGTCATGCAGACATTACCAAGTTGGCTGGGTGGCTTAACATCATTGATGATCTGATGCTTTCTGCAAAGAAGACGGATTACAACAGTGTAATCGATCGTATTCAGAATATCAATACAAACTCTCAGTATGCTGAGTTCCTTTACTCTATCTTCCCTAATACGGGTTCTCTGTTGAAGACCGCGGACTATGAACGAAAGATGTCTCGCGGTGTGGTTGAAGCCAAGCTGGCCTTGGTAGGAGCATAATATGTGTGGTATCGTTGGTGTGATTAACAAGAATCCTCGTCGTGGCTTTAATCATCGAGAGGCTGAGTTGTTTCGTACCTTGCTACTGCTTGACACCCTGCGTGGCAAGGACAGTACTGGGATCTTCGGTGTGGACGCTGATGGCAATGTAGACATTGCTAAGGATATCCTTACAGGCAGTGAGTTCACCAAGAAGAAAGAGTACCTTGACATTGAGAAGAGCATGATCCGTGATGGCTTTGCCATGATTGGGCATAATCGTGCTGCTACTCGTGGTGTTATCGTAGAAAAGAATGCTCACCCATTCTGGTATAACGACGAAGTTGTGCTGGTACATAATGGTACCTTCGCAGAAGACCATAAGAAACATGCCGACGTGGACGTGGATAGCGAGGCTCTGTGCCATCTTGTCGGTAAGCACGCTGTAGATGACGTGGATTCTGTATTCCAGAAGATTAATGCGGCATATGCAACCATTTGGTATGATGCCCGTGATAAGTCCGTGAACATCGTTCGTAATCATGAACGACCGCTGCATTTCTATGACATGGGAGCATGTTATGTGGTGTCTTCAGAGAAGAGCATCCTTATGTTTGCACTTAGTCGATGTGACTTTAAGTTCAAGATGGAAGAGGTAGTCATGATCAAGGAGGATGTTCATGTCAAGTTCAAGATGGAAGGCCACCAAGTCAAGGTATCCAACTCTGATATTGAGCATGTACAACCTACTTCCAAAGTATGGCCTTGGGTTCCAATTCATCAAGTTGCAAAATCAACAGAACCAATTGTTGACACCAAGAAACTCCCTAATGTGACAAAGGAGGTGATCGAAGCTGCTAACGAAGCAGGTAAGGTCATTGATTCTTTTCGTCTCGGAACAGACCGTACAAGTCACAACCAAGCCATTGACGAAGACCTTGGTCCGCAAACCAGTTACGTCCCGTTCGCAAGGTACGAAGAAGCAAGAGAGTTCTACCCTACTGACGGTACCCTTAATTTTGCTCCTCGTTCTGTTGTTTCTCTTTCAGGTGATGAGTGCTTGCTTTACGGAACTGTTCAAAACGAGCCGGACATCCTGGCGGCAGTAGTTATCTCTGAGAAGACATTGGATCGTTTGGTTAGTAGTTGTGGTGTTAACAATATGGTCAAGATCCGTATTCGTACACAAACCTTCCTGAATAAAACAACGTCCCTTGATGTTCGTGAGAACAAGGGTTTGGTTATTATCTATGGTGTTGAACCAGAAAATGTTGAGGTGATTGAACATGCCAGTTGCTAAGAAAGTAGTAATCGTTACTGAGAACATGAAATCCCAGTCGATCAAACGCCTAGCTTCCAGCTTGACCGATAAGCTTGGGTATAAGGTATGGCGAGTCCTGCCTGGTCGTGAACGTAATCGTCGTGTTGTGCGATTCAACCGTGGCTTGGATAAGCTAACACAACTGAATAAATTTGCAGAAGCAGGACTATCATTCCCTAAATTCACCACTGATTCCTCCAAGCTTTCTGATCTGGACGAATTTAAGAATCAGAAGTATGTAGCTCGTAAGCTGCTCAATAGCAGTGAGGGTAAGGGTATTGTCATCTTTGGTGCTGACGAACCTATCCCTAATGCACCACTGTACACCCAGTATGTTCCTAAGAAAAAGGAATTCCGAGTGCATATATTTAACAACGTTGTAATTGACATTTCCGAGAAGCGGAAGAGAAAGGGTTTCGATGAAGAAGCGCGTGATACTCATGTTCGCAATCTTGCTAATGGCTATGTGTTCTGTCGTGATTCAATCACAGAACCAGAAGGTATCCGAGATCTGGCAGTACGTGCCGTTGGGGCGTTGAACCGTACACAGGGTGCTGTGGACATTATCTGGAATGAGAAACGTAACCAATGCTACGTCTTGGAAGTAAACTCTAATCCAGGTATGGAAGGAACTACACTGGAAAAATACACTCAAGCAATCATTCGGGGGTTCAATGGAGAATAAAATCTACTGGCCGAACGGGGAAGAAGCTGTCAAGTATACATATGATGATGACCTTAATCTTTGTGCTAGCTGTGGTTGTGTGAAAGCTAATGGCCCATTGAAACCACGTCGGTATATTCAGATAGGTGTGGGTAAACTAAATGAGCCATCGGATGATGGTAGCACTAGAATTGATGTGATCGAAACACAAAATGGTCCGATTACTGTGGGGATTCGTTATGCCTGGTAAAGTTGTTAGCTTATGTGTATCTGACCTGCTAGGTTCCACATGGAATATCCGTTTTGATCGACTGGCTTTTTATGTGCGTGAGGTACTCCCTATAACCAAGGAAGATACAGGATTGCTCGTCTTTGGTAGTGGTCAGGAAAAACAACTGCAAGCTCTAGAAGAAAGTCCTAGAATCAAGATCCTTTACAAGAGTGTAAAATCTGTAAATGGTACTCCAGGTCATGGTGGTTTACCAAGAAATACACTCGTTATCGTGGAGTTGAATCAATAATGCGTTGTGTATGCTGTAATAAGCTTCTTAGTGACTTTGAGGCAACTAGGAAACATGCTGAGACTGGTGAATATCTAGACATGTGTAATAAATGTCTTGACTTCTGCCCAGAGATCCCTTATACTGAACGATCTGATCTATGTAATGACTCAGAACTAGATGACTTCGAGGAGGATACTGAGGATGGCTGGGAGAGTAATTCAGAGGATTCCATGTCCTAAGTGTAGAGAGAATGGTGGAGATAGCCGTGGGGACAATCTTGCAATCTACGATGATGGCGGAGGTCATTGTTGGGCGTGCGGCTTTCACATTCACCCTAAGTATTACAACCCTGTAAAAACTGAGAAGGTCTATCATCATGGCTCAGATCTGTTACCTGCTGACTTCAGCAGAGAAGTTCCAGGAGTTGCATGGAGATGGCTGCTCCAGTATGGACTCCCAATCAGCTATTGGAAACCGTATGTCGGATATAGTGAGAAAGATTCCCGCCTTGTTTTTACCGTCGGAGACCCGATCTGCTTTTCTATCGGCAGATGGATCGGAGAGCAACCAAATCCAAGAAAGTGGTTCGTGTGGGGAGATTCCCACAGAACAGCCACAGCCTTGGGCGAACAGGACACCGGGACAAAAGTTGTTCTTGTTGAAGATATTATATCCGCACACAAAGTTGGGAGAGTTGAAATCTCAATTCCTCTCTTCGGAACAGTAGTTCATCCATGTCACTTTAACCTATTAAAACACATTGGCTTACCCATTGTCTTGTGGTTGGATCAAGACCAAGATCCGTACACCAGAAAGAAAGCAACGCAAATCAGCATGGTCACTGGTTTGCCAGTGGAAATTGTCTCCACTAAAAAAGATCCCAAAGAAATCCCTATTGAAACCATCAAGGAAATACTAAGTTGAGTGAATTACAAGTTGTAAATATGCAGGTAACTCTAGTTGACTACATGGGTAGTGAATAATACTTGACAAACCCCTAGCAGCGTGTTATAATTGGGTATGGAGGAATTAACATATGCAAACTTGCACACACTGCCAAATATCTAAAGAAGACCTAGAGTTCCCTGTAAGAAACGATAGATCTGGTAGATTACGACCGTATTGTAAATCTTGCTCGAATAATATTCAGCGAAGTAGATATGAAGTTTACAAAAAGAGAAATCCGTTTTTACACAAATGTAATAGAGCTAAATCTAGGGCTTCACAATTGAAGCTACCATTTAACTTAACTCCTGATTATTTAGAAAGTTTATGGACTGGAACATGTCCTATTACTGGAGAAGCTATTTCCTTTGTAGAAAGAGACCGTTCCGATGAATTTGCTGCTGAGTTAGATAGATTTGTACCAGCATTAGGTTATGTACAAGGGAATGTTTCATTTATATCAAGAAAAATGAATAGATTAAAGAACTCCGCAACAACGGAGCAATTACAAAAATTATTGGATTGGATGTATGACAGAATTCAAAAAAAGTGAAATGTCAGTACAATTAGTGGATCATCAAGGAACGGACCTTAGCGTTGTTAATGCAGCTAGGGTTAGTTTTGATAAGCAAAGCGATTGGGTAACAGATGATGATGATTTCTATCTTTTAGATCCGAATGAGAAAGAAATTCTAAGTGAAAAAGATGCAAAACTCATTAACTATCTCGCGAAGCATAACCACTGGACACCGTTCGGTCATGCCTTCGCAACATTCAGAATTAAGGCTCCACTTTTTGTCGCAAGGCAAATGGGAAAACATCAGGTGGGTTTGGTCTGGAACGAAGTGTCTCGCCGCTACGTCGATTCAGAACCCGAGTTTTACATTCCAGAATCGTTCAGAGGTAGGGCCGAGAACGTCAAACAAGGAAGCTCTCAAAACGCTGTAGAAACGCCTGGAGCTGGTCAAGACTACCCTGGTATTACCTATGCTGTAGAAACCGCTCTAGCGGCCTATAAAGGGCTTCTAAAGGATGGTGTTGCACCAGAACTAGCCAGAATGGTTCTCCCACAGAACATGATGACTGAATGGATCTGGTCTGGAAGCCTTGCTGCTTTCAGTCGAGTATGTAGGCTTCGCCTTGATCCTCACACTCAGATTGAGACTCAGGAAGTAGCTAAACAAATCGCTACCGAGATGGAAGTTCTGTTCCCTGTTTCATGGGTAGCGCTACAAAATGACTGACAGAGATCTATGGAAGATGTGGTGGTTTGCTACTCTTTACGGTTCTTCACCACAAAAACGTATGGAACTACTTGACAAACAGCATTGTGTATGCTACAATAGATATAAGGAGGAAAAAGTTTGTCATTTAAAACAAGCAACAAATGGCAGTCAGAACTAGATAAACTTCTATATCTATCAGAACAAGGGAACTCTTTTGAAGAGATTGGTAAGGTGTATGGTGTAAGCCGTCAACGTATCAAGCAGGTATTCAAAAGATATAACCTACCTCATAAGGGTGTAAGGTATCTAGTCAAGCTTCGTAGAGAAGCTGAAAAGGTAGACTACAAACTAAAGTGGGGAGATAAGGATGATACTGATCTCTATCGTGCTAAACGAGCTAAGTTTCGTGGTAAAAGAGATAATGCCAAACGAGCAGGAATTCCTTTTAACATCGAGTTTGGAGAATTAGTATTTCCAAATGTCTGCCCAGTACTAGGAATCCCTATTGACTACTTCTCAGATGGTAGATCAGAAAATAGTCCTAGTTTTGATAGGATTAAACTAGATTTAGGGTATGTTTCAGGTAATGTTGTGATCATGTCCTGGAGAGCAAACAGGATTAAAAATGATGGTACAGCAGAGGAACATAAACTAATTGCACAATATCTTAGCAATATGAATGAACAACCTTGAACTACTACTACTAAGACTACTACTATATAATAATAATTATATTAAATATAAACATTTAATAGATTATAATTATATTAAAGAATATAATATAGAATTATATTATATATATAAAGCATTAGGAGATTTATATGAGTTAACTAATGAAGTTACATTACAAGATTTAGAAGCATACTTCTTTGCTAAATACCAAAACAATGCTGATAAATACAAAGTTGTATTTGACTCGCTGCAAGCGATTGAACTTTCTGATCATGTAGTAGACACAGTTCTGCAAGAACTGAATAAAAAGAAAAATGCATTGTTGCTGAGTGAAAAGGCATTCGCCTTTACTCAGGGTAGATCCTCCATAGAGGATATTACTGCGGCGTATGACGCCATTTACACTCCTGTAAAACAAGAAGATGATCCAAATGAATTCGTTAGTACTGATATTGAGGAGCTGGTAAATGGAACAGTGGTACGACCGGGCCTTCGCTGGCGCTTAGGTTGTTTAAATAAATCCTTAGGTTCACTAAGACAAGGTGACTTCGGAGCAATCTTTGCCCGCCCAGAAACAGGCAAAACAACATTCCTAGCTTCTGAAGTAAGCTTTATGCTCGATCAATTAACAGAAGATCGCCCACTACTTCACTTAAATAATGAGGAACAAGGAGCCAAGGTAATGCTGAGGTATGCTCAAGCATACTTTGGACTAAGACTTGATCAGCTAAGAGCTAACATGCGGGAAACCAGAGAGGTTTTCCAAGACCGTGTTGGTAACAAGATTAAGTTCGTAGATAGTGCGCAGATTGATAAAGCGTATGTTGAGGATCTAATGGCTAAGTTCAATCCTGGTTTGGTAGTATTCGATCAGATGGATAAGGTAAAGGGATTCAAGGCAGAGAGAGACGATCTGCTATACGGAACAATCTACCAATGGGGTAGAGAACTCGCAAAGCAATATTGCCCAGTGATCAGCGTATGCCAAGCTGATGGCACCGCAGAAGGTAATAAGTGGTTGTTCATGAACCACATGGCACTGGCTAAGACCTCAAAACAGGCTGAATGCGATTGGATTCTCGGTATTGGCAAGACTCATATGGATGGATCAGAGAATATGCGCTACCTGAACTTGTCTAAGAACAAGCTGGCAGGAGATGCTGACTCTAATCCTGATTTGAGACACGGAAGGTTTGACGTATTGATTAGGCCCGAGGTGGCACGCTATGAAGACATTATCTCATATGATTAAAGGAATCAGATTGATTGACTCAGAACTGACAGCTTACAATAATGGTAAGGCTGCATACTATAATGGTGAAGAGAACCCATATAACGTAGATGACAACTACACTCTATGGGAAGCATGGTTCGATGGCTTTGGTGACGAACAACGTCGTGACTCGGAGGCTAGGATCGGAGAGTGTGGTACATAATGGCATATTATTCCTATAAAGAAGTGCGTGATCTTATCCCATCTGAATTCTCAGATAGATTTATAGCTGGTTTTGGAGATACTTATGATCATGATGCAAACTATAATGGAGATATGTGGCTCTTAACTGCTGCTTATATAGAGCATCTACTTGAGAGGATTCGCAAGCTTGAGAACCCTAATATTTGACGGCGAAACGTCGATCAAGAATAAAGGCAATCCGTTTACAGATGGAAACTTTCTTGTTTCTTTTGGCTGGGGCCTACTTGATGATGATTCCGATAGGTTTACTTACTATCGGGACGCTGATTTTCTTAGCGATTTTCGACAAGCCCTATCGGTAGCTGACTGTATAGTTGGTGTAAATATCAAGTTTGATATCCACTGGCTTCGTAAATACAACATTGTAATTCCACCACATGTAAAAGTGTGGGACTGCTCTATCGCTGAGTTTATCCTATCAGGGCAGAAATCTGTCCTCCCATCCATGAATAAGATGTGTGATTTGTATGGGATAACAAACAAGCAAGGCGGTCTGGAAGACTATTGGAATGCAGGTATATCCACTGAATCAATTCCTGTTGATGTGGTCAAGGATTACCAGTTGGGTGACATATGGAGAACAAAACAGATCTTCATTCACCAACAGAACGATCCTAGACTAACAAAGACAGACAAGCTAGAACAACTGATCTACCTAGACGGAGAAGATCTTAAAGTACTTCAGGATATGGAGTATAACGGAATTAAGTATGACATTCAAGAATCTATTTCAAAAGCTGAAGTTCTGGAAGCAGAAGCCAAAGAGTTACACCGCATCCTATTGGGATTTAGCTCAGACCCCGAAATCAACTTCGGTTCCCCCGATCAACTCTCTGCGTACTTATTCGGGGGTTGGTATGAATCCAGTAAGTCCGAAGTACGCTCCTTACAGTACAAGTCAGGCCCTCGCAAGGGAGAATTCTATGACAGAAACGTCACAGTCGAGCGACGTATTCACAGACACCATGGTTGGTTTGATGCTCCTGTCGGAAATGAACTCGCGAAGTCAACCACAGAGCGTAGAATCTATTCTACAGCCGACGGAGTGTTGTCCCAGTTGCGATGCAGATCAAGAGTGCAGCGACTCATCATCGAGTCCTTGCAACGACTAACTGAAATTGAGAAGCTAACTACAACATATCTTAGAAAGCTTCCTGCGCTCATAGAGGAGATGGAATGGGGAGAATACCTACATGGTCAGTTCAACCAAACAATTGCAGCCACGGGCCGTTTAAGCAGTTCTAAGCCTAATATGCAGAACTCACCTCCAATCTCTGACCAGATGTTAATTACAAGGTGGTAAATGGAAGAGAACACAACTTATAATTTGGTGTATAGACTTAGGAAAAGAGCGGAAATTAGACTATCTATTCCTGGTAGGAAATCTGTTCAGAATAATGAATCGGATAGAATAGCGGAACTCCTACTTGAAGCCGCAGATAGGATTGAAACATTAGAAAGCTATCTTGAAGGATGCTAATCAATGCTGACGTAAAAAGTTTGGAAGTATATGTAGCATGTGACCTCAGTGGAGACAAGACACTATATGATGAGCTAATGATTCCTGGTAACGATATGCATACAAACAATCAGAATGCATTCGGACTACCAAGCAGAGTCATTGCGAAAATATTCGTCTTTAAGCTACTATATGGAGCATCTGCATATGGTTATGCCAATGACCCAGACTTCGTAGCAGTATCACGTAAGGAGAAGTTCTGGCAGGATGTCATTGATAACTTCTATTCCAAGTACCCATCTATTGCCATATGGCATAAAAAACTAATCAAGGAGGCACAAACAAATGGATTTCTTAGTATCCCCAGTGGTCGTTACTATCCTATTGATCCTATTATTCGCGGCGGTAGGGTCAAGTGGCCTGAGACTATCATCAAAAATTACCCAGTTCAAGGCTTCGGCGCTGATCTCGTTAAGCTTGCTCGGATCGAGACTGCACGCCGCTTTCGTGAAGAAGTAAAGCGTGGGTGCCTAGTTGGCACTATCCACGACTCAATCGTAGCAGATGTTCCTGATGACGAAGTAGAACTTTCTTGTAGAATTATGAAAGAAAGTATTGCAAAAGTCCCAGAACTATGCTATAATATTTATAGACACAAATTTTCTTTACCTATGCTTTGTGAAGTACAGGTAGGAACAAACAAGAATGACATGAAGGAGTTTCATTTTGATCATTAAAGTTCTAAACGTAGACGTAAACGACGCCGGCTCAGGCCGCAACAAATATCAAATCGCAGAAGTTCTGTACGATACCAACGGTGAGAAGAAGACATTCAAGATCTTCAGCTTCGTAAATCCCGCAGTATTCAAGGAAATGTCTGGAGCAAAGAATGGTGATATCTTCACAATTACAACTGGTAAAAACGATAAGGGCTATATTACTTGGGAGTCTGCTACGGCTGGTGCCAGTGCAGAAGCACCTGCTGCAAGTACCAAGTCTGCGTCCTTCGGTGGAGGTGGTCGTGACTTTGAATCCAAGGAAGAGCGTGAAGCCAAGCAGCGCTATATCATTCGGCAGTCCAGCCTCTCAAATGCAATTGCCGTTCTGACTACAGGTGCCAAGTCACCTCCAGATGAAAAGGCTATCCTGGATCTTTCTGACAAGTTTGTAAACTATGTGTTTGAAGTAGCAGATATCTTTGCTGCTGATACACCAGACGACGTTCCATATTAATGATTAATGTTGCCTATAAGACTGCTCAGAAGAGCACATTTGAACGTCATCGACTTGGAGCTGTAATTGTTAGGGGTCACAGGGTATTAGCTTCTGGATCAAACTCAATCAGATACTCCAAAGAGATAGGTAAGAGTACTCTACATGCAGAGGAAGCCGCCATTATTCAGATGCTAAAGTCTCGTAGGCAACATCTACTAGTAGGAGCGGATATTTATGTTACTAGAGTACGGCCAAATGGGTCAGTTGGTTTGTCTAAGCCTTGCCCCCGTTGTATGGAACTTATCCGTAGTGTCGGTATCAATCGAGTATATTACACAGATGATACAGGAATCGTGGAGGTTATTCGTTGTTAAATGAAATTCTTAACTGAAAATGAAGAACATTTAGTAGACCGTCTAAGTAGTTATCCAACAAAACAATATCGGATTGGTAACAAACTGGTTGGAATCAAATATGGAAATCAACGACCCAAATATGTCTTACTAGATATGCAGGATCTTACTGAATTAGAACACGAGATTAAAACAGATCCAGATCGTTTATGCTCGTGGATCAGACGACATTTAATTCATACTGTGTATGTTAAGACTAACCCTTGAGTTACTGCCATACGGTCAGGAAAAGGGTAAGAAGTTCATCAAACGGGTAGAGATAGCTAATGATGGACGAGCACCTAATTTCGTCCACTATGCTGACTACAAAGTAAAAGTAAATGATAATGCCCATACTGAAGCTAAATGGAAACAGAAATATATTACAGCATTCCCAAGGGAGAAGTATGACGCTTTATACTTATGCTACCTTGTTTTAAGAAAGATGGTGCATGAGCACGAATCAGTTGATCCTATCGACACTAAAGCAGAACAAGATAGAGAAGCTTCTAGTGGACCTGGACATAGTTATATACAGGACGGCGTGCAAATGGTCGGAGGTCCAGGATACATTAAACGGGGCAGCCTCGGCAGTTGACACACTGGATTGGATTGCTACTGAAACTGGTATTAGTACTATGGATCTTTTCCTTTCTGGTGACAACAATTTCAGAAAGAAGATCTATCCAGAGTACAAAGCCAATAGACGTAAAATGATCAGGCCACCCAGTCTTGAGTATATGAAAGATTGGTTCAAATTGAATTATCCTGTCCACATTCAAGATGAGGTCGAAGCAGATGATCTACTTGGACTTGCTCAGGACGATACTACTTGTATCGTATCCATAGACAAAGATATGCTCATGATTCCTGGTTGGCATTACAACTATGTAAAGAATGAACTCAAGTACGTCAATTATCTTGACGGTCTCCATCATTTTTATACTCAACTCCTTGTTGGTGATACTGCTGACAATATTAAAGGGGCTAAAGGGATTGGGGTCGCCAAAGCACAAAGAATCTTAATGGATTGTGAAACAGAAGAAGATATGCTGAATGCAACATATCCTTATTTCTCCTGTTGGGAAGAATATGATATGACAGCGAAGCTTCTATGGATCAGAAGGAAAGGAAGAATAGACTGGAATGACACCGGCATCGGCGAAAGCAAAAAGGAAATTGACGGGGAAATTTATTCGCAGTTTGAATAAGTTTAGACAGAGTAAAACTCCCCATGAATATTTCTATCAACGAGTAGAACTCGACCTAGAAGATGTTCAGAACTGCTGGAGTTTTAAAACAGCAGGAGACAAGAACGGTTACCCTCAGATTGGAAGTTCTATTGCATATAGAGAACTAGGTGTAACTAGAGCACATCAACTATCTTTCATTCTGCACTGTGGAGAAATCCCTAATGGAATGTTAGTATGTCATACTTGTGATAATCCTGGTTGTGTAAATCCTTCTCATCTATTCTTAGGAACACCTAATGATAATGTTCAAGATATGATGCTAAAAGGACGATATATTCATCCTACTAGTAGAGGACACTACTTAAAAATAAGTCCAGCAATGAAAGAAGAGATTCTATCTTTAAAAGATAAGCATACTAGTTTTGAAGTAGCTAAAATGTATAACATATCTTTCAGTAGAGTGTGCCAAATTTGGAGGGGAGAATGACACCACAATCATGTAAGGCCAAAGGAAGAGTTCTTCAGAAGATGGTCAGGGATTTGATCCTGATGATGTTCCCTGGTCTTGAACCAGATGATGTAAAAAGCACCTCAATGGGTGCATCGGGTGAGGACGTGCAGCTCAGTCCAGCAGCGCGGAAGATTCTCCCATATCAAATAGAGTGTAAGAACAAAGCTAAACACGCTATCTACACTCACTATGAGCAAGCTAAGACTCATGGTAAATACGAACCTTTACTTATCGTAAAACAGGATCGTAAAGAACCTCTAGCTGTGGTAAGCCTAGAGCATTTCATCAAACTAATTCAGGAGAAAAATAATAATGCGAATTCAAGTAACAACACGAAATGAAGATGGTTCGGTTGCCTTCACAGGGCAACTAAATGCAGCAGAAGTTTCCTCACTACTACAGTATAGTGTAAACAATCTCATGGCTCTAGGGTTTGTATTTGACATGCAAGATATCCCAGAGGATGATGACGTAACTAATCGAATTAAAGCACCCACAGGAGCTAAGTATAATTGAGACACTTAATAATTCCTGATTGTCAGGTAAGACCTGGTGATGATACCAAGTATCTTGAAAGGATCGGTAAGTACATTGTCGAACTTAAACCAGATGTTGTTGTCCAGATTGGGGATTTTGCGGATATGCCAAGTCTTTCATCTTATGATGTTGGTAAGAAGTCATTTGAAGGACGTAGGTATAAAGCTGACATTGAAGCAGCTAATACAGCTATGGAACGTCTGCTCTCTCCTATTACAGAGTTCAACAAACGAGCTATCAAAAATAAAGAGAAACAGTACAAACCAAGACGTGTACTCACGTTGGGTAACCACGAAGACAGAATCTCAAGAGCTGTAAATAATGATCCAAAGTTGGATGGAACGATTGGTTTACAAGATCTTAAGTATTCCGATTTTGGATGGGATGTTATACCTTTTCTTCAACCTGTTGTTCTTGATGATGTCGCCTATTGTCACTATTTTACTACTGGTATAGCAGGAAGACCATCGACTAGTGCTCAAGCACAACTAGCTAAACAGCATATGAGTTGTATCGCTGGTCATCAGCAAGGTTTACAGATTGCAACAGGACATAGAGCTGACGGATCTAGGCTCACGAGTATTATCGCTGGTTCATGTTATGAACATGACGAGGATTACCTTGGCCCGCAAGGAAATAAGCATTGGAGAGGAATACTTGTACTACATGAGGTTGTTAATGGACAGTTTGACCTTATGCCAATATCCCTCAATTACTTGGAAAGAAAGTATGGTTGAAACAAATCTAACAGATAATATCTTTAAATTAACAGCACCATATAATAATCCATACCAAGGAACTGATAAAAGGTTGCTCTTTGTTTGTAGTGCTGGTTTACTCAGATCGGCTACCGCTGCTAATCTATTTGCTAAGAAAGGGTACAACACAAGAAGTTGTGGCTCTACCAGTTATGCCCTTATTCCTTTTTCGGAGAATCTAAAGCAATGGGCAGATAAAATCTTCTTTGTAAATGAAGAGAACTACTTAGATGTTATTCGTAGGGGATTTGATCTAGAAACTGAGACAATTCAAGTTCTAAATATTCCTGATAATTTTGAGTATAATAATCCAGAGTTGATCACTATCCTAGAAAGGGAAGTAAATGTCTGAGGGAACTAAGTATGATAAAGATAAACCTCGCATGGATCTTCTGGACACAGATGCATTGGTTGGTCTTGCAGAAGTCCTAACATTTGGAGCTAATAAATATGCTGCTCATAATTGGCGTAAAGGTATTGTTAACTCTAGGCATGTTGCTGCTCTTATGCGCCATCTTGGAGCTATTAATAAGGGTGAGCTTCTCGACCCCGAATCTGGGTTACCTCATATTGATCATGTTGGTTGTTGCTGGATGTTTCTTTCAAACAATCTAAAGAATCGTCCTGATCTGGATGATTTATGGAAACAGCAATGAGATACGAACAACCATATATTGAAACTAGCTCTGGGAAGAAAGTTCACTTTCTGGAGCCGGACCCAGATTCAATAGATATTGAGGATATTGCTTATGCACTCTCACATATTCCCCGCTTTAATGGACATACTTCTAAATTTGTATCTGTGGCTGAACACTGCTGGAGCGGGGCACGGTATATTCAATCTGATCTAAAACTTCAGATGCTACTACATGATGCAGCGGAAGCTTATCTATGTGATATACCAAAGCCTCTGAAGGAGTTCCTTCCTGACTATAGGAAGATTGAAGATAACATGATGGCAACCATTTCCAAGAAGTTTGGATTTGATTTCCCATTGTCACCAGTGGTAAAACACTATGATATAGCCCTTCTAAGTAATGATGCCCATTGGTTGCTACCTAGCAGGGGTAATGACTGGAGTCTATGGAAGACAGTAAAGCGACCTACAATTTGTCCTGAGTTCAAACCGTTGTGTCTGGATTCAGGTACAGCTAGAAGGGTATTTTTGGATTTATATTATGACTTATGCGGAACTAAAGCCCCTTCTAGAAAAGCTGCGTGAACTAGATGAGATTGCTCTAATTGAACTGTTAGAGCTTACTTCAGAAGATATCGTTGATGCCTGTATTGACCTTATTATTGAGAAACAAGAAAAACTAATTGAATATGTCAAAGACGAGTAAGACAGAATTCCGTAATAAAGAGAATGATCTACGGAAGGGTAAGATTGCTTACCAAGAACGTTTGGTAGATGAACAGATCGCAGAAGAAGAGATCAAGAACTATGTGGCTGAGTCTACTGATTATGAAGATATCTTTGAAGATGTAAAGAATAAACTACGATAAGATGACAATAAAAAATAAAACCCAATCACTACGCAGTCAGTTAATTACTCGACGTACCTATAATAGAACTACTGATGAGTCTGGTAAAAACTTTGAAACCTTTGAGGAGACAGTTAATCGTGTAATTGGACACCAACAGTGGCTTTGGACACGAGCAGCGGGGCCCCTAGATAACTCCAAGATGGAGGAACTACTAGAGCTTCGTAAGCTGATGCTGGACCGTAAGGTCCTAATGTCTGGTAGAACTCTATGGCTAGGTGGTACAGAGATTGCTAAACGACGTGAGGCATCACAGTTCAACTGTAGCTTCACAACAGTGGAAACCATTCATGACCTAGTAGACGTTCTATGGCTACTGATGCAGGGTTGTGGTGTTGGTTTCCGACCAATCATTGGCCAACTCACTGGATTCCAGAAACCAATTAAAGAAGTAGAGATTGTTAGATCCACAAGGACAACTAAAGGTGGTAAACAAGAAAACTCAGAATCATTCGACCTCGATACCAAAACCTGGACAATCAAAATCGGAGACTCAGCAGAAGCCTGGGCAAAGAGTATTGGTAAGCTGGCCGCTCATAAGTTTCCCGCCGATAAACTTGTGGTCAGTCTGGCCGAGATTAGACCAGCGGGAGAGAGGCTCAAAGGATACGGATGGATAAGTTCTGGTGATGCGGCTATTGCAACGGCGTACAAAGCGATCATTGAGATCTTTAATAAGCGTGCCGGGTCTCTACTTACTCGTATTGACATCCTCGATGTGGTTAATTGGTTGGGAACTATCCTCTCTTCTAGACGATCTGCTGAGATTGCTCTTTTTGAAGTAGGTGAGGATGAATGGCAGGAATTTGCAGTAGCTAAACGTAACTGGTGGGAAGGTAATATTCAACGTGCCCAAAGCAACAATTCGCTTCTCTTTACGAAGAAGCCAGAGAAAAAGGAACTTGAAGAAATCTTTAAACTCATGGTGGAAGCTGGTGGAAGTGAACCAGGGTTCATCAACGGTGTGGCAGCTACAAAGCGAGCGCCCTGGTTCAAAGGTGTTAACCCCTGTGCCGAGATACTCCTTGGGAACAAATCCTTTTGTAACCTTACGGAAGTAGACGTAGCTAAATTTAGAGGAGATTCTAATGGACTCAGACGAGCGATCCATCTGGCGGCTAGAGCTAATTACCGACAAACGTGCGTTAATCTCCGCGATGGAATTCTGCAAGAGGCATGGCATCTTAACAATGAATTCCTCAGACTCTGTGGAGTGGGTCTCACGGGTATCGTCCGACGGCCCGACCTATCAAGCTATGATTATGCTGAACTGCAACGAACAGCAACATCAGGCGCTTATGGAATGGCTGATGAACTCGGTCTACCAAGACCGAAGAATGTTACGACCATCAAACCCTCCGGTACACTATCAAAGGTCATGGACACTACAGAGGGAGTCCACAAGCCATTGGGCAAGTATATCTTTAACAATGTTAACTTCGGAAAACATGATCCTCTTGTCCCCTTATGTAGAGCAGCAGGATATAAGGTTATCGAGAATCCCTCAGATCCTGAAGCGGTTCTTATTACCTTCCCGGTGAAGTGGGATGACGTTCCGTTTGACCACGTAGAAAAAGACGGGAAACTACTAGAGGTTAATCTAGAGTCTGCCGTCTCTCAGTTGGAACGATATAAGATGTTGATGACTAACTGGTGTCAACAGAATGTGTCTGCTACTATTAGCTACTCTGTAGATGAGGTACCTGCTATTATTGACTGGTTGCTAGAAAACTGGGATAATTAT